>Ga0114129_10017607_pt1 | contig 10170 bp, 6 predicted proteins | sample RhiMetdeltSRZDD1_FD_80071 | JGI IMG/M metagenome (GOLD analysis project Ga0114129, IMG submission 80071) | Populus rhizosphere microbial communities from Tennessee, USA - Rhizosphere MetaG P. deltoides SRZDD1 (version 2) (version 2) | ecosystem: Host-associated > Plants > Roots > Rhizosphere >...
CAGGCAAGAGAAGTTCGGCAAGTTCGTCCTTCTTGAGGAAGTCGACAGCTCCGCAGTCGGATCGGAGTATCGCGCGGCGAAGCTCTGCCTCGAGGGTCTGGAGAGCATCGTCAGCGTCGTCCGGCTGAGCCCCGCCATCTCCGCCCGCCCCGAGGCCGCCCGCGTCCTCCTCGACGAGGCGAAGGCGGCCGCCCAGGTGCAGAACCCCAACGCGGTGAAGCTCCTCGGGGTCGGGAAGGTGGACGCGTCGTACTACCTCTCCTACGAGTTTCTCGAGGGGAAGAGCCTGAAGGCCACGCTCGCCCATGTGCGCCGAGACGCCTTCCCGTTCGCGGTGGATCACGCGCTCCTGATCGCGAGCCGGGCCTGCGCGGCGCTGGAGCCGGTCCACGACGACCAGGGCCGCCACGGAGCGCCCGGCTTCCACGGCCTGCTCACGCCCGACAACGTGGTGCTGACGTACGAGGGTCAGATCCGCCTGCGCGGCTTCGGCTACTGGCCACACCGCCGGCGGGAATCGGACGGCCTCGGGAGCGAGGACCGTCACTATCTGTCCCCCGAGCAGGCGGCGGGAGGCCCCGGCGACCGGCACTCGGACACGTTCGCGGTCGGGGCACTCCTGTACGAAATGCTCACCGGGCAACCCCTCTTCGCCGACGGCCACACGGACGACCCGGCGGAGAAGCTGGCGTCGGCCAAGCTGTGGAACCCGCGCACCGGGGACGATGAGCTTCCCTCGCGGATCGCCGACATCCTTCGGCGCGCCCTCGCCGCCGACCCCGCCGCTCGCTACGCCGAGATCCCCGAGATGCGCAAGGCGCTGGGGTCACTCCTGTCCTCCGGCGCCTACAACGCTTCCGCGTTCAGCCTCACCTTCTTCATGCATTCCGTCTTCCGCGACGACATCATGCGGGAGGCCCGCAACCTGAGGGAGGAAAGGAAGGCGAGCTACCTCGAGTTCCTGGCGGAGCCGTCGTCGGTCTCGGAGGCCGTGTCCGAACCCGCCTACGCCGGCGCCGCATTGCCCCTCAGCAAGAGGCTCGCGCCCGAGACCCCGGGCAGCGTCACTTTCCCGAAGCCTCCGCCTTCCCTGCCGCCGATGCCGAAGGTCCTCCACCCGGTCGGGGTCCCCCTGGAGACGCGGCCGGCGCCTCCGGTCATCCACGCTTCGGCCGCGCCGGCCAGGGTGAGCACGCCCGCGCCCACGCGGGGAACGACGGACTCGGACCTCCACCGTCGGCCAGGCCGGAACCTGAAGCCCCTGATGGCGGGCCTGGCGGGCCTCGGCGCGTTGATCGTCCTGCTCACCGTCGGGGGCTGGCTGCTCCTTCAGCGGCGCGCCACCCCTCCCGCTCCCGCCCCCCCCGCCCCGAACCAGGGAGAGACCGCGGCCATGCAGCGGATCAAGGAGCTGGAGCAGAGGCTGGCCACGATCGAGGAGGAAAAGGTTGCCGCGGCGGCCCGGGCCGCCGAGGACGCCCGGAAGAAGCTCGAGGCGCAGGCGGCGGCCCACGGCCGGGTCGTGGACGCCAGGGCCCTCGCGAGGGCCGAGGACGACGCGCGGCGGAAGGCGCAGCAGGAGCTGGAGGCGAAGACCCAGCTCGAGAGGCGGCGCCTGGAGGAGGAGCAGAAGGCGGTGGAGAGCCAGCTGACCGAGGAGCGACGCCGAGCCGCGGAGGTGGCGGCGAGCACCGCCGCGGCCCCGCCCTCCGCCGCGCCGGCCGAGACGCCTCCCCCGACCCTCGCCGCCGCCCCCGCCCCGCCGCCCCCGCCGGCCGTGGTGCCGGGCACCCTCGTCGGCCTGGACGACCCGGGCGTCATCGGCCCCGTGGCCGCGATCATTCCGCCGCTCCGCTACCCTCCGCTCGCGGAGCGCCTGCGCCGAGAAGGGACGGTGAATCTGAACATCCTCGTGGACGAGAACGGCTACGTCGTCGACGCCACGATCGTGAACCCGGCGGGAGGCCGCAGCGGTTTCGACGAGGCGGCGCTGGACAACGTGAAGAAGCGCCTCTATCGCCCGGCCACCAAGGACGGCGTCCCGGTGAAGGTGTGGTTCCCCGTCGCCGTGAGGTTCGTCTTGGCGAAGGGCTAGGGGCGCCGCTTCCGGCGGATCACTTCATCTGGCGCGCGTAGCTCAGGAACATGCTGAGGACCGAACGTTGAACGGCGGGCGAAGACCGCGGGTCGTAGCGCAGGTAGCTGTAGCTCACTCCCGCGCTCGTCCGCTGCTTGATGCCTACGCCGAGCGAGGCGCCCCCCAGCGTCGTCCGGAAAGAGAACCGGGGGTCGAGCGGGTCCCGGGCGTCGCGATAGTAGCCGTAGCCCGCGATCGAGACCCGGCGGCCCACCGCGTGAGTGAGGTTGGCATAGGCGAGGTCGGCGATCTGGCTGCGGCCCACGATCAGTCCCTGGTAGCGGCTGCGCGTGTAGCGGAGCGCGAGCCAGCTACGCCGGAACTGCGCCGAGAGCCCTCCGCCTCCCACCGCCGTCCAGCTCGAGCTGGCCCGCTCCGGCCCCTGGAGGTAGCTCGAGCCGAGCGTGGCGTCGAGCCGCACCTTCTTGCCGATCGCCTTCTCGACCTGGGCCGTGAACGAGTGGGTCCGCAGCCGGATCCCGAAGCGGTTCTCCTGGTAGCCGTAGGCGAGCGCAACGTTCGCGCTGCTGTCCAGCACCTGCCGCAGGGCGACCTGGCCGCCGACCTGCTCGCCTTCCGAGAAGGTCCGCGGCTTCTCATACGTCCGCCGGTAGTCCCCGCCGACCGAGATGCGCGTGCGCGGCGAGAACTCGTGGGCGAGGCCGAGGCTGGCGCGCCAGGTCGCAAAGTCGAGGTTGAGGGTCTGCAGCCCTTCCGCCGTCAGGAGGCCGAGGACCTGGAGCGTCTCGTCCGGCGCCGAGGGAGGCCCCATGTTGATCCCCGGCGGCGGCCCGGCGGCGACGGCGTCGGCGGGAACGAACGTGTCGCCGGGCAGTTGCGACGAGTCGACGAGCAGCTTGGCCCGATAGACGATCCCCGCCCCGTCGAGGCCGAGGTCGGCGGACGTCCCGGCGCCGAGCGTGTAGTCGAGGCCGACCGAGGCCGAGCCGGACTGCACGGTGACCTGGGGAAGTCCGAGCCGGCTGCTGCGGAGCGACTCGACGTTGAGGCCGTTCGTATAGCCGGCTCCCAGCCGCAGGCGGGCCCGCGGAGCGAGCGCGATGCGCGCCGAGGTGTTGAGCCCGAACTGGGCCCGGTCGTACGTGCCGAACCGGTAGAAGTGCTGGCCGCCCAGCCAGCCGCCGGCGGAGAAGGACGATCCGCCCTTGATCCGCCCGTAGGACAGGCTCAGGGTTCCGCCGGTGATCGCCTCCCGGGAGCGCTCGGGCGTCAGGAAGACGTTGTCGCTGAGGGTCTGCCGGAGCGTGACGGAGAGCGTCCAGCGCTCGGCCTCCGCCCCGGCGAGCGGCCCGCTCGCCGGGCCGACGAGAAGAGCCAAGACCAGACCGGTCCGGCGGACGCGACGCCCCAGTCATCCCCCCAATGCGCTTCTGGCGACGCGCGAAGCCTACCGGCCCCGACAACCGCGGTCAACCGGACGTTGGGCACGCGCCGGGCCTGGGTTAAGGTACACGGCTGAGCGATGGGCACCTCTTCTTCCGCCGCCACGAGCAAGCCGTCGCGCGCCGCCTGGCGCGACGCGGGGAACCTGCTGTGGATCTATCGCTGGCGCCTGCTGCCCGGCTTTCTCCTGCTCACCCTGAGCCGTCTGGCCGCCCTCGTCCTGCCCGCTTCGAGCAAGTTCCTCGTGGACAACGTGATCACGCAGCGCGATGGAGCCTTCCTGGGCCCCCTGGCCCTCGTCATCGTCGCCGCGACCCTCGTCCAGGCCGCGACGTCGGTGGTGCTTTCCCGCATCCTCGGCGTGGCCACCCAGCGCACGATCATGGAGATCCGCCGCGACCTCCAGCGGCGGGTGATGCGCCTGCCCATCACCTACTTCGACTCCACCAAGAGCGGGATCCTCATCTCGCGGATCATGAGCGACCCCGACGCGCTGCGAAACCTCATGGGCTCGGGGCTCATCAGCCTCGCCGGCAGCATCGTGACCGCCGCGCTGGCCCTGGCCGTGCTGCTGTGGCTGAACTGGCGGCTCACCGCCATCACCCTGGTGCTCCTGGGCGCGTTCGCGGTCCTGATGGTCTACGCGTTCAGGCTCATCCGCCCGCTCTTCCGCCAGCGCGCCGATCTCGGGGCCCAGGTGACCGGCCGGCTCTCCGAGTCGCTGAGCGGCATCCGGGTCGTCAAGGCCTACCGGGCCGAGGATCAGGAGGCGCAGGCGTTCGCCGCCGGTCTCGAGCGCCTCTTCGGCAGCGTCGTCCGCGAGGTCAAAGCGAGCGCCAACGTCGGGGCGGCGGCCCTCGTGATCTTCGGCACCATATCCGCAGTGCTGGTGTTCTTCGGCGGACGGGCGATCCTGGCCGGGACCATGACCGTGGGCGGCTTCGTGATGTACGTGTTCTTCATCGGGCTCCTGATCGCTCCCGTCGCGCGCATCGCCGAGACGGGCACGCAGATCAGCGAGGCGTTCGCGGGCCTCGACCGGATCCGGGAGCTACGGGACCGGGCAACGGAGGACGAGGAGGACGCCGGCCGCGCCGCGCTGCCGGCCGTCCTCGGTGACGTCGAGTTCCAGCAGGTCCACTTCGAGTACACCGCGGCGGTGCCCGTCCTCAAGGGCATCTCGTTCCAGGCCCCGGCCGGCTCGACGACCGCCCTCGTGGGCTCGAGCGGGGCGGGCAAGAGCACGGTCATCGGCCTCGTGATGGGCTTCCATCGCCCGACCTCCGGCCGGATCCTGGTGGACGGCCACGACCTCGGTCGCGTGCGCACCCGTGACTTCCGGACGCACCTCGGGGTGGTGCTGCAGGACAACTTCCTCTTCGACGGCACGATCGCCGAGAACATCGCCTATGCCCGGCCCGGCGCGAGCCGGGAGGAGGTTGCCGCGGCCGCGCGCATCGCGAACTGCGACCAGTTCGTACGCCGTCTCGAGCAGGGCTACGAGGCGCGCGTGGGTGAGCGCGGGATACGGCTCTCCGGCGGGGAGCGGCAGCGCGTCGCCATCGCTCGCGCCATCCTCGCCGACCCCCGGATCCTGATCCTGGACGAGGCCACGTCGAGCCTGGACAGCGAGAGCGAGGCCCTCGTCCAGGACGGCCTGCGCTCTCTCCGCCGCGGGCGGACGACGTTCGTGATCGCCCATCGGCTCTCCACCGTCCGCACCGCCGATCAGATCCTGGTGATCGAGGGCGGCCAGATCGTGGAGAGGGGCGACCACCAGAGCCTGATGGCGCGCGGCGGCCGCTACCGCCAGCTGTACGAGCGGCAGTTCCGCACCGACGGCGATCGCTTCCTGAACCCCGGCGAGACCGTCCCCGACGAGTCGGCGGAGGCGACCAAGCCCGTCCCCGCCGCCGACGGCGCGGAGTCGGCCCTCCCGGTCTTCGGTGCCCTCCTCCCTCCGAGGGGCGGCCCGGGCTCGCCTTAGCCGGACGCCACCGGTACTTGGTGCTTGACAAACGGGACCCGGTGAAACTATCGTAACGCTCGACATCGCACAACTTTAGGAGGTCCGGGCAGCAAACCAGGGGAACACGGGTCCGCGTGAGGGATCGGAAGGGCAGCCGGCTCCCACGGGCCTGAGGTACGGAGGGGCGACGAGTGACGAAGGTGTGTCGGGCCGTGGTGTCGTGTGCCGTCTCGCTGATCGCGTCGGTTCCCTTCGCCTCCGCCGCCCAACCTCCCCCGCCGCGCCCCGTCCCGCCCGCCGAACCCGCCCAGTACACCGTCGCTCCCGGGGACGTCCTGCACCTCGCCGTCTGGAAGGAGCCGGAGCTGACGACCGACCTCGTCGTCCGTCTCGATGGCCGGATCACGGTGCCCCTGGCCGGAGAGGTGAAGGCCGGCGGCCGAACCACGGACGAGCTCACGGCCGAGATACGCTCGAAGCTACGGGCGTTCCTGGAGGTCCCGCAGGTCACCCTCACCGTCGCCCAGGCCAACAGCGCGCGCTTCTACGTGATCGGCGAGGTCGGGACCTCGGGCGCCTTCCCCCTCAGCGGAAGCATCACCGTCGCCCAGGCCCTGGCCCTGGCCGGGGGCTTCCGCGAGTTCGCCAAGCGCGACCACATCGTCCTCATTCGCGACCGGCGTGGCCAGCGCCGGGCGATCCCCTTCAACTTCCGCGACCTCGAGGCGGGGGTCAACCTGGACCAGAACGTCGTCCTCGAGGCCGGCGACACGATCATCGTGCCGTGAAGAACGATCGCCAGACCGTCGTCATCGACGCCTTCCCCGACAGCGCGTTCCGCCACCGCGAACGTGACGCGGTGGCGTGCATCGACGTGATGCTCGCGACGACGACGCTGGTGACGGCGGCCGACCAGGGCCGGAGGAGCTTCGTGGCCGCGCGGCCCGACGACCTGCGGGCGCTGGCCGCGCGGCTCGGCGACACGCTCGTCGCGGGAGCGCTGGAGGGCGCGGCGCCCGGCGCGTTCGAGGTCCCCGACGGCCCGTGCGCGCTCGTCCGCCGCGCGCACGACGCCCGCCCGCTCGTGCTGGCCTCTCCGCCGGGAACCGAGCTGCTGGCCAACGCCGCGGCCGCCGGCGCCGTCTTCGTCGCCAGCTTCCGCAACCTCTCGGCGACCGCCGACGCCCTCGCTCGCTACGGCCGCGTGGCGCTGCTGGCCGCGGGCTGCCGGGAGGAGTTCAGTTGCGAGGACCAGATGGCCGCGGCGTGGATCGCCGAGCGGCTGCTGGGCGTCGGGTTCGAGCCGGAGGACCGCCGCACCGCGGATGCCGTCCGCCGCTGGAGCGGCATACCGCCCTCCCTCGCCGGCTGGGGCAACAGCGCCGCTGACCTGCGCCGCGCCGGCCGCGACGACGAGGTGGAGTTCGTGATCGGTCACGTGGACGACGTGCCGTACTCCCTCCTGTTCCAGGGCCACGAGGTGAGCCTCGAAGCGGGGCCGGTGGGCGCCGCGCCGGGGCGGGGAGGACGGACGAGATGAGCGCACCCGACTACTCCGAATACGAGGAGCGCCCGGGACGGGACCCCCTCGAGTACCTCGAGATCCCCTTCCGGTATCCCCGTCGCATGTGGATCCCGTTCGTCATCGTCATGTCCCTCGCGCTGCTGCTCGCGCCGGTCATGCCCCGGAAGTACCGCTCGGGCACCATGATCCTGGTGGAGTCGAAGAACGTTCCCGAGTACTTCGTCGTGCCCGTCACGCCGGAGGGCATCGCCCAGCGCCTGAACACGATCCGGCAGCTCGTCATGAGCCGCACGCGTCTCGAGTACGTGATCAAGAAGCTCGATCCCTACCCCGAGCTGGCCGGCCAGCCGGCCCACGTGATCGTCGAGCTCATGCGCCGGGCCATCGAGATCCGCGTGCAGGGCACGGACTCGTTCTCCATCGAGTACGTCAACCGGGACCCGAACAAGGCGATGCTGGTCACCAACCTGCTCGCCGCCCAGTTCACCGAGGACGCCGCCCGGCTGCGGGACGACCTGACGCGGAAGGCCTTCGACTTCCTCGAGGCCAACCTCGCGGACACGCGCAAGGCCCTCGAGGAGCGCGAGGGCGCGCTGCGCACGCACAAGCAGAAGTACTGGGGTGCGCTGCCCGAGCAGCTCGACGCGAACCTGCGTGTCCTCCAGCAGCTCCAAGTCGAGCAGCAGACGCTCGGCGAGAGCCTGCGCACGCTCGAGGACCGCCGGGCGGCCCTCGAGCGCGGCCTGCTCGAGGGCCGGCGCATCGCCGCCTCGAGCGCGCCCGTGGGACCGACGGCGGAGCTGTCGAAGCTGCGGGCCAGCTACGACTCCCTGCGGGGCCGCTACACCGAGGACCACCCCGACATGCGCAACCTGCGGGCCCGCATCCAGGAGGTGGACCGGCAGATCGTGGCGGCCCAGAAGCCGAAGGACGGCACGAAGGAGAAGGATCGGGACCTCACGGATCCCGAGGCGATCGCGCTCACGGAGTCCCTGCGCCCGGTCGAGGCCGAGATCGAGTCCCTGAAGGTGCGCCGCGAGCGCCTCGACGCGAGGATCAGGGTGTTCCAGGCGCGGGTGGAGCAGACGCCCAGGGCGGAGCAGGAGCTGGCCGCGCTCACGCGCGACTACGACCAGCTCCGCCAGAACTACTCGGCGGCGCTCAAGAAGGAGATGGACGCGGAGATGGCCCGGCGCCTCGAGGAGTACTGGAAGGGAGGCTACTTCCGCGTCCTCGACCCGGCCTACCTGCCCCGACGCCCCATCCGGCCATACGGGACGCTGATCCTTCTCGGCGGGTTCGCCCTCGCCCTCGGGGCCGGCCTCGCCTCGGCGTTCGTGGCGGACATGCTGGACCGCTCGGTCAAGACCGAGCGCGACCTGGAGGAGCTGGTGGCCCATCCGCTCCTGATCACGATCCCGCGCGCCGCCCTGCCCGGCAAGCGGGACGCCATCGCCTGAGGACGCGCCGATGAGCCTAGCCGATCCGCTTCCGTCCCTGGTCACCCGGGCGCGGGTGTCGTTCGACGACGCGATCGTCCGCGCCCCGCGCATCGCGGACCGCAGCCTCGCGTGCCTGCTCTCGCCCGGCTCGCCCAGCTTCGAGCCTTTCCGCGTCCTGCGCGCGAAGGTCAAGGCCCTGGGAGCGCGACGGCCGGTGCGCTGCCTCGGTCTGGTGAGCGCCACCGCCCACGAGGGAACCAGCACCGTCGCCCTCGGCCTGGCCGCGGCCCTCGCCCAGGATCCCGAGCGGCGCGTGCTCCTGGTCGAGACGGCCGTCCGCGCGCCCGCCCTCGAGAAGAAGCTGGGCCTGCCGGCCGAGCCCGGCCTCGGCGCCTGGCTGCGCGACGAGAACGTGCGCCGGGGACCGCGGCGCCTCGGGCCCTGGGGCTTCTACCTGCTGCCCGGAGGACCGCCCACACCCCATACCGCCGACCTGCTGTCCTCGGACGCCATGGCCCGGCTGCTCGGCGCCGCGCGCCAGGCCTTCGACTTCGTGCTCGTGGACTGCCCGCCGCTCGAGACGGTGGCCGATTCCGTGATCCTCCAGGACGTACTCGACGGCTTCCTCCTCGTGGTCCGGGCCCGGCACGCCTCGCGGGACGCCATCCGGCGCTCGCTTTCCCACCTCAAGCCCGAGCGCATCCTCGGAGCGGTCCTCAACGACCGCACCGAGATCCTCTCCCGCTGGCTCGACCGTCGGCGCCCCCGTGCCAAGTCTTGACCGGCCGTGAACGCCGTCTCCCTGCCGGACCGCAGCCGCGCCGTCCTCTTCCTGGTGGAGTCGATCCTCCTCCTCCTCACCCTGCTGGCGGCGAGCGTGCTCTGGGCCGCCCTCGACCAGCGGCGTCTTGATCTCGCACCCCTCCTTCCCCGCAGCCTCGTGGCCGTGCTCGCCCTCCAGTTCAGCCTCTACTACGGCGAGCTCTACGACGACCGTGCCCTGCGCAGCCGGACCGAGTTCTTCCTGCGCCTCGTGCGGTCGTTCGTGCCCGCCACCCTGATCCTGGCCCTCGTCTACTACGTCTTCCCGGCCGCCCGCATCGGCCCCGGGACCCTCCTCCTCGCGCTGCCCCTCTGCGCCCTCAGCATCGTCGTCTGGCACGGCGTGCACCGGTGGGCCGCCGACCGCGAGAGCCTCAGCGACAACGTGCTCATCGTCGGCACCGGCCACACCGCCCAGCAGATCGCCGTGGAGATGCTGCGGCGCGCGCCCCTCGGCTATCACGTGGTCGGGTTCCTGGGCGAGCACGCGGCCGAGGTGGGCCGCCGGCTCGTGAACCCCTCGGTGGTCGGCACCACCGCCGACCTCCTGCTCGTCGTCGAGACCCTCAAGGTCAACCTCATCGTCATCGCGCTCGAGGACCGTCGCGGCCGGCTTCCGGTGGAGGACCTCCTCCGCTGCCGGTTGACGGGGGTGAAGGTCGAGGACGCCCCCGGGTTCTTCGAGCGCCTCACCGGCAAGATCCTCGTCAGCGACCTGCGGCCGAGCTGGCTCGTCTTCTCGCCCGGCTTCACCAAGCCCCGCCTGCTCCGCGGCTCGAAGCGCGCGATGGAGCTGCTGATCGCGCTGGTGGCGCTGGCGGCGCTCGCCCCGCTCCTCGGCCTGCTCGCGCTCCTCATCCGCCTGGAGAGC
>Ga0114129_10017608_pt1 | contig 10170 bp, 8 predicted proteins | sample RhiMetdeltSRZDD1_FD_80071 | JGI IMG/M metagenome (GOLD analysis project Ga0114129, IMG submission 80071) | Populus rhizosphere microbial communities from Tennessee, USA - Rhizosphere MetaG P. deltoides SRZDD1 (version 2) (version 2) | ecosystem: Host-associated > Plants > Roots > Rhizosphere >...
ATAAGCCGCGAGCAGTGGAATGGGAGTACTCTGGGCTTAACGAAGATAAAATTGCCGATGCCGTAGCAGAGGCCTATCCTGACCGTGCCCTGGTTCTCTGGAAAAGTCTGGCTGAACGAAAGATTACCGAGACTCAGACTCGGGCGTATGAAACGGCTGCGACCTATCTGCGAAAAGTCCATCGCTTGTTGACGAAAAACAAAAGAGAAAAGGAATGGCAAGAATATCTCACTGCCCTCCGCCAAACCTATCGTCGCAAGCGAAGCCTGATGGAGATTCTTAATCACATCGAGGACCGCAGAATCATTGGACGATAAAAGACACGACGCCGTCCACGCATTTTTTGTGGATGTATCAGTAAGGAGGATATGGAATGGCTGAAGCTGTAAACTTTCCCCGCCCGCTACCGGACTTTGACGCTCAGGAATTCTGGGACGGGTGTAATCGTGGTGAATTGCTCATGCAGCGTTGCACGGGTTGTCAGAAGTTTCGCTGGTTGCCGCGCCCGATGTGTCCGCACTGTAACTCGCTGGCGCACGAATGGGTGAAAGTCAGCGGGAAGGGCAAGGTGTACTCATGGACGATCATTACTCATCCGAATCACCCTGCCGCGATGAACAAGGTGCCGTACAACGTGGCGCAGGTGCAGCTTGACGAACAGCCGGACCTAGTGCTGGTTACCAATCTGGTCGGAGTAGAGAATGAAGACATTCGTATGGATATGCCCGTTCAGGTCGTTTTCGAGGAGCACGAACCAGGGGTGAAGTTGGCCAAGTTTAGACCAGTGTAAGTGTCAATAACGGAAGAGTCAGATCCTAAAAGGGGGATACTATGCAACTGAACCTTAACGGTAAAGTCGCGATCGTCACTGGCGGCAGTAAAGGCATTGGCCAAGCCACTGCGCTCGGATTTCTTGCCGAAGGTGCCTCCGTCCTTGTGTGCGCTCGCGGCAAGGAAGCGCTGGAGGAAACTGTTCGCCAGGCCGGGAAAGCCGGGGAAGGGCGGATTGTTGCTATGCAAGCCGATCTCACCAAAGGTGAAGATATCAAGGCGGTCGTCGCCCGTTGTGTTGCGACCTTCGGGCAGGTGGACATCTTGGTCAATAATGCGGGGAGTGCCCGGCCGGGAGATTTTCTCACGCTCTCTGACGAAGCCTGGGTAGACGACTGGACACTCAAATTTTTTGGCTATATGCGCATGGCCCGGGAGGTGCTCACGCAGATGCACAAGCAAGGCGGGGGCGTGATTATCAACATTGCCGGTACCGGTGGATTGAAGCCGATGGGGAGTTACATGATCGGTGGGTCCGCCAATATCGCCGTCAACCACTTCACCAAAGCTTTAGCCGATGAAGGTGCCAAGCATGGTGTACGTGTCGTCGGTATTAATCCGGGACCGATTCTCACCGAGCGCTTGGAGAAATTCCTTTCCACGTTTGGCCCGGCCGGCGCCAACCGCGAGGAAGCCCTGAAAAAAATGACCCCGCTCGGTCGTGTTGGCAAATCCGAGGAGTGTGCCGATCTCATCCTTTTCCTGGCCTCCGAACGCGCGGCGTTCATTCACGGCACAAATATCACGATCGACGGCGGGGCGAATCCGGGGATTATGGGATAGGACCGATTGACCTTTGACTTTTAACTTTTCTTCCTTAAGCTTTGTGGCATGCCTTCTGGCACTCTGTATGTCGTGGCGACCCCGATCGGTAACCTCGAAGACATCACCCTACGAGCACTCCGTGTCTTAAAAGAGGTTGACCTCATTGCGGCTGAAGACACTCGACATACACGCAAACTCCTGGCGCACTACGGGATCTCGACGCCACTGACCAGCTACTACGATCAGATCGAATCCGAGAAGGCTCCCGCACTGATCGAGCAGTTGCGAGTGGGAAAAACCCTCGCGTTAGTCAGTGACGCCGGAACACCGGGTATTTCTGACCCGGGGTATCGGCTCATCAAAGGCGCGTGGGAAGTCGGGGTTCCCGTCGTTCCTATTCCCGGGGCGTCAACGGTAACCGCCTTGCTGAGTGTCGGCGGACTTCCGACCGACACGTTTATTTTCGAGGGGTTTCTTCCGGCGAAACCGAGCCAACGGCAAAAAACACTTGAACGTCTGAAGCACGAAGCGCGCACGTTAATTTTCTTTGAATCCTCTCACCGGCTGCTCGATATGTTGGCAGACCTCGAGCGGATTTTCGGCGACCGGCAGATCGTCGTCGGCCGCGAGCTCACCAAAATGTTTGAAGAGTTGCGGCGCGGACCGGTCAGTGAAATCCGTCAATTCTTTCGCGAACGTGAGATCAAAGGGGAGGTTGCTCTGCTAGTGGCCGGGCGGGACACTGCGGAACCCGGTAACGAACTTCTCTCGATAACTGAGGAGATTCGACTCTTGGCAAAAGAGGGGCTATCGCTCAAGGAGATCGCCCAGGTCGTGAGTGAACGGCGAGGAATCCCCAAGCGTGAAGTGTACGCTCTGGGAATACAACTGAAGGAAGGCGACCGGTGAGCCGGCGACGGAAAGAGAGGTTATGTCGATGAGTGTGCGGACGGTGCCCGAAGTTTCCCGACTCCTGGGTCTCCTCTTCAAGGCGCATCCGTGGCACGGGGTGCCGGTCGGCCAAGACGCGCCGTCGATCGTGACCTCGTACATCGAGATCGTGCCGACTGATACCGTGAAATACGAGATAGACAAACCTACGGGTATTCTGAAGATCGATCGCCCGCAGCGCTACTCAAACATCTGTCCGACGCTGTATGGATTCATCCCACGCACCCTGTGCGCCGGGCGGGTGGGGCAGTACTGCGCCGACAAAACCGGCCGTACCGGGATTGTCGGGGACGGTGACCCGCTCGACATCTGTGTCGTTACGGAAAAGGCTATTCCTCGCGGCGACATTCTGTTACAAGCGATTCCGATCGGCGGGTTACGGATGATTGACGGGAATCAGGCCGATGACAAGATCATCGCCGTTATGCGCGATGACGCGGTCTACGGGAACTGGCAAACGATTTCCCATTGCCCTACGACACTGGTGGAGCGACTCCGCCATTACTTCTTGACCTATAAGGATGCGCCTGACGCCGCAGAACGTCGGGTCGAAGTCACGCACGTCTACGACCAGCATGAGGCACACGAAGTGATTCGGCGAAGCCTACTCGACTACCGTGATGAGTTTGGTGACCCGGAAGGGGCACTTGTCACTTCGCTACAAACGAGGAAAGCGGTGGCTCGGCGGCGAAGGTGACGCGGAAGATCTCCGAATTTCAAAAAGCCTCTTTACCTCGGAGTGCTTCCCGGGTTACTCGACCAGCGCGGGCATGACCTTCTGTTCGAGCCGGGAGATTGCTTCGTCGAGAAATTTTCCTGCGTCAGGCTTCACCCATTTTGCCTGATGCAACACCCGCAGGGCGTCCTTAGCCCGGCCGACTTGGTCATAGGCGAAAGCGAGATTCGACAGATAGTTAATATCGTCGCCTTTCAGTTCGACAGCAGCCTCTAACGGCACGACGGCTTCGTCGTAGCGTTTCAGTTTGAGCAGCGTCACGCCGAGAAGTTCCTGGGCAAAATGATTCTGCGGCTGCAATTCAGCCGCAATACCAGCTTTCGGAAGTAACGCCTGCGGGCTCGCGGAATTCAGCAGTTCAGAATAACGACCTTTGAGGACGTCGAGAAATTCGAGTGTGGTGATTTGTTTGTAATAGGCAATATCCCCGTCTTCCGGCGCGAGCTGTGATGCCCTCATCACTTCCTGCAACGCTTGAAATGAGCGTTCTAACGGATCATCGGCACCCACTGCTTTTGAGCGCATTAACAATGCGCGGGAGAGTGTGAGTCTGGGGTCGATGCCATATTGACGGGCGAGCGCTTCTGGGTGAACCTCCGGCAGTAAGCGAGCCAGAATAAACGGCATGGTGCCCGCCATCCCCAGGCGATTCAGTTCCGCGAACTCGACCGACGTGTGATTATCCGTGAGAATCGGATAGTCGGTACCCACGAGCGCATCGATTCCTGGGCCGTCGAAGATGATGTGCTTCAAGACCTCTTGCCCGCTCGTCAGGCCGATTTCCTGCAAGTCGCGGCGGACTTCCGTATTCACGGCGGCTACGCGCTGGTCGAGCGCCGAAGGCGTGAGCGGGAGTATATCTTTCCCACCAACCATGACGGTGTAACGATTGGTGAACAAAAGCAGTGTCGTCGGGAAGACGCTGCGGAACGTCCGCAGGACCGAGAGATAATCTGCCGGGGCCATATTGTGTAGCGGGAGCCACTGGGCGAACACGCCTTCGGCGGTCAGTTTTGCTTTGACGAGTTGGTAGTACTCTTGCGTGTACAAGACCCACGACTCCGCCGCGGCGGGATGGGTCGCATCGGCGGTGATGACATCATACTGCCGGGGCGAGATCTTGAGAAAATGCCGACCGTCGTCGGCAATCAACTGCCAGTTGGTCCGTTGGGTGACGTTGCCATTTTCTTCCGCAAACAGCGGTAGCGCGTCGCGCACGTCCGGGACAATATCGACTGCATCAACCTGCACGTTGTGCTTGGTTACTGCGCCGAGCGTGATGCCTCCGCCTACGGCATTGATCAGCACGATCTTGGGATTCTCGTGGAGTAACAGTGGAAGGTGACCGAGGAGTTTAAACGTCGACACAGCGTCGCGGTGGGTTGGCACTTCTTCAATACAGTTAATCGTCAGCTCTTTGACTTCGCCAAGTTGGTACACTGCAACGGTGCCGAACGCGCCTTCACGGTAGAAAAGCAAGTCTCCTTGGACATTCTCAAAGCGGTCATACCACTTGGTCAGGGTCAGCTCTTTCGGCAGAAGGAACGCAACAAAGACAGACCAAACAACGAGAAAGATACTTGCTGCAAACATAAGGCGACTGGGAGCTGTGAGATGACGAAGAAAAAGCATGAGGCCAATGGTGATCGAGAGGGTTGCGAGGAAAACCATGCCGTGGCTGAGCCCGAGCAACGGAATGAGCACCAGTCCACCAACCAACGCCCCCGTCATACTTCCCAACGTGTTAGCGGCGAATACTGACCCGGCGATCTGTTGTGCCGATTGTTTGGTCCGTTCGCGCAACAGATCGACCAACAAAGGAGTAGCAAATCCTGAGACCAGCGCAGGAACGAGCGTAATAACTGCGGCAGCGCCCATGCGCACGAGGCCCAAGCCGAGCCAGTGGTTACCGCCGATCCGACGACTCAGGTCAAGCGCGATGGCGTGCAGATGATTGAACGACGTCAGTGAGAAAATAACGAATACGCCAGCAATTAACTCGACGAGGAAGAAAACAAACGCTTTGGTTTGTGGCGACGCCCGCGAAGGACCGAGCCACGCATACAGCCACGCCCCGAGCGCAAGCCCGAGCAGCACATCCGCAAGCACGACTGCAAACGAGTAGGTGTTGTTTGAGACCACACACACGAGGGTACGGACCCATAAAATTTCGAGAGCCAAGCCAATGAAGCCGGTGAGGAACGGGAAAATAAGAAAAGAGAAGGAAGAGACAGAGTTCGGGGCAGAGACCTGCCCCGCCTCTACCCCTTCGTGCTCCGGTGTAGATCTGCGTGGTTGTGTCAGCGCCAGCAAACAAATGACAGCATTGATGGCAGTGGCAATCAGCGTCGTTTGCCACACACCATAGGTGCGAATGAAAAACACCCCAGTGAAAAACGCGCCCAGCACCGCACCTGTCGTATTGAGGGCATACAGCAAGCCAATACGTTTGCCAATCGGCCCTTCGGTTGCGACGTACCGGGCAAGAGTTGGTAACGTCAGGCCCATTAACGTCGCAGGTAGCGCCAGAGTGACAAGCGAGAAGAAGATCTTAAGGAAAAAACCTCCTCCCGAGGCGACATATATGGCGTCAATAATCTGCACCAGAAAGGGAAAGACGAGAGCGAAAACTGCGATCGCACCTTCGGCGACACCGTACACAACCAGCGGGTGGTATTGAGTGAAACGACGATGTCGCCCGGCGAGATACCCAAGTGCTAACCCCAACATGAACGAAGCGGTAACGATCGTTACCGCATACGTCGAAAGTCCAAAGGTGAGATGCAGGAGTCGTTCCCACACCACCTCATACAGAAGGGCGGTAAAGCCGGAGAGGAAGAAAAGTAAATAGATCACAAGAGGAATTGGGAATTGCGGATTGGAGATTGCGGATGAGGAAACTGAAGACTGGCTGTTACGGCAATCTTCAATCCCAAATCCGCCTGCCCCCTCCGTCGGGGGGCATTCCGCAATTATCTTATTCCCCCACAAACCACCGCCGCGGGTTATCGACCAGCATCGTACGGATCTTGGCGTCACTCACTCCGGCTTCTCGCATTTGCGGGATCAGGTTTTTGAACAAGTGGGTCGGGTGGTAATTGGCAAGAAGGTGCTGTTGAGCCGGAGGAACGACCATTGCGCGTCCCTTGAAACAGCCTACAGAGTCGTGCGAGAGGACGATGCGATCAGCGTAACCAACCCCACAAAGGCCGATCACCGAGGCAAGTCGTAACTTGTCTGGCAAAATGATCTCCAAGCCAAAGCGATCACAACCTAAATATGCGCCTTGGTCCATGATCGCCGTGTGATAGGCCAGATTGGCGGTGTCGCCACTATGACCGATGATCACCCGTTTCGGGTCGACCCCTTCACTTTGAAAGAGTTCGAGTTGCTCAAGGCCGAGCATTGCCTCATCGGTATGGGTGGTGATCGGCGCACCGGTCGCTTTGTGGGCACGCGCCGCAGCCCGCAAACACATGTCCTCGTACGGAGTGATGTGCGGTCGACCGAGTTCATTCTTGAGCACGCCTGTGGCGCATTTGATAAATCCGGCCTTTACACCGGTATCGCCTATACCTTCAGTGAGTTCTTGCGTGTACAGGTCGGCAATTTCATCTGCGCCCGTACCGAAGTGTTGATAAAACTTGAAATAGGCACCCCCTAAATCCTCTTTGTAGAGACCCGTAGCGCAGATCACTCGCAGACCAGACTTCACCGAGGCTTCCGCCATAAACTCGGGATCACGTCCCAAATCCGACGGACACGGGTCCATAAACGTCCCAACGCCAAGCGACTTTAGTTCTTTCAGACGGTCAACGCATATCTTCATGGCCTCATCACGTTTGAACCCCTTGACGACGATGCTATCCGCCTCCCAGCCGGACCACGCAATGAGCAGGTGCTCGTGAACTAGCGTTGTGCCCAATTCTTGCGGTGTGCACGTACCGGTGACGGTGTTAATTTTTGTTGGCATAGTTCCCTCCTTTTTCGAGAATGAAAAATTAAAAATGGCGCAAGTGCGATATGGGGTTCCTTCCCCCTCAAGGAGAAGGTCAGGATGAGGGGAGAAAAAGAAAGGTATTCCTTATCATATTCCCTCACCCTTGCCCTCTCCCGGAGGGAGAGGGAATTCCGTCGGACTTTGTGCCCACCGTTAAAATTTGTGTCAAACTGTATTACCCTACAGCCAATAGCCTTTCTTCACTGGATTCAATATTTTACCGCGAATCCGACAAATTCTCCCATCCCTGCTTGCCACTCAACGTTCACATCCGTAACCCTGGCTCCTGGCGGTCCCTCGTGGCACCACATCACAAGCTGTGCAAGTTTCTCTTTGTCTCCCTCGGCGACCAGTTCGACACCGCCATCCGGATGATTACGTACCCAGCCGGCCAATCCAAGTTGGCGGGCACAGCCCCGCGCCGACGCCCGAAAATACACTCCCTGGACTCGACCGCGCACGATCACGTGAACCCGCTGGGTCATAGTCTCGCTTTTCTATACGAGATTACTATCGAGGGCGAGGGTACCTTCTGAGCATGATGAGTGTCTCTTCCGATGCGTAGCCCAGCCCGTCATTCTCGCGTAGCTTGTCCCAGGTTCTACCGGGAGCGGGAATCCAGGAGTATTCCGTAGTGAAATGAGGAGATCCTTGGCGAAGTCCACTCTACGATCTCACATCTCTACGATAGGGACTTCGCTATTGTTCTCTACCGATCAAAGAGGAGACCTATACTACGTGTGGGTATAACTTGTGTTCTATGCGTAGGTACTTCATACCCGTGTACTTTCAGGTTGCTGTCGCAGTGCAAGGTTGCTATGTCTTTGCCAACCTGTAACAAATACTTAGAGCACAGGACGATGGGGGAACGTCGCCAGGACGTCTACGCTTACGTATAGCTCAGAGGATCAAGAGGCATGTAAAGAGCAATGAACAAGCCTACAATCTTTATCAGTTACAGTCATAAGGACGTAAAATGGAAGGATCAGTTGGTGTCCCACCTTCGTGGCTTGCAACTCCAAGACCGCCTCGACTTTTGGAGTGACGAGAAAATCGGGATCGGTGATGCCTGGTTTGAGAAAATCCAAACTGCGATGAATGCGGCCAGCGTAGCCGTGTTGCTGGTTTCGCCGGATTTCCTCGCATCCGAATTTATTGTTCGTGAAGAGGTCAAGCGATTACTTGAGCGACGAGAAAAAGAAAAGCTCCCTCTCTTGCCCATTCTTGTTCGCTCCTGTCTCTGGAAGCGAGTGCCGTGGCTGGTGCAAACACAGATGCGACCTAGCAACGGTATCCCCCTTTCCGCAGGTACTTCTCATGAGATTGATGAATACCTGACTGCAATCGTGGAGGAAATTGATAGAACGCTTGAACGAGGGACTACTGAGGAGGAATCTGGTCAGGCAATACGGGTGCCGCTGGAAAAAGGTTCTGTCTCGCAATCTTCTCCTGCAACGTTCCGCAACAGCATCGGGATGGAATTTATCTTGATTCCTGCGGGAGAGTTTCGCATGGGTGCAGATGATAAGGAGGGGTTTGAAGATGAGCGACCAGTGCATAGGGTGCGTATCACCCGTCCTTTCTATCTTGGGAAGTATCCAGTGACGCAGGGGCAATGGGAAGCGGTAATGGAGACAAACCCGAGCCATTTCACGGGGAATCCGAACCGTCCGGTAGAAAACGTTGCTTGGCACGATGCACAGGAATTTTTGCGGCGGTTGAGTGAGAAGGAAGGAAAACCATATCGACTGCCGACCGAAGCGGAGTGGGAATACGCTGCGCGAGCGGGGTCTAATACAACCTACTGTTTTGGTGATGATGTAAAGCTCTTGCGTGAGTACGCTTGGTACGCTGACAACTCTGGGAATGAAACACATCCAGTCGGACAGCTTGATGCCAACGCGTGGGGGCTTCACGATATACATGGCAATGTGTGGGAGTGGGTGCAGGATTGGTATGCTGCGAACTACTATCAACAGAGTGCGGTTATCAATCCGTCAGGCCCTGACTCGAGTGAGTACAAGGTTTCGCGCGGCGGTTCGTGGCGCAATGGTGCCAGGAGTGTCCGCGTAGCCGCCCGCAACTGGCTCGAGCCAGGCAGCAGGAGCGACGGCATCGGATTTCGTTGTGCCCAGTAGTTGGATTTTTGTTCTGGCTTCTGGTTTCTGAAATTCTGGGTTCTGGGGTCCAGGGGCATGAGCCCCTATACAGCTGCGATATGAGGTTCCTTCTCCCTTCGGGAGAAGGTCAGGATGAGGGAAACTAGGTAGAATCGCTTCTGATGAAACACCTTGCCAGAGCCCTCCGGCAACGTCAAACTGACGCTGAAAAAATTCTCTGGAGCCGACTCAGAAATCGTCAACTGGAAGGCTGCAAGTTCCGCCGTCAACAAGTAATAGGGGTCTATATTGCAGACTTTCTCTGTCTGGACCCAAAGCTCGTGATTGAACTCGATGGTGGACAACATGCTGAGCGAACGGCTCAGGATAGCCGGCGAACACGCTACCTACAAAGTTTGGGTTTCCGAGTCTTACGTTTTTGGAATCATGAAGTCCTTCGTGAACCTGATGCTGTTCTTGAAGTGATTCTTGCTGCTATCACTGGCAACCAGATCCCCTCACCCTAGCCCTCTCCCGGAGGGAGAGGGAATTCCGTCCGACCTTTTGCCCAACGTCAAAATTTGTACCGAATAGTATTGTCTCCCGGTGTGAGAAGGAATAACTGTTCAACTCCTCTGATGCTCCGTGTCGATGGGCTGTGGAATAACCTCACCTCTTTTGCAAACCTGCATAGCGCAGCGTATCAGGTATTACGCGGTAAGCGCGACCAGCAACGAGCCTGTGACTTTTTCCGTTACCTAGAAGACCACCTTCTTTGTTTACAAGAA
>Ga0114129_10017609_pt1 | contig 10169 bp, 8 predicted proteins | sample RhiMetdeltSRZDD1_FD_80071 | JGI IMG/M metagenome (GOLD analysis project Ga0114129, IMG submission 80071) | Populus rhizosphere microbial communities from Tennessee, USA - Rhizosphere MetaG P. deltoides SRZDD1 (version 2) (version 2) | ecosystem: Host-associated > Plants > Roots > Rhizosphere >...
CATGATATACAAGCGGGTGTTGAGGGCGCGCGCCAGGGAGAACGCGTAGGCTGTGGCAGGGGCCGAGGCGTCAGAAAAGTCGGTCGCGACCAGGAGCGTCTGAATATCTACAGACATGATGAGGTCCTCTTGTCTCGGGCACACGACAAAGTGTCAGAGCAGTACTGCTACTGTCTTAGTCCTCCAGTATACCAAAGCGGTGCATCATCCGGGTCAAGGTGCGGGGGTGGACCCCCAGGAGGGCCGCCGCCTGACCTTTATGGCCCTGCGTTTTCTCCAGGGCCAGGCGCATCAGGTGCTGGGTCATGGCGTCCAAGTTGAAGCACGCTTCGGGGAGCAGGGCAGGAGTTGGCGGATTACCTCCTGGAGCAAGCAGCGTGGCTCGTAGCGCCGGCTGCGGTAACTCCTCCAGCCCCAAATCTTCCACATCAATCCACTCGCCGTTGCTCAACGTCTCTGCGCGTTCGATGACATGGGACAACTGGCGCACATTCCCAGGCCAGTCATACTGCTCCAGACAGCGCAGCGCCTCACGGGTGAAGCGTCGCGGCTCCAGCTTGTTGTCGACGGCATGACGCTGGACAAACGCCTCGGCCAGCAAAGGGATATCCTCGCGGTGCGCACGCAGCGGCGGGACCTCGACTAGCATAACACGGAGCCGATAGTAGAGGTCCTCGCGGAAGGTGCCCTGCTGCACGGCACCGGCCAGGTCCTGATTCGTCGCCGCCAGCACGCGCACATCGACCGCCACTTCACGATCACTGCCTACAGGGCGGATCTGGCGCTGTTCCAGTACCCGCAGGAGCTTAGCCTGCATGCCCAGGGGCATGTCGCCAATTTCGTCGAGGAACAGCGTGCCCCGTGAGGCCTCGAGGAACAGTCCGCGCCGGGCGATTTGCGCCCCGGTAAAAGCCCCCTTGGCATGGCCGAACAACTCGCTTTCGAGGAGGCCTTCAGGCAGTGCAGCACAGTTCACCGGCACAAAGGGGTGGCGGCGGCGCGCGCTCTGGTAGTGCAGGGCGCGCGCCACCAGTTCCTTGCCCGTGCCGCTTTCGCCCTGAATCAAGACGGTGCTGCTGGTGGCAGCCAGGCGCTCCAGGAGGCCAAACAGGCGTTGCATCACCGCACTTTTCCCGAGCAACTGGCCAAAGCTATAGCGCGCTTCGACGGCCTGGCGCAGGTCGCGGTTTTCCCGGCGCAGGTCGCGTTCGGTCAAGGCCTTGCGCACCAGCGCGCTGACCTCGGGCAGCTTCACGGGTTTGGCCACAAAGTGATAGGCGCCCGCCTTGATCGCTTCCACCGCGATATCGATGCCGCCAAAGGCCGTCATCAGCACCACCTGGGTCTCCGGGCGAGTGGCGTGGATCTCGCGCACCAGCGCTAGGCCGTCCATGCCCCCCATGCGCAGATCAGTCAGGACCACATCAAAGTCGTGCTCTTCCAAGAATTGCAAGGCGGTTTCGCCGCTCGGGGCGGTGTGAACCTCGTACCCTTCGCGCGTCAGGTAGTTGCGCAGGAGCGTTAGCATCCCGACTTCGTCATCGACCACTAACACTTTCTCGTCAGCCATGGTTTCAGTGTCCAGTGAGAGTATGGTGATACGGAGGTCTGTTACGGGAAATATCTCCTGCCATGCATTATCCTCCGAGGCGAGGAGCGTGTATAGGACCAGTGGCTATGGCAGGAGGGCACACTCAATGGGGATCGGCCACGCCGCCACACTGGGGGGTAATTAGCCCTACGCAGTAGCCGTGCGCAGCACTCGTCAGAGCATTGTATGCAAGTCCAGTGCCATCCATAAGTAGGGCAGTGAAGTCTTGTACATCTCTATAATACAAAGAGTCTATGGAGTAGGAAACATTTATGGTGACACCTTGTCGTATAGGTGCGGGACAAAATGTCTGCATCAGTACGGCCATCCCCCCGGAGATGCTACCTCCCTTGCCATAGCATGTTATCCCATGGTTGGTACGAAGATTGCCCTAGGAGAACGTAGGAGATGGTTTCCCGTATATCCATAGCAAGCGACAAGGAAAGAGATCTATGCCAGAAGACAGGGATTACTTCGGTGAAAAGCTACGCCTGGTCGAACGCGCCCGTGAAGATGCCTATTTCCGCAAACTCGATCAGGCGCTTATCGAGCAGATGCGCCAGAGAGACCGCGCAGAGGATACAGCGGCGGCTCCACAGTCACCGGAGATGTTCCCCTCTATCCTGGTGCCTGTTGACTTCTCGACATATTCCGCCAACGCCTTGCGCTATGTGATCGGGATTGCCGACCGCTTTGCTTCGTCCATCATTGTATTACACGTCATTCCACGCGAGACCACGAAGCACGCCGTGTACCAGCGTCTGGGGCATCCAGACCTCCCATTCATGTTCTTGGACCCCCTACGTCCACAGCGTGCTCCAGCGCTGCTACCTGATGTCGCAGAAGACGTGATCATCGATCTCCGTGAGCAGGCCTACACGGCACTGCAGGCATTTCTCCCCACCCGGATTGCGCACCATGCCGTAGAGCTGCGTGTACTGGTAGGTCGTCCCTTCGAACGCATTCTGGACACTGCAGTACACGAGCAGGTGGCCCTCATCGTGCTCGGCACGCACGGGCGCACTGGCCTGGCACATACTATCATGGGCAGCGTCGCTGAACGCGTTGTACGGCTGGCACCTTGTCCGGTATTGACGGTACATGCCTCAACCACGGAAGATAAAGGCGAGTGAGCGCGTTGCGCTTGAGAACTCGTTGGCTAAAGTCAAGCTACGCTTGGAAGAAGCTGGTCGAGGCCATCGACAAAGGGTAGCGAGCACCATTATCTCCGTGATGAACACAGCACGCTTCTTCCGGGTATTCGATCATGGCGAATGCCCATCAGCCGCGCGGCGCGAGCCGCATCCGCCCATCCAGCGCCATAACCCCTTCACCTGGGGCCAAGACCTTGACGGGATTGAGGTCGAACTCCTGCAGTTCGGGGACGCTCTCCACCAGGGCCGAGACGCGGAGCAACAGCGCTATGAGCGCCTCACGATCGCCCGGGGGAGCCCCACGATAGCCATCGAGGAGGACGTTGGCACGCAGCTTCGTGAGCATCTCCGTGGCATCGCTGTCGCTCACGGGCGTCAGACGGAAGGCGACATCGTGCACCACCTCGACCAGCGTGCCACCGAGGCCACAGACGAGCAGCGGTCCAAAGAGCGGATCAGTGGTGACCCCGACCAGCGCTTCGATCCCGCTGGAGACCTGGCGTTGCAACAGAATGCCGTCGAGGCGCGCCCCGATGCGCCGCGTGCGTGCCACCAGCGTCTCCACTGCAGACGCCACCGCCGCGGGCGTGTCGAGCCCCAGGAGCACGCCGCCCACATCACTCTTGTGCAGGACATCCGGACTGACGATTTTCGCGACGAGGGGGTAACCGAGACGTTCGGCCGTGGCAACCGCCTCGGCTGGGGTGGTCTGTTCTGTCGCTGCCAGGGTGATGCCGGCGGCTCCCAGTACCGTGGCCAGGTCCCCTGGTGGCAACCACACCGACTCCGAGGCATGGACCAGGACCCGATCGATTACGGCCCGCACCGCGCTGTGGGCAAAGGGCGAGAGGCGCGCCGGCGTGCCGCGCGGCCGGGTCCGCCAGCGCCCGTAGCGCACCGCCGCACTCAAGGCCAAGGCCGCGTTCTCCGGAAACATATAGGTGGGTAACGTCCCGCGTGGCCCCGTGTTGAGCACGGCAGGGATGCCCTGCGCGGTCATAAATACGGTCAGCACCGGTTTCTGCGCGGGTACGGTCCCCACGCCCTGGGCAATCGCGTGCGCGATCTCGGTGGGATCCGTCACGAGGGGGGGAATATAGATCACGACCAGCGCATCGATCGTGGCATCGGCACCCACCAACTCGATCGTCCGCGCATACTGGGCCGGGGTGGCCGCAGCGATCATGTCGACGGGGTTTGCCACCCCCGCCTGCGGTGGGAGCACAGTGCGCAGCGCCGCTTGCGTCTCTGGAGTAAGTTCTGGAAGCACGAGACCGTGCGTTTCGCCCATGTCCGCCAGCAGAATGCCCGGCCCACCGGCGTTCGTGACCACGCCCACGCGTGGGCCAGGCGGCATGGGCTGCGTGGATAGCAGCACGGCCACATCGAACAGTTCTTGCAGGGTATTGGCACGGATCACCCCGGCTTGCTCGAACAGGGCCTCGACCGCGGTATCGCTCGTCGCGAGCGCCGCTGAATGACTGGCAGCAGCGCGGCTACCAGCCACCGAGCGCCCCGATTTGACAGCAATGATGGGTTTGCGTCTTGCGACGTCAGGTGCTATACGGGCAAAGCGCCGTGGATTGCCAAAGCTTTCGAGGTACAACACAATGACGCTGGTGCGTGGATCGTCGGCCCAATAGGCCAGGACATCGTTGCTGGACACATCCGCCCGGTTCCCGACTGAAACGAACGTCGAGAGACCCACATGGAGGGTCTGCACATAGTCCAGCATGGCGAGGCCCAGGGCGCCGCTCTGCGACAGCATGCCAATGGTGCCTGCCGGTGGCAAGACAGGGATGGTAAAGGTCGCATTGAGCGAAACCTGCGGATCGGTATTGAGGAGTCCCATACAGTTGGGGCCAACCAGGCGCATACCCGAAGCGCGTACCAGGGCACGCAGACGCTGCTCTGCCTCCCGTCCTGCGGCGGAGGCTTCCGCAAACCCCGAGGAAATCACCACCACGCCGTGGACGCCAGCGGTGGCACAATCGGCCACGACTTCCTCCACCGCTGCCGCTGGCACAGCGATGAACGCCAGGTCCACCGGCGCACCCACGGCGCTGACGCGAGGAAAGGCTGGCAGGCCATTGATCTCGGCAGCGTGCGGATGAATGGGGTAGAGCTGGCCCGTAAATCCGGCCCGTTGTAGATTAGCAAGCAATGCTGCACCCACGCCATCTCCGCGCCGTGACACCCCCACCACGGCCACCGAGTGTGGGCTGAGAAAGGCCCGCATGCTCTGGGCGGCGGCGACGCGCTCGCGCTCAGTGCTGGCGGCTTGCACCTGAGGTGTGTCAGCCGTCGGGAAGGAGACATGGAAGACACCGGTGTCGAGGGCGCGCTGCACCGTGAAACCGCTCGCCGCAAAGACCTCCAACATGCGATTATTCTCACCCAGCACATAGGCCTCGAAGGTATCGATACCCTGCGTCCGGGCAATGGCGGCCAGGTGTTCGAGGAGGAGCGTACCCACGCCTCGCCCCTGATGCGTATCAGCGACAGTAAACGCCACCTCGGCGTGCGTGGTGGCTTGCCCGTTCTCATAGATCCGAAAATAGCGGCCCACGCCTATAATATGCTCCTCCTGCCCTTCCCGAAGCGTCGCGACAATGGCCACATCCCGTGTGAAGTCCAGTTCGGTAAAGTAGCGTAGCTCTGCGTCCGTCAGGCGCTGTTTGGTCTGGAAAAAGCGAAAATAGACGGACCGGCTGCTCAAGCGCGCAAACAGTGCCAGCAGGCGTTGTTTGTCGTCAGGTCGGATCGCCCGGATGTGGATCGAACCACCATCGCGCAGGAGTGCGTCCGTGGCATAGTGCTGTGGAGCTGTCCCGCTCATTATAGACCTCCTTGGCGTCCAGGACTATCCTCTACGCATACGCGTGGCGACACCCTCATGATGTCATACTGCATCGCTCAGCGCCTGTTACCGACGTGGTCGGAGACCCAGCTTCAGGTTCCTGGGTGACGTGACCAGGGCACAACATACAATGCGCCGTCGTGGGTGTCACGTACTACGGTCACCCGGTACACGCGGGTGAGGTTCGTCGCACTCAGGACTACGTCCGGCACCCCATCTGCCACCACGCGTCCGGCGTCGAGGAGGATCAGCCGGTCGCAAAAACGAGCGGCCAGGGTCAGGTCGTGGAGCACCACCACGACCAGCGTGCCCCGGCGTGCCGTCTCCCGCAGCACCTCCATCACCTGCAACTGGTGGTAGGGATCGAGGGCGGCAATCGGCTCATCGGCCACCAGGGCAGCCGCCTCGACCGCGAGCGCACGCGCCAGCAGCACGCGCATCCGTTCACCGCCAGACAACGTCGCCAGGGTGCGGTGCCGCAGTGCCTCGGTCTCCGTCGCTCGCAGCGCTGCCGTCACAGCACGGGCATCGGCGCTGGCGTCCTGGCGCCAGAGACGCCAGTATGGCAGCCGTCCAAGGCCGACAAGATGCTCGACGGTGAGCGGCCAGTGCACGGTCGCCCCCTGGGCCAGATAGGCGAGCTGGCGAGCCAACGTCGTACGGCCGAGTTGGGACGCAGGGACACCGTCATACAGGACGCGGCCGCCATCGGGGCGCTGCAAGTTAGCGAGCACGCGCAGGAGGGTCGTCTTGCCGGCCCCATTGGGACCAAGCACGCCCACCAGATGCCTAGGGTCCAACGTCAGGTCGAGCGGGTGGAGGAGCGCTACCCCGTTGGCGTGGACGCTCACCCCCCGTGCCTCGATGCGCATCACAGGATCTCCCGGCGCAGCCGGTATAGCAGTGCGAGGAAGAAGGGCGCGCCGAGAAGGGCGGTGACGACGCCGAGTTTGAGTTCCGGGCCGACGACCAGCAGGCGGACGGCGATATCGGCGGCCAGGATCAGCGCCGCGCCGCCCAGCGCACTGGTCAGCAGCAGCCGGCTAGGCTGGTAGCCCACAAGCGGTCGCAGCAGGTGGGGCACCACGAGGCCCACAAAGCCAATGGTCCCGGTCACGGCGACCGCACTCCCCACCGCCAGAGCCGTGCCGACGACGAGTTGCAGCTGCAAGCGGCCTAGGCGGACGCCGAGACTGCGCGCGGTGTCCTCGCCGAGGGTGAGGCCGTCGAGGGCCTGGGCGGTGCGGAGCAAGAGTCCCCAGCCGCCCAGCATCAGGGGCAGCACCAAGAGGACATGGTGCAGGCTGCGGTCCGCCAGCGACCCCATGAGCCAGAAGATGATCTCCACCGATGCATAGGGGTTCGGGGCCAGGTTGAGGGCGAGCGCAGTCAGCGCACCCGCCAGGCTGTTGAGCGCCACGCCGGCGAGAATCAGGGTCAGGGTGCTCGCCTGGCGCCCCGTGAGCAGTGCGAGCAGGGCGACGGCGAGCAGGGCCCCAGCGATGCCCCCCAGGGGCAGGGCCAGAGGCACCGCAACCGACAGCCCGGTGTAAAAGGCGAGCACTGCCCCGAACGCGGCCCCCCCCGAGACGCCGACGACCCCAGGCTCGGCTAGTGGGTTGCGTAGAAGCCCCTGCATGGCCGCCCCCGCTAGGCCCAGGCTCATCCCGACCAGCACCCCGAGAAGGGCGCGCGGCAGCCGGATCTCCAAGAGGACCAGACTGGCGAGCGTGGTGCGGCCGTGGAGCACATCGTCCAGGGCCTGCCGCACCGGGAGCGGTGCCCGGCCGACCGCGAGTGAGACCACAAACAGGACGAGGACGAGCAGCGCGAGGCCCGTGAGGAGCCAGCCGCGCGACGGCAGGGCCCGAGGGGAACGTCCCCGACCTGTCGTCGTGGCCGGCGTCATCGCGGCACCTCCCTCCCTGCCAGACGGCGCGCCGCGGTGCGGAGCTGGGCGATGGTCTCGACCACCCACGGCCCGGCACAGGACCACAGCCGTGGGGGGATGACCAGCGTGTGCAGGTGGGGAAACGCCTTGGTAAGCCCGGGGTGGCGCAGCACCTGATGGGTGAGCGAGGGCGCGAGGTCATCCTGCGTGTTCAGGATGAGCAGATCGGGCTGTCCCAACAGCAAGAGGTCGAGTGAGAGCCGGCCGGAGTGGGTGAGCGCGAGTTCCGCTGCCAGGTTCCGCAGGCCCGCTCGCGTCAGCAGGTCGTCGATGAGTGAACCGCGCCCCCCGGTGAAACTGTTCGGATGGTACACCACAGCGACGGGCCATGGTCCTGCGGGTACGGGACCCAGGGCGGTGAGATCGGCCATCATCGTCGCGACCATGGCCTCACCTCGTTCCGGGTGGCCGAGTGCGTGCGCCACCGTCCGGATCTGCGCGGCGATGGCCGGAAGGGATTGCGGCACGTCGAGCTCCAGCACCGGGAGGCCGAAGCGCTTTAGCAGCGCCACCGTCGTCCGAGCCGTGTAGACGCCAGCCACCACGAGATCAGGCGCAAAGGGGATGATCTCCTCCGCCAGACCATGGTTGACGGGCACCGCGGCCGCCGCGGCCGCCATCACCGCATTCTGCGGGTCGCGTGCCAGCCAGGTCACCGAGCGCACGGCGTCGCGGTCCGCCAGGGCCAGGACTAGCTGATCCGTACAGAGGTTGAGTGAGACGATGCGGCGCGGTGCTGGGGGTGTCCCCTCCACCGCGGGCGCCGCGACCACCACGAGGCTCCAGGCCAGCAGTGCCAGCGCAGCCAGCGCACGTCTCAGGGGCATAGGCCATCCTTCACAGGATCGACATGATAGGGCTCTGTCATCTACTGCGCCTCAGCCGTCCATGATTGAATAAAGGGCGCCAGATGTAAGAACGCAACGCGTAGGGTCGACATGGGTTCATCTCTCAGTAGCGCGGACCTCCTCTGCTACCGCCGCTGACCTTTCAGCCACATCACCAGGCTCCAGCGGATCGTTGTTGTCTGATTGGGCAGGGTACGATGCGGGAGAAACCGATCCAAAAAGAGGACATCGCCGGCAGGGCAGGCGAGCGTGCGCGGCGGCGTGTCTGGAAGCACCTCCTGCGGCAGATAAAACTTGCCATCAGCGGTCTGCTGGTGGGGGTAAGGCTCCGCGTACACGCCGGGCAGCACTTCCAGTGTCCCGTTGGCGTAGGTGGCATCTACCAGCGGTATCCAGCAGGCCATTACGATCGGACTGTGCGGATCCGTGGCATCCTGATGCCACGGGCTCCGAGTCTGCGGAAAACTCGGGATATTCACCCGCACGCGGATGATCTGTCCGGTGAGCTGCCATGGGGCCACGAGGCGCGTTACGGCATCCATCAGCCGTGGATGCTCAGCCAGGCTCGCGATCCGTGGATCCTGATGCGCATCGGCAAACACGCCATGGACGAGCGCGACAGCGTAGGCGCGGTCTTGCTGCGCGACGCGTTCCAGGCGCTCCACAAGGGGTAGCTCTGGACAACTCGTCGCATACGGGGTGAGGAATCCGCGCGCAAGACGGTTAATGGTCTCCGTGATGCTGGTCTGCATCTGGTGGATCTCGGCAGGGGTGAAAATCCCTGTGCCGATGGCATAGCCACACGGGGTGATAGGCATAGCGGTCTCCCTCTGTGCCGTGGGATGCTCCTCCGTGGGACACCGTGTCCCTCCATGGGTCATCCTCACTTCGCTATGAAGATGCGGAAGAGTCGAGCAGGGGTGAGGCACTCTAGCCGCCCTCTTTCAACGCTGCCAGCCGAGCTCGGGCCGCTTCGGGATCGCGAAACCACAGCGCATCGATGTCGATATACGGCACCCAGCGCGTCGGGAGTTCGTATTCGTGATAAATTGCCTCCACTGGGCACACGGGTTCGCAGGCCCCGCAATCAATGCATTCCTGCGGATCAATGTAGAGCTTCCGATCCTTGCCGGCGTCAAAATGAATGCACGCTACCGGGCAGACGCGCACGCACGCCTGGTCCATGACATCAATGCAGGGTTCCGCAATCACGAAGGTCATGCTCCTCACCTCCCTCTTGCCTTGCGATGCCTCTGAGAGCCTGACGGGCGTGAGCGCACTGCTACACCATCGCGAGTTGGTCAGCAGCAATGGGTAGACGGGCCATCCACGCGTTGAGCACGACAGAGCAACTGCCGTCACACGGCGGACCCGTGTGACGCACAGAGAGCCGCACGGGTTCGCCTCCGCTCGGGTCTCTTAGACCATACACCCAAGACGGGAGGCACCCATGCGACTGCTCCCGCGTGTACTGGTGCACCTGCACGCTGTCGAGTAACCCCAGCACACGTTGCTCGCCGTTTCGGCGAGGGTATGGAGGACAGAGGGAGGCAACGCTGCGGGAGGAACCACGGCTTGCTTCCCCCTCCCCTCCTCTTCCCCCACATGGGAGGAAGGAGGCTATTGCACACGGTACGGGAAGCAGCACGCAGAAAAAAACCCCAACCTGGAACGGTCGGGGTCGGCACAGACACGCTGCCGCCCCTTTCCCTCGAAAGGACGTCTCAGCGCTATGTAGGGCAGGTCTCCTGGCTCGCGGCATTCC
>Ga0114129_10017610_pt1 | contig 10169 bp, 8 predicted proteins | sample RhiMetdeltSRZDD1_FD_80071 | JGI IMG/M metagenome (GOLD analysis project Ga0114129, IMG submission 80071) | Populus rhizosphere microbial communities from Tennessee, USA - Rhizosphere MetaG P. deltoides SRZDD1 (version 2) (version 2) | ecosystem: Host-associated > Plants > Roots > Rhizosphere >...
GCACGATCGCCGGCACCGTCATCGACGCACGGACGATGCAGCCGCTCGCGGGCGTCCTGGTGGAGCTTGTCACCCCCCACCTGGTCACGACCACGAGCGAGGACGGCGCGTTCCGGCTCGAAGCGATTCCGCCAGGCAAATGCGAGCTGCTCATCTCGTTTGTCGGCTACGCCTTCACCAAGCGCGACATCGAAGTCGCCGCGGGCACCAACGACATCACGATTCCACTTGCCGAGGGAACGACGGCGTATGACGAGTCGGTGATCGTCCGGGGAGATCTGTTCGGCGCGCGCGAGAGCGGCGTGGCCGCGCAGCAATCGCTCGGCAGCGCGGAGCTGCGGCAGCTGGGCGGCATGACGCTCGACGATCCGCTGCGTGCCGTGCAGGCGCTCGCAGGCGTCACCGCGTCCGACGACCTGTACAGCGAGCTGATCGTCCGGGGCCAGGGCTTCGACCAGCTGAACTACCGGCTCGACGGCGTTCCCGCCGGCTTCCTGATGCACACGATCAAGCTGATCGAGGATGGCGGATCGGTGTCGGCTATTAACAGCGACGTGCTGGATCACGTGTCGCTGCTGCGAGGCGCGTATCCGCAGACGTACGGTGGACGCCTCGGCGCGCAGCTCGATTTCGCCGCGCGTGAAGGGTCGCGCCGGCGCGTCCGCCACAACGTGACCGCGAGCGGTACGAGCGCCTCGCTCACCTCGGAAGGGCCGCTCGGCGGCGGGGGCCGTGGCTCGTGGCTGGTGTCGGGCCGGCGCAGCTATCTCGATTTGTTTCTGAAGCAGGTGCTTCACAGCTCGAGCGTCGCGTTCAGCTTCAGCGATCTCTTCTCCAAGGCGGTCTACGACTTCTCGGACCACCACCAGCTGAAGGCGATCGTCGTGGTCGGAAGGTCGAGGCTCGATCGCGCGGCCCGGGAACTGGGCGACCCCGACGGCCTCGGCGTCGCCACGCATGCGGGCTGGATGGGCGCCGCCACCTGGCGTCACATCGTCTCGCCGCGCGTCACGCTGACCCACCAGCTCTTTGCGACCGGCGAGTCGTATCACAACGACACCGGGCAGCAGACGCCGGCGGCCGACGGGCTCGCCAGGACCACGGGCTATCGGCTCGATTCGGCCATCGCGCCGTCCGCCGGGGTGCTGGTCGAAGCGGGCGTGTCGATCGAACGCAACCGTGCAGACGAGAACCATCTGTTCGTGGTCCCCGGCTGGCGCATCCTCGGAGGCGAGAACTTCAATCGATCCGCTCGCACCGCGGGCGCGTACGGGCAATTGCATTGGACGAAGGGCACATTCACGGTGAGGCCCGGCGTGCGCGTCGATCGCTTCGCGCTGACAGGCGACTCGGTATCGTCGCCGTGGGTGCAGCTCGAATGGCAGGGGGCGGCGGGCCTCAGGCTCGTCGGCGGCGCGGCGCTCGCGTATCAGTTTCCCGGGATCGCACAGGTGGTCGGACGCCGCGGCAATCCGCTTCTTCGCCCGGCGCGTAATCTGCTCGCCGACGCCGGCGTCGAGGGACGGCTCGGCGCGGCGACGCGGTGGCAGGTCTCGGCCTACGACCGGCAGGAACGCGACCTGATCGATTTGCCGGGTCAGTACTTCCAGATCGCCAACGGCGTGGTGCGGCCACCGTCGAGCACGACGCAGTATCTGAACTCACTCGCCGGCCACTCGCGCGGCATCGAGTTCATGGTTCAGCGAAAGTCGCCCGACGCGCTATCGGGATGGGTGGCGTACTCGCTGGGACGGACGCGGTACACGAACCGCGCGACCGGCGAGCGGTTCGACGGCGACTTCGACCAGCGTCATACGGTGGCGGCCTTCGCACGCTACGTCGTGTCCGAGCGCACGAGCGTCAACGCGCGATGGAGGTTCGGGACGAACCGCCCGATGCGCGGCTACCTCGAGGAGCGAGCCGGCGGGTTCTTCGTCGCCTCCGCGAGGAACGCGCTTCGCGTGCCGATCTATTCGCGCCTCGATGCGCGATTCGACCGCACGTATCAGTGGAGCCGCCGGCGGCTGACGCTGTTTGGCGAAGTGATCAACGTCCTCAACCGCGAGAACGTCCGGCCGGTCTTGCCCGGCATCAACACCCGCACCGGCCAGGCGTTCGGCCCGCTCGATCCGATGTTCCCGATCGTGCCGTCAGTCGGCGTGACGCTGGAGTTCTAGCGACTGACGTCGGACGCCGCTACGAAGCCGCCAGCCGATGCGCGCGGAGGAACGAACGTATGTGGCGCACCGCCAGCGGAATCCGCTCCGGCGGCTGCTTCCACGGGTACATGCTCACTTCGGCTTTCGGCGCGGACATCGCGCATTCCATGGCCACCGCGAGCGGGTGCGCCGGGACGTCGTCCGGCAGGATCAGCACGGGCGTCTGGCAGCTGCGCACGAAATCGCGCGACACGGTGAAGACGAAGTCCGCATCGGTGCGAAACATCCTGGTCAGATACTTCTCGACCGTGTCCGCCGTGACCTCCGGGCGGCGCTTGAGGAAGTCAGGCGCCCAGCCTGTCTTGCTGCCGTCGTAGAGCACGTTTGGCATCTCTGGCCGGAAGCCGACCGGCTGCGCGAGGACGGCCGCGACGACGCGATTGGGTGCCCGCTTGAGGAGGTTCCAGATGAACGGCCCGCCAATGCAGAACCCCATCACCATGAACTTGTTGACGCCCAGATGATCGAGCACTCCAAGCTGGTCGTCCGCATGCGAATCCCACGGCCGGTCGGTGTCGAGCGGACCCGACGACTGGCCGGGATTGGCGTTGCGCAGGTCCGCCGCGATGCAGCGGTACTCGCCCTTGAACTCCTCGATCGAGTTGAACGGATTGGTCAACCCCGCGATCGTCGAGTTCAGTCCTCCGCCCGAAATGAGCAGCAACGGAAAGCCTGAACCGACCGACTGATAGTGAATGCGAACGGGGCCTTTCTCGTAGAACGATCCGGCGCCTCCCTGCCGCGCCTGACCCAACGCGCTCGTCGCCGCGGCCATCGCCGTCGCGGCGGCGCCACCTTTCAGGAGCTTGCGTCTGAATAGATCGACCATCGGCGTCCTCCTCGTTGACGGTTGTGACCGACAGGCTTCGGGTGAGCGGATTGTAGGCTAATCGCGCGCAACGATGCGAGCCAGCGTCCTGATATCGATGTTCCCGCCGCTCATGACGAGCCCGACCTTCTTTCCCGCGAGCGTGGCTCCGTATTTCTTCGCGGCCGCCAGCGGCGCCGCACCCGACCCTTCCGCGAGGTTGTGCGTACACCGGAGCGCGGCGCGCACGCCTTCCTCGAGCTCCGGCTCATCGAGCGTGACGATGTCGTCGAGCTGTTCCTTCAGGATGCCGAAGGTCAAATCGAAGGTGACGCGGGTGGCCATTCCTTCCGCGAACGTGTTGACGCGCTCGGCGGTGACGCGCAGCCCGCTCTGCCACGACCGGGTGAAGGCATCCGCGCCGCAGGCCTGGACGCCGACGATCTTCGTCTTCGCCGCCATGCCGCCGCGGACGATGCAGCAGCCGGCGGCGCCGCTGCCGCCGCCGATGGGCACGAAGACATAGTCGAGATCGACTTCATCGAGCATCTCGAACGCATACGTGCCGACGCCGGCAATGAGATGCGGCTCGTTCGCGGAGTGGATGTAGCGCCATCCTTCGCGCGGCACGAGCTCCTCGACGCGCACCCGCGCCTCGTCGTAGTCGCGGCCGTACTCGATCACCTCTGCGCCGTACGCGCGCATCGCGGCGTTCTTGTCCGGATTGTTGCCGATGGGGACGAAGATATGGCATTTCACGCCGTGCATGCGGCTGGCGAAGGCGATCGACTGGCCGTGGTTGCCGGTGCTCGCGCTGACGACGCCGCGCCGCCGCTCGTCGGGCGAGAGCTGCGCGAGCAGGTTCAGGCCGCCGCGAATCTTGAACGCGCCGGTCGGGTTGTGGTTCTCGTGCTTGACCCACGCCTCGCACCCCAGCCACTGCTCGAGCAACGGATGGCGCAGCATCGGCGAGCGCTGCATGGACGCGTAGATGCGGGAACGGGCGTCGAGGACGTCCTGGAACGAAGGCCCGAAAGATGTTTCAGTCATGAGCGGATGTACGCGCAACGGACGCCGCGCTCGCAGTTCCTGCAATCATGAGCGCCAGTATCACCTGAACGGTCGAATCGATCGAACTCTCGGACCGTTAACGTCGACTGCTCTGCGCAAGAAATTCGTCGCGCACACGCACCGCGACATCCGGACGGTTGCTGATCAATCCGTCGACACCCCACTCCAGCAGCCGCCGCATGTCCGCTTCGTCATCCACCGTCCACACCTGCACCTTGAACCCCGCCGCGTGCGCGTGGCGGATGAAGCGCGGCGAGACGATGCGGGCGGCTTCGGCGCGCTCGGGGACCTGATAGGTCTGATACGCCGCGCGGCGGACCGGACATCGAAGGATCGACCGGTAGACGGCGAGCCGCACTTCCGGCTGCGACGCGCTGGCGGCGACACCCGGGAGCGCCGCGCGGGCCGCCGTCGCGCTCGCAAGGCCGTAGCCCGCGACGCACGTGTATTCGATGGCATCGGCGCGGCGGATCTCGTCCGCGACTGCCCGCCCCATCGCCGCCGTATACACCTTGATCTCTATGATGGTGGGCACACCGCGGTAGCGCGCCAGCACCTCGCGCAGCGTCGGCACGCCGATGCCGCGGCCCCGAAACGGATACTCCCCTCCGCGCCTGAACCGGTAGCCCGCGTCGACGCGCGCGAGCTCGTCCGCGGTGTGCGCCGCCACGGGCCCGGTCCCATTCGTCGTGCGATCGAGCGTCTTGTCGTGGTGAACGACGAGAACATTGTCTGCCGAAAGGTGGACATCGAGCTCGAGACCGTCCGCCCCGGTGGACATGCCGATGTCGAACGCCGCGATGGTGTTTTCCGGACCGAGATCGCAGCCGCCGCGATGCGCGAAAACCTGTGGGCGGGACGAGAAGAACGGGCTCAAGGCTCGGGGCTCAGGGCTTCTGGGGCTGACGGGTCGAGGCGCAAGGCTTGCAGCAACATTGAATCACGTCCCGGAAGCCCGAAGCCCGACGCCTGCCGTGAGCCGTGGGCCCCGGGCCCGGAGCCGGATCCGCCTTCGCGCCGGATTCCAGCGCGCTTCGACGAGACCTCGCCGGAGCTCGCCTTAGACGTCAAGCGAGCGAAGGCGGGTAGAATCGTTCTATGCCCAGACCCACAGGGATTTCGACCGTCGGCGATCTGCGTCGCGCCGTTGCCGACGGCAGCGTGCCGCGCCGCGACGTGCACCAGGAAGTGCGCGAGAATCTGATCCGCAAGCTTCGCTCCGGCGAACCGCTCTTCCCGGGCATTGTCGGCTACGACGACACCGTCGTGCCGCAGCTCGTGAACGCGCTGCTGTCACAGCACAATTTCATCCTGCTCGGCCTTCGCGGCCAGGCGAAGACGCGCCTGCTTCGCGCGCTCGTGACGCTCCTCGACGAGGAAATCCCCGTCATGCCGGGCTGCGAGATCAACGACGACCCGCTCGACCCGATCTGCGCGGTGTGCCGCGCGCGGCTTGCCGCCGAAGGCGACACGACGCCCATCACCTGGCTCGGGCGCGACGCGCGGTATGTCGAGAAGCTCGCGACGCCCGACGTCACCATCGCCGACATGGTCGGCGACATCGATCCCATCAAGGCCGCGAAGTCCGGCCTCCAGCTCTCGAGCGAGCTGACGATGCACTACGGGCTGCTGCCGCGCGCCAATCGCGGCATCTTCGCGATCAACGAGCTGCCCGACCTCGCCGGCAAGATCCAGGTGGGCCTCTTCAACATCCTGCAGGAGGGCGACGTTCAGATTAAGGGGTATCCAGTCCGCCTGCCGCTCGACGTGATGATGGCCTTCACGGCGAACCCGGAGGACTACACGGCGCGCGGAAAGATCATCACCCCGCTCAAGGACCGCATCGGCTCGGAAATCCGCACGCACTACCCGGCCGGCCGCGGCGACGCGATGGCCATCACCGCGCAGGAAGCGTGGCTGGCGCGCGACGGCGTCGGCCCGCGCACCGAGGTGCCGACCTTCGTCGCCGAAGTCGTCGAGGAGATCGCGTTCCAGGCGCGGCAGGACCGGCGCATCGACAAGCGCTCGGGCGTCAGCCAGCGGCTCCCGATCTCCGCGATGGAGAACGTCGTCTCCAACGCGGAGCGCCGCGCGCTGATGAACCGCGAGGACTGCGCGGTCGCGCGCGTCAACGACGTCTACGCGGCGCTGCCGTCGATCACCGGCAAGTTCGAGATGGAGTACGAAGGCGAGCTGAAGGGCGCCGAGACCGTCGGGCGTGAGTTGATCAAGGCGGCGGTCGCCAACGTGGCCGACGGCTACCTGTCGCACCTGGAAACGCGTCAGGTCATCGAGTGGTTCGACCTCGGCGGCAGCCTGCAGCTGAGCGACACGATGAGCACGAAGGAGGTCCTCTCGCACGCGCGCGAGGTACAGGGGCTGATCGAGCTCGCGCACGCGGCGGGCGTCCCGAAGGAGGCGGCGGCGCCGCTGCTCGCCTCCGGCATCGACTTCGTGCTCGAAGGGTTATATGCGTTGAAGAAGATCGGCCGCAGCGACGAGCGTGGCTATCACGCGACCGAATCGCCCGTGCGTCGTCCGTCGCGCGAAGACAAGTTCAGGGATGAGGAACGGAGCATTCCCTCGATCCCGCAGGGGAAGAAGAAGTATTACAACTAGGTCCGGCTGAAGCCGGACTCTACCGCTGCGGCTTGCACGTATCGGTAGAGTCCGCCTTCAGGCGGACCACGAACCATGAAATATCGCTACACCAAATACACCGGCGACCTGCTCGACCAGATCGACCTCGAAGATCTGGTCTCGAAGCTGTCCGACCTGCTGCTCTCGAGCGGGTTCAGCAATCCGTGGGGCGATCCGTCTTCCGGCGACGAGGACCGGACGATGCAGGCGCTGCACGACGCGATCCTGGAAGCGCTCTTCAGCGGCGGCGTGCTGTCGGAAGAAGCGCTGCAGCAGTTGCTCGGCGAGCCCGCCGACGGCGACCAGGAGAAGGCGCGTCAGCAGCTCGAGGATCTCATCCAGCAGATCATCGACAAGATGATGGAGCAGGGGTTCGTGACCGGCGCGCCGGATCTCGAGCAGGAGCGCGAGCATCGCCGCGGCACGGGCGGAGGCGTCGGCGAGGATTCCGGTCCCGTGAAGTTCGAGGTCACCGACAAGGCGCTCGACTTCCTCGGCTATCGCGCGCTGCGCGACCTGCTCGGGTCGATCGGCCGCAGCAGCGCCGGCCGTCACGACACGCGGCATCTCTCGACCGGCGTCGAAGCGATCGCCGCGCCCAAGCCGTACGAGTTCGGCGACACGCTGAATCTCGATCCGAGCTCGACGATCCTGAACGCGGTGCAGCGGCTGCATGCCGAAGGGCGCCCGGTCAGGGATCAGGTATCCCACGGATCCCTGATCGCCGATCCCCGAGCCCCGGTCATCGACGTCGACTACCCCGACCTGATGGTCGCCCAGAGCGAGTACCAGAGCTCCTGCGCGAGCGTCATCATGCTCGACTGCAGCCACAGCATGATCCTGTACGGCGAGGATCGCTTCACGCCGGCCAAACGCGTGGCGCTCGCGCTCGCGCACCTGATCCGGACGCAATACCCCGGCGACTCGCTGCACGCGGTGCTCTTCCACGATTCCGCCGAAGAGATCCCGCTCAAGCAGCTTGGCCGCGTGCGCGTCGGGCCGTACTACACCAACACGCGCGAGGGGCTGCGGCTGGCGCGCCGCATCCTCGAGCGGCAGAAGAAGGACATGCGCCAGATCGTGATGATCACCGACGGCAAGCCGTCCGCGCTGACGCGTCCCGACGGGCAGATCTACAAGAACGCCTTCGGCCTGGACCCGTTCATCGTCTCCGAGACGTTCGCCGAGGTGAACGCCTGCCAGAAGGCCGGCATCATGATCAACACGTTCATGCTGGCGCGCGACCCGGATCTGGTCGCGTTCGTCCGCCGCGTCGCCGCCATCTGCCGCGGCAAGGCGTACTTCACGACGCCGTACACGCTGGGACAGTACGTGCTGATGGACTACATGGACCGGAAGACGAAGACCATCCACTAGCTGATTGGTGATTAGTGCTTAGTGATTGATGATTGATGACTAGTGATTCGTGAAATCACAAATCACAAATCACGAATCGTCTATGCTTCCACCGTCCATCCCCCTCTTCCCGCTGCCCAACGTCGTCCTGTTTCCCAACGTCTTTCTGCCGCTGCACATCTTCGAGCCGCGCTACCGCCAGATGGTGGCCGACGCGCTCCAGGGCGACCGGATTATCGGGATGGTGCTGCTGCGGCCGGGCTACGAGGCCAACTACCAGGGCCGGCCGGCGATCTATGACGTCGGCTGCGCCGGCGTGATCACCCACTCGCAGCCGCTCCCCGACGGCCGCTACGACATCGTGTTGCGCGGCATCGAGAAGTTCAGGATTACCTCGGAGGATCAGAGCCGCCCGTATCGCATCGGACTGATTGACGCCATCGCCGAGGTGATTCCGCCGGACGAGGCAGAGCCGCTGCGGCACCAGCGCCAGCGGCTCGAAGCCGTCCTCGCCGCGGCGATTGAGCGCGTGCGCGCGGAGCCGAGGTTCCCGCCGTCGGTGCCCGACGAGGATCTCGTCAACGCGCTCGCTCAGTATCTCGAGCTCGATATCGTCGAACGCCAGGCCCTGCTGGAGTGTCAGGGCGTGCTCGCCCGGTGCCGGGCACTCATCGATGTACTCGAGATGAAGCTTCACACGCCGCGCGGCTGGAACAACGCGCCGGCACATTAACCCGTCGCACATTAACCAGTCGTAGGGGCCGACCTTCAGGTCGCCGGCACATTAACCAGTCGTAGGGGCCGACCTTCAGGTCGGCCCGCCGGCACATTAACCCATCGTAGGGGCCGACCTTCAGGTTGGCCCGCGGTATTGCAGTATGGTAGTATTGCCGTATGGCGAAGCTGACCTTCTCGCTCGACGAGAAGACGGTCGAGACGCTGCGGAAGACGGCAACGCGCCTTCGCAAGCCGCAGAGCATGGTGGTCCGCGAGGCCATTGCGCGGTACGCTGCGCAGGAAGACAAGCTGAGTGACGACGAGCGCGAGCGTCTTCTCAAGGTGATTGACTACATAAAGACGCTTCCACCCTCGGGTTCGCACGCCGACGCGGAGCGCGAGAAACGCGAGATCCGGCGTTCGCGACGCGTCGGGTGGCACCCCGGCGCGCGGTGACCATTCATCTCGACACATCGGTTCTGATCGATATCCTCACGCGGGAACGTCCGCTCCTGGCCGCGTACGAACGCAGCGTGACCGCAGGCCACCGCATTGGCATGTCCACGATCGCATTGTACGAGTGGCTGCGTGGCCCGCGAACTGACCTGGACATCCGGCTCCAGCGCGACATCTGTCCAGCGGATCGAATCGTCACGTTCGGCTCCATCGAGGCGGCGCTCGCGGCCGATCTGTTCAGGGAGGTGAAGTCGCGCCGAGGCCGGGAGGCCGACATCGCCATTGCTGCGTGCGCCATCGAGCACGAGGCGGCTGTCTGGACGACCAATCGACGTCATTTTCAGGACATTCCCGGCCTCCGGCTGTACACGGTTGCGTCCTGAGCGCCTTCCGCTTTTCGAGCCCTTCCTGCCCTCTCGCCCGACTCGCTCTAATCCCGGCGCAGCCGTTCGACGAGCACGTCGATGATTTTCACGCCGTGGAAGCGGCCGTTCTCGATGAAGATGTTGCCCGTCCTCTTCCCCGCGATGGCGCCGCCCGCGATGAACAGGTTGGGGACGTTCGTCTCGAACGTCTCCATGTTCAGCTCGGGGGCGAGCGTCTCGTCGTCCACGTTGATGCCGGCCCCTCGCATCAGATCCACGTCCGGGTGATAGCCGGTGAGCAGGAACACGCCGTCGGCCGGGATCTCGTCGCGCGTCCCCTGCTGATCGATGACGACCGACGTCGGCGTGATCGACGTCACGCACGCGTTGAACCGCGCCGCGATCGATCCCGCCTTGATCCGGTTCTCGATGTCGGGCTTCACCCAGTACTTGATCGAATCGCCCAGCGCCGGGTGACGGTGCACGATCGTCACGTGGACGCCGGCGCGGAACAGCTCCAGCGCCGCTTCCGCCGCC
>Ga0114129_10017611_pt1 | contig 10169 bp, 9 predicted proteins | sample RhiMetdeltSRZDD1_FD_80071 | JGI IMG/M metagenome (GOLD analysis project Ga0114129, IMG submission 80071) | Populus rhizosphere microbial communities from Tennessee, USA - Rhizosphere MetaG P. deltoides SRZDD1 (version 2) (version 2) | ecosystem: Host-associated > Plants > Roots > Rhizosphere >...
GGAAAGGGTTCTTCACCATCAGCGGTGATCAACGTGGCTTCGTTGAGGTCCGAGTCGAAGCCGCCGTCCTCGCGGGTCACGTCGTTGGCGACGATCATGTCCACTGCTTTCCGGGCGAGTTTGGTGCGGCCGCGTGTGACGGGATCGCCCGTCTCGGCGGCAAAACCAATCAGCAGCGGCCGCGAGGCGCCCCGCCGCGCGCGTCCGAGCTCTGCGAGGATATCGATGGTTCGTGTCAGCCGCAGCTCCAGCGGGCCGTCACTCTTCTCGATTTTCTGGCCGGCCCGTCCGTCAACAGGCGTGAAATCCGCCACCGCGGCAGCCATCACGACGATGTCGGCTGCGCCGGCGGCATCGTGAACGGCATCTTTCATCTGCGCCGCGCTGCGGACACGGACGATCTCGACGCTTTCGGGCGGCGGCAGTGGCGTGGGGCCTGACACGAGCACGACCCGCGCACCGCGACGGGCAGCCTCGGCAGCGACGGCGTAGCCCATGCGGCCGCTCGAACGGTTTCCGATGTACCGGACGGGATCGATGTCTTCGTAGGTGGGGCCTGCGGTCACGATCACGAGCCGTCCCAGCAGGGAGCCCGCGGGCGCGAGCACGCGCTCGGCCGCTTCGGCAATCGCTTCAGGCTCGGCCAGCCGGCCTTTTCCGATCCAACCGCACGCGAGATAACCTGCTCCTGGTTCGACGAACCGCACGCCTCGAGCGCCGAGGATCTGGAGATTCCGCCGCACCGCGTCGTGCTCCAGCATGTTCGTGTTCATGGCCGGAGCCATGAGCACGGGCGCTCTGGTCGCCAGGTAGAGTGAGGTGAGGAAATCGTCAGCGATGCCGTTCGCGAACTTCCCGATGATGTTCGCCGTTGCCGGCGCGACGATCAGCAACGCGATGTCCGAGGCGAGCGAAATGTGCTCGATGTCGGCGTTCGCTCCGCGCGCGTATTGATCGGTGATCACCCGCCGCCGGGTGATCGCTTCGAACGTGACCTCGCCGACGAACCGGCGCGCCGATCGCGTCATGATCGCCGCCACGTCGTGCCCGCGCTTCTGCAGATCACGCGCGAGCTCGACGGCTTTATACGCGCCGATGCCGCCGCTCACGCCGAGCGCGATCAGTGCCACGCCTTCGCCTCCGCAATCTTCAAACCGAAATCGCCATTCACGCGGTCCCGCCTCCGCTCTCGCCATGAACCCATGCGAGAAGCTCCGGCGAGGCGGGCTAATCAGCCGTCTGCAACGGCGCCCGCTCGACCTTGCCCTCTCGAACTTCTTTCTGAGCGAGCTTGACGAGCTTCTCGTTGCCGGTCGTCCGCGGCGTGCAGCCGCGAATCAACTGCTTGGCACGCGCGCCGGCGATCACCACGAACTCGAATGCGTTGGTTCCCTTCGATCGATCCATTACCTGTCAGTCCTTTCAAAAGTCTCGACGATGCGCTCGGCGAGAGGTCTTACCGAGCGCAGCCTTGCGCGTTCGGCTGTCACGATGGCTTGAAGCCGTCCGACACACCCTTCCAGCTCGTCGTTGACGATCACGTAGTCGTACTCGACGAAGGCCGCGACCTCGTCGCGGGCAGTCTGGAGGCGTCGCTGCATCGCCTCCTCGGAGTCCTTGCTGCGTCCGCGGAGGCGTTGTTCGAGGATGCCGAACGATGGCGGCAGTACGAAGATGCCGACCGTGTCTCTGCAGCGGGTCCGCACCTGGCGGGCGCCCTGGACGTCGATCACGAGAACGAGGTCGCGACCCGCCGCCAGATGCTGTTCCGAATCCTGTTCGCCGGTGCCGTACAGATTCCCGAAGACATCCGCCCACTCGAGAAAGGCGTCGTCGGCAATCATCTGCTCGAAGCGTGCGCGGGTAATGAAATTATAGTCCACGCCGTCGGTTTCGCCTGAACGGGCCGGTCGCGACGTGTAGGACCTCGAGAGCGCCAGGTCGGGCACTTTCTGGACGAGCCGTTCCACGACAGTCGTTTTTCCCGTTCCGGACGGCGCCGACACGACGAACAGTTGGCCGCGACGCGGCACCGGGCTCGCCGCGTCACTCGACATTCTGGGCCTGCTCCCGCATCTTCTCCAGATCCGCCTTGAGCGTGACGATGAGCTCGGACACGGCCGGGCCCTCAGCCTTCGATCCCGCGGTGTTCACTTCCCGGTTCATTTCCTGGATCAGGAAGTCGAGCTTCCGTCCGCACGGCTCCGGCGAGTCGCTGAGCGACTGCCAATGCTCGAGGTGGCCGCGGAACCGGACGACCTCTTCCGTGATGTCCGACCGGCCGACGAATCGGGCAATCTCCTGGGCGACGAGCGCTTCGTCGGCGAGACTCTCGGCGCGCAGCTCTCGAACGCGCTCAGCGAGGCGTGTCTGAAGGCCCGAAAGGCCTTCCTCAGCAGCCGCCGCAACCTGCTCGAACAGTTGACCCAGCCGGCTCTTCCGCGCGTCGAGATCGACGCGAAGGTAGCCGCCTTCGCGAACGCGCATCGTGTCCAGCTCGTCCAACGCCGACGTCAAGGCTTCCTCGATTCGGGCTGCGAGCGGCGACTCCTCAATCGGGGTTTCGTCAGCTTTCTCGCGGATGGTCAGCGCCTGCGGAAACCGCAGCAGCTCGCCAGCGGTCAGCGCGCCGTCGACGAACCCACGCCCGCGCGCCGTGTCGACCGCGCCCTTCAGAGATTCGAGGAAAGGCTCGTTCAGCTCGACTTCGTACGACGAGGCGCGGCGCTGCTGCAGCGTGATGGCGACCTCCACGCGTCCTCGCGCCACGCGAGATTGCACGAGCGTTCGGATCCGGTTCTCGAGCGGCGCCAGCGACGGAGGCACTCTGAGCTGCAGGTCGAGGAACCGGTGGTTCACCGACTTGATCGTGACGCCGATCGTTGCCAGCTCGTCGTCTCGTGTAAGCGCGGCGAAGCCTGTCATGCTCTTGATCATCGCGTGACTTCCTGCTGCTCCTTTCCGAACAGCTGAAGCGCATACAGCTTGGCGTACACGCCTTCCGGACGGGCCAGCAGCTCGTCGTGCCGGCCGATCTCGGCGACGCGTCCCGCCTCGAACGCGATGATCTTGTCAGCACGCCTGACTGTCGACAGCCGGTGCGCGATGACAAACGACGTCCGGTTCCGCATCAGGTTGGCGAGCGCCTCCTGCACCAGTCGCTCGGACTCGGCGTCGAGCGAGGACGTGGCTTCGTCCAGGATCAAGATGGGCGAGTTCTTGAGCAGCGCTCGCGCGATCGCCAGGCGCTGCCGCTGCCCGCCCGACAGCAACTGACCTCGCTCGCCGATCCTCGTCTCGTAGGTTTCAGGCAACTCCGCGATGAACTCGTGCGCATGAGCAGCGAGGGCAGCCGCTTCGATCTCCGCCTGCGAGGCGCCCGGCGACCCGTAGGCGATATTGGCGCCGATGGTGTCGTCGAAGAGCACCGTTTCCTGCGTGACGATGCCGATGTTCGCACGCAGCGATCGGAGGGTTACGTCACGGATGTCGATGCCGTCGATCAGGATCGCCCCGGACGTCACGTCGTAGAACCTCGGCAGCAGGTTCACCAGCGTTGTCTTCCCCGCACCGCTCAACCCGACGATTGCGATCATCTGACCGGCTGCGACCGGAAAGGACACATCGCGCAGCACGTATTTGCCGGAGCCTACGTTTTTTGAATTATCCTCGTAGGCAAAGCTGACGTCCCGGTACTCGATCGACTGCCGGAGTGGCGGCAGTGTGGTCGCGCCCGGCCGTTCGGCGACCTCCGAATCCGTGTCGAGCACCTCGAAAATCCTCTCCGACGCGGCGATCGCCTGCTGCAGATTCGTGTTCACGCGGCTCAGGCGCTTGATCGGCGCGTAAATCAGGAACGCGACCACGACGAACGCCATGAAGTCGCCCTGCGTGATGCGGCCGGCCGCGATGTTGTGGCTGCCGTACCAGATCAGGCCAACGACCGCCACGCCGCCAAGAAACTCCATCAGCGGCGGGAGCACTGCCACCGTGCTCGTCACCTTCAGGTTCGTCCGATACAAACGCTCGGCGGCCCGGCGGAACCGGCCTCCCTCGTGTCCCTCGGCGCCGAACGCCTTCACGATGCGGTGACCGGTGAACGCTTCAGCCGTCACGTGCGACAGGTGCTCCAGCTGCTCCTGGCTACGCCGTGACGTCCGGCGGATTCGCTGGCCGAGCCGCACCAGCGGGTACACGACGACCGGCGTTCCGGTGACGACGACGAGCGCGAGGCGATAGTCCAGATAGAACAATGCAACGGTGTAGCCAAGGAGCGCGAGACCCTCGCGAATCAGATCCCCGACAGTCTCCGACACGGCGTTCTGCACCTGGTTGACGTCGTTGGTCATGTGCGACATCAACTGGCCGCTCGTCCGCCGCCCGAAGAACCCCGCCGATTGCTTGAGGATGTGGCCGAAGAGCTCGTTCCGCAGGTCGCGCACCACGCGCTGCCCGATGTCGGTCATCAGATACGCTGAGAAGTACGCGCCGAGACCCTTGAAGAGATAAACGACGAGGACGGCGATTCCCCACGTCTTGAGATCGATCGGGAATCCCCAGAAGAACGCATCCACTCGCTGAGGAAGAATCTTGTCGGTCAGCGGCTTGATGAGCAGGGCGAGCGTGGCAGAGGCGACCGCGTACACCATCATGGCCAGGAGTGCGGCCATGAAGCGCCCGCGATAGGGGCGCGCATACCCGAGCAGTCGATGGAATGCGGTCACTCTGTAAAGCGGTACCTCACGAGCACCCAGAGCGCGACGATGCCGTCGCGCCACGTGATCTTTTTCCCTTCCTCGTATCCGCGTCCGTCGTAGGTGATCGGAACCTCGTAGACGCGGTAATGGCGTTTGAAGATCTTCGCGGTCAGCTCCGGTTCGATCCCGAAGCCGTCGGAGTCCAGGGTCATCGAGCGGATAACCTCCGTTCGCATGACCTTATAGCAAGTCTCCATGTCCGTCAGCATCGTGTTGTAGAGCACGTTGGTGATGAGCGTGAGGAGACGGTTGCCCGCGTAGTGCGTGAAGAGGAATACACGATGACGGCCCAGGAAGCGCGAGCCGTAGACGACGTCGGCCCGGCCTTCGCAGATGAGCTGGATGAGCTCCGGGAACTCTTCCGGCGAGTATTCGAGATCGGCGTCCTGAATGACGACGATATCGCCGGTGACCTCCTGGAACCCTCGCCGGAGGGCGTTGCCCTTCCCGGCGTTCTTCGGCTGAAAGATCAGCTTGAATCGCCGCTCGGCCGCCAGACGCGTCAGGATCTCGCGCGTCCCGTCTTTCGACCCATCGTCGACGACGATGAGCTCCGTCCGGATCGGTACCGCGAAAACGCGGTTGATGATCTCCTCGATCGTCTCCCGCTCGTTGTAGACGGGCATGACGACGGACAGCAACGGATCGGTGAGCTGCCCCTTGAGTCGTGACATTAGGCGTTCGCTCCTCGCCCGTAGCCGTTCGGGTGCGACGTGCGCCACCGGTAGGCGGTCTCGACGATCACGTGAAGATCTTCGAACCTCGGCTGCCAGCCGAGGTCACGCTTGATCCGATCGCTCGACGCAAAAAGGATCGCGGGATCGCCCTCCCGTCTCGGCGCGGCTTCCCATGGCACCTTTTGTCCACTGACGTGCGCGACCGCGTCGACGACGTCACGAACGGATGTCGGACGTCCGTTGCCGAGGTTGTAGACGGTCGACCGCGCGCCGGACCTGATCGAATCGAGGGCCAGAACGTGAGCGGACGCGAGATCAGTCACGTGAATGTAGTCGCGCAGGCAGGTGCCGTCGGGCGTCGCGTAGTCGTCACCAAAAATCTGAAACCGTCCCCGCCCGAGAGCAGAATCGATGGCGCGAGGAATCACGTGAATCTCGGGCGCGTGGTCCTCCCCCAGTTCGCCTTCCGGATCGGCTCCGGCGGCGTTGAAATATCGAAGAGCCACCGAGCGGAGACCATACGCGTGATCGTAATGCGGAAGCGCCCGCTCGATCGCCAGCTTCGTCTCGCCGTACGCATTGATGGGACGCGTCGGGTGGAGCTCGGTAATCGGCGTCTGCTCGGGGTTGCCGAACACCGCGGCGGTGGACGAGACGACGAAGTGATGAACGCCCGCGTCGACCATTGCCTGCAGTACGGCCAGCGTCCCGACTACGTTGTTGTGGTAATAGCCGGCCGGATTGGCGACCGACTCGCTGACTGACAGCCACGCCGCGAAGTGCATCACCGCGTCGAGCTTGTGGATGACGAGGGCCTCCTTCAAGGCTTTCGTGTCTTGGATGTCGCCTTCCACGACAGCCGTCGCTCGCGTAACGGCCTCCCGATGGCCGGCAACGAAGTTGTCGAAAACGACGACGCGCTCGCCGCGTGCAAGGAGCGCCTTGACGGCGTGGCTCCCGATGTAGCCCGCTCCCCCTGTGACGAGTACGCCGCTCATGGGCGGCCCATTGACAGGTATGTGAAGCCCTGGGCGCGTATCGTTTCGGGATTGTAGATGTTGCGGCCGTCGAAGATGACCGGCTTGCGCATGACCTTGCGCATCCGCGTGAAGTCAGGCTCCCGGAACTCGTTCCACTCGGTGACGATCGCCAGCCCATCGACGCCGGTCAGCGCCGCATAGCTGTTGTCGGCGAAGGTGACCTTTGAGCCGAAGATGCTCTTGGCCACTTTCATCGCTTCGGGATCGTAGGCGGTCACAGTGACGCCTTCGGCCAGCAATCCCTTGATCAAGGGAACGGCCGGCGCCTCGCGCATGTCGTCCGTCTTCGGCTTGAAGGCCAGCCCCCAGACGGCGATGCGTTTGCCCTTGAGCGCGCCGAAGTGCGCTTGCATCTTCGCGATCAGGCGGAGCTTCTGTTGCTGGTTGACCTCTTCCACTGCGTGCAGGATCTGGAAGTCGTACTTGTGGTTGGCGGCGAAGTGCAGCATCGCCTTCACGTCCTTCGGGAAACAGCTGCCGCCGTAACCGACGCCAGGGAACAGAAACGAGCTGCCGATGCGCCGGTCGGAGGCGACGGCCAGACGCACGAGATCGACGTTTGCGCCGACGGCCTCGCAGACATTGGAGACTTCGTTCATGAACGAGATGCGCGTGGCGAGCATCGCGTTCGCCGCGTACTTGCAGAGTTCGGCGCTGGCGCAATCCATCATCATGATCGGCGCGCCGGTTCGGGTGAACGGCGCATACAACTCGCGCATCATGTCGGCGGCGCGGGGATCCTCGGCGCCGATCACGACGCGATCGGGCTTCATGAAGTCGTCGATCGCGGCACCCTGCTTCAGAAACTCCGGATTGCTCACCACGCTGAACGGATGGGTGGTTTCCCGCCGGACGATCTCGCGGACGCGCTGCGCCGTCCCGACGGGAACGGTGCTCTTGTTGACGATGACCTTGTAGCCGTTCATGGCCTTCGCGACGTCACGCGCGACAGCGAGGACGTGCTGGAGATCCGCCGAGCCATCCTCCCCGGTCGGCGTGCCGACGGCTACGAAAATGATCTCCGAGTTGCGGACGCCCTGGGTCAGTGCCGTGGTGAAGGTCAACCGCTTCTCGGCACGATTCCGGCGGACCATTTCCTCGAGGCCGGGCTCGTAGATGGGTATCTTTCCACGTTGGAGCATGCGGATCTTCGCACCATCGCGGTCAACGCAGACGACATCGTTCCCGTTCTCAGCTAGACACGCTCCGGCAACCAGTCCGACATACCCACTACCCACCACGGCAATCTTCATGTGCGAGGCTCCTCAGCGGAAACAAACCACTAAAACTAACACAGCAGCAAAAAGCTGTCAATCTATTGACTCAAAAGGGTTTGCCTGGCTTTGTCTGTTCCCGGCCCGTGCTACGATGAGCGCGCGTGCGCGTCCTGATCGACTATCGACCCGCGCTTCGTCAACGAACAGGCGTGGGTGAGTACGCGCATCAGCTCGCGGCGGCTGTGACCCCCGTTCTGGCGGAGGCTGGCGGCTCGGTCACCCTGTTCTCCAGCTCGTGGAAGGACCGCCTGGCAGCGGGAGTGGTGCCCGGAGCCCGTCAAGTGGATGTGAGGGTCCCGGTGAGCCTGCTCAATCGGGCGTGGCACCAGTGGGAGTGGCCGCCTATCGAGTCGCTGGCCGGCCGCACCGACGTCGCACACTCGATGCACCCCCTCCTGATCCCCGCCAGGGACGCCGCGCAGGTCGTCACCGTCCACGACCTCTACTTCCTCGACCGGCCCGAGAGCACAACCGCCGAAATCAGAAGGGACTACCCGTCTCTGACCCCCTTGCACGCGCGGCGCGCTGACGCCGTGATCGTCGTCTCGAACTACACCGCACGCGAGGTTCACGGGAGATTGAATGTCGAGCCGGGCCGCATCACGGTGTGTCCGCCCGGCGCACCCGATTGGAAAGGGCGGGATCTGTCGCCGATCGACGCCTCGTGGCGAGGTCCAATTGTGTTCGTTGGCACGATCGAACCCCGCAAGAATGTGGGAGCGCTGCTGGCTGGCTATCGAAAACTGCTCGCGCTCATGCCGGATGCTCCGCAGCTGGTTTTGGCGGGCGGGGTTTCGCCTGAGTCCACCGCGCTGCTCGCCGAGCTCGACGAGCCGCCATTGGCTGGCCGCGCGCGGCATCTTGGGTATGTGACCGATTCGGAGCGGCAGGAGCTGTATCGCTCCGGTTCCGTCCTCGTCCTGCCGTCCCTGAACGAAGGGTTCGGGCTACCCGTTCTCGAGGCGATGGCCGTGGGCCTGCCGGTTGTTGCCGCAAACCGGGGCGCGCTTCCCGAGTTGCTGGATGGCGCGGGCACCCTGATCGAACCAGACGACACCGACGGCCTGGCGCACGCCATTCACGCGCTCTTGACCGATCCCGCACGCGCGCAGGCATCTGCGGATCGGGGGCTGCTACGCGCTCGCGAATACACCTGGCGTGCGACCGCCCGACGCGTGGTTGACGCGTATGCGGCGGCGATCGAGCGCCGGGCCGCCCGGAAGCCCCGGATACGATGACGCCCGCCTTCGCCAAGGCTTCCGCCTCCGCCGAGGCTCCGGCGGACAAGCCGGCGGGCAGGCCACTGCGCATTGGCGTGGATGCCCGCGAGCTGCTCGGGGATGCAACCGGAGTGGGGCGCTACCTCGGCGAGCTGCTTCGGCGCTGGGCCGGCCGGCCCGACGCGAGCGCCCGGCGGTTCCTGCTCTACGCGCCCGAGCCGCTGCCCCTCGCCTTGCCCCCGGGTGCGACAGAGCTCCGAATCACCGGCCGGGGCCGCGGCACCTGGTGGGAACAGACCTACCTGCGGTCTGCGATTCACGGCGATCGGCCCGACGTGTTCTTCGCGCCCGCGTACACGGCGCCCCTCGGTACAGAGGTGCCGCTCGCGGTCACCATTCACGACATCTCGTTTGTCGCGCACCCGGAGTGGTTCCGCGCCGGCGAGGGTGCCCGACGACGCTGGCTCACGCGTCGCGCGGCGCACAAGGCGTCGATCATCTTCACCGACTCCGAGTTTTCGAGGCGCGAGATCGAGTCGTACCTGCGCGTCGACCCGTCGCGCCTGCGCGTCATTCCTCCGGGCGTGACGCCTCGCGCCTCGCCGGCGGCGAACAACGAGCGCGATCCGCTGGTGCTTTACGTCGGGTCTATCTTCAACCGCCGGCGCATTCCAGATTTGATTGCCGCCTTCGCTCAGGCGACGCGCGATATGCCCCAGGCGCGTTTGGCGATCGTTGGCGACGATCGGACCTGGCCAAGACAGGATCTTCCGGACGCCGCCCATCAGCACGGTGTAGCGGGGCGAACCGAGTTCATGCGCTACGTGTCCGACGAGGTGCTGGCCGGCTTGTATCGGCGCGCGCGTGTGTTCGCGTTCCTGTCCGAATACGAGGGATTCGGTCTCACCCCGCTCGAAGCGCTCGCCGCCGGCGTGCCGGTCGTCCTCCTCGATACGCCGGTCGCCCGCGAGGTATGTGGTGACGCCGCTGTCTTCGTCCGTCGCGACGACCCTGCGGCCGCGGCAGCGGCGATCCGGCGTTTCCTGACCGAGCCCGCGAGCGCGCAGCCGCTGCTCGCCCGCGCCGGTGACGTGCTGGCTCGCTACAGCTGGCAGCACGCGGCCGATCAAACGCTCGCGGAGATCGAGAGGATCGCGCGCCGATGACCCTCTCGATCGTCATCGTCAGCTACAACTCC
>Ga0114129_10017612_pt1 | contig 10169 bp, 11 predicted proteins | sample RhiMetdeltSRZDD1_FD_80071 | JGI IMG/M metagenome (GOLD analysis project Ga0114129, IMG submission 80071) | Populus rhizosphere microbial communities from Tennessee, USA - Rhizosphere MetaG P. deltoides SRZDD1 (version 2) (version 2) | ecosystem: Host-associated > Plants > Roots > Rhizosphere >...
GCGTGAACTCGCGGCTGGGCGGTGTACGACGTCGTGAGCGACGGGTGAACCTGGCCGGAGGTCCTCAGGGCGACCCGTTCCTGAAACAAAAACGGCGGACCGTACGGGCCCGCCGTTCCGAGCTTCAACGAGACCTACTCGGGGGCGCGGATCATGCTGACGCACGTACCCTCGTGACCGCTGTCGTAGCGCTCTGCGTCACGTGCCGGTCAGATGACCGCGATCGCTTCGATCTCGATCAGGTACTCCGGCACCGCGAGGGCGCTCACCTGCACCATCGTCGACGCGGGCTCGTGATCGCCGAATGCTTCCTTCCGCGCTTCGCGATACGCAGGGCGGTTCGCGATGTCGGTGACGTACGTGTTGATCTTCACCACGTTCTTCACGGTGCCGCCGGCGCCCTCGACGAGACGCTTGATGCACGCGAAGCACTCGCGCGCCTGCGCCTTGAAGTCGCCCTTGTGCTTCGGCGTGCCGTCCTTGTCGTACGCGACCTGACCCGCCAGGAAGAGGATGGTCTGCGCGCCAGTGACCTTCACGCCCTGGCTGTAGCCCGGCGGATCGTAGACACCTTCGGGGCAATACGGTTCGATCTTCGTTGCCACTCTTTCCTCCTCGCCGACCGCGGCCACGCCGCGATCGAAGTTGATCGCGCGCGGATCGTCTCAGCCGCGCGCTCAGGGCGCACTATCGGCGATGCGACGCGGCTCTGCAAGAGCCTGCTCGCGCGGCCGTCGCTGCAGGCATCGGCAACGCCGCGGCGGTTCCCAGCGCGCGCAGATCGCCTGTCGGCGCCTCTTCGACATCGAGCGCGGCGCAGCCTTGCACGTGACCCCGCTCGAGGACGATTACTGGCCCGAGCTGGCGCGGCGGGGCGCGCGCATGCCCCGAGGGATTTCGATCTCGGCGTCGTCGAGGCGCAGCAGCTTGCCGTAGACCTCGGCGTTGTGCTCGCCGAGCAAGGGGGCGCGCACGACGTCGCACCAAGGTGAAAATCTCAACGGCCTGACCTGGCGGCAATTGCTATGCGTGCTTCGCCGCGCTGGCGTCCATCCAGGCGATTGCTTCTTCACAAATTTTTACATGGGACTTCGCGCAGGGACGCGCGCCATAGGGCGCTTCCCGAGCGCCAGCGATAAGGGCTTCGTCTGACGATGTCAGCGCTTCCGCACCTCGCCGTGCGATCACCGACGCGAGGTGATCGACAGGAGCGGGCTTGAGGATGTGGGCGTTGAACCCGACCGCGGCCGACCTTCGCAGGTCTTCGGCGCCGCCGTAGGTGAGGGCGACGAGAAAGATCGTGTCCCCCAAGGTCGCGCGCACGCGGGAGCTACTTCATGCCCGTCGAGCTCGGCAGACCGAGATCGATGAGCATGACCTCGGGATTGACGTCGGCCGCGCGTCGCTATGACCGCGGGCGAGCACGTCCATCGCGGACAGGATGGCCGCCAGTGGCGTCCGCAGTTCGTGCGCGCACCGCGAGCACCTCGTGCTGCCGTCGGGTCCCTGTGTCAATGTTCCGCTCGCCGCTCCCGTTCCGTGTCGATGCCATCGTGCCGCGGACCGCGCGACGGCCACAGCGGCGCGCTGAACGCCGTGATACCGAGGCCAGCGCGGCCGTCGCTCTCCGCAGGCGACGCGAAGGCGACGATGGGGATTTCCGGAAAGCTGCTCTGGATGCCGGCAACGGCACTGGCGCTGCAATCGGCGGCGTCCCGTCGGTAAGAATGACGACCGGATGCTGGCGCAGCGCGGCCTCGATATCGGCGAGCCCGTGCGTCAATTCGATGCGATCAGAAGGTCGCCGGTCATGACCTTTAGCCGGCACGGCGGCGCTCGGCGGCCCCGTCGGCGTCAGGACTCCTGTCCGAGGCGTCGCGAACGAGGCGGATTACGTTGCCGCCATCGGTGATGCGACTGCGTCGCGTGCCGCGGCGCCCTCGGTTCGGGGACGGAACGTGCAGTGCGGGCGGGCCCGCGGCCTCGCGAAAGGCGGCGGGCGCGGCGCCGTGAGAGGCGACGAATGCACGCGTGAACGAGCTTCGGCTCGAGTACCCGACCTGCGCCGCGACCGTCTTGATCGGGAGATCCGTACGGGTGAGGAGCTGGGCGGCGCGGGTGAGCCGGACCGTCTTCAGGAAGTCGATAGGAGGTTGTGCGAGCGCGTCGGTGAAGCGGGCCGCGAACACCGTCCGGCTCATCCCCGCCAGCTCGGCGAGCTCGGGGAGCGTGAAGGCGTGCTCCGGCCGCTCACGCATCGCTTCCATGGCGCGACCGAGCCGCGTGTCCTCCACCGCCGCCAGCCAGCTCAGCCTCGTGTCGGCGTTCTGGCAGGAGCGCCGCAAGAGCAGGATGAAGCTGCGTCTCAGCAGCGCCTCCGCCATGGCGTGGTATCCAGGTCGGGCCGTTACGAGCTCGTCCAAGACGTCCTCGAAGGAGCGGGCGATGGGATCGTCCCCTTCGAAAGGCTCCACGAGCGGCTCTTCGAGATGGTCGAAGAGGTTCACGGCAGCGCGATAGGTGACGCGAATCTTTACGCAGACGGTCACGGTCTCCGTGTCGCTCGCGGTCGTGCCCGCGGCTCGCATCGCCCCCCCGCTGAGCGCAAATCCGGTGCGAGGAGGCGCCGCCGGCAGCACCATCACGCTCTGATGGGAAAGCTGCACGATGGCTCCGCCCGCGAGCGCGAAGATCCCCGCGCCGTCCCGCGTGTACTGAACCGTCGGCGTCTTCGCTTCGCCCCCCACCATCGGCGCGACTTCCACGTCGAGGCCGTCCAGGAGCCGGTCGATAGGGCTCATGCGTTGACCCGCCTGCGCAAGGCCGCCTTGACCGCGACGAGCAGGCTCTCTCCGTCAAACGGCTTCATCAGGAACGCCACCGCGCCTGCCGCGAATGCCCGCGCGCGAGCGTCCTCGGTGCCGTGACCGGTGATCAGGACAGTGGGAATGCAGTGGCCCTCCTCCACTAGGTGTTCCTGGAGCTCCACGCCACTCATCCCCGGCATACGGAGGTCGAGCACCACGCAGGCGGTCGCGTGCACCTGAGAGGACGACAGGGATTCCTCGGCGCACGCGAACGTCGCGACCCGGAGTCCGGCGGAGCGAAAAAGGGCACGGAGCGCCTCCCGGAAGTCGTCGTCGTCGACGATGGAGACGAGAAGGTCGTCGTCGCCCATCACGAGGGGGAAGGTAATGGGCGCACCGCACGCCGGCTAGATATACGTTGGTATAGCTCGACTAACCGCCGGGGAAGGTCGATGCCGTTTTCTCGGCGATTCTCACGAGATCCGCCAGCGACTCGGCCCGCATCTTGTGCATGACCTGGGCGCGATGGACCTTGACGGTGATCTCGCTCGTCCCCAGCTCGGTGGCGATGTTCTTGTTGGGAAGGCCCGCCACGACACGCGCCATCACCTCCCGCTCCCGTGGCGTCAGAGAGTTGTAACGCTCGCGTAACGCGCCGAGCTCCGCCCGCTGCCGGCGCTCCACGCGGTGGCGGGCGAGAGCCTGCTGGATGGCGTCGAGGAGCTGCTCGTCACGAAAGGGCTTCGTCAGGAACTCCACGGCGCCCGCCTTCATGGCCTGCACCGACATGGGAACGTCGCCATGGCCCGTGATGAAGACGATGGGGATCGGGCTTCCCGATCGCGTCAGCTCTTTCTGCAGGTCGAGACCACTCAGTCCCGGCAAACGCACGTCCAGCACGAGACACGCGAGGCCCTCGAGGGGACGCCGATCCAGGAAGTCTTGCGCAGTCTTGAACGTCTCCACGCGCAGGCCGACCGATTCGAGGAGGCTCTGAAGAACCTCACGCATCGACGCGTCGTCGTCGACGACGAGGACGGTGGGAGCCTCCGTGCTCACGATGCCTCCGGCGCCGCCGCCGGGAGGACGAACTGGAACGTTGCCCCTCTCCCGAGGGTCGAGATGGCCCACAGCCGGCCGCCATGGGCGTCGACGATGGCCCGGGCTCGGTCCTCCTCCGAAAAGCCCGGCCCGGCGTCCTGCACCGTGACGAAGATGCCAGAAACTCCGTGGGCCTCGTCTCGCGCCGATCGGATCACCAGGTCCCGGGGGCGGTCCGACAGGTCGGCCATGGCCTCGATCCCGTTGACGACCAGGTTCAGCATCACCTGCTGGAGCTCGACCCAAACCCCGAGGACGCGCGGCAGACCATCGGCGAGGAACTCGCTGATGGTGACGCGGTGCCTCGTCACCTCCCGTTCGACGAGCACGAGGACGTCACGGATCATGTCCGACACGTCGAGAAGGGTCTTTTCGCCGCCGGACTTCTTGACGAGGGCGCGGGTGTTGGTGATGACCTGGCTTGCCCGGTTCGCCCGGATGATGTGGCGCACCGCCGTCATCGCTTCCTCGAGGTCGGGCTTCTCGCGCCCACCAGGGTGATGAGGTCGGGGACGTACGCCTGCAGGCGCTCGAGCTCCGCGCCAGACTCCATCTCAACCTCTTCGTTACGGCGTAGAAGGGCGCGGGCGATCGCGGCGCCGCGGCAGGTCGGGCACGAACTCGCGCAACGGCACGAAGAACGGGTGGTCGCGGGGAATGCCTCCGATCATGAGCATGCGATGCATCACGTCGAGCCTGCACACCGCCGATGGGCACGGGCGGGGTCCGGGATCGTACGGGCCATCCTGCCACCTCGTATCGCGCGGCCGTAGCGTGGCAGTGGCCGATACCGCCCGATGACCGCGACCACCTTACAGTGCGGCATTGTCACCGCACGGTCGCCGCGGGTCAAGTGCGAGGTCAGCGCGTTGACAGAATCATAGGTGCGTCCCGCCGTTCGGCCACCGGCGCGATGTCCGCCTACCGTTGCAGCGGACCCGTCGCCGGGGTCCGGTAGGGAGCGGGGACATATTCGACCGTCCGACGGAAACGCGTGGGTTGCGGGAAGAGGCTCATGAAGTCGTAAACCTCGGTGGGCATCTCGGTGCTGATGGGTAACCCCAGGGACTTCGCCTCCTCGGACATGATGGCGTAGTCGTGGGTCCAGGTGCCGGTGGCAAGCTTGTCCGCGAGTCCTTCCGCCTGCTCCGGCGTCATGTGCTTCTGCAGGAGATTCTGGACGGTGCGGCGGAGCTGTATGATCGCCTTCCGCCCCACGTCGGCCGTGATCAATGTCTGGTCGTCGATGTCCTCGGGCTTCTTGCGCTCGAGCACCGCGAGCACGGACGCCGCCGGCGACTCTCCGATCTGGGGATCCACGGGCCCCAGGACCGCGTTCGGGTCCATCACGATCTCGTCGGCGGCGAGCGCGATCAGTGTCCCCCCTGACATCGCATAGTGCGGCACGAAGACCGTGACCTTCGCCCGATGGCGCTTGAGGGCATACGCGATCTGCCCCGCGGCGAGGACGAGGCCGCCCGGCGTGTGGATGATCAGGTCGATCGGCCAGTCGGGGTCGGTGAGCTTGATCGCGCGCAAGACCTCTTCGGAGTCGTTGACGTCGATGTACCGCATGAGCGGAAAACCGAGGAGGCTCATGGTCTCCTGCCGGTGCACGAGCGCAATGGCTCGGCTCCGGCGTGCACGCTCGAAGCGATGCAGCAAGCGCAGGCGGCTCGCCTCCAGCATCTTCTGCCGGATGACAGGCTGCAGTGTGGACAACATGAAGAAGACCCAGAGGATGTCTCCGAAGCCCATCAGTCCCTCCCTCGCCTACCGCGACCTCGACCGTCTGCGGGAACGACCACACCTGCCCGCGCCGGCCATTGCGGGCGCTACCAGTGTGCGCGCCGCCGAGCGAGCCAGCGCCACGTCGGCTCCTCCGCGCGGTCTCGCGTGAGCTCGTTGATCACGGCGCTCACCGTGTTCGTCGCCTCGTCCAGCCAGCGCGCGCTGGTGCCCCCATGCCCGCGGACCGCCTCCAGCGCCGCCCGGCACACGGCGTCGAGCATCTCGTCCGGCGCGTTCAGCTCGTACACGACGTGCGAGGCCGCCCGCACTGTTGCCTCCACCGCCTCGGTGATCTCGCGCGCGCCGAGCGGCCCGCGCTCGATGCGCGCCACCACGAGCTCGCGGACGGTGAGGCGCACGCCGCGCGCCGGCACACCCGCGCGGAGCAGGTCCTCCAGCACGGCGGTCATCGCCTGCTCGAACGGGTTCACGCCGCGTGCTCCATGGGGGCGGCGCCGCCCACGACGTCCACGTGCAGCGCATCCCCGACGACGTCCACCCTCACGCCGCCGCCGTCACGCAGCTTGCCGGCGACGATGAGGCGGGCCACCGGTGTCTCCACCTCGCGCTGAATGACGCGCTTGAGCGGGCGCGCGCCGAAAACGGGGTCGTAGCCGACGCGGGCAAGCTGAGCCCGCGCCGCCTCGGTCACCTCGAGCGTCATCCTGCGCTCCGCCAGGCGCCGCCGGAGGCCCTCGAGCTGGATGTCCACGATCTTGGCGAGCTCGGCTTCGGTGAGGGCGCGGAAGACGACGACCTCGTCCACGCGGTTGAGGAACTCCGGCCGGAACTGGCGGCGAAGCGCCTCCAGCACCTGCTCGCGCATCCGCTGATAGGTGCGCTCGTCCGCCCCCCGCATCTCGAGGATGAGCTGGCTGCCGATGTTCGAGGTCATGATGATGACGGTGTTCTTGAAGTTCACCGTTCGCCCCTGCCCGTCCGTCAGCCGCCCGTCGTCGAGAACTTGGAGGAGCACGTTGAAGACGTCGGGGTGCGCCTTCTCGATCTCGTCGAGCAGCACCACCGAGTACGGCTTGCGTCGCACCGCCTCCGTGAGCTGGCCGCCCTCTTCGTAGCCCACGTACCCGGGCGGCGCGCCGATCAGTCGCGCCACCGTGTGCTTCTCCATGTACTCCGACATGTCGAGGCGGACCATGTTGTCCTCGTCGTCGAAGAGCGTGGCCGCGAGCGCGCGCGCAAGCTCCGTCTTGCCGACCCCGGTGGGGCCGAGGAAGAGGAAGGAGCCGATGGGGCGCTTGGGGTCCTTGATGCCGGCCCGGGCACGGATGACGGCGTCGGCCACCGCGCGCACGGCCTCGTCCTGTCCCACCACGCGGTGATGCAGCTCCTCCTCCAGCCGGAGGAGCTTCTGCATCTCTCCTTCCATGATCTTGGCGACCGGGATACCCGTCCATCGCGACACGATCTCCGCGATGTCGTCCTCGTCCACTTCCTCCTTGATGAGCCGCCGCTCCCCGGTGGCCTGCAGCTGGGCCTCGGCTTCTTTCAGCTCCCGCTCGAGGGCGGGCAGCGTCCCGTACTGCAGCTCCGCGGCCCGGTTGAGGTCGTTGGCGCGCATCGTCTTCTCGATCTCGAGTCGGACCTCCTCGATGCGCTTGCGCAGCTGCCGCGGGCGCTCGAGGGCCGCCTTCTCCCGCTCCCACTGCTCGCGCAGCGTCTTGCCCTGTGTCTGCAGGCGCCCTAGCTCTTCCTCGAGCTTCTCGAGGCGCTGGCGTGATGCCGTATCGCTCTCCTTGCGGAGCGCCTCGCGCTCGATCTCGAGCTGCAGGATCCGCCGGCTGATCTCGTCCAGCTCCGCCGGCATGGAGTCGATCTCCGTGCGCAGGCGTGCCGCCGCCTCGTCCACGAGGTCGATGGCCTTGTCGGGCAGGAATCGATCGGTGATGTATCGGTCGGACAGCACGGCCGCCGCCACCAGCGCCGCGTCCTTGATGCGGACGCCGTGATGGATCTCGTAGCGCTCCCGGAGGCCGCGGAGGATGGAGATGGTGTCCTCCACCGACGGCTGGTCCACCATGACGGGCTGGAAGCGCCGTTCCAGTGCCGCGTCCTTCTCGATGTGCTTCTTGTACTCGTCGAGGGTGGTGGCGCCGATGCAGTGCAGCTCGCCGCGGGCGAGCATGGGCTTCAGCAAGTTGCTCGCATCCATGGCGCCTTCGGCGGCGCCCGCGCCCACCACCGTGTGCAGCTCGTCGATGAAGAGGATGATCTCGCCCTGCGCGTCCTGAACGGCCTTCAGCACGGCCTTGAGCCGCTCCTCGAACTCGCCGCGGTACTTCGCGCCGGCAACGAGCGCTCCCATGTCGATGGCGACGATGCGCTTGCCCTTGAGACCTTCGGGCACGTCGCCGCGGACGATGCGCTGGGCAAGGCCTTCCACGATCGCGGTCTTGCCCACACCCGGGGCGCCGATCAGCACGGGGTTATTCTTCGTGCGTCGTGACAGGATCTGGACGACACGCCGGATCTCTTCGTCCCGCCCGATGACGGGATCCAGCTTGCCCTGCTGGGCGAGCGCCGTGAGATCGCGCCCGTACTTCTCGAGCGCCTCATACGTCCCTTCCGGAGTCGCGCTCGTGACCCGCTGGCCGCCCCGCACCGCGGCCGTCGCCTCCAACAGCTTGTCGCGCGTGAGCCCGGCGGCACGGAACGCCTCCGCCACCTCGCCCTCTTTGACGGCGGCGAGCGCGATGAGGAGGTGCTCGACGCTGACGTACTCGTCCTTCATGCGCTGCGCCTCGGCCTCCGCATTGCGGAGCACCTCGTCCACGCGCGGCGCGATGTAGATCTGGCCTGCGGCCGCGCCGGGCCCGGACACACGGGGGAGGCGCTCCAGCGCCCGCTGCAGCCGCTGCACCAGCGTCGCCGGTGCCACCCCCGCCTTCTCCACGACGCGCGGCGCGACCCCGCCATCCTGCGAGAGCAGCGCGAGCGCGAGATGCTCAGCCTCGATCTGAGGATGGCCATGGCGCTGCGCCAGACTCTGCGCCTGGCGAATCGCATCCTGCCCCTTCTCGGTCAACCGGTTCAGATCCATCGCGCCTTCTCCTTGTCGGTCGCTGTCAGCGCCTCATCGCATGGGGCGCAGCCGGGCGAGCTCTTCTTGCAGTTGCTCGAGCCGCGTGACGAGGTCCAGGATGAGGGCGGCGCCGACGAAGTTCACCCCGAGGTCCCTCTCCAGCCGACACATCCGTCGCACTCGGGCCGCGGTCGCCGCCGTGAACGTGTTCGCGCCGGGGGCGGTCGCCTCCACCAATCCGAGTCGGAGCAAGCGTCCGAGCCGCACCCGGGTGATGCCCGCCGCGGTGACGAGCTCCTGTGCGGTGAGCACGATGGCGGGCCGCTCTCCGCGATTCACCAGCGACAAGTGCGACAGCTTCCGAGCCGCGCGGCTCACGCGCGTGCCGGCTGATCGGCGGGCACGGATGCGCCCCGCTTCAGCGCCTCGTAGGCCTGGCGCTCGGCGGCGGTCGGCCGTTCGGGGACCACGACACGCACGACGGCATGCAGATCGCCGCGGCTGCCGTCGGCTCGTGGCAGCCCCCGCCCGCGCAGGCGGAGCCGTCGCCCCGTCTGGGTCCCCGCCGGGATCTTCAGCGTTACCTGACCATCGGGCGTGTCGACCTTCACCTCGCCCCCGAGCACCGCCTGCCACGGCCACAACGGGAGATCGAGCTCGATGTCGTCGCCGACCACGCGGTACCGCGGGTGCGGGATCAGACGCGCGCGCAGGTACACATCGCCCGGCGGTCCTCCGCCCACGCCCGGCCCTCCACGGCCAGCGAGGCGGAGCACCGTGCCGTCGCGCGTGCCGGGGGGAATCTCCACCTCTAGGCTCTGGCCGTCGAGCGTGACCCGGCGGCGCCCGCCCCGGAGCAATTCGTCGAGCGAGACCGGGATCTCGGCCTCGACGTCGTTTCCCGGCATCGTGATGCGGACACCCCCGCCGCCGTCGCCGGCTCGTCTCGCCCGCCCGAACAGCGAGGCGAAGAAGTCGCTGAAGCCATCGGCGTCTTCCCACTCGCCGGCGTCCACGGTGCGCCATCCCGTCCCGGTGGGTGGTGTGAAGTCGGCGCCGGTCTTCCAGTTGGGGCCGAGCGCGTCGTACTTCGCGCGCTTGCCGGGGTCGGTCAGGACCTCGTACGCCTCGTTGATCTCCTTGAATCGTTCGGCGGCCCGCCCGCGCTCGGCGGCGGGATGTAGATCGGGATGGTGCTTGCGGGCGAGTTGCCGGTACGCTTTCTTGATCTCGTCGGCGGAGGCCGTGCGGGGCACGCCCAAGACCTCGTAATAGTCTCTGAACTTCACCGCCACGGATCGGAGGCCTCTGGGGACGTCGCCACTACCACCTGAGCGGGCCGAAGCAAGTCCTTGCCGAGCCGCCAACCGCGCTGTGCCTCGCGCTCGACGGTTCCCGGCGCCACGGCGTCGGACGGCGCTATCGCCACC
>Ga0114129_10017613_pt1 | contig 10169 bp, 7 predicted proteins | sample RhiMetdeltSRZDD1_FD_80071 | JGI IMG/M metagenome (GOLD analysis project Ga0114129, IMG submission 80071) | Populus rhizosphere microbial communities from Tennessee, USA - Rhizosphere MetaG P. deltoides SRZDD1 (version 2) (version 2) | ecosystem: Host-associated > Plants > Roots > Rhizosphere >...
CGTACTCCTGACACGCTTCGCCGGTCTTGCCGTCGTACGCGCCGTCGTTGGTGATGTTGTTCGACAGCACTCGTATGCCGAGAAAGGGGATGTGAAAGAGATCGGCAATCTGCGCAGCCGATGCCGTTTCCATTTCCTCGACTGACGTGCCGAATTGATCGTGGAAGCGCTTGATGCGGTCGAGCTCGCTGTTCCAGACCTCGGCGGAGCCGATGACACCTTCGACCACTCGGCCCTTCGTATAACGAGCCTTCACGCTGAGCGCGGCGGTCAGTAGCTGGCCGTCGGCGTCGAAGCGCCGCATCCGGCGCGCGTTCGGATCGTTGCCGGCGCTCCCGTCGGACCGCGTCAGATCCAGCGGCACCCACTCGCTGAAATCGCTCCCCCGCCCGGCGCCCCGAAACCCGGTCTTGAAGGATCCGAGATTGACGGCCTGCGCGCCGACGACGATGTCGTACACGCGCAGCCCGGCTTCGTGGCCGCCGGCGGTGCCCTGGTTGATGATGGCGATCGGATGGTAGCGCTCGGCTGCGATCGCCGTGGCCGCCGCCGCGTTCGCCATGCCCTTCAGGGTCTTCGAGACGATTACGGGATGGCCATCCAGCGTGCCTCGCCAGAAGGTCCACCCCTGGACGCGCTCTTCGCGTGCATTCGCCAGTGCGCCGGCGAGGGTTCGGACTTCAACGTCCATCGCGCCCTGCACGACGATGGGGCCCGGCTCCTCGGCGCGGCAGCCGACGAGGACCAGGCCCGTCAACAGGGCGGGCAGCAGCCGCCGTGCTGGCTTCATATGAATTCGATTGAACCCTATCATCCTTCCATCCGTCTTTAGGTACGCCATTTCAGGCAGGAGGCGCCCCTATGCGTACTGCGGTCGCGGCGGCAATCCTCGGCACAGCGCTCGTGGCCTCGCCCTTCGCCCTACCGAACCAGGACGCACGCACAAAAGAATCGCTCGAGCGGGCTTTCTCTCAGAACGGCCGCATTCGCATGGATCTAGCGGCCGGCGAATACCACATCTCGGGCAGCCCCGACAACCGCATCCGCCTCGAGTGGAGCGTGCGCGACGCCGCACAGCTGCCGCGGGTCCAGGCGCGGGCCGACGTGCACGGCCGCGACGCCAGCATCACGACGGACGGCCCGAGCAACAAGGGGTTGAACGTCGCCATCCAGGTTCCTCAGCAGGCCGATCTGTACGTCCGACTCACCGCCGGCGACCTGCGGATCGACGGTATCCAGGGTAACAAGGACGTCGAATTGCACGCCGGCGACGTTCGCATCGACGTCGGACGCGCCCAGGACTATCACAACGTCGACGCGTCCGTTTGGGCCGGGGAAATCCGAGCCGCCCCGTTCCAGGTGCACAAGGAAGGTCTCTTCCGCTCGTTCGACTGGCGCGGCAAAGGCCCGTACCGGCTGCACGCAAAGCTGAAGGCCGGGGATCTGCGGTTGTTCGAGAAATCCGAGACGCACTGAGATCAAGAGACAAACAGCAGTTCAAGAGATTAGAGACCAGCTTTTCCTGAGAGCCTCGAAGAGAACCCATCAAGGATAGATCCGAGCGCCGCAGGTGCCCTTATCTGATGCCTTTCAGCATCACGATGTCACTCGCCTCGATCGCACGCGTCAGGGCGAGCCGCGTGCCATCTGGTGACCACGCAAATTCGACAATGCGGGGTCCCTCAGTGAAATGCGTCACTTGACGCGGGGCGCCGCCGTCAAGCGGTTGGACCCAGACGTTCAATCCGGACGCATCGACGTACGCCAGCGCCCGACCGTCGGGCACCCACCGGTGGAAAGCCTGGCTCACGCGAAGACGACGGACTGGCTCCCCACCGTCTATCGGGACGATGAGTGTCTCCTGCAATCTGGTCTGTTCGTCTCTTGACCGGAGCATCACGAACCGTCCGTCGGGGGAGACCGCGATCCCTCCCGGAAACACAATCACGGGAGCGAACTGCCGCGTCGTGCCGCGGCGTAGGTCGATCATCCAAGTCGACTGCTGGCCAGACTGCGACGACAGGTAGAGCGCGGCGGAACCATCCTGCGTGACGATCGGTCCGAAGAAAGAGCCGGTCGAGACTCGAGTCGCATGCGTCCCGTCGACGTCGCTGCGCCACAGTTCGTCCTTGTTGTCGCGCCGCCGCACGAACGCCAGCGTTCGCCCGTCGCCGCTAGCAGAAAAGAAGATGCTGTCGGTCACGATTAATTCCGACGCTCCACCGGTTACATCGGTCGACCACAAGCCCGCGCCGCCGACGAGGGCCGCGCGGTAGATCAGCCGTCCGCCCGCCGCCCAGGCAAGCCCATCCAGCCTTGATGGTATGTCCTGGCCAATCTGTCGCGCACCATTGCCGGCTGCGTCGGCCAGCCACACGCTCGAACGTGTTTCCCGGCGAGCGGCGACGACCGCATCGCCCGCGACGGCGGCGCCGGCATATTCGTTCAGGTCGTTGGTGAGCTTTGTCGTCTCACCGCCGGGCAGCTGGACGCGCACGATTTGCTGCGATCCGTCGGACTCCACCTTGTTGAGAATGAACGAGCGGCCATCGGGCGCGAGGGCCATGCCCATCCCATCGGTTAAGCCATAGCCTTCCAGACTCAGCAGCGTCGCCTCGGCGCCCGTGGCGACGTTCACCGTCACGAGCTGCAGGTCGGCGACGCCGTGTGGAGTGTCGTTGCCGATGACGGCGATCGACCGGTCAGTCAGCCAGACAGGCCGAAGGTCGGGTCGAGAGCCCCACGTAATTGGCAAGTATCGTTGCGGCAACTTGCGCATCGCAATCACGCGGGGACGCGAGCCGTCCGGATCGGCAATGACTACGTGAGTCTCGCCCGCCCCTTGAGTCGACGTCAGGAAGGCCATCTGCTTGCCGTCGGGCGACCAGCCGGGCGCGCTCGCCACCTCGTCAACCAGTTTGCGCGATGCGCCGCCGAGAAAGGGTACACGCCATAGGGCACGAGGCCGATTGGTCTCCCGTTTCACGAAATCGACGAAGCTTCCATCCGGAGCGACGGTCAATGCGAGAATCTGCGTCGCCGGTGTCGCCGCGACGACGCGCACGTTGCTGTTGCTGGCGATCTGCCGCACCCACACGCTCTGCTGGTCGTTGTCCTGCTGCACGTACGCGACAAACTTGCCGTCCGGCGACAGCGCCGGAAGCCGAGCGTTGCCGGAATTCGTCAAACGGATCATTTGGAGCTGCGGCGTCGTTGGTGGTGAGACAGCCGACTCGGGACGGCGCCTGGCGAGCATGACGAGCATTGCCATGGCGGCAACCGAGACGAGCGCGAGACCGAGCGCCGCCCAGTGCCACGCGCGCGCTCCGCTGCGTGGAGTGGTACCCGATACGATCCGCTGTGCCTGTAGCTCGCCGGAATCGAGCGACCGTTTCAATTCCTCGAGATCGTTCCGCAGCTCTTTCGCGCTCTGGTAGCGCCGCTCAGGGTCTTTCGTCAGCGCGTGACGGACGATGCGTCCGAGCTCGGAGGGCAACGCGGCGTTGACTGCTGTCACAGATTCCGGTGTGTCTTTGACGATGGCGGAGATGACCGAGATGCTCGTCTCGCCGGTGAACGGACGCCGGCCGGTCGCCATCTCGTACAGGATGACGCCGAGCGAGAAGAGATCCGAGCGCGCGTCAATGGTCTTGCCTTCCGCCTGCTCCGGAGACATGTAGGCGACCGTCCCCAGTATGCGGCCTTCACCGGTGATCGGCCCGACCCCGACACCGTCGAAGAGCGCAGTCGGCATCGCGGTCGCACCCATTGTTCCAGCCGCTGCGTCCGTCAGCTTTGCAAGGCCGAAGTCGAGCACCTTGACGCGACCGTCGTGCTCGCCTTGGCCGATCATGATGTTGGCCGGCTTGAGATCGCGGTGTGTGATCCCTTTCTGGTGCGCGGCGGCGACGGCGTCGGCGACAGGAATCGCAATCTGCAGGAGCCGGTCGAGCGACAAGCCGCCTCTGGGAATCGCCTCAGCCAACGTGCATCCCTCGACCAGTTCCATCGTGAGAACCGATCGCCCGTCGATTTCCTCGGTTGAATGGATCGTTACGATGTTCGGATGATTGAGGGCGGCGACAGCCTGCGCTTCGCGCTCGAAGCGCTCGCGACGATTGGGATCCGTCGCCGCGGGACCAGGGAGCAGCTTGATCGCGATGAATCGATTCAGGCGAGGATCTCGGGCTTTGTAGACCTCACCCATGCCGCCGGCGCCGAGCGACGCGAGGATTTCGTACCGGCCGAGGCGAGCGCCGGAAGAAAGGGCCATGCGGACTCTCCAGGTGAACTGGAGGCGCTCATTGTAGGCTGCTGACCTGTAACGGGAAAGCGCAATCGGCGGCTAACCGGGTCGCCCACGTCTTCCGCAGGGCATGCCAGCAGATCAGCGCGCACCCGAGAGACAGAAACGCCTCGTGGATGTCGGCCCGCTTGTCAACAGTGACAGGAGGCGCAGCAGCCAAGCCAGTTCACGCTACCTCGCCGACCAGGCTCAGGTTTCGGACGTTTCTTACAGCTCTTAGAGAGAAAACGCCTCACCTCCTGATCTCCTGTTCAAGACCGACTCCTGATCTCGGCGAAGCTCAGAACCCGTATAGCTCCGCAGGGTTGCGCACGAGGATCCGTGTGCGCAGCGCGGGATCCGGCGCCCAAACCGCCAGCTGATTGCACAGCGCGCCGTCGTCGATCTGCAGGAGTGGCGCGATGTCCGTGTTCTTGCGGCCCGGAACGACGGCCGAATCGGGATGCGGCCAGTCGGTGCCCCAGAGGATGCGCTGCGGGTTGGCGTCAATCAGCGCGTGTGCGAACGGTGCGACGTCGGCGTAGTGCGGCGCCTGCGTCGAGCTACGATACGCGCCGGAAATCTTGACGTACGCCGATCCGCCGCGCACCAGGTCCAGCAGCGACCTGAACCCCGGCTGATCCAGCCCGAGTGACGCCTGCGCGCCGCCAAAGTGATCGAAGACGAACCGCACAGGCGCGCGGGCGACCTGATCGCGAATCGCGTCGATCATCGACAGCCGTGTGTTCATCTGGATGTGCCATCGGCTTCCCCGCAACCGGTCGATCGCCGCGCGGACGCGTTGGCTGCCGACAGCCGGATCCGCGATTCCGCTCGTTTCGAGGTTCAGCCGGATCCCGCGGACGCCGGCGCGATCCATGTCGGCGAGCGCCGTATCGGAGCCACCGGCCTGGACGTCGATGACCGCAACGGCGCGCGCGAGCGATCCCAGCTGCTTGACGGCGTCCAGCGTGCAGGCGTTGTCTGTTCCGTAGACGCTCGGCTGCACGATGACGACCCGATCCATATGAAGCGCACGATGCAGCGTCCGCAGCTCGTCCACCAAGGCCGGCTCCGGCGTGTAGACGCGCGACGGGATCATCGGAAAGCGCCGCGGGTCGCCGAAGATGTGCGTGTGACAATCGCAGGCGCCGGATGGCACGTCGAAGTTGATGGGCGTGCGCGGTTGCGACGCGCTGGCCATAAAGGCCGCCGCGCGAAGAAGCAGCTCGCGTCGCGAAATCATGCGACGGCCACTTACGGTCGACAGGCCGGCTCGACGGTCCGAAGGATGAACTTCACACGGTCAGGGTTGGGAGGAGGATGCCGCATGGCCGCGTCGATGGTCGGATCGGCGGGTACTACCATCATGCCGCAGACGACACGGGGCTTCTGCGCCGGCATTTCCAGTCTAAACGTCATCGATTGCTGTTGGAGACGCTCGCGCAGCGCGTCCTGCGCCTTCGCGAGCAGGTCGCTCGCGCCGGGCGGGACCGGCGGACGCGAGCTCTGCGCCGAAGCGGGCGCAGCCATGACCAGGAAGACGAGAACGCCGAAGGCCAGCGCCAGGACACGCGCAACGCTCATACGGCTCTCCTGAGAAAATCGACCAGCAGCGCGCTGACGGCTTCCGGCTGTTCCTGCTGGACCCAATGACCGGCGCCGTCAACGAGATGGGTCCCCACCATTTTAGTGCAGACCGTCTTCTGCAGGCGCTCGAGCGCGCCGGGATTCTGGTACACGCCCCAGTCGCTCCTTCCGCCGATGAAAAGCGAGGGTTGATCGATCGTGCGCCCTGAAAACAGCTGAAGCTCCGATGCGAAGCGGGCAACGGAGCCGACGCGATAACCTTCGAGGCCGCCCTGGAATCCGGTCCGGCTGTACTCGCTGCTGTACACCTTCAGCTCTCCGTCTGGCAGCCACTTACATGCGGCGATCTCCGCGGCGGATGGCATTTCCGGCGCGACCGTCTCCGCCATGCCCTTGTCCAGATCCATGACGTAGTAGCGAGGCAGCTTCGCCCATTCGCTCGCAGTGCGCGCCGCGAGCGGGGCCGGCCGGTTCTGTTTCCAGTCCGCGCTTTTCATGTGGTAGTACGCGCGCAGGAAGTCGTGAACGCCCTGGGATGCGTGCCACATGTTGTCGTTGGCTTCGCGTGTCGTGTAGTAGCGCTGATAATGCTTGCGCGGCGGCTTCAACGCGGCAAGCTCGTCGTAGATCGGATCCGGAGCCGCGAGAGCCGACGTTGGCGGTACGTCAGCGGTGTTGAACGGGAGCGCTGGCGGACCGCCGAAGGGCGCGCTCATCATGACGACCGATCGGAACACGTCGGGCCGCACGACCGAGCACCAGCCGGCGAGTGGCGACCCCTGATCGTGCCCGATCACCGCCGCAACGGAACGGTGTCCGAACGCCGACACGAGCCCGAGCACATCGCGCACCTGATTGAGCGTGCGAAACGGCGCCAGGTCGTCATCGTAACGCACGTCGGTCCCGGATGTGCGCCCGTATCCACGCACGTCCGGTGCGAAGACGTGATAGCCCGCCGCGGCAATCGGCAGCATCACGTTTCGCCAGCTGTACGCAAGCTCCGGAAATCCGTGGAGCAGTACCACGCCGGGCCGATTCGCTCCGAAACCGGCTTCGAGCACGTGCATTCGCAGACCGTTGACGTTGTCGACAAAGCGGGAGTGGATACCGGCGGGAAGAACCGACGGACGGTATGGCTCGGCGGCTCCCAGTTGCGCCTGTCCGCGCGCCCGCGTCGCGACAATCGCCGGTGCAAGGGCGGCCGCCAAGCCCTGAATCAGCCGACGACGCGTCAACAAGTCCTCGATGCTCACCACTCCTCCGCGACTCGCTCCTGCTCGTTCCATCCAGACTTCAAGCCGGCGCTCGCGCCGGACGCGTGCTGCCCCGATGACAGGTCCAACACGAGGCTCCGACGGGGCCCTCGAAATCCTTGATCTTGCTGAGCTCGATGTTGATCGTGCCGTTCAGGCGGATCATCTCGCGCGCGATTCGCTTCGGGCGGAGCGAGTCGCTGTCCCATTGCCCCACCACGTGGCAATGGTCGCAACCGACACCGAGTGAGCGACCGAAGCCCTGGTCCATTGCGCGGACCAGCTGGAGAGCACTGACACCAAAGGTGAGCGCTTTCACGTTCTTGAAGACTGTTGTCGCCGGTTCATTCTCGTTGCCGGCAATCTGACGCATGACTTCGTCGGCAAGCGCTCGACGAGCGCTACCGAGAGAATCATCCTGATTAGATGGCACCGGTGCGGTCGGTATCATCGCGGCGCGCGTGGCCGAGCACGCGCAAATGCAGATCGCAAGGATGAGCCTTCGTGCGAAACTAGCCGGCATTTGATGGCCCGCGATCATCTCGCAGCTCCTCTGACCGGTGACCTGCATAGGGGCAGATCCCGATCTACTGAACAGTCAGTCCTATGGCGGTCGAATCTTGGAACGACCCGCCAATTCGCCAATTACTGTCCCGGGTGGTACTGCTTCTCCGTGTGCGCCTCGACCTGCGGGCGATAGAAGTACACCTCGCGCAGATCGCCGGTCGCGTAGCGCGCCGCCTGATCGGCGAAGTGTGGCGACTTCGGATCGCCGCTCTGTCCGCCGGCGGTTACCGCCCGCGCCTTCACCTGATCGCCGAATTCGACGACGGCGACGAAGCTGTTGCCCGTGGTGCCGTACATCTTCTTTGACCCTTTGTAGGTGCGCGCGCCGAACGAGGCGAGCGATCCCCACCGCGCCGAGCTGAAGCCGACCGGAATGCTCGGCCCCGCGTCGGTGAACGGCTGGACGATGTCGCCGGTTAGACGCTGGAACCGGTTGATGTCGCCCCACGGCGTCTTCCAGCTGCCAAAGTCGGCCGTGAGCTTGTCGGACGCGGCCGACAGCGCCTTCACCATCTGCTCCGCGGGCGCCTTGTTCACGATGTACTCGTCGGCGGACACGCCCGCCTTCCGCGCGTCGGCGGCAACCTGCCGGCCGATCTCATCGCTCCAATACACCGCGAGCGAATTGGGGACGGAGGTGGTGGACCACCGGAAGTCCCACGCTTTGAGCAGACCGATCTGTTCGGAGAGCTTCGCCTTCAGCGCGTTGGACGCGGGCAGCGCGGTATAGGCCTTGATCAGCGCGGGAATCTGTTCGGCAAACCCCGGTTGATAGCTGTCGTACGCCGTCGCCACTAGCGAGTCGAGCGTGAAGTCCTTCCTAGCGTCGAGGACCTTGATGGCATGGATGCCGCGGGGGTTCTCGCCGTTCTTGTCGACGTAGCGAGGATAGTCCGGCTTCTTGGGGCTGTTGGGCCCAGCGGCCGACCAGGGATGGTTGTTCGTGTTGTAGAGCCACCCGGTCGGCGGGTTTTTCAAACCGGGCGTCTCGTCGATCGAGAGGACGCCGTTCCACTCCGTCGCGGGATCGCTTCCGTCGACCGGCTTCGTCCAGTCGAACTTCGGATCGCGCTTCGGGATGAAGTTCGAATGGAAGTACGCGATCGTGCCGTCGGCGTCGGCGTAGATCGTGTTGTTCGACGAGTTGGTGTGCAGCTCCATCACGTCGCGATAGGCCTTGTAGCTTCTGGCTTTCGTGCGCGAATACGACTGGGTGAGCGCCTTCAGAGGCTCTTCCATCAACCGGACGCTCACCCACTTCCCGTCCGCTTCACGGACGATCGGCCCGTGATGCGTGCGGTAGATCGTGAACTCTTTCCGAGCCATGCCGTTCGCCGTCTTGTACGGCACGACGATCGTGCTCGTCGTCACCCCCCGCTCGCCGTTGCCGTATTTGTAGACGAAGCCGTCGCCCCTCTTGGCGACGGTTTCCAAGTACTCGTCGATGTTGTCGACGCCGCTCGACGTGTGCATCCAGCCCGCGCGGTCATTGAATCCCTGATAGATGAAGAACTGCCCCCAGGTGAGCGCGCCGTACGCGTTGAGCCCTTCCTCGCTGACCATCTGCGCTTCGGCGCGGAAGTAGAACGACGTGTGCGGGTTGATCAGCAGCAGCGCATGATGTCCCGCCGTGTTCGAGGGCGCGACCGCGGCACCGTTCGATCCGGTCGGTTCGACGTAGACCGGCTCGCCGTCCCACGCAGCCCTGCCCGCCTTCGCGCTTTGCGCTTCGGCGCGTCCGCCGTAGCTCGCTCGCCATCCATCAGCGAGCGAAGGCGGAAAGGGCTGCGCCACGAGTGAGGCAGAAATTGTGTCCATCTTAGGACGCTTTCCGTAAAAAGCTTCGAGTTGCGTGAGGTTCACCTTCTCGATATCGCCGCCGATGCTCCCTTCGCTGAACGTGAGAGCCATCCAGGGCTCGAAACGCTTGATGACCCGAGGCTTCACCTGCGGATGTGTGTGCAGGTAGTAGTTCAGACCGTCAGCCCACGAATTCATCAGGCTTTTCAGCCACGCGGGGCTCTTCTCGTACTGCGCCTTCATGTCGGCGGGATCGATGAAGATCTTCATCCGCAGGTCGCGGTAGATCTCGCTCTCGCCCTCGGCCTCCGCGAGCCGGCCCTGTCCGTTGATGAAGTTCGTCTCGACGCGATTGAAGTCGTCTTCGGCCTGCGCGTAGATCACGCCGAAGACCGCGTCGGCGTCGGTCTTGCCGTAGACGTGAGGGATGCCCCACGTATCCCGGATGATCGTGATGCCCTGGGCCTGTTTCTCCCAGGCGGTCACCTCTTTGTCAGCGGCGGCCTGCGGGGCGCACGAGGCGCAGATGACGGCAAGAACGAGAATGATTTTTTTCATACGTGGAAATCCTACTCGCGGCGGAGGTGAAATGCGACGACGGAGTCGCCGACACCCCACGCGCCGCCTCCACCAACGGCAATGGCCACGAACTGTTCACCCGACGCGAGTCTATA
>Ga0114129_10017614_pt1 | contig 10169 bp, 6 predicted proteins | sample RhiMetdeltSRZDD1_FD_80071 | JGI IMG/M metagenome (GOLD analysis project Ga0114129, IMG submission 80071) | Populus rhizosphere microbial communities from Tennessee, USA - Rhizosphere MetaG P. deltoides SRZDD1 (version 2) (version 2) | ecosystem: Host-associated > Plants > Roots > Rhizosphere >...
AATTACGCTTCGATCTCGCAGGATGCGGCTCCGAGCGGAACCTTGCATTACAGGATCGTGGCAGACGGCGTCTCGGTGCACTATCGCCGCGACTTAGGCTCCCCGTGCGACTTCACCCTCGGTCGGTCGACTGCAGTTACCGAGCGCATTCACGAGGTGCTGAAGTACTTCGGCACGGTGGCGAAGCCTGGTTCCGGCGTCATGTCTACCGCGGCGAGTGGCCCGTGCCACGACCTGACCGCAAACGCTGCAATCGGAATTGTTGAGAACCCTACGGAGAGACCTGGAGGAAGGTTATACGACTTCGCTCCGAACCCGCTCATCAGCGGTGTGGCTGGTCACATCCAGTTCATCATGGAGGCGGAAGGCAAGGCGACGATCGGTGTCTTTGACATCGAAGGTCGTCTCGTTAAGTCGGTCTTCGACGGAGTTGGGAAGGAAGGCATCAATGATGCGTCTTGGAATGGGACCGATGAAGCCGGTCGTGCGGTTGCGAGCGGTGTCTACCTCTACCGCCTGGTTATGGGCGGTACTGAAACCAGTAAAACACTGGTCCTGCTACGCAGTCCATAAGTGACAACACTCAGAACAGCGAGGGGGGAAGGAACAATGACCAAAGGAGCACTAGGCCTATTCTTAATTCTGGCGCTATCGGCCTTCCGAGGGTTAGTTCAAACCGCGAGTGCAGAAATAGTCTTTCCGCCACTACCAGACAGTATTCTAACAATCCAGGATCTCCCGCTGCCAGCGGACGCAGATCAGCCGTCTGGTCCGTTTCCTCCACGAGAGACAGAGTTTCTCCATATCGGAGAAAGCTTTAACGGGTATGACAATATCACAGCAGGGGGCTCGCCTCCTGATCCTTACTGCGCCGCAGGAGACAGCCAAGTTGTAATGGTTGGAAACTATATTGTGGCTTGGTACGATAAGGACGGATCAAACTACCAGCATGAGTCTCTGCTACATTTCTTCAGTCAGTTCTCTCCGTCCGTTACGCCAACAGATCCTAGAGTCGAATTTGATCAAATAGATGGGCACTTCATAGTAACAGCAATGTCGTCATTTCATTACTTGTATGTTGCCGTCTCCACGACCAGGAATCCCAATGGCACTTGGTACAAATATAGGTTTGATACTACCCAACTGATCGGGTACACAGTGGATTATCCCTTCTTGGCGGTGGGGCCAGATGCGATTTACATGACCGCAGTATCGTACGGGGGGTTTAATTCGCATACCCCTGTGTTCATTATTGATAAGGATCGGGCCTATAGCGGTTCACTAGTGATTACTGCACACGATCCGTCCTCAGCTCTTGAAGGATCGGCCCCTCCAATCCTATATGTCCCGGCAACAATGTATGGATCGACTCCATCGGGTATAGGAACATTTCTAATTGGCTATAATGGTACCAATGACACGGGAACACTGCACGAATATATAACTGTGATCCCTGTCAAGGATGGGGCAAATGATAATCCGTTTTACTCGTATAACTTAATTGATGTCGGAGACATAGACTCGAATCCAGGAGTGAAGCTTTCGGCGATCCAGTTTGACGGCTCGGGACCTGGCGCAATCCGACTCAACACCCTGACCGGCAGAGTCCAAAGAGCCGTATGGCGGAATGGGAAACTTTGGGCTGTGTCTAGCGTGGCGGCCCGGTCGGCAGAGCTCGGTCAATCTAGTGTGCACTGGTGGAGCCTCGAAGCCAGTGACACTTTGGCGACAATATTGGAGCAAGGTGACATAAATGGCGAGGATATTGCGCTGGCATCGTTTACATTCTTCCCCTCCATAGCTGTTGATCTTGACGACAACGTTGCCATTGGGTTTGGCTTGTCAGGGGCAAGCAGGTATGCCGGCGCCTACTTTGCAGTAAAGAGGAATGGCGAGGCCCAGTTCGAGCAGACGGAAGAACTAGCGCCAGGTCTAGCGTATTACACCCTGGGCTCCCTATTCGGGGAGGATGTTCGATGGGGTGACTATTCGGGGATTTCAATCGACCCAGATGGCCGGCGGTTTTGGGTTTTGAACATGTACGCGTTGACAGATAAGACATGGGGTACACGATGGGGGAGTGTGTATGTTCGGAAAGATTGGGATGCCCCCGGCGCGTATCAGGAAATCAGGGAAGTTTTACAATTTCAGGCTTTGGACGGAGATCGAATTGTTGTAGGCAATACCCTCTCACGGCGCCCGCCTATTCAAGCTTCGTTGTTGACAAGGCAGTGCAGGTTACGGGTGTTGTATCACCCTTTCCGCTGGTAGACGGGGGGGACGATGCGACGGCCGTCGAGATTAGGAATCCGGGTGCCGTCGTATCGGGTTTGAGAATCATAGGTGGCTCCGACGAAGTAATGCTTCTGGAGGCAGGGAGGATTTCGCGATGCGAAGTGGAGATTGGTGGAAGCGGCGGTACTGGAATTCGGACGGCTATCGGGTCCTCGGGAGCGATCGATGGCACTTGGGTTACCGGTGGTGCGATTGGTTTCGGCATGGACTTGGAAGTCTCCACTGTAACGGTGGATGCCTGCAGCGTCGCTGCGACGAGTGGAACAGGGATATTTCTATATGACGTTAGCTCCCAGGTTAGGAACTGTCAGGTTAAGATCACGGGGGGACAGGAAAACAACTTCGGCATCGAGGCCGACGGAACTCCAGTGACCGATGGATGCTTTGTTTCCGTGCCAGGAGGATACGGTATCGGCGGCGCCAGTTATGCAGGAACAATTCGTCGCTGCACTGTTGTCGGGGCGAAATGGGGGGTGTATGCCCCACTTGGCAGTATAGACCACTGCATTGCTGACAGCATCAGCGCCGGGGGTTTCGGTTTTCATACTGGCAGCAGTAATCCGGCGGAGTTTTGTATTGCCCGCGGCGCCAACGGGTTTGATACAAACTCCCAAGGATCTACGAGCAGGAATGAGGATCCTCTCTTCTGTGGGGCTAATGACTACACATTGAGGATCGACTCTTATGGCAACCCCGAGAACAATGCTTCCGATGAGGGAATTGGCGCCTTTCCGGTGGCATGTGCCTACGGTGATCTCGTCAGGGATACGGAGTTCTCTGGGATGGCTTTTGTCCCCCGGGACTTGCGCGTTCCCTCCGGACATACTCTCACCCTGCATCCTGGCGCCACTTTGAAATTCGACGTATTGGATGAGTTAAATCAAGGAAATAGTCAACAAGACGTTGAGCTCTTAATCAATGGCACATTGGATGCCCTAGGCTCGAGCCAGCTTCCCATCTCTTTGATTTCGACAGCAGTTATAGGCCAGGAGGGAGACTGGTACGGCATCATTGCTCCCAACGCTACGTCATCGCATCCGATACGCCTGGACCATGTTTCCATCAAGCAGGCTATAAACGGTCTGAAGGCTAGCACTTCAGGAGCGGGAATCGGCATTGACGTTCAACATTGTAAGTTCACGCAAAATCAAGCCTTCGACCTCAACATTATAGGCACTGGAACTATTCTGGTAGATACAGACACATTCGATGTAGGGAATGGGACCGGAATTTACCTAGGAGGAACCTATGACAACGGCGGAGGCACAATTAATGCTAACGAGTTTTGGGGTTCTCTGGGCTTCTCAAACGGTATTGATTTCGAAGGCGTAGCTCTCAACCAGCCTTACCTCGTCACCGGAAATAGGTTTTTGAACTTCACCGCAGGAAATGGCATTCGCTTGACCACCACCCCCGAAATTGAGCAGATGCCCTCCATCAAGGGAAATGTCTTCAGTGATTCCCATCACGGGATTTACATAACCAAAGGCAGCGCCAATATTGGAGGAGCCACAACACAAGAAGGAAATCTCTTCGAAGCGAACTCATGGGGGGTCCACGCAAAGTGCTTAGGACCAGGAACTGGTTGCCGAAGTGATATCGAACCCGCAGTGAAAGTTCGGCACAACCGCTTTGTAGACGACTTCTTACCTGGATACCCGCTCGTTACAGAGAGAACGGCGAACGTTGACGCAGGCGCTTCGGGTGATTACGGTTATAACTCGTTCATCAATAACGCTTCGTTTTGCATAAAGAATTTGTCACCCGCATGCGGCACTATTCAGGCGGTCGGGAATTACTACGTCTTCCCCGGCTCAACCTGTGCCACGGGCAACTATTGCGCCACCTCCAGTTCCGGCGTGAATGCGGTTGAATGGCTTTGTTCAGATCCGAATGGACCATTGGGTGCCGAGGTCGAAATGGTGGCCTTTTCGGATCGGCAGCAACTGCGTGTCCTGGGATCTCACTTGGTGTCTGGTGCTGTTTCATTCGAGCTCAGCGGCAAGCCGACTGTGGTCCGTGGAGAAGTTTATGACGTATCCGGAAGGTTGGTGAGGGATCTAGGCCAGCGCGAGTTCACGCCAGGTCTCCATGATTTTACTTGGGACGGGAGGAACAGTCTTGGAACTCGCGTGCCAATGGGGATTCATTTTGTTCGCTTATCCACCGAGTCCGGACTCCATGGAACCGCAAAGGTCCTGATTCTAGCGGGAGGGAGGTAGCAATGAAATCGGCAATCGTTCTCATAATTTTGATGGAAATTGGTCTTATGGCCTCCAATGCCTATGCGAAGGTCTGGACTTTGACGCCGGTCGAAACAGCTCAAAATGCTTCAATGAGCACCAATACTCGAGCTGGAGCCAGCTCAGTGGGTGATCAGGGGGAAGCTGTTGAATCAGGAACTGCGTCAGCCTATCTTGTCTTTGACTTAGCCCCCGTCCAGACCGACGGAAGACCAATCAATATCGTGTACATTGAGTGGCCTATCGATGGTGCTCGATCGGACACGGTGAGCACCTTCTTTGTTTATGGCGTGTCGGATTCTGCATCAGTTGATGACAGCGGAATGCCGACCACGAGAGAGGAGGACTTGATAGAAACCTGGGAATGTTCGCCACTCGACATCATGAGAGCTAATGGGGGACTAGTCATCTGCGACATAAGCAATTTGGCCAAGGATTGGTCATCAGGGACAAGATTGAACCGAGGAATTGTGATCAAGACCGATAGTCTTTCCGGTAGCCAGCTTCAGGCACAAATCCCAAATGCGAAGCTCGTCGTTAGATGATGAGGAAGGGCGGGGCAGACTCTTGCCCCGCCCAACACTCTCCAGGAATGGGGAGTATCGCTTGTTGTGTGCCCATTCGAAACATACGGCCGACTCCCCGAATCCGTGACCTCCGGGTGGACTCGGGGAAAGGTCCGCGCCCGTAAACCCTTATACTTCAGCGTCACTTAGGACGGTTTCGACTGGGGCGCAACCTCGCGCATCCCATGGGTGGCGCTTGTGCCCAGTCGAGAAACGAGTCCAGTCTGGTCTTCACGCGGCTAGGCTGAGCCGGAGCACGTGCCAGATTCCTCGGGTGGCACGGACCTCCGCCAAATCGCATACAACCGGACTCTGAGACATCAGCCCGAGGAGCCAATTTTTCGACGGGTAATCTATTCTTGAGGTGTGGCACTACTACAAGGACGTATGCCCCTATCACTTTCAAGGGTCCTTTTTTTGATTTCTATTCTCCTGAGTTTTGGTTCTTTGGCATGCGAAGATGATATTTCTGGTCCGACAAAACCTCAGCAATCCTGGACGCCTCTCGGAAAAAGCGGAACAGGATTTGTACAAATGTTTCTTCATGAGGGAGACCTTTTCGTTAGCGCGGCCGATTCAGGTGCTCTTCTCCAACATCCGGCATTCTTCGGCCCATGGACCAACATTTATCCAAATGCTCCTTCAGGGGTGTATGGAATGGCCTTTGTTCAGGATGTTCTTTTCTGTGTGACTTTTTCAACCACTAGTGGGGTTGGAAATATTCACCGTTGGGCTGATGAGACTTGGATTCCAACCCCAGATTCTTTGCGGGACATAGGCGCTTGGTCACTTGATTCAATAGACTCAACACTAGTTGTTACCACAGCATATCGTGGCATCTTGATCTCGGATGATGAAGGTTCAACTTGGACGCGAACCTATGGTCTGGACGGACAGATTATGGGGGACATACGAGTCCAATCGGACCGCTCTGTTTATGTGATCGGCCAAAACTCGTTCTTCGGCCCTACTCTTTTGAGATCTGTGGATAAGGGAAGAACCTGGGTCTCCTTAGCCTCTCTCTTTCCCATTACCGACGGCCGAGTGACCTCGATTTCTCAGATCTATCCGGCTCTCTTCCCAGTCTACGCTTACCTTGGAAATGATTTGTATTTGGCGACTTCGGATACATCCACGTTTACCTCGGTACTGCATACATCTACATCGGGCGTGGTTCTGGCGAATCCTGACGGAAGCGAGATCTGGGTGGCGTCCGATTCGCTCTATCAAAGCAATGATGCTGGAGCATCCTGGCGTGCATTTGCGCCACCCAACGGAATTGTTCGTTTCGGGGTTGCGGCGGCAGACTGGGAAAGACGTTCAATGGCGATAATCGGCTGGGCCCAGAATGGACCTGGACAAGTCTATTGCGTGGATTTGGAAATTCTGACATCTGAAATCAAATCCTTAAGAAGTGGACAATGAATAGGGTGGCGTGTTTACCTGCTATGGTTCCGAAAAGGGTTACGACCGAGGAGCCATTCGAAGTCTCAGAGCGCAGAGCAGGCTCTGAACCATTTCCACCCCGTTTCAGAATCTCTAACCAGGGTGTCCGCCTTAGCCGAAGTTCGGTTCCTGAGATTTCGGCGTGATCGAGGCGAAGCAATCACACGCTGGCATTCTTCACAGATTGACATGATGTATTCGTAGGCATACTTTACCTCGTTCGAGCATGCTTTCAGTCCCCGACGACAAAAAACGCGGACGCATTCCTGATTCCGCGATAGGAGCGGTTCTCAATGGGAAGCTTGCCTCTGAATCCCGACCAGAGATGGTTCATCGCACCACACATTGACCGTGTGGGTCACCGGGTTCTGTTCTTCATCCTGATGCTGGTTGCGGCGATGCCCCGAACCGTCGCCGCTCAATCGCCCCAGGACAACTTCTGGATTACCGATGGCTCGGTAAGGACGATTCTCCCGGTGGGGAATCTGATCTACATCGGGGGTGACTTCACCTATGTCGGTCCCTTCACGGGGTATGGTGCCGCTGTAGATGCGACGACCGGTCAATCTCTGGGGCTTCCCAGGGTCAACGGACAAGTCTATGCGATAGCGCCCGACGGTGCGGGCGGTTGGTACATCGGAGGCGATTTCACGGATGTGGGGGGAGTGGCGCGGACCAAGCTTGCTCATATCATGGGAGACCACACCCTGGCAGCATGGAACCCGAGCCCCTCCGGCGCCGTGCTTTGCTTGGCCGTGAATGGATCCACGGTGTATGTCGGGGGGTCCTTCGACATGATCGGGGGGGCGGCGCGGAATCGCATTGCCGCCTTGGACGGGGTGACCGGGAATGCCACGGCGTGGAATCCGAACGCGGACGTCGCCGTCTATTCCGTAGTGGTCAGCGGGTCCACGGTGTATGTGGGAGGAGCCTTCACCAGCATCGGTGGAGCAACCCGGAATCATATTGCCGCCCTGGACGCGGCGACCGGAAACGCAACATCGTGGGATCCGAACGCCAACGCTGACGTGAACTCTGTGGCCGTGAACGGGTCCACGGTGTACGTGGGTGGAAGTTTCACCACCATCGGGGGGGCGACGCGGAATCGCGTTGCGGCGTTGGATGCGGGGACCGGGAACGCCACGGCGTGGAACCCGAACTCCAACGGCCGCGTGGACCGCCTGGTCGTGAGCGGGTCCACGGTGTATGTGGCAGGAAAGTTCGGCTTCATCGGGGGGGCACCGCGGATTAGCATTGCTGCTCTGGACGCGGGCACTGGGAACGCTACGTCGTGGAATCCGAACCCGGACGACGACGTGTTTTGCTTGGCGGTGAACGGTTCCACGGTGTACGCGGGAGGAAGTTTCACCAGCATCGGTGGAGCAACGCGGAACAACATTGCTGCTCTGGATGCGGTGACGGGAAGCGCCACCTCGTGGGATCCGAACCCCAATGGCTACTTGAACGCTGTGGCGGTCAGTGGCTCCCAGGTGTACATGGGGGGAGCGTTCACCAGCGTGGGGGGAGTGACGCGGAATTACATTGCCGCCCTGGACGCAGCGACGGGGATCGCCACCTCATGGAACCCTAACGCCAGCTCTTTCGTCGGCGCGTTGGCGGTCAGTGGCTCTACGGTGTATGCGGGAGGAGATTTCACCTCGATCGGGGGGGCGACGCGGAATTACATCGCCGCTCTGGATGCGACGACGGGGAGCGCCACCGCGTGGAATCCGAACGCCAACGCTGGGGTGTCCTCGTTGGTCGTGAACGGATCCACCGTGTATGCGGCGGGAGGTTTCACCACAATTGGAGGGGCTTCGCGGAATTCCATCGCCGCTCTGGATGCGACGACGGGGAGCGCCACCGCCTGGAATCCGAACGCCAACTCTTATGTCGGCACGTTGGCGGTCAGTGCCTCCGTGGTGTATGCGGGAGGAAGTTTCACCACGATCGGGGGGGCGACGCGGAATCACATTGCGGCGTTGAATGCGGCGACAGGGAACGCCACCGCCTGGAATCCCAACGCCAGCGGCACCGTGAACTCCGTGGTGGTGAGCGGGACCACAGTGTATGCCGGAGGCTACTACGCCAGTATCGGGGGGATGACGCGCAACAATATCGCGGCTCTTGACGCGGGGACGGGGAACGCAACCGCGTGGAACCCGAACTCCGACGGCATTGTGAGCACCGTGGCGGTGAGTGGGGCCACGGTGTATGTCGGGGGATACTTCCTCAATATCGGCGGGGCGTTCCGGGTCTACCTTGCTGCCCTGGACGTGGCCACCGGGAATGCCACTGCGTGGAACCCGGGTCCCGCCGGCAACATCGTGCGTTGCATGGCCGTGAACGACCCCACCGTATATGTGGGGGGTGACTTCACCTCGATGGGCGGTCAGATGAGACCCTACCTTGCCGCCCTGGGAACCAGCTTGGTTCCGGTTCTTCTCTCCCGTTTCGAAGCATCGCCAAAACCTGGAGCCATCCTGATCGAGTGGGCGACCTCGAGTGAATCCAATTTTGCGGGCTTTAACGTTGATCGCTCGTTGCAACCGGAGAACGGATACGAGCGTGTCAGCACCCAGCCCATCCCGCCTAGCTCCTCGTATCAGTATCTTGATTCCCACGTGAGCCCCGGAGTGACCTACTACTATCGCTTGGAAGCTCTGGATCGCACGGGGGCTATTGAGTTCTTCGGTCCCGTGTCGGCCCGGATCGGGTTCGAGAACCTTCGAGCGACGTTGGGACTGTCCTTTCCAAATCCTGCCCGGAGCGGGGCAATCATCCCTTTTACCTTAGGAAAGACAGGGCCAGTGAGGATCAGGATCCTCGATCTTTCCGGCCGGCAGGTCAGGATGGTCCTGGAAGAAACACGGGCGGAAGGAGCCCACTCCGTAGCTTGGGACGGACGGGATGATCGGGGAAAGGCTGTGTCCGCCGGAATCTACTTGTACCAGCTGCAGACCTCGGGATTCGAGGCCAGCCGAAGGCTTGTCAGGCTCCAGTAATTCGAGCTTGCTGCCCTCGCCTCAAGCCAGCCTCAGCCGTTAGGCGCTCTTCCGATCGCGATTGTCGACCATCACCGGCGAGTTGAGAAAGTCGATGGTTGGCGGCGAACCGAACTTCTCCTCGACGAACGCCCTCCACTCCCCCTTGTAGACCCGGTCCGCATCCGCGCGCGAGGCCCACACGTAGACGCCGCCGGCACGGTGGCCGTCCTCGCTCACGTAGAAGTACTTGGTCAACAGGCCGGCGACGTTCTGGAACATCGGCACCGCTGCCTGGAACGGAGCAGACATCTCCTCCGCCGTGGTGGCCTTGGGCAGCTGGAACGTGACGATGGCGACGATCATGATGACCTCCTCTTTGGTGTGGTTGATTTTGGTGGTGTCGATCTGATTTCTGTTAACGCGGTCCGGGGCCGAGTATAGGACAAGCGGGGAGTCTAGGACGTTTTTCGTGCCAATCGCTAGGCCAACCTGTGTACACCCGAACCACATATTCCCATCTGGTTGCGGGAGTATCATCCGCAGGTCACATGGCGCGAATCCGGAGGCGCAAGGGGGCGCCGTACGGCAAGAACCAATAAGGAGCGGAGTATGGCCACGAAGCTACCCTATCT
>Ga0114129_10017616_pt1 | contig 10168 bp, 9 predicted proteins | sample RhiMetdeltSRZDD1_FD_80071 | JGI IMG/M metagenome (GOLD analysis project Ga0114129, IMG submission 80071) | Populus rhizosphere microbial communities from Tennessee, USA - Rhizosphere MetaG P. deltoides SRZDD1 (version 2) (version 2) | ecosystem: Host-associated > Plants > Roots > Rhizosphere >...
AGCGCCTGCTGTACTCGTCGAACTACGACGGCGATCTCGAACGTCACGTGGCCGAGTTGATCGCGATCACCTCCGACATCGACGCGATCTGGGGCTGCTGCGAAGGCTATGCGGGTAAGGCTCAGTTTGGAGCCTTTGTTCGGGCGCATACGTGCGAGCCGGACGCCTTCTACATCGCATTCCGCGACGAAACGGTCGAAGACATCCAGCAGTCGATCGCGCTTCGACGTCAGGTGCACTCCCTGCTCGACGCGCCTCCCGCCGGACGGGTTGCGACAATTCTTCCGGGCCTTTCGGAACGCGAACCGGCGTGGGTTCGCGTCGTCCGTCGCGCCGCCGGGACAGCGGTGCGCAGCCTCGGCGCCGCGATCGCGAGGTCAATCCGGGCGCTCCCGATCGTGGCCGATCTGCTGCGAGCCATCGTCCGCTCCGGCTTCAAGAACGTCTACTCGGGAACGCTGCGGATCATCGCCAGCCTCGACCGATACGTGGTGTTCAGGTGCGTGAACCGGCTCACTCGAAATCGGTTACCGCCGCTGAAGTCCGTCTACTCGAGCGTCAGCCTGGACAATTCTTCGGTCCCCGTTCCGACCGTGCCGGGCGACGAGATGCCATCGGCCCAGGAGGATTTGTCTCCGGCATTCCGGGAGGATGTGGTCACCCAGAACCAGCTCACGTTGATCACCGTCGTGCGCGAGGGACAGGCCGATCGCGTCAGAGCCGTGATGGCGGCCATCGACTCGTACGCCAGGCGCCTGGCGCCGCCCGGCTCCCTCATTGGCATCAGCACGATTCATTTCGTCAGGTGGCTCGTCATCGACAATGGTCGACGACTGATGATGATCAGTGACTACGACGGGTCCTGGGAAAGCTACATCGATGAGTTCGCGGAGCTGATCCTCTCCGGCCTCGACGCGATCTGGGAAACGTCCTACGGATATCCTCCGGATGGCGCAAGAGATCTGCCGGCATTCAAGCGGTTCTTGCGAAGCCATCAAGTGCCGTCCGAAGTGTTCTACAGCGCCTATCCGGAAGAGACCGTGCTGAATGTGGTGAACGATCGCGCGCTGGCGAGCGCCTGTTCGGCGATGGCCGAACACGTCGGCGGACTGCACCAGTTGTGAACCCGGTGACGCAGCTGTCGGCACGTTTCACCGACGATGTCCTGGCTGACATCCAGGGCTTCATTACGAGCGGCTACGGGCACTTGTCCCGCGCCGCGTACTTCTTCGTCCAGTTTCACGACGCGGGACGGGCGCGGCTCTGGCTGCGGCGTCTCGGGCCGGCCGTCACATCCGCCCGTCCGTGGCCCATCGGGCCCAACGGCGAGAAGGTCAAGCCGACGGTGGCCTTGAACATCGCGTTCAGCGCCGACGGGCTCGCGGCCATCGGGCTGCCGCGCAAGGTTCTGGAGACCTTTCCGCTGGAGTTCCAGCAGGGGATCGCAGACCCGAACCGCTCGCGAATTCTTGGCGATACGGAAGAGAGCGCTCCCGTCGAATGGGAGTTGGGCGGGCCGGGGAAGCCGCCCATCCATGCGGTCCTGATCATTCACACGGAGTCGGACGAAGGGCTCGAGGCTGCGTGTCACACACAGCGCGCGCTCCTCGTCGACGCGTCAGGTGGCGTCGTCGAGCTGCCCGGCAGCCTGCAGACCGGATACAGACCCAAGGGCGACTACGAGCCGTTCGGGTTTCACGACGGTATCGCGCAGCCGCCGATCGCCGGAATCCCGGCAGACGGAGTGCCCCCGGGAGAGTTCATCCTCGGGTACCCGAACCACTTTCTGATCATTCCGCCGACGCCGGTCACACCCGCAGAATTGGACCACGACGCCGCGTTGCCACCGTTGGCCAATCCCTATCACGCGTCAGAACAACTGCGAGATCTGGGCATCAATGGTTCCTACGTCGTGTACCGCAAGCTCGCGCAGGAGGTCGCGGCGTTCTGGCAGTTCATGAAAGAGGAAACGGTCCGACGCACGGGCGCGGACGACACGGGACACATGATATGGCTGGCGTCTCGATGCGTCGGACGATGGCCCAGCGGCGCGCCGCTGGTTCTGGCTCCCGGCGCCGACGACCCTCAGGCGTTCGACCGCAACGACTTCATGTACGGCGACGACCCCAATGGTCTGTCGTGCCCGCTCGGTGCGCACACGCGCCGTGCGAATCCCCGCGATGTCGTCAAGCCGTACGACAGGGCTCAATCCCTCAGCATGTCCGAGGCCCATCGTCTGCTGCGTCGAGCGCGGGCGTTCGGGCCGCCGCTGTTCGACCCGGCGGTCCTGACGGATCCGGCGAACCTCGCCGGCCGGACGGCCCTGCTCGACCTTGCCGACGATGGGCAGGAGCGTGGCATCCATTTCTTCTGCGTCAACGCGAACATCAAACGACAGTTCGAGTTCGTGCAGCAGACCTGGTGCAACAACCCTCGGTTCTCGGGCCTCAACGACAACAAGGACCCGATCATCGGTGACAACGCTCGAACAGATCAGGCGTCGAGCCACATGACGATTCCGCAGCGGCCCTTCAGCGTACGGACCGCCGCGCTGCCGCGCTTCGTGAAGGTGAGGGCCGGCGCGTACCTCTTCATGCCCAGCATCGCGGCCCTGCGGTTCCTCGCCGCCTTTCGAGGTAATTGATTACTGCACAACCTCGCAGGCTCGCGAGTGAGCGAGACGCTACGCCGCGGGCTTGCGCGCAGTCTGCCCGAGCTTGCCCGTCCGATCGGATTCAGATCACAAACGGAATCGGCGTCACGTTCGAGCGCGCGTCCGTGATTTGCGGCTCGGAATCGACCACTTCCAGCATCAAGGGCGCCACGGCCAGTACGCGCGCGATGATCGCAGCCTGCACACCGCGGCCCTCGAAGATTGACGGACGCGGGTTCGCCACGAACTCGACCTGCGACTCGTCGTAGACCAGCGGCACCGCTCTCTGCCCTGTCGAGGCGCAGTCCGGCGAAATCCTGTGCAGGGCCGCACGACAGCACTCGCGGACGACAACGGCGAATCGTCATCACCGTCTTTGTCTATGAGGATAGGAGACAATAGAGCAATTCTGGTGGTGATCACCCGCTCCAATCCTTAAGTGAGTTCGCCAATCGCCCGCTGCTGATCGCCAGGGAGCTCGAAATCGAAGGCATCAGAACTCATCATGGTACTAGGGGCTAGGGGGCAGTGGGCTAGAGGGCGGCGGAACGCTCGGCAGCGACAATCCGCTATCATGGCCGAGCCTTACCGAAAATGGTCGTCACCTGATGTCTCGACGTTTCGTCGTCGCTATGGCGGCGCTGCTGGCGATTGCGTCGTGTGGTGGCGAGACGGTGTCCCCAACCGCCGCGCCGGCGCCGGCCCCACTGTCGCTCACGCAGCCGCCGCCAAAGGCCGTCGACGCTGCGACGATCACCATCAAGTCGACAGGATTCGTCCTGGACAAGACATCCGCGGCCTTCTTCAGCCTGTCAGATCTTCACGTCTATCAGGGCGCGACGCTGACGTTCGTCAACGAGGACTTCCAGCCGCACGACATCATGTCCGATCCCTTCCACGTCCATACCGATTGTCCGGCCATCAACGTGGTCGGTTTCCTCGTGCCTGGACAGTCGCGGACGACGCAAGCGCTCACCCAGCTGCGGAATTGTGGCTTCCACGATCACGATCACGAAGGCAATCCGGCGTATCACGGCGTCGTCGTCGTCGAGCCTCGTTAAGGGTTGGGGATCAGTTCGCGATCGACATGACCCTCGCGCTGCATTGCTCCGTGGATCACGTCGTTGAGATCTGGTCGAGACTGGTTGTCCGGCGAGACGACGAGCGTCGCCTGCGGATCTTTGACGTACTCGTTCACCGGATATCCGAGTCGCATTCCGCACGACCTGCGCCGGTCGGCCGCGCGTCAGTTTTGTGCGGGAGGCATCCCGGAGCGCGTGGCGATGAAGCTCACGGGCCACAAGACGCGGTCCGTCTTCGACCGCTACAACATCGTGTCCGAGGGTGACCTGCGCGAGGCCGCGGCGACGCTCGATCGCGCTCGAAACGCTCAGGTTAGAGCTTGTAACAAACCTCCCGAACCTGATCCTCGAGGGGCTTTTGCGGAGCGGGGACTCGGAATCGGTCAACCCTTCGGCGTGACTCAGTAGTAGTGCAACGCGGCGGACCCGATCCGCGGCCTGCCCCAGCGACTGGCTGGCGCGTCGGCTAGCGTGGCGCATCGCGGCGAGGATCCACCGTGCCCGCGCATGGACGTGTCCTGAAGACTATTTCACGCGGTCGAAGACCAGGTGCGACGCGATCGAGCCCATCATGCCATCGATCGTCATGGTCTTGCCGTCAGCACTGAGAGTTGTCTTGGATGTGCCGGTCCCGCCTGGGCCGGCCACCGAGCCTTCGTAGGTATTGGGTCCGATCCTCTTCCCACGCAACGTCATCACGACTTTACCGGCCGAATAGACGGGCACCTCCGCGCCATCCAGCTTGGTGACGTACGTCGTGGACATTCCTGCCCCGCTCCCGAAGTCGATGTCCGTGGTGAACTTTGCGCATCGGAGCAAAGTTCGACTGGTAGTCCTTCCCGGACCTTCGGATTCAGGCCAGCAGATTCCACACAACATCGGATTCTGTGGTAAAAGGAGCGCGTCCGAGCACGTCCTGCTCGGTCGTGGTTCGAGCCCCCGCGGGGACGGCAACGCCCCGGACACAGCTGGCCATCATCTTAGAAGGGGGCGCCGATGAAGCACGCACCAGGACTGCTGCTGACGTTCGTCGTATTCACCTTTGCGCTGGGTCTGGCCGCCCCTGGCCAGGCGCAGGTCACCACCGCCACTTACTACGGGACGGTGACGGATTCGACGGGAGCTGTCATCGCCGGCGCGACCGCGACCCTGACCCACCTGGGTACGGCCGCGAGCAGCGTGAAAGCGACCAATGCTACCGGCGTCTTCGTCTTCGATTTCATGCGCGTGGGAAGTTACACGCTCAGAATAGAGGCGCCCGGGTTCAAGACGTACGAGGGTGCCGGGATCGAGTTGACGGCTGGCCAGCAAGTTCGCCAGCTGTTCGTTCTCGAGGTGGGCGCGATAAGCGACACCGTCACCGTGGCGGCCTCGTCGCCGCTAGTCAGCGTCGCATCCGCCGAACAGCTGCAAACCTTTGATCGAGAGAAGGTGACCGAACTACCGCTGCCGCGGCGCAACTTCTCAACGCTGCTCAGGATCGGCACTGGTGTCACGTACACGGGCGACAGCGTCCGGATGAATGGCGTCGGCAAGAACGGCGTCGCCTTTTCGGTCGACGGCACCGATGCCGGGGGCAACCCGGAAGGTCGAAACTCCTCGAACTATCTGCAGCCGAACCTGATCGACATCATGAGCGTCGAGGCGATCCAGGAGGTCCACACGGTCAAGGGCATCGCACCCGCGGAGTACGGCAACATGGTTGGCGGTCAGGTGAACCTGCTGACCAGATCCGGCACGAACACCTGGCGGGGGTCCCTGTTCGAGAACTTCCAGTCGGAGACGCTCAATGCCCGGAACCAGCGGCTGGATTCCAAGCCGCCGCTGACATTCAATCAGTTTGGCGGGTCGATCGGCGGTCCGCTCAGTCGAGACAAGATCTTCGTGTTCGGCGTGTACGAAGGGTATCGCGATCGGGCCTTCACGCTCGTTCAAGAGAACGTCCCCACGCAGAGGTTGCGTGACGACATGCTGCGCGTGACGCCGTCGTACGCGTTGCTGCTGAATTTCCTGCCGCTGCCGACCGAACCGCACAGCACCACGGCCGACGTGGGCCTGTTCAAGGCTCCGCGGACCTCGGCGCGCGACGACCACCACGTGGATATCAAGACCGACATCCGGCTGACATCCGCTAGCCAGCTTGCCGTCACGTACAGCAGGGGCCGTCCGTATCAGCTCGTTCCCAGGCATTACCTCAACCAGTCGAATGACCGCGACTTTTTCGTGCTCGACGATCGCGGAACCGTGGGCTTCACGACGGCGGGGGTGAGCTGGACATCTGAAACCCGATTCGGTTACCACCGCAGCGACATGACTCGCGAGGATCGGTTCTACTTCACGCAAATCGATCCCACCAATCGGACTGAGGAACTCCCTTTCGGTCGTCGCGTCGGCCGGATTGGGACGACACTCGGCTGGGGCTCGCCGGACCACGAACTGTACCTGCTGGAAGGACGGACCTGGAACTTCGATCACAAATATTCACGCCATTACGGCAAGCACGGCTTGAAGCTGGGCGTCGGCATTCGGCGCGACTGCTGCCAGCGCACGAACCCGGAAGCGTCGTGGCTCAATTACACCAGCCGCGAGGATCTCGTGAACAACGTCCCCAGCGAGGTCGCGCCGGTCTTTGGAAACGGCGACTACGTGGCGAAGATGTATCAGGCGGGTGTGTTCATCCAGGACGATTGGCAGGTCGGCGGCACACTCGTCCTGAGCCTCGGCATCCGATATGACTACTTTGGACATCTGGTGCCGTACGGCACGCAGGCCGCGCCGGAAAGCGGCTTCTACAATCCCGACGGCCTGCTCGACGAGCGGACATTCGCGGTCGGGCCGATTCGCGACCGCAACAACCCGTACGAGTCCGATGCCGGCCTCAATCTCGGGCCGAGAGTTGGCTTCGCGTACAACCCCGATGGCCAAAGCAAGACGGTTTTGCGTGGCGGCTTTGGTATGTTCTTCAGCAGTCAGGTGCCGGGCGCCATGTGGCAGTCGGCACAGCCCGCTCCGGGTCTCCCGTTCCGCATGCGGATCAGCAGGCTCGACGCGGCCAGGCTGGGGTTGAGATGGCCGGTCTACAACGACGACCTGCGGAAGGCCATCGACGCCGAAGTCAAGAGGGGCGTGATCAACTCCTTCTCGATCTTCGATCCCAGGCTTCAGAACCCCTACACGATGCAATTCATGCTGGGGATTCAGCGCGAACTCACTTCGAACCTGGCCGTCGACACGGGGTTCGTCGGCACGCGCGGGTTCAGCTTTCTCATGCAGCGATGGGCCAACTTGCCGGATCGCCTCACGGGGGAGCGGCCAAACCCGCTGCTCAACGTCAACTACTACGTCGATTCCTCGCAAGACACCGAGTACCTCTCCTGGCAGTCGTCGCTGCGGAAGCGCTTGTCCCGGAACCTGAGCGGCAGTATCCATTACACGTGGGGGAGAGGACTCTCCACGGGTGGGGGCGACATTGGGGCGTATTACCAGGGCGACGCTCAGAGCGATGTGCTCCAGGACTTCTCCAACCCGCGCGCCGATCGTGGCCCGAGTACGGGTGACATCACCCACTACTTTGCGAGCGAGTGGATGTACGAAGTGCCACTGTCGTCACGACTGCAGAAACGTTTTGCGCGCCACGCGCTCGGCGGGTGGCAGCTGTCCGGTATCGTCATCGCCAATACGGGGGAACCGGTCACGATCACTCAGAGTTCGGTGATCCCGACGAGCCGCCCTGACTTCGCCGGCGGCGCGGTGATCAACGACGACTATCGGACGACCCTGCAGTACCTCAACCGGGCGGCGTTCGTCGCGGTACCCGTTGGACCGATCTCTCGCGCAACCCTCCGGCCCGGCAACGTCGGCGTCGGATCGATCCGCCTTCCCGGCTACTGGAACGTCGATCTTTCAGTGGCCAAGAACATTTCCTTCGCTGGACGGACGCGCCTGCAATTGCGGACCGACATGTTCAATGCGCTCAACCATACGAATTTGAGCGGTCTTCGGACCAACATCAACGACGCGTTTTTTGGTCAGTTGCTCGGCACGCGGGGAGCGAGGGTCATTCAAGTGGGCGCGCGCGTGAACTGGTAATGAGCATCTCCAGACGATCGTTCCTCGCAGCCGCCGGCGTCGGGCCCGCGACGACAGCGGCGGGCCCGTGAGAACGCGTACGTCGGCGCTCGCTGTCGTCGCCGGCGCACCGGCTGCCGACTCACAAGTGCTCTATGGATCGATTGTCGGCCACGTGCAGGACTCGACCGGCGCGGCGCTGCCTGGTGCGACGGTCCTGATTCGTCACGAAGAGACCAAGCTCGCGCGCGAGACCGTATCTGATGCCACGGGCGGCTACACGTTCACGGCGGTCCCGACGGGGACGTATGACGTGACCGTGACCGCGCAGGGCTTCCGGACATTCGCCCGGCCCGGCGTGCCGGTGACGATCAATACCGTCACCCGCGTCGGCGCCGCGCTGCAGGTGGGCGATCTCGCCGAGACGGTGACCGTCATCGGCGAGTCGCCGCTCCTGCAGACGGACCGCGCCGAAGTGCGGGCCGAGCTCAAGGAGCGGGAGCTGCGCGAGCTGCCTGTGCCGATCGGCCGGAACTACCAGCGCCTGTTCAAGGTCATCCCGGGCTTCACGCCGCCCGAGGATGCGCACTCGATTCCGTCGAACCCGTCGCGCGCGCTGGTGTTCAACGTCAACGGCTCGGGCCGCAGCTCGAACAACACGCGGATTGATGGAGTCAGCACGACGAACGTTTGGCTGCCGCACGTCGCCGCGTAGGTGCCGGCGCTCGAAACCGTGAATGTGGTCACCAACAGCTTCGACGCGGAGCAGGGGCTGGAGGGCGGTTCTGTGATCAACGTGCAAATCAAGAGCGGCACCAACAAACTGACGGGCTCGGGGTTCGATTACTACACCAACGAGGCGCTGCGCACGCACAACTACTTCCACCCGTCGGGTACGGAGGACGATAGGAAACATTAGGGCCGTCTCGCGGTTAGCATAACGCCCATTCTCGGTCCCTGCTCAGCCCTTCCCCTTCGACAGAAGACCGCGCCAGAGGATCTGGTTTTTTGGGAACGGCAGCGGCAAACCGCCACGCGAGTCAAAACTGCTCGCAACGTGCTGCGCCCCATCGTTGTTCGAATTGACAGCAATGAAACGCCCGGGCTCATCTGCCGAAGCCGACTCCAACGATCGTCTGCAACAGGTCGGACCGCCCAAGATCGGCGCGCGTTTGGATAAACGGGGAGATCCGTGTATCGGCGCTGAGGAAGGGCGGTAGCATGCGGTTGCTTTTCAGGACTCGGAACGACAAGGATGCGTCGAGCCTGAAACGTCTGCTCTCGCCCCCCGGGACCGGCGACGATTGCGCAGCGCCGACGTCAAGAAAGCTGTCTTCGAAGGGCCCCTTGACAACGACTAGCCCGATGCCAATGTACGGAATCGATCGGACGTTGCGTTCGCCGTCTACGGCCATGAACGCGACCTCGCCCTTCACATACGGCCTGATCGTGGAGCCGCTGTGCTCTTGTAGCCCGAGGAGCTCGAGTCGTCCGGCCAGCGTTGCGGCCAGAGAAGCGCGTTCGGTGAGCCGCAGTCGATAGGAAGGCGCAGTGCCGGCGAGACATTCGCCGTCCGGCTGTTGCGCACACCCGATGTCGACGAGCTGCACGCTGCGCTCGAAACGCGACTCGAGCCAGAACTGTATGCCGTCCTTCGGATTGCCCATCACACGAGAGGCGAACCGCAGACCCAACAATGCATTCGTGGTAGTCACAGCCTCGTTAGGAGCGTCGGAGGTTGCGGGAACAAACGAACCAAAGATCGCCGCCGCGGAAAAAGTGGCGAAGAATGATGGTCGATGGTCCGGGTAGAGGAACTCCAGCGCCGCCGACGCATTCTTCGAGAAATCCGTATCGTGGCCCGCGACGATCTGCTCGAGAGCGACCAGGTTGCGAAGGATGGCCACGTTCGCCGGGGCCAGCGATAGCACCTCCTTGAGCTCCGCGATAGCGGCGCGGCCATCTGCCGAGCGGCCCTGGCGAAGGGACGAGAGAACGGCGAGGTTTCTGGCATCTGCGTCGTAAGGAATCAGCTGCGAAGCCTGCTTCAACAGGTCCTCGGGCTCGATGCCGGATGGGTTCGATTTCAGGCGAGGCAATGCCCGCAGCTGCAGGCCCACGGCGCGCGTCGCCGCCGATTGTGCAGAGGCTGTCGCATCGAATCTGGACATGCTTGCTTCAACGCGCAAAAAGTCTGCTTCGTCGACCGTGCCCGCCGTGCTTCCTGTTAGGTACGCGATCAGCAGGTTGATCACACTTGCTTCGGGCAGCCAGCGCTGAGCTGATGGAACTCGCAAGCCGTTGAACCGAATCTCGCAGCACGGCTCCGACGCGACTGCGCGCAAGCCCGACTGCGTCTTTGTCA
>Ga0114129_10017617_pt1 | contig 10168 bp, 9 predicted proteins | sample RhiMetdeltSRZDD1_FD_80071 | JGI IMG/M metagenome (GOLD analysis project Ga0114129, IMG submission 80071) | Populus rhizosphere microbial communities from Tennessee, USA - Rhizosphere MetaG P. deltoides SRZDD1 (version 2) (version 2) | ecosystem: Host-associated > Plants > Roots > Rhizosphere >...
CCGGCGCCGTCCATCGTCGCCGGCACGGCGGTCGCCGCGTACGCGAGCACGGGCACCTGTTTGTAAAACGCCTCGATCAGCGGCACGCAGAAGCCTTCGTGCTCGCTGGCGCAAAGAAACAGATCCGCCGATTCGTAAAAGGCGACCAGCTCCTCGTCCGACACGTGCCCGATGAAATGCACGTGATCGGCTTCGAGGGTGGCGACGAGCTGATGCAGCGTGGCGAGGTAGCGCTCGAAGCCGCTCTGCGCGCCGACGATGAGCAGCCGCGATCGGGGATTGTAGAAAGTGTGGTACGCGTGGAAGAACCGGATCAGATCGTCGATCTTCTTGTTCGGGATGACGCGGCCGACGAAGAGCACGTTGGTCCAGTCGTCGTCGAACTCGCGGGCGAGGAGCCAGCTCGCCACGCGGTCCAGGTGCGAGAGGTCGGGCACGACCGGCAGGACGGCGGTCCGCTGAAATCCCAGCATCTCCAGGTCCTGCCGGTTGAACTCGGAATCGCCGAGCGCGAGGTCGCACCGATCGGCGTACGCGCGCAGCTCGCGGCGGCCGCGGAAACACTGGCGCGCGAGCTTCCGGTGAACGCCGACGAAGTACTCGGGCGGCGTGATGTTGTGGTACACGAGCGCCATTCGATCCGGCAGCGCGTACGCCGTTCTCGACGCCTTCGACCCGAGCGAGAAGTGATGAAACAGCAGGTTGTCGGGCCGGCTGACGTCGACCAGCTCGCGGTAGTCGCGCGTCAGCGCCTCGAGTCGATGGTCCGCGGTCTCGACGAAGATCTCCGACTGGTAGCCGGCGTTCCGCAGCACGCGCTGGATGCCGAGCACTTCGTGGCCGATCGCGTCGCCGTACCCGAGCGTGGCGAGCACCTGATGAATCTGCATCAGGCGCGTTTCCGTCCGGGGTCGCCGGCGTTGGACGAGACGCCGGCCGATCCAAGAGCGGGGCCCTTCGGAAGCTTGGCGAGGACCTCACGCGCCGGCGGGATGGTCTCGCGCCGCCGATCGAGCCAGCCGGGGTCGTGTTCCGTGCGCGCCGCCGCCGGCTCCTTCCGCAGGCGGTCGAACATGTCGAGATACTTCCGCTCGATGACGCTCCAGTCGTAGTGGTCCCGAAAGAACTGACGGCCGTTCCGTCCGAGCGAGACGCTCAGCCAGCGCTGCCGCTCCAGCGCGGACAGCGCTTCGACGAATTCGGCGAACGACTCGTAGTACAGCCCCGCGTTGCTGCGGATGCACTGCGCCTTGAGCACGTCGCATTTCGCGTTGACGAGCGCGGGCTTGCCGAGCGCCCACGCTTCGAGCGTGACCATCGACAGGCTCTCGTAGTACGAGGGCATGATCAGCAAGTCGGCCGCCGCCATCGCGTCGAACTTGTCCGCGTCGTCGAGGAATCCGAAGTGGCGGATGCGCGGGTGCTTCGGAATCGGGAGCACCGAATTCCCGACGAGCACGAGCGTCAGCCGTCCCTGCGTGCTCTTCGCGTATCCCTGGAAGAACTCGAACAGCTCGGGACAGCCTTTGTTCTCGTCGATTCGGCCGACGTAGATCGCGAATGGGCCGCGGAGGTTGTACTTCGCGCGGAACCGCGCGGGCTGCGGGTTCTGCGGTACGTCCGAGCCGACGCCGACCACGACGCCGGGAACGCTCTCGTTGCCCGAGACGCTCTGAATCATGAGGCGTTCCTCGGGCGAGTTGTACATGAGCGCGCGGACCGATCGGAACATCGGCGCGAAGATCGAGAGGCCGATTGTCTCGTCGCGCTCGGCCGTCGGCACGAGCACGGCGCGCGGTCCGGCCGCGCGCGACCCGTAGTACGCGTGGTAGTAGCGGTAGCTGAAGAAGATCCAGAAGTCGTGGTCGCCGGCGTGCCTGGCGATGTGGTCGATCAGCGCGGGGCTCGTCGGGCCTTCGGCGTCGAGCCAGTCGATTTCGTCGGCGATCGAATGCGTCTCGTCGAACACACGGTCCTGCAGGCGGCCGAACGCTTCCGGATCGCGCTCGTGCTTCACCCTGAACCGGCGGATGGTGACCCCGTTCAGCTGCTCGAGGCCTTCCGGCAGATCGTTGCGCCACGTGATGTAATCGGTCGCGCAGCTGGTCAGCACTTCGACCTGTGCGTGCCGCGCGAGGCGCTCCGCGATATAGCGCGCGTGCAACTCGGCGCCGCCGTTGATGGCGTGGCCGTACCGCTGAACGACGACCGCCAGCTTCACTGCGAGTCGGGCTCGCGTGGAGGTGCGGGCGGCGGTGCGGCGTCGACGCTCGGCTGTGATACAGGCGCCGCCGGCGCCGGCTCGGTCGAGTGCGATTCCACGGCAATCGCCTGCTGGACCGTTTCGGCCGTCGTGGACTGCGCGTGAGGCGCCGCCGGAGCAGCCGGAGCAGCCGGCGAACCAGTTCCCCCCATGACAACCGCCGCCGGCGGTCCGGACCGCCGGCCGCGCCGCCTCCGTCGCCGGCGACTGCGCTGGCCCGGTCCTTCGCCTGCGCCCGGCGTTGGCGGCTGCATCTGACCACCCGGAGCACCTGCCGCACCCGACACCGCAGAACCCGCAGATCCCGCAGAACCGGCAGAACCGACAGAACCTGGAGAACCCGGAGAACCCAGAGAACCCGAACCCAGAGAACCCTGAGCACCCGCTGAACCTACCGAACCCTGCGAACCCTTGTAAACAACGGCCGACTCGAGAGCCCGCGCGCGCCGCTCGTTGAAATCCTGGCGGCTCGACAACGATTCCACGCGCATCGTCAGGTTCTTCACTTCGATCCCGAGGCGCGTCGTTTCGAGGACGAGGTTGTGAATCAGCTCGTAGTACAGCGATTCGGTCGAGCGCCGCGACGCCTCGAGCCGCGCTTCGCGCTCGGCGAGCATCGTGTTGACCTTCGACTGGATGTGAAGCGCCTGAATCAGCGGGTTCGGATTGAAGAACAGCTTCAGGATCGGGCGCAGCAGCCGGCGGATGAAGCGGAGCGGACCGCGGTGCGACTCGAAGAGCGTGCTGTCCTCGAACGCGAAGTTCGGCAGCTGCGGCGGCTCGTACGGCGGCTGCGTTTTTCGAAACTGCTCGAGCAGATCCGATCGCACGCCGCGCGGATCCAGAAACTTCTGCAGCTTGACCGCGGCCAGCTCTCGAATCTGCTCTTCGGTATAGTCGACGCCGCGCTTCTCCCGAATGCGCGCGCGGATCTGCTCCATGATCTGTTCGACGTTGACAGCGTCGGAGCGCACGGTGAAATCGGCCATAAAAAAGCTTTCAGCTGTCAGCTTTTCAGCTGTCAGCTGGCTGAGAGCTGACCGCTGATAGCCGAGAGCTCACGTTGGCCGGTAAATGATCGTCGCCACCGCAATCGCCCAGAGCGCCACGCACAGGAGCAGCGGGCGATCGGTCAACAGCAGGTCGGAGGGGTTTCCGCCGCCGTCGCGCCGGTGAACGAGGTACAGATACCGGAAAATCCCGTAGAGCGGAAACGGGATGGTCAGCCCGAGCCACGGCGTTCCGAACTTCGCCTGCGTCTCGGGGCTGACGGTGTAAAAGATGTACACGATCAGGGTCGACGCGGTAACGACCGCGATCATCTGATCGAGCAGGTACGCACTGTATTCGCCGAGGATCGGGCGGTGCACGCTCGCGTCGCCGGCCAGCAGCATGATCTCGTGCCGCCGTTTGGCGAGCGCGAGGAAGAGCGCCAGCAGCACCGTGCATACGAGCAGCCAGTGGCTGATCTCGACGCGAACTGCGACCGCGCCGGCAACGGCGCGCAGGACGAACCCCATGGCGAGCGTCAGCGCGTCGATGATGACGATGTGCTTCAGCCACGCGGAATAGAGTGCCTGGACCGCAACGTACGTCACCGCGACGATCGTGAACGGCGCGCCCAGCGTGAGCGACGCCGCGAACGCGACGGCCGCGATGACGGCGGCCGCGGCGGCGGCGACGTTCACCGGCAGCGCGCCCGACGCGATCGGCCGCCGCGCCTTCAACGGATGGCTGCGATCCGATTCCCGATCCGCGATGTCGTTCAGCAGATAGACGACGCCCGACAGCGCGCAGAACACGGCGAACGCGATCAGCGCCTCGGCGACGGCCGTCGAGTCGAACAGCCGCCGGCCGAACAGCAGCCCGGCAAACACCAGCAGGTTCTTGATCCATTGGGCGGGCCGCAGCGTGAGGAGCAGGTTCAGGGCGACAGGCCGTCCCGGCACCACGGTCGACCGGGTGCCGGGCATCGCCACAGGGGAAGATGTGCTGCGCGCCATTCAGCGCGGGACGATCTAGACCTTCGCCGTCGAGAAACTCCGGACCGCGTCGCTCTCCGATTCGAACGTCTCGAAGACGGTCAGCAGCTTCGTGATCGACAACAGGTCGGTGATCCGCTTGGTCAGGTTCAGCAGCTTGAGGCTGCCGCCCTGACGGCTCACGGTCGTATACGTGCGGACGACTTCACCGAGGCCGGCGCTGTCGATGTAGGGCACTTCGGCCAGGTTCAGGACGATCTTCTTGTGCCCCTGGTTGACGAGGCTGTTGACCTTGTCCTTCAGCAGCTCGTCGCCCTCGCCCAGCGTGATTTTGCCCTTCAGGTCCAGCACGACGACGTCGCCCACAGCCCGTTGCTCGATCTGCATGAAAACGCTCCCCGTAAATGCGTGTGAAGCTTAACATTCGCCTTCGCCCGGGCGCAATTGCATCGGCCCCGAGCGGGGCGCGGTCGTGAATCGACTGTTGACGAGATGGCGATGCGGCTTAGACGCCACCGGCCCCGGCGAATTTCCGGGACTGGAAGCACTCCTTGCAGAACACCGGGCGCCCCTGTGTTGGCTTGAAGGGCACCGTCGTCTCCTTCCCGCAGTTCGAGCACGTGGTGAGCGTCTCGACGCGCTCTCGCGTGCCGCCGGGCCCGCCTGCAGGGCGCGCGGCGCGTTTGGCCTTGCACGTCTTGCACCGTTTGGGTTCGTTCTTGAAGTTCTTGTCGGCGAAAAACTGCTGCTCGCCCGCCGTCCAGATGAACTCCGTGCCGCAGTCCACGCACCTGAGGATCCGGTCTTGGAACTCCATCGGTCGCTACCTCGTCGGGGGTCGGTCGTTCCTTACGGTCCTGCTACTCCAGCTCGCGCCGGAGCTTCTTTCGATTGCGCTTGCGCGCGAGCGCCTGCTTCGCGCGCCGTTTGTCACCGGGTTTCAGATAGAAGGAGTGTTTCTTGATGTCCTTGATGATGTCTTCCTGCTGAACCTTCCGCTTGAACCGGCGGAGAGCGCTTTCGATCGACTCGCCCTCCTGGATTTTTACTTCCGCCACTGACGAACACCCCCTTCACGGGTGGCACTGATCGATCTGATCGGCCTAGAGCGAACAACCAAACATGCTAGGCTATCACGAGTAATCGCGGATTCTAGGCGCAATTACTGTCAAGGTCAACGAAATCCCTAAATCATTCCACGCATGAGGGTTCTGGTCATCGGCAGCGGCGCGCGCGAGCACGCGCTCGCCGCGCGCCTCGTGCGCGATCTCGAACCGGGCGCGGTCGTGTGCGCGCCCGGCAACGCCGGCATCAGCCGCCTCGCGCGCACGATCTCGATCGATGCGTCCGACATCGACGCGATGCTGATGCTCGCCGATCGCGAGGGGATCGATCTCACGATCGTCGGACCGGAGCTGCCGCTCGGCCTCGGCATCGTCGATCGGTTCGACAGCGCCGGCCGACGGATCGTCGGTCCGACGGCGGCGGCCGCGCGGCTCGAGACGAGCAAGGCGTTCGCGAAAACCTTCATGCTGCGCCACGGCGTGCCGACCGCGCGCTTTCACATCGCGAGCTCGAGCGACGAAGCGCTGCGCGTCGTGCGCGGCGGCGATTTCGGGTTTCCCGTCGTGCTCAAGGCCGACGGTCTTGCCGCCGGCAAAGGTGTCGTCGTCGCCGACGATGTCGACGCGGCGGAGGGGGCGATCCGCGCGGCGATGCGCGAGCGGCGATTCGGCGCCGCCGGCGATCGACTCGTGATCGAGGAGTGCCTCTGCGGCACCGAGCTCTCGTTCTTCGTCGTCAGCGACGGGACGCGCGCGATCCCGATCGGATCGGCGCAGGATCACAAGCGCATCTTCGACGACGATCGCGGTCCGAATACGGGAGGCATGGGCGCGTTCGCGCCGAGTCCGCTCGCCGACGACGCGCTGCAGGCGCGCATCATGCGCGAAATCGTCCAGCCGGTGATCGCCGGCATGGCGGCCGAAGGATATCCATTCCGCGGATTCCTGTACGCCGGCCTCATGATCACCGCGACCGGACCGAAGGTCATCGAATTCAACGTCAGGCTGGGCGATCCGGAAGCCGAGGTCGTCCTGCCGATGATCGACGAGCCGCTGCCGCCGCTCCTGGCGGCCGTCGCGGCCGGCTCGCTCCGGCAACCGACGATTCGCCTTGGCGGCGGCTGCTTCACCGGCGTCGTGCTCGCGTCGCGCGGTTATCCCGAGTCGTCGGAGTCCGGACAACCGATCGCCGGCCTGACCGACGCCGAAGCGGTTCCCGGCGTCGTCGTCTATCACGCCGGTACCGCCCGGCGCGACGGTCAGATCGTCACGGCCGGCGGCCGCGTGCTGACGATCGTCGGACGCGGCGCCGACTTCATGGAGTCGACCGTTCGCGCGTACGTGGGCGCGCTGCAGATCTCGTTCGACGGGATGCAGTACCGGCATGACATCGGGCGCAAGGCGGTCGCCCGCCAGCACTGAGTTGTTTCACCACGGAGGACCCGGAGGACACGGAGGTAAGATCCTGTCTGAGACGGGATTGTTCCTCCTGTCCTCCGTGTCCTCCGTGGTCAAGTCTTGTTAATGAAGTACTCCGTTATAACGTTCGGCTGCCGCGTGAACCAGGCGGATTCGCTCGCGTTCGAGGAGGAGCTGCTGCGCGGCGGCGCCGAATCGACCTCACCCGATCGTGCGGACCTGATCGTCGTCAACACGTGTTCGGTGACGGCGACGGCGGATCAGGGTGCACGGCAGACGATTCGCCGCGTCGCCCGCGACAACCCGTCGGCGCGAATCATCGTCACCGGCTGTTACGCCACGCGGCGGCCGGGCGACGTGGCCGGTCTGCCGAACGTCGCGCACGTCGTGCCGAACGACGACAAGCCGCACCTCGTTCGTTTGATCGTTCCCTCCGCGGCCGGTGTGTCGACGTCCGATCGATATGGCGACGGCGATGGCGCGTGCGGCGCGGCCATCGAGCCGGGCGTGGCGGGCCGCACGGCGTTCACGCTTCGCGTGCAGACCGGCTGCGCGGAGCCGTGCGCCTACTGCATCATCCCGGCGACGCGCGGAAGGCCCCGAAGCGTCGCGATGGCGGACGTGTTGGGAGAGATCGATCGCGTCAGCAGCGCCGGTTTCAAGGAAATCGCGCTGACCGGCGTGCATCTCGGATCGTACGGCCGCGATCTGACGCCGCGCTCGTCGCTCATCGAACTTCTTCACGCGATCGAAGCGCATGTTTCCAAGGTCCGCGTGAAGGCGGACACTACGTCCGATGTGACGTTTCGAATCAGCTCGCTGGAGCCGATGGACTGCACGCGCGAGATCGTCGACCTCGTCGCCTCATCGCGACGCTTCGCTCCGCATTTTCATCTGCCGCTGCAGCACGCGAGCGATCGGATGCTGGCTGCCATGAGGCGTCCGTACTCGATCGCGTATTACGCGTCGCTCGTCGGCGAGATCCGCGCGCGGATTCCCCACGCGTCGCTCGGCTCCGACATCATCGTCGGATTCCCGGGAGAGCGCGACGAGGACGCCGATGCGCTCGTCGAGTATCTCGAGCGGTCGCCGCTGACGCACGTGCACGTGTTTCCGTACTCGGATCGACCCGGCACCGCCGCGACGGCAATGAAACACAAGGTGCCCGGTGCGGTCATTCGCGAACGCGCGCGTCGCGTGCGCGAGACCGGTCACGCGCTGACGCGGCGCTTCCTCGACTCGCAAATCGATACCGTGCACGACGCGCTGACGCTGGAGGATGGGTCGCTGGCGGTGACGGGGAACTACCTGAAGCTGCGGATTCCGCCGGGGATCGTGCGCAACACGCGGATCAGAGTCCGCGTGCTGTCACATGATCGTGGCGAGCTGCTGGCCGGCTGATTTCCGCTGTCCCTCGACAATCAACTGTCCGCACGCCGCGCGAATGTCGCGCCCGCGGCTCTTCCGCACCGATACGGTGATGCCGTGGTCCGCGATGATCTTCGCGAACCGGTCGATCGCCTCGTCTGACGGCCGCTCGAACGGGATTCCGGCGGCCGCGTTCAGCGGAATCAGGTTGACCTTCGACTTCACGCCGGCCAGCAGCCGCGCGAGCCTGCGCGCGTCTTCGGGCCGATCGTTCACGCCGGAGAGGAGCACGTACTCGAACGTGATGCGGCTCCGCTTCTTCAGCGGGAATCGCTTGCACGCGGCGATCACATCGGCGACGCCGTACTTCCTGTTGATGGGGACGAGCGGTCCGCGCTGGACGTCCGTCGGCGCGTGGAGCGAGATTGCGAGGTTCGGCATGATCGGCTCGCGCGCCAGCCGCTCGAGCTGCGGCAGCAGCCCGACCGTCGACAGCGTGATCCGCCTGGGCGGGATGGCGAACCCGTGCGCGTCGCACAGGATGCGCAGCGCCTTCATCGTCTCGTCGTAGTTGTGCAGCGGCTCGCCCATCCCCATGAGGACGATGTTGAACGCCACGTCGCGCAGGCTGAGCGCGTCGACGAGGACGCGCACCTGGCCGACGATTTCGCCCGCGGTCAGGTTGCGGACGAGCCCCATCTGGCCCGTCAGACAGAAGGCGCACGCCATCGCACAGCCGACCTGCGTCGAGATGCAGAACGTCATGGCCGGCGTATCGGGAATGAAAACCGATTCGATGTGGCGGCCGTCCGCGAGCCTCAGCAGGAACTTCTCGGTGCCGTCGATTGAGACCTCACGGTGTTCCACGACGGGCGTCGAGAGCGCGAACTCGGCCGCGAGGCGTTCCCGGAGCTCCTTCGGGACATCGGTCATCGACGCGACGTCGGTCACGCCGTGTTTGTAGATCCAGCGGAACACCTGCTGGCCGCGGAAGCGCTCGTGGCCGGACGCCGCCAGCGCCGCTTCGAGCGACGGCCGTTCGAGTTCCGCAAGGTCGGCCGCTCTTGCCATGCTATAATGAACATTCTAGCTTGTAATCCCTTCTCGCTCAATAGGTTGCAACGGTCGCGACGGTCCGGCCGGGGGAGAGGGGCCCCCGATCACAACGTGTCGAACTCACCGATTGTCAGGGACGTTCTCGATAACGGACTTCGCATCCTGACCGAGCGGATGACGCAGGTCCGATCGATCAGCATCGGCGTCTGGCTGACGCGCGGGTCGCGTCACGAGAGCGCCGAGCGCAGCGGCATCGCGCACTTCGTCGAGCACATGCTCTTCAAGGGGACCGCGACGCGCAGCGCCGAGGACATCGCGCAGCAGATCGACTCGATCGGCGGTCAGCTCGACGCGTTCACCGCGAAGGAATACGCCAGCTACTACATCAAGGTTCTCGACGAGCACCTGCCGCTCGCCATCGACATCCTCTCCGACATCGTCCGGAATCCGGCGTTCACTCCCGAAGACGTCGAGCGGGAAAAGAAAGTGGTCCTCGAAGAGATCAAGATGGTCGAGGACACGCCCGACGATCTCGTCCACGAGATCTTCACGCAGGGGTTCTGGGAGAACCATCCGCTCGGCCGTCCGATTCTCGGGACCCGTGAAACCGTCGAATCCTTCACCTCCCAGCTTCTCCGCGAGTACTTTCATCACGCGTACGCGGCGAAAAACCTGATCGTGTCAGCCGTCGGCAATCTGGAGCACGAGCGCGTCCGCGAGCTCGTCGGAGAAAAATTCGGATCGCTGATGGAAGCGGGCGAGCCGCTCCGCGACGAGGCGCCGCAGGTCGTCCCGAAAGTCCTGATTCGCAACAAGGAGCTCGAGCAGAGCCATCTGTGCGTCGGCGTCAGCAGCTATCCACAGAACCACGACGATCGCTATTCGAGCTACGTGCTGAACACGCTCCTCGGCGGATCGATGAGCTCGCGCCTGTTTCAGAACGTCCGCGAGAAGCGCGGCCTCGCCTACGCGGTCTTCAGCGGTCTGAGCGCGTATCGCGACGCGGGCTCGTTCAC
>Ga0114129_10017618_pt1 | contig 10168 bp, 4 predicted proteins | sample RhiMetdeltSRZDD1_FD_80071 | JGI IMG/M metagenome (GOLD analysis project Ga0114129, IMG submission 80071) | Populus rhizosphere microbial communities from Tennessee, USA - Rhizosphere MetaG P. deltoides SRZDD1 (version 2) (version 2) | ecosystem: Host-associated > Plants > Roots > Rhizosphere >...
GGCGCCGCCGAGCGCCTGCTCTTGAAGATCGCGATTGGCGCGGCGACCGAGCGGCTGTACTTGTCGTATCCGCGGCTCGACGTCGCCGAAACGCGCCCGCGTGTGCCTTCGTTCTACGCGCTCGACGTCGTGCGCGCGATCACGGGGACGGTGCCGGATCACCGCGTCCTCGCGGCGGAGGCGGCCGAAGTGGCCGGCGCCAGCCTCGCGTGGCCGGCGCCGCGCAATCCTGCGAGCGCGATCGACGATCTCGAGCACGACCTCGCCACGCTGAAGCCGCTGCTCGAGACGCGCGATCCGGCGTCCGTGCGCGGCCGCGCGCACTACCTGCTCGGCCTGAACGGGGCGCTGCGGCGATCCGTGATCAGCCGCTGGGCGCGCGGCAGGCCCGCGTGGTCGACGAGCGACGGCCTGATCCGCGTGTCGCCGCCGACGGAGGCGGCGCTCGCGGAGCACCGTCTCGGGCGGCGTCCGTACTCGCTCTCGGCGCTGCAACGGTTCGCGAGCTGTCCGTATCAGTTCCTGCTGGCGACGATCTACCGACTCGAGCCGTGGGACGAGCCCGAGCCGCTGGTGCGGATGGATCCGCTGACGCGCGGCAGCCTCTTCCACCGCGCGCAGGCGGAGTTCTACCGCGCGATGCAGCAGGCCGGCGCGCTGCCGGTCTCGCGGGAGCGATTGGAAGACGCCGCGCGAACGCTCGATGCGGTCCTGGATCGCGTCGCGGTCGAGTACGCCGAGATGCTCGCGCCGGCGATCGAGCGCGTCTGGCGCGACGAGATCGACGAGCTGCGCCGCGATCTCGGCATCTGGGTGCGAAAGCTCGCCGACGCCGGCGCCTGGGCGCCCGAGTATTTCGAATACAGCTTCGGCCTGAGCGACGCAGGACGCGATCCGAGAAGCCGGCCGGAGCCGGTGACCGTCGACGGCCGGTTCATCCTGCGCGGCTCGGTCGACCTGATCGAGCGGCGCGCGGACCTCGATCTCCTGCGCGTCACCGATCACAAGACCGGCAAGAACCGGTCGACGCCGGATCTCATCGTCGGCGGCGGCGCCGTGCTGCAGCCGGTGCTGTACAGCGCCGCGGTGGAGGAGGCGCTCGGCAAGAAGGTCGTCGCCGGGCGGCTGTTCTATTGCACGACCGCCGGCGGCTTCGTCGAGCACGAGATTGCGATCAACGACTACACGCGGCGGCAGGGCCTCGAGGCGCTGGCGATCGTCGATCGCGCCGTGGAGCTCGGGTTCCTCGCCGCCGCGCCCGGTGAGCGCGCGTGCACGTGGTGCGACTTCCGGCCGGTGTGCGGACCACGCGAGGAGGAGCGCGTCGAACGAAAGGTCAAGGATCGCCTCGCGGACCTGAACGTGCTGAGGTCGATGCGATGAAGGGCGGACGCCCGTGCTGGTAACCGACACGCTCGTGCCGGACGACGATACGCGCCGCGCGATCGCGGAAGACCTCGACGACACCCTCGTCGTCGAGGCCGCGGCCGGCACCGGCAAGACGACCGAGCTCGTGCGGCGGATGCTGCGGACGCTCGCGACCGGCCGCGCGACGATGGTCGAGATCGTCGCGGTCACCTTCACCGAGAAAGCCGCCGGCGAGCTGAAGCTGCGCCTGCGCGAATCGCTCGAGCTCGCGCGCGCGAACGCCGCGGACGACGCGGAGCGCGTCCGGCTCGAGCACGCGCTCGAGACGCTCGAGGAAGCGCACGTCAATACGATCCACGGGTTCTGCGCGGAGCTGCTGCGCGAGCGGCCGGTGGAAGCGGGCGTCGATCCGCTGTTCGTCGTCCTGACCGAGCCGCAGGCCGACCGGATGTACGCACGCGCGTTTCGCGCGTGGCTGCAGCGCGCGCTCGACGATCCGCCGGACGGGCTGCGCCGCGCGCTGCGGCGCACGAGCGCGCCGATGTTTCAGCTGGGCGAGAGCGACGGCCCGATCGACCGCCTGCGTCGCGCCGGACGCCAGCTCGCCGAGTGGCGCGATTTCCCGCATCCGTGGCACCGGCCGCCGTTCGCCCGCGCGCGCGAGATCGACCGGCTCGTCGCGGCGCTCCACGAGCTCAGCGATCTCACCGCCGCGGCGGCGTCGGCGCGCGACTCGCTCTACGTCGACACCGACGCGGTCCGGCGCCTGAGCCGTCAGATTCGGCTCGAGGCGTCCTTCGGCCAGCGCGATCTCGACGCGTGGGAGTCGCGGCTCGTCGACCTCACGCGCGATCGCGGCTTCTCGCGGACGCGCAAGGGCAGCGGCTTCAAGTTCGGCCGCGACGTCACCCGCACGCAGGTGCTGGCCGCGCGCGATCGGCTGTTCGTCGATCTCCAGCAGTTCCGGCGCGACGCCGACGCGGATCTCGCCGCGTCGCTGCAGCAGGAGCTCGCTGGCGCGACCACGCAGTACCAGCGGCTCAAGACGGCTGCCGGCGCGCTCGATTTCGCGGACCTGCTGGTGAAGGCGCGCGATCTGATTCGACACGACGAGCGCGTGCGCCGACACCTTCAGGCGAAGTACCGGCGGATCTTCGTCGACGAATTCCAGGACACCGATCCGATCCAGGCGGACATGCTCCTGCTCCTCGCCGCCGACGATGGGCGCGAGTCCGACGCCTCGAACGTGCGGCCGGTGCCGGGAAAACTGTTCATCGTGGGCGACCCGAAGCAGGCCATCTATCGATTCCGCGGCACCGACGTCGGCACCTATTGGCGCGTCAGCGAGCAGCTGCAGCAGCGAGGGGGGCGCGTGCTGCAGTTGACGACGAGCTACCGCAGCGTCCCGGCGATTCAGCGCATCGTCAACGCCGCGTTCCGCCGCGAGATGGTTCGCGACGAAGGGGCGCTGCAGGCGGGCTACGTGCCGCTCGCGCCGTCGAGGCCGGCGCATGACGCGCAGCCGGCGATCGTCGCGCTTCCGGTGCCCGCCCCGTACGCGCGGCGCGGTCCGCTCAAGCCGTCGGCGAAAGCGATCGAGCAGTCGCTGCCGGATGCCGTCGGCGCGTTCATCGCCTGGCTGGTCGACGAGAGCGGATGGACGGTCGCCGAGCGGCGCGCCGATGGCGCCGAGGTGCGCGTGCCGGTCCAGCCGCGCCACGTCGCCGTCCTGTTCCGCCGGTTCGTGAGCTTCAACAGGGACATGACGCGCGAATACATCGGCGCGCTCGAGGCGCGCGGCGTGCCGCACCTGCTGGTCGGCGGCAAGGCCTTCCACGATCGCGAAGAGGTCGAGACGATTCGCGCGGCGCTCGCCGCCATCGAGTGGCCCGACGACGAGCTGTCGGTGTTCGCCACGCTGAAGGGATCGCTGTTCGCGATCGACGACGAGCAGCTGCTCGAGTTCCGCCACCGGTTCGGCGCGTTTCATCCGTTCCGGATTCCGAGGGAGCTCGGCGGCAACAGCGGCGTCGACCTCGTGCTGAGCGCGGAAGCCACCTCGCATCTGGTGCCGATCGCGCAGGCGCTCCGCCTGCTGCAGCAGCTGCACCGCGGCCGCAACTACCGTCCGGTCGCCGACACGATCGGCCGGCTGCTCGCGGAGACGCGCGCGCACGTCGGCTTCATCCTCCGGCAGGCCGGCGAGCAGGCGCTGGCCAACGTGTTGCACATCGCGGAGCTCGCGCGGCAGTACGAGGCGAGCGGCGGCATCTCGTTCCGCGGCTTCATCGACGAGCTGCGCGCCGCGGCCGAAGCGACCGAAGCGGCGGAAGCGCCGATTCTCGAAGAGGGCAGCGACGGCGTCCGGCTGATGACCGTTCACAAGGCCAAGGGCCTCGAGTTCCCCGTCGTCGTGCTGGCCGACCTGACCTGCCGCATGCATCGAGACGACGCGAGCCGGTATCTCGATCCGGCGCGCGGGTTGTGCGCGATGAAGATCGGCGGCTGGGCGCCGCACGAGCTGCACGAGCACGAACCCGAGGAAGTCGCGCGCGATCGGGCCGAGGGCGTGCGGCTGGCGTACGTCGCGGCGACGCGGACGCGCGATCTGCTCGTGGTGCCGGTCGTCGGCGACGACGCCTGGGACGGCGGCTGGTTCGCGCCGCTCAATCGCGCCCTTTATCCGTCGGCCGCGTCGCGGCGGACGCCGGCGCGCGCGCCGCATTGTCCGGCGTTCAAGTCGAAGGACTCCGTGCTCTCACGGCCGGACGATGAGCCGGCCGCGCCGACGACCGTGAGCCCGGGACTGCACGCCTTCGCCGAGGAAGGCGGCTACGACGTCGTCTGGTGGGATCCGCATGTGCTGACGCTCGGCTTGCAGGCGTCGTTCGGCGTCCGTCGCGAGGATCTGATCGTCAAGGACGTGCCGCGCCACGTCGTGGCGGACGGCCGCAGCCGATACGACGCCTGGCGGCTGGCCCGCGAGGGCGCGCGCGAAGTGGGATCGCGTCCGTCGATCGTTCTGCAGACCGTTGGCGAGTGGGTCGCGCGGTTCGACCGGCCGGACGCTCCGCCGTTGCCGCCGCCCGCGGGATTCGGTCCCGAATCGGTGACGGTCGTCCGCATCGGGCACTCGGGGGAGGAGTCGCGCGCCGGCGGCGCGACGTTCGGCGTGCTCGTCCACGCGATCCTTGCCGCGGCGCCCTTCGACGCCGGTCGCGAGACGCTCGCCGAGCTCGCGGCGCTCGAAGGACGGCTGGCGGGCGCGACCGACGAGGAGGTCGCCGCCGCGATCGTCGTCTCGCAGCGCGTGCTGAGGCACGAGCTGCTCGATCGCGCGCGGCGTGCGGCCGGCCGTGGCGCGTGCCGCCGCGAGACGCCGGTCACGATCGCGCTCGAGGACGGCTCGCTCGTCGAAGGCGTCGTCGACCTCGCATTCGAGGAGGCGGGCGCCTGGACGGTCGTCGACTACAAGACCGACCGCGAGCTTGCCGCGAGCGGCGAAGGTCGCTATCGACGGCAGGTCGCGCTGTACGCGGCCGCGATTGCTCAGGCGACCGGCCAGCCATCCGCGGGGGTGCTCGTCCGGATCTAGCGGCAACGGACGAGCGGCGCAGGCTGGCAGTGCTTTTGATGGGATGTCAGCCAAAAGGGGTCGAGGGGAGTCTGCCGCATGGACATCGCGCTGATCGCACCGCCGTTCATCCCCGTTCCGCCGGACGCGTACGGCGGCACGGAGCTGTTTCTCGCTCACCTGGCGCGCGGTCTGGACGCGCGCGGACATCGCGTCACCGTATACGCCGTCGGTGACTCGCGACTGGATTGTGAACTCAAGTGGCGTTACCCGCACCGTGACTGGCCCGTCACCGAGCCGGTGGCGGCTCAGCTCAAGAACGCCGACCACACGGCGTGGGCGATGCACGACGCGGCGCGCAGCGCCGATGTCATTCACATCAACGACATCGTCGGCGTGCCGCTCACCAGGTTCCTCGATCAGCCGGTCGTGCTGACGATCCATCATCCGCACGAGCCCGTGCTGACGGCGCAGTACGAGCGCTATCCGAACGTCCGCTACGTCGCCATCAGCCACTTCCAGGCTCGGCTCGAGCCGATGCCGCAGCTGTCGGTGATCCATCACGGCATCCCGCTGGGCGACTACCGGTTCTGCGTCGAGAAGGACGATTACTTGCTGTTCCTCGGCCGGATGGCGCCGTGCAAGGGGCCGCATCTCGCGATTGAGGTGGCGCGGCGCGCCGGGCTCCGGCTGAAGCTCGCCGGCGAGATCCAGCCCGTGTTTCGCGCCTATTGGGACGAGCAGGTGGCGCCGTTCGTCGACGGCGTGCGCGTCGAGTACGTCGGCGAGGCGGACCACCGGCTGAAGAACGATCTGTTCGCGCGCGCCCGCGCGCTGCTGTTTCCGATCCAGTGGGACGAGCCGTTCGGTCTCGTGCTGGTCGAGGCGCTGGCCTGCGGCACGCCCGTGCTCGCGCTACCCGGCGGCGCCGTGGCCGAGATCGTCAAAGACGGCGTCAGCGGATGGATGTGCCGCGACGTCGGTGAGATGGCGGAGCGCGCCGCATCCGTCCACATCCCGGCCGAGTCGTGCCGGACGTGGGCGGCCGAGCACTTCTCGTGCGATCGGATGGTGAGCCGCTATATCGGCGTCTACGAACGGGCGATCGAGTCGCGGGCGGACCACGCGCAGGCCGCCGGCATGCCGGTATGGAAGACGTAATCCAGGTCCAGGACCAGTACTACATCCTCGCGACGGCGCCGCTCGGCGACCGGCGCGCGGCCGTGCTCCAGCAGGGCGATACGTTCGCGCTGTTCGACCTGTACGGCGACGTCGGCCACCTCGGCGCCACCGAACAAGGTCTGTACCACGAAGGCACACGGTACCTCTCGCGGTTCCGCATGCGCCTGAACGGGCAGCGCCCCCTGCTGCTCAGCGCGCGCGTGAAGGATGACAACGAGCTGTTCAGCGCCGATCTGACCAATCCCGATCTGCCCATCGGCGACACCGGCACGATTCTGCCGCGCGACATCATCCATCTGTTCCGCGCGCGGTTCCTCTGGGACGGCACCTGGCACGAGCGGATTCGGCTCTGCAACTACGGCCACGCGCCGGTGGCCACGTCGCTGTCCTTCGAGTATCAGAGCGACTTCGCCGACATCTTCGAGGTGCGCGGAACGCCGCGCGAGCGGCGCGGCGTCGCGCTCGAGCCGGTTGTCAGCGAGCGCGCGGTCCATCTGGGGTACCGCGGGCTCGACGGCGACGAACGGTGGGCCCGCCTCGAGTGGAGCCAGCCGCCGGCGGCCGTCGACGCGAGGGCGTCGCGCTTCGAGCTCGCCATCGGGCCGCGATCGACGGTCGCGATCTCTCTCGCGATTCGATGCGAGCGCGCCGGCCGGCCCGCCACGGCGCACGCCTACGACGCCGCGATGGCCGAGACGGCGGTGCGGCTCGACCGGGCGCGGTCGAATTACGCGCAGATCGAGACGTCGAGCGAGCGGTTCAACCAGTGGGTGCGGCGGTCGGCCGCCGATCTGCGCATGCTCGTGTCCGAGACGCCGCACGGCGACTATCCGTACGCCGGCGTGCCGTGGTTCAGCACGCCATTCGGGCGCGACGGGATCATCACCGCGCTGCAGACGATCTGGATCAACCCGTCGATCGCGCGCGGCGTGCTCGGCTACCTCGCGGCGACGCAGGCCGACGCATTTCACGCGGATCAGGACGCCGAGCCCGGCAAGATCCTCCACGAAACGCGCGCGAGCGAGATGGCGCGCATCGGGGAGGTGCCGTTCGGCCGCTACTACGGCAGCGTCGACGCGACGCCGCTCTTCGTCGTGCTCGCCGGCGCGTACCACAAGCGGTGCGGCGATCGCGCCTTTCTGGCTCGGCTGTGGCCGCATGTCGAGCGCGCGCTCGAGTGGATCGATCGATTCGGGGATCGCGACGGCGATGGATTCATCGAGTACGAGCGCCGGTCGCCGACCGGCCTCGTCCACCAGGGCTGGAAGGATTCGGTCGATTCGGTCTTCCATGCGGACGGGACGCTCGCCGAGGCGCCCATCGCGCTCTGCGAAGTGCAGGCGTACGTCTATGAAGCCAAGCGGCAGGCGGCCGATCTCGCCGAGACGCTGGGCGACGACGCGCGCGCCGACCGCCTGCGCCACGACGCCGAGCAGCTTCGCGCCGCCTTCGAGGCGCAGTTCTGGTGCGAGGATCTCGGCTGCTACGCGCTCGCGCTCGACGGACAGAAGCGCCCCTGCCGCGTGCGGACGTCGAACGCCGGCCAGTGTCTCTTCACCGGCATCGCATCCGCCGATCGAGCGCGCCGCGTCGCGAACCTGCTCACGGCGCCCGACATGTTCTCGGGCTGGGGCTTCCGCACCGTATCGGCCGCCGAGACGCGCTACAACCCGATGTCGTATCACAACGGATCCGTGTGGCCGCACGACAACGGGCTGATCGCGGCAGGACTCTCCCGCTACCAGCTGGACGACCTGATCGCCGCGCCCTTCACCGCGCTGTTCGACGCGAGCGTGATGGTGGATCTGCACCGCCTGCCGGAGCTGTTCTGCGGATTTCATCGTCGGCCGGGCGAAGGACCGACGCTGTATCCCGTTGCTTGCGCGCCGCAGGCGTGGGCGTCGGGCGTCGTGTTTCAGCTGATCCAGGCGTGCCTGCGTCTGTCGCTGGATGGCAGCTCGCACCGCCTGATCGTCGATCGTGCCCGGCTGCCCGGATTTCTGACCTATCTCAAGCTGACGAACCTCCAGTTGCCCTTCGGCGTCGTCGACCTGCTGTTCGAGCAGCATCAGCTCGACGTGAGCGTCACAGTCCTGCGGCGTCAGGGCGATTTCGAGGTTCGCGTCGTGAAGTAAGCACAACTCGACCGTGGTGCTGGCACAGAGTAGGACCCGCCGCCGCCGCCGTCGGTGGCTCGCGATACAATCCGGCGTGTGGACGCCGGTCTGGTGCGCGAGCATCTCGCTGCGATTGTGGCGTCGAGCGACGACGCCATCATCTCCAAAGACCTCAACGGCACGATCACGTCCTGGAACCAGGGCGCCGAGCGCCTGTTCGGGTACGCCGCGACAGAAGCGATCGGTCGATCGATTGCCCTGATCATCCCGCCGGATCGCCTCACCGAGGAAGCGCAGGTCCTCGACCGTATTCGCGCGGGTGAGCGGGTCGACCATTTCGACACCGAACGCGTTCGGAAGGATGGCACTCGCGTCAACGTCTCCATCACGGTATCGCCAATCAGAGGCGCCGATGGCCGCGTCGCGGGCGCATCGAAAATCGCCCGCGACATCAGCGATCGGCGTCGGCTCGACCGCGTCCGCGAGGAGCTGCTCGATCGCGAGCGGGCGGCGCGCGCCGAGGCCGTGGCGGCGCGCGAGCGCGTCGAGTTCCTCGCTGAAGTGAGCGCGGTGCTCGTCTCGTCGCTCGACTACGCCGAGACGCTCGACCGCGCCGTCCACGTCGCGCTGCCGCGGCTCGGCGATTACTGCAGCGTGTTCGTGCGCGAGGACGGCGGCGCGCTGCGGCTGGTTGCGAGCGGCCACATCGACCCGGCGAAGGAGCCCATCGTCCGCGACTTCAGCCGGCGCTTCGTCGAACAGGACGACGTCGTGCCGAGCTTCGCGCGGGAGATCGTGAGGACGGGCCGGCCGCTGATCGTGCCGCGCGTCATGGATTCGGCGGCAGCCGAAGCCCTCAAGACCAGGCGGCCCGAGCTGCTGCGGCTCGCCGATCTGTTTCCGGCGCATTCCTACATCGGCGTGCCGCTCGTCTTCAGCGGACGTCCGCTGGGCGTGATCGCTTTCGGCACGATGGCGGATCTATCGAGACGCGAGTACTCGGACGCCGATCTGCCGCTCGTGGAGGAGTTCGCGCGCCGCGTGTCGCTCGCCGTCGAGAACGCGCGGCTGTTCCGGCAGGCCGCCGAGCTCAATCGGCTGAAGGATGAGTTCCTCGCCACGCTCTCGCACGAGCTCCGGACGCCGCTGAACTCGGTGGTGGGCTGGGCCCGCCTCCTGGCGAGCGGCAAGCTCACCGGCGACGCGGCGGCGCGCGCGGTCGTGTCGATCGAGCGCAGCGCGCAGGCGCAGGCGCGGATCGTCGACGACATCCTCGATATCGCGCGCGGGATGGCCGGCCACCTGACGCTGGACATCGTCGCCTTCGACCTCGTCGCAGTCGCCCGCCGCGCCGTCGACGCGATCGCGCCGTCGGCGGCGGCCAAGCAGGTCGGCGTCGAGCTGTCGGCGGGCGCGCCGGTCGTCGTCGAAGGCGACATCGAGCGGATCAATCAGGTCGCGAGCAACCTGTTGTCCAACGCCGTGAAGTTCACGCCGCACGGCGGCCGCGTGCGCGTCGAGGTCGTGGCGCTCGACGGCGAAGCCGAGCTCCACGTGATCGACACCGGCATCGGCATCGCGCCGGCGTTCCTGCCGCACGTGTTCGACAAGTTCCGTCAGGGCGACGGCTCGTTCACGCGCCGCTACGGCGGCCTCGGGCTCGGCCTCGCGATCGTGCGGCGGCTCGTCGAGCTGCACGGCGGGAGCATCGAAGCCCTGAGCGAGGGCGAAGGGAAGGGCGCGACGTTCGTCGTGCGCCTCCCGCTGAAGAGACCGTCGCCCGCCGGCGCGATCACTTGACGCCGAGCAGCTCGAGGACCGACAGCGGATCGACGCGCGCGCCCGTCAGACGAACGGCCCAGTGCAGATGCGGTCCGGTCACGCGGCCGGTCGCGCCGACGCGCCCGACGACGTCGCCGGCGCTCAC
>Ga0114129_10017620_pt1 | contig 10168 bp, 6 predicted proteins | sample RhiMetdeltSRZDD1_FD_80071 | JGI IMG/M metagenome (GOLD analysis project Ga0114129, IMG submission 80071) | Populus rhizosphere microbial communities from Tennessee, USA - Rhizosphere MetaG P. deltoides SRZDD1 (version 2) (version 2) | ecosystem: Host-associated > Plants > Roots > Rhizosphere >...
ATATTCATAATTGAATGGAATAAACTGCCAGGTTTTTCTCCATCGCTGTCCGGGCTGGTCCTGGTCTTCGCGGCGTCTTCCTTTGGTCCATTCGTATCCCCATGAAGTATTGAACGATTGCGACTTGAACAGGTCTTTCCGGTCGGTATAGGCGCTGTTGAAGTTTAAGAGTGTATGCGGATTGATGAGGCTGTCGGGTTTTATCCATCGAAATATTCCCCAATTGGTAGGAATTATGAACTTTGGAAAGCTAATGGTATGCGACAGGCTTACCTGCAGGGTTTGAATAAGATGGGTACCCAATTCAATCCCGAACCGGGCGCTGGTTACGGTTTGAATGGCTTCACGAAACGCATTACGGTTCAGTAACCGCCCGTTTAATCCAATACCAAACAGCTGGCCGGTGGTATATATATCGCTTACGTTGCGGCTGGTTTCGAACGATAGGTTCAGGTTTTGTTTGGGCGCCGGGTATAGCTTAATGAATGCATCGAGTATTGGCCGCGAAGTATCATATCGTTCCTGCAGGTCAATATCTACGTTTTGCCAGGCCCCCAGCGAGGTAAAGTTGTTGATGGTACGGTAATATCGTCGCTGGTTGTATAACGAGCCGGGCCTTATGCTAATATTATCGGCAATAAAGGGCAGTTTAAATTTTCGGGTACCATATATAAACTTATAGTTCTTTATTTGAGCCGTATCTTTTTGGGTCAGCACCGAATCTTCGAGGTAGCTGGCTTCGGGGTATACCGTAACATTGCCTATGTAGAACTTTTTCAGCCGGCTGCTGTCTTTCACCGGTTGTTGTTTGATCACTACATTAATGGTAGGGTTCTCTCTTTTTTTACGTAATGAATCAAGCAACGCAAACTGTTCAAACGGGTCAAGGGTAGGGTCGATCAGGGCTGCCACTACCGTGTCGACTTCAGCAAACAGGTCTTCTTTACTGAATTTATAATATCCGCTGTTTTTGAAGATGGTTAACAGCCGGTCTATTTCGTCTGATACATTTTGCAGCGAATAGGGTTCATTCTTTTTTAACGCCGATTTATCCCTGTTGCGCAGGGCCAGCCGCTGCAGCTCGGGTTCGTTGAGCGCATAACCAATCGAATCGAGGCGCAATACTTTGCCGGGAATAACCGTAAAATTAATGTGTACCCGGTATTGGTCGCGAACCGTATCAATTCTAAACGTATCGCGTATTTCGGGGTGAAAGTAACCGAGGGAATGCAACAGGCTTGTCATGAAGATGCGGGAACGCCCAATATTGATAGTATCAAAAACGGGGGGCCTATCCAATTTCCGGTAAATGCCTGCGTACGAAACGATACGGGTTTTTAAACTGTCGTCGAGCTGGTTTTGCAGCCGTTCGCCCAGTTGTAGCTTATCGGGCACATTGCCGTTAATATTAATATTCGTTTTATATACAAAGGGCTTACCGGGCTGTGCTTTTTTGGGTACCGTGCAGGATGCAATCAACGCCACCACGAATGCGAAGCAGGTAATATATCGAACAACTCTAAATACAGTAACTTGCCGGGCTAATAACATATTTTGTTTAAACAGAATGCAATGTTGATTAAATCACAGGTCAAATATATTCAAAGTTTAAGCCACAAAAAATTGAGAGATAGTGAAGAGGTGTTTGTAGCCGAAGGTCCTAAGCTAATTAACGAATTATTAAGTGCCAATATACCGGTTCAGCAGCTGTTTGCCGTAAAAGAATGGATACAGGAACACCGGCCAATGGCAGTACCTGTAAACGAAGTAAGCGATTCGGAGCTTGAACGCATATCACTGTTACAAACCCCTAACCAGGTTTTGGGTATTTTTAAAAAACCGGTATTCCCGGCGCACAGGCCTTTACGAAATACGATCAGCCTGATGCTCGATACCATACAGGACCCGGGCAACCTGGGCACCATTATCCGTTGTGCCGACTGGTTTGGCATACCGCATATATTTTGCAGCCCCGATTGTGCCGATGCCTTTAACCCCAAAGTGGTGCAGTCGTCGATGGGCAGCATTGCCCGGGTGCAGGTAACCTATACACCTTTACACGAGTTGCTTTCCGGGGAGCCTGACCTGCCTACGTATGCGGCGGTTCTCGGGGGAACCGATCTACGGCAGTTGCCGCCGGTAAAAGAAGGTATTATTATCATCGGCAATGAGTCGAAAGGCATCAGCGATCAGGTGCTTGCGTTAAGCCGTCACCGCATAACCATCCCGCGCAAGGGCCAGGCCGAGTCGTTGAATGCGGCGGTGGCTACGGGCATTATATTATCCCATATTAGTTTGTAGTTTGAAGTCCATAAACCACAAACATTTATTCTTTCTTCACCACTATCCTTTGCGTATCATCCAGTAACACATCGTCGAAGAACTTTTTTACTTCGGCATATTTGGCGGCGGGGATCTTGTGTTGTTTCAAAACCAGGGATGCGGTTGCATACACCGATTTTTCTGTTTCGTTATACCAGTATTTTGTAGTGTAGGTAGCAAAGGCGCACGACAATTCTTTGGGTTTGGGCAATGCATCTACCGAACATTTGGCCGGTAATTTTAATATGGTTGTATCGGTTTTCGAAAGAGGGAAGTCGAAATAAAAATCCTGTGTTCTGTTCGGATATTCGGGCATTTTATGCTGCCATAGTTTGTATATACGCGAACATACAAACATTTTATTGCCGGCAATAAATTCAGGCACTTTTTCAATCCCCATTTCGAGGGTGGCAACGCGGTAGTTGTCATCTTTTTTAGTTAGTATAAAATCATCAGGTTGTTTAAAGCCCCAGGTATGCACAATATGTTCTTTCTGGTCGTCGGTTTTTGCGTTCAGCACATTGCGCATATCCTCTTTATACTCACCGGCAGTGGTAAAGGTGGTAACACTTTTGCCTTCGCCGCCTTCCTGCAATTCAACAACGGTGTGGGCCAAAAATCTGTTTTCATCGGCACGCGTTACCGGGGTAGGCACCAGCACGCCGCCTGCGTCGGTGATCACCAGCGCATTCCTGTTTTCGGTACTAATATCGAGCATGCCAAAATCGAGTGTGTTACTGGTGCATTCCATCCACACCGTGTCTGTTTTAAGAGGCGCCATTAGAATTGCATGGTTGAATTCGTTACACGGAAAAGCCGGGTCAACGGGTACGCCATTCGGTTGGCGGTTAATAAGCGCCAGATAACTTTTAATGCCCACGGCATCCAGCGCGGCATGTATATAATTGCTTAATCCTTTGCAATCGCCGTATTTTTTGTCATCGGTAAATGCGGCCGGGAAGGGTTTGTAACCTCCGATGCCCAGCTGTATACTTACATAGCGGAAGTTTTTCTGCAGGTATTCATATATGATCCTTACTTTTTCGCGTTCATCGGGAACGTTGGCTACCAGCTTTCTGAAAAATTCTTTTTTGGCATCGGGAAAAACATCAATTCCCTTAACCATGGAAGTATACCAAATGCCAAAATTTTTCCAGGTGCTCATATCACCCTCGTAATCGTCCATCTGAAATTTATTGGGCGCCAGCCGTATGCCCGGATATCGTTCGCTGGCAGTTACGGCCCTCGATTCATATTTAATAGGCGCAAGGTTTTTTACCGACCACTTATAATATTTGTATTTTTCATCTTCGGTTACAGCCGGTTTTAATGCGATGTTCTTTTCTTTATACCGCATATCGAGCTCTTTGGGAATTTTAGCGGTAAAGCTGGCGTTTTCAACACCCTCGTCGGGTACCAGGATCTGCCAGGTGGGGTAGTTTAGTGTTCCTTTAAAACGCAGCTCATATTCAAACTCCACCGTAACCGGGTATGATCCTGCCGGAATTGTAACGTAATAAGTTTTTCCATCATCAACCAAACCATCTCCGAGGGCAATGCTGGCAAGGTCTTTTTTCTTATACTTCAATACCTGTTTGCCGAAGGCGTCGTACACCTTTATATCCACATCGCCCAATACGGTAAATTTAGAGGTATACTGATGAAAGTTTAAAATATACTTTCCGTCTTCATTGAGAATGGTATAAATCTGGTGCATTTTCAATGATGCCCTGTCGATATCCGTTACTTCAAATGCAATATCTTCAAGCCGCTTTATTACATCTGCTCCTTTTTTTACGGCTTCCGGCACCGACGACAAATCACCAACCTGAGCCTGAGTAGTTACGCTACACGTTATAAGGGCGAGGGCTGTAATCAATAAGCACTTTTTCATTCAAAAGACGTTTTTATTTAGAGATGGCCTGTGGCCACATTTTAAAGTTGCCACAGGCAACAGAATAAGCCTTCGAGGCTGCAAGCCTCGAAGAGCATTTAGCTTTTCTTCTTAATAGCTATCTGTTCGCTTAACAGGGTAAATAATTGTTTATAAAATTCTTTAAAATCGGGATATTCCTGCACTGAGAACAGCGGTTTGTTAAAGTCGAGCGACATCCTGACCGATACCTGGTTGCCATCTGCAGCCACCCGCCTGATAATAGAAATGCTTGTATCGGGCATAATCATGCGTACGCTTTTGGGCAGGGTTTCGAACTGGTATTTCTCCGGAATGGTAATATTGGCAATAATGCTGTACGACTGGTTAACGCCAAAAAATACATCCGAAAAACGGTTGTCGGCCACAAACAGGTTTTTCTCTAACCCGGTGAACATATTAAACGAAAAGTATTCATAATCACCCGATGCGTTTACGGGCAAACTGAACTGAGCTTTTTGCACCAGCGGCAGGGAATCGGCGTCGAGGTTTTCAAATTCAAGACTATCGATCTTAACACCGGGATTATCGGCTGTAAAGTACTTTTCGAGGAATTTGCTTTTTTCTTTTTTGGCGTCGGGTATACGTTCCAGTCGCGCATAGTCGTAGCTGTTCAGCGAAACCTGGCCTTTCATAAGGCCCGCATCATCGATACTTGCCTGCAGGATCACAATGTTTTTGTCGAGCTTTTTATCATTCCACAATGGGCGCCATCCCCATTCAAAAGTTTCGGGTTTTTCTATCACCAGTCCTTCGCTATACATCACATTGCGCGGAATTAAGTGCGACGGTGTAAATTTTTCGGTTCCATCAAGCACATATACGTGATCGCCTATTTCCACATAAGCCAATACTTTGTTGAACTGATCTACTTCGGCAATAGCGGTCGATACTACGCCGTGTTCGCGGGTGCTTACCAGCACCGCATGCGCTTTCAGATCGGCGTCTTTGAGCAGGTTAACCAGTATCAGGTTAATTTCGCCGCTGGTGCCTTTCTTATCTTTCCAGGCAGCACGTACGCCATTGAACGCCCAGATATTTTTATACCCATTCCATTCCATGTTCTTACGCACATACTCATGAATGGTTACCATTTTACGGTAGGGATCGGTGATGTTCTTCAACTGCTCATCGAGGTCGGCGGTACGTGGAATATTCCTTTTTAGCTGAATGCCAAAATCTTCATCTTCCATTAAATCTTTGATCCTCTGGGGCCAGGTTTTTACCAGGCTCTGGCGATGGGTAGGGTAATTCACAGCCAGAAAACGTAAATCCAGGCGTTGCAGATAATCTTTGTCGCAGCTCATGTAAGGTTCATCGCGCAAAGCCGGTATATCTTTCATGGAATAGATCTGTATGGCCCGGTTGCTTTTCGAATCTCTTTTGGCCTCATAGGGCAATGTACAAAGCGGGTTGTTATAGATCTCGATCTCGTTTGGAAAATCAACCCGGTACCTGCTGTATTTTACGGGTATTGAGTGTTGAAAATACCAGTCTTCAAGTCTGATGCCGGTCTGTATTTGGGTGTATTTATATTCAATAATGCTGCCTGGCTTTGCTTCGGGGAAAGTGAAAATCTGCTCGGAATAATACTTATCGATCGGCTTTTCGTAAATGAGTTTCTTTTCAACCTTTGTGGTAACGATGTTACCCGAAGCATCGAGATTATAGGTTTGGGCCGTAAGGTTCTTTATATATTCCACATTGCGGTAGCTATAGTAGGGAATATGTATGTCGGCGTTTTTTAATCCTTTGTCTTTAAGGATCTTTATGCGGATATGCCTTTCCAGTTGCATATTGGCTGCCATCCCCCCAACGTCGCAATACAGTTCTCCGGCGTCGAACAGTACAACGGCTTCGGCCTTTTTATCAAATTCACATTCTTTCATTTCCAGCTCGGCTTTTTCAACTTTTCCAAATGCCGGTACATCGCTGTTCCGTTGTGCCTGCAGGGTTGCTGCAAGCAACAGGCTGGTAATAAGGGTTAATAGTTTGTAGTTCATGGTTTGTGGTTATTTAAGGTTTTAATCGTGAATGGTCAATGGTGAATGGTCAATCCTTCGACTCTCTCTTTACTTCTTTTACTTCGCTCTTTCATTCTTTTTTCAACACTATTTGCTCGTTCATGATATCCGCCATTTTTTTATAAAAGTCCATTACATAGGGATATTCATCGGCTGTAAATACACTGCGGGTGGTTGCAATGGTAAAACGAACATACAGGGTGTGGTTTTTAACTTCCAACATGCGGCTAAGCGTGATGCTGGTATCCGGCATAATCATCCGTACATTTTTAGGCAGGCTTTCGATCTTCAGGGAAGGCGCCAGCTCAATATCTTCTATTATCGTATGGGCTTGCAAACTGCCATAATCGATATTGGTAAACCGGATGTCGGAAATAAACGGATTTTTGGCAATACCGCTGAACAGGTTCAGGTTAATCAGTTTGTAATCGCCGCTAACGGTGGCAGGAATATTAAAGTGGAACTGTTGCTCGAGCGGCATTGAATCGTTTTCGATATTGAGCACGTTCAAACTGTCGATATGCATGCCCGCTTGATATTTCGTATAATAGGTTTCCGAAAAGTGTTCTTTATCGCGTTCCCAGGCCCTGATGCGGGTGAGGCGTGCGTATTCGCTACTTTGAATAGCCGCTTCGCCGGTCATGGCGCCCGATTCATCGACCTTTGCATTGATGATCACCAGGTTCTTATCTTTTTTATCTGTTTCGGTTAAGTCAATGATGCCGCCTTTCTTACGGTTTACAATAAATGCTTTGGTGTTAATTACGCTGAAAGGGGTCATGAAAGGAGGGGTATAGGAACCGGCAGCATCCAGTATATATTTGCGGTTATCGATCAGCACATAAGCCATTACCTTATTGAACTGGTCGAGGAACGGATAATCGGCATTCACCTTGCCATTTCCGCGTTCACTTACCAGCAGGGGATATACTTCCAGTCCCGCTTCTTTCAGCAGGTTGATCATCATCAGGTTTATTTCACCTGAGCTGCCCTTCTTTTTTTCCCATGCTTCTTTTACACCATCAATTGTGAATTTGCCGCCCATCCGGTTCCATTCAATATTTTTATACACGTAGTTATAGATCGCCGACATTTTATCAAAGGGCAAAGGCATTAGTTTTACGATGTTCAGCAATGCGTCGGAGCCCGACAGGTTTTTATTTAACTGTACGCCAAACGACTGGTTCGACATCAGCTCGCGGGTAAGCTCATCCCAGGTGGTCATGTATTTGTTGGTGCCGCCAAAACTGCTCTGGTAGCCCGATAGCTGAAACTCCACATGCTGCAGGTAATCTTTTTCGGCATCCATGAACGGTTCATCGCGCAGGCCGGCGATATTGTTCATTTCGAAATATACTTTTCCCGATCCTTTTTCCTGTTTTACAACTATAGGCAGGTTGTCGCTTTTAAGTATGCGGTAGGCAAATTCATAATTAGGCAAAACCACCAGCGAAAAATGGCTATGCATTACAGGCAGCTCGCCCTGAAAATACCAGTCGTCGAGGTAACCGTAATTTTTGGAAGTTGTGGTGTATTTATATTCGATGATGCTGCCCACTTTTACATCGGGCATGGCGATTTTAACCTGCGACCACCTTTCATTTACTTTTTGACGGTAAATAGAGGAGGAGGCAACTTTTTTAATATCGGCAACGCCGTTATTAATATTCCAGGTGTAGGCCTCAATATCGCTGATGTATTCAGCATCGTCTTTGCTGTAATAACGGATTTCGATATCGCCATGACTGATGCCTTTTTGCCTGAGAATTTTCAGGCGAATGCGGCGGGTAGTAATGAGGTTGTGTTGGTCGTTATGATCTGCGCTGGCTTCATCAAAGATCACAACGGCACTGGCCTCTTTATCGAACGGGCATTCGGTCAATTTTTTATCGGCCTCGGTAATGTCTCCAAATTCGGGCAGGGTTGTTTGTGCCACGCACAGATTTACTATAGCAAGCAACAACCAGCTACAAACAAAGGGTTTCATGAACAGGAATTTGAAATATCGAATTTTGAATGTCGAATTTTAAATGTCGAAATGAAAACCAATACAGGGGTTTTACTTCTACATTCATCATTTAACATTCGATATTCGAAATTTATTAAGGTATAAACGGGTGTCTGATTCGTTTATTCCCCTGTCGCGCTTTTCGTCAATAATTTATTCGTTCATATCAACCAGCCGTTTTAGCTTTGTTGATAGTGACGAATGGTTACCCACCTTGTGGCAGGCTGAACGATATCAAAATGGGATGGAAATGCTCGGGTGTTAAGGAACGGTCGGGTTTCATAAGGGTTAATTTATGCAATTATAATAAAAAATTGAACCATAAACATCAGGTTGCGTAAAAGCACGTGCATATGATAGTGAAAAAAACAAATATGTTAATTCTTTATTTGGCAGTGGCCATGGCCGGTTTTGGCCAGGGTTCGCACAAACCGGGTAAAAAAGAAAACGCAACAGCCTCAAAATCAGGGTATAATCACTTAGATAACACCCTTTTATGGAAGATCAGCGGAAACGGGTTAACCGGCCCTTCGTACCTGTTTGGCACCATGCACGTTTTATGCGCCGAAGATGCCAACCTGAGCGATACGCTGAAACAGGCCATAAAATATTGCGACCGCATTTACTTTGAGCTGGATATGGACAACATGATGGAAATGGTGGGCGCCATGAAATACCTGCGCATGAATGATGGTAAAAAGTTAAGCGAACTGCTTACCAAAGAAGAATACGAAAAGGTGGAGACCTATTTTAAAAATAATTCGGTTCCCCTGCCTTTAAGCATGATGAACCGGTTTAAACCGTATTTCATCAGCAGTTTGATTGGCGAGCAAATGATGAACTGCTCGCAGAAAAATGGTATGGAAGAACTGATCATGCGCGAAAGCAAACAATACCACAAAGAGATCCGTGGCCTGGAAACAACCGAATTTCAGGCATCCATTTTCGACAGCATTCCTTATGAAAAGCAGGCAAAAGACCTGGTGAACTATATCGATAGCATCGACAGCTACAAACAGGTAACGCTTGAAATGGTAGACGTGTACCGCCAGCAAAACCTCGACCGCATGGATACGCTGATGCATAAAAGCGATCCCGGTATGGATGAATATATGGACCTGTTACTCTACGGCCGTAATCGTCGATGGGTTGAACAAATGCCCGACATCATGAAACAGCGCTGCACCTTATTTGCCGTTGGCGCCGGACATTTACCGGGCGAACAGGGCGTTATCAACCTGCTGCGAAAAAAAGGATACCGCGTTACGCCTATGAAGAATGAGAACCGGATTACGGAATCTCAATAAGTAATATCGAATAATGAATGTTAAATGATGAATTTCGAAGTTAAAGGCCTTCGATATTCAATATTTTCTGTGATATTTCTCTCCCTGCTGCGAATAATTAATAAACACCCGATTGGAACCGAACAACAGCCAGCAGCAATTCACCGGCATTATAGAAAAGGCTTATCTGATCATATAAGACATATAGTGATGATCAATTCAATTAATTACGATACACCGGTAACTGAAATGCAGCAACGATTATCGCAATTGCAGGCATCGTTTGTAAAAAATGTTCGGATCATGTTTTTGCAATTTCCATTCTGGAGCACCTGGTATTTACATGTAACGCTCTTTGGTACGGCAGGGTGGTGGGGCTGGTTATTACAGCTTGTGCTTACCGGTTCGTTTGTGTATATTAGCTATTGGGTGTACAAAAACCTCAGCATGGAAAACAGAAACAAAAAATGGTTTCGTAGTTTGGTAGAAGGTTCCGGCGCGCAGTCGGTGGCGAAGGCGATGGCTTTTTATGAGGAGGTGGAGGCATTTAAGGGATTAAAAGGCTGAACCAAATATTTGCCATTTCAATAATATC
>Ga0114129_10017621_pt1 | contig 10168 bp, 8 predicted proteins | sample RhiMetdeltSRZDD1_FD_80071 | JGI IMG/M metagenome (GOLD analysis project Ga0114129, IMG submission 80071) | Populus rhizosphere microbial communities from Tennessee, USA - Rhizosphere MetaG P. deltoides SRZDD1 (version 2) (version 2) | ecosystem: Host-associated > Plants > Roots > Rhizosphere >...
GATTCGCGATTTTTCCCCGACGAAGCAATCTTACTTTCTCTGAAGGAGATTGCTTCGTCTCTCACTATCGTTCGCTCCTCGCAATGACAGAAAGTTGTTACTGAATACTCGTCTTGCTAAGTATTTTTCCTGTTTTCAAATCCAATTCACAGGCGTGACCACTGAGCGTATATGTGGAAAGCGTTGCACCGTCTTCATTGAGTTTCATACGTGAGTACAGTGTGTAAGGATCTGGCTTTTCAGCTTTCCAGACTATTTTTTCATCTGTGGAAATGCAATACAGATTCGATTCCCCACGGGGGAATTCGTTTGGACTCTCCAGCACCACATTCCCCTGCCTGGTTTGGATGAATTTATCGACTTTTGTGTGAAGCGGATTGATTTCCATATTGGATTATCCCTGCCAGGAAGCCTCATCGTATGCGGGAAGTTCACAGCGCAGGGGCCTGTCAATCCGCTCGCCGAGGGCGTAACCTGCCTGGATTAGTGTTTGAATTTCACTCGAACCTTCGTAAATGACCGCGCCTTTGGAATTGCGCAGGTAGCGCTCTGCATCGAACTCGTCACTGAAGCCATACGCGCCATGGATTTGGATCGCTTCATTTGCCGCATTGAAAGAGGCTTCTGTGGCGAATTTCTTGGCATAGGATGTTTCCAGGGTGTTGCGCTTGCCCCTATTTTGCATCCAGCCTGCCTGGAGGTAGAGCAGGCGTGCGATTTCATAATCCTGCGACATCCTGGCGATCTTTTCCTGGATGAGTTGATGCTCGGCGATGGGTTTTCCAAACGTCGAACGCGTCTTGGCGTATTTGACGCTGGCTTCCAGCGCGGCCCGGATAATGCCGGTCGCGCCAGAGGCAACCGTATAGCGTCCATGATCGAAGCCTGTCATTGTGATCTTGAATCCTTCGCCTTCTTCGCCAATGCGATTTTCAGCAGGTACCTTCACATCCTGGAAATTGATCCAGCCTGTGGAGCCAGCGCGTACACCCAATTTGCCATGGATATCGCCACGCGTCACGCCGGGCGAGTGTAGGTCAACGATGAAGGAGGAGAGCGCCTCTGAGGGCCTGGAGGCTGTCGGGTTCGTTTTAACGGTGACCAGCGCCAGGTCCGCTTTGGAGGCGAGGGAGATCCACATCTTTTCGCCGTTCAGGATGTACGAATCCTCGTCTCGTTTTGCGGAGGTCCGCATTGCGGCTACGTCCGACCCCATGCCCGGTTCTGTGAAGACCCCGCAGCCGATCTTTTCCCCTGTTGCCAGCGGGACAAGGAATTTTTGCTTCTGCTCTTCGGTTCCCCATTGGAAGATGGTCATTCCGCACAACCCTGTATGCACAGACATCACCACACGCAGCGACGTATCTACTGCTTCGAGTTCCTCACAGGCGAGGCCCCAGGCGATGTAATCCATACCCGCGCCGCCGTACCGCACAGGAAAAGGTAAACCGAGAATGCCAAGCTCCCCCATGCGCTTCAACGCAGACGGAATTGGCTCCTGTTTGCGGTCATATTCCTTGATCACAGGCGCGATCTCTTTTTGGGCGAAGTCGCGCACCATTTTTTGTGTCATTTGATGCTCAGGGGAAAGGGAGAAGTCCATGGATTGCCTCAGTGAAAACTTTCTCTAATTATACTTGACCTGTTTATTATTTATCTGATGGTCGAGTAGCTCCGAGCGTTCTCTGAGAGCATACCGATATCATCTGCTGCAAAGTATTTTCTTTTACCTGTTGGTCTCGGCATGGCCGACTTATACCGCCTACTCGAACAACGGCATGTTCTTTAAAACAAAAAATGCCCGACGCCATGTTGATTTGGCATCGGGCTACGGAATATGGGTGTCTTCCATCATGACTTTTCCTCAACACCCATGTTGCTCAGCTCATCTGAATTGATGTTCGAGACGAGCAGGTCCGCACCAGCGAGGGCGAGGAACAAGAGCAGACAGACTAATCCTACTAGAACAAACATGGAATACCTCCTTTCGATCTATATCTATTAACGCAGTTTTGTCTCTTAAGTTGTATCCCCTAACAGTACTGAAAAGAGATTGAAAGGTGATGAAGATCTCAGTACGTCAGAGCATACACATGACGTATCATCCAGTAATTTGTTCCATAAGTAATTCGATTTAAATTTTCAATATTGAAAGGAATATACGTTCAACGCGCAGAACATTGGGTGGACACTCCTAAATTCACCTCAGGTTGACAAAAACAATCTTTGAGATAAAATTCAGTCCGCAGAAAAAAAGCCGAAGTGGCGGAATTGGCAGACGCGCCACGTTCAGGGCGTGGTGAGGGTTCCCTCATGTGGGTTCAAGTCCCACCTTCGGCACCACAAAGTATCGCACTAATCTCTAGCTTTGATTCTTGCTTTATCAGGCTTAATCAAGTTTAGATGTTTTGAAGAGTGCGGTGCACAAGACTCGCTGAAAGGCGAGTTTTTGTTATCTAAGCGCAAAAATTACCTGTTTGGCGTCAAAAAAATGAGAAATGATGAGTAGGAGAGGTGGTATAATTAGAGTAAATTAGGCATATCCTTCATTAGTTAAGACGCGGAGTCACAGAATCTCGTCCTTCGTGTCTTTTTTATGCCGATACCCCCTTTTTACGAAGTGCCGCATGCGTAACTAAACCAAAAGCTGGATGCTTGCTTCTAAATCATTCCAGAAGTTTAGTAATTTATAAGACAAGCGGCAAGAGAAAATTATGGCTGAAGAGAACATTCAAACTGGAAATATTCAACAAGTGGATATAGATGGCCAGATGCGCGAGGCCTATCTGGATTACGCCATGAGCGTGATCGTGGCGCGTGCTCTGCCCGACGCTCGGGATGGGTTGAAGCCTGTCCATCGTCGCATCCTTTATGCCATGCAGGAACTTGGTATCCGCTCGAATACTCCTTATAAGAAATCCGCTCGTATCGTTGGTGAAGTACTGGGTAAATTTCACCCGCATGGAGACTCGGCTGTCTATGAGTCGATGGCGCGCATGGCCCAGGATTTTTCCATGCGTTATATGCTGGTTGATGGACAGGGCAATTTTGGGTCTGTGGATGGTGACGCGCCCGCCGCGATGCGTTATACAGAAGCTCGCCTGCATAAACTGGCTGAAGAATTACTTGCTGATATCGATAAGGATACCGTTGATTTCGGTCCCAACTTTGACGAATCGCTCGAAGAGCCGCTGGTCCTGCCGGCTCGCGTTCCAAATATGCTCCTTAATGGCACATCGGGTATCGCCGTTGGCATGGCGACCAATATCCCGCCCCATAATCTGCGTGAACTGACAGATGCCATCATCTTTCTGATCGACAACTATGAGACAATGGATGATATCCCTGTGGAAGAGTTAATGAAACTCATCCCGGGTCCAGACTTCCCGACAGGTGGGGTTATCGTTGGTCGTGAGGGGATCGAGTCTGCCTATGGTACCGGTAGGGGACGTCTCGTTGTGCGTGGGGTGGCGCATATCGAAGAGGGGAAGAGCGGCAGATATGAGATCATCATTACAGAGATCCCCTATCAGGTTAATAAATCAACACTAATCGAGCGCATTGCTGAATTGGTGCGTGAAGATAGGATCGATCAGATCTCTGATCTCCGTGATGAATCGGATCAGCGCGGCATGAGTATTGTGATCGAGCTCAAGCGCGGCGCTCAGCCAAAGAAAGTCCTTAACCAACTTTACAAATATACGGCTCTGCAATCCACGTTCGGCGTGCAATTGCTCGCGCTTGTGGATGGTGAGCCCCGTACTCTGCCACTTAAGCGCTCATTACAGATTTTCATTGAACATCGGCAAACGGTGATCGTCCGCCGCACGAATTTTGAATTGGCGAAAGCCCGTGCCCGCCAGCATATTCTGGATGGTTATTTGATCGCGCTTGCAAATCTCGACGCAGTGATCAAGACGATTCGCGAATCGCAGGATGCCGATGTTGCCAAAGCAAACCTGGTCAGCCGCTTCAAATTGAGTGAGATCCAGGCACAAGCCATTTTGGATATGCAGTTGCGCAGGCTGGCAGCCCTCGAGCGTTGGAAGATCGAGGAAGAGCATAAGCAGGTCGCGGAGCAAATTGACCGTTTGGAAGATTTGCTTGCCAGCCCGAAGAAAATCCTTGGACTCATTCAGGATGATATGCGCGACCTCGCCGAAAAATATGGCGACGACCGCCGCACGCGCATCGCCGCGGAAGCGACGGAATCGCTCAGCGAAGCAGACTTAGTTCAGGATGAAGCGGTCTTGATCAGCCTGACCGAGCGTGGATATGTCAAGCGTGTCGCGGCTTCTGCCTTCCGCTCGCAAAGCCGCGGTGGACGTGGGGTGATGGGCCACACTACTAAGGATGAGGATACAGTGGTTGCACTGCTGCCGGCTCGCAGCCTGGACACTATGCTGTTTTTCTCCGACCATGGCAAAGTCTATTCTGAGAAGGTATACCAAATCCCGGATGCTGACCGTACGGCGAAAGGTATTCCACTTGTCAATGTGCTTGCCCTGGACCCGAACGAGCGTGTTACTGCCGCGATCGCGGTCTCGGATTTTTCCGCGCATGGTTTCTGCGTGCTTTCGACAATACGAGGTAGAGTCAAGCGGGTGGTGATGGAGGAGTTTGCCTCGGTCCGCCCGTCGGGTTTGATCGCCATGTCCCTGGATGAAGGTGATAAGCTTGGCTGGGCGCGCCTCACAAGTGGTAATGACGAGGTGATCTTTGTTACTGAACATGGGCAGGCCCTGCGTTTCAACGAAAGCAAAATCCGTTCCATGGGACGACAGGCAGCGGGTGTGCAGGCCATCCGTCTCCTTAATGACGACTGCGTCACAAGCATGGATGTCGTTGAGAAAGACGGTTCGCTGCTTGTGATTACGAGCAGTGGCTTCGGAAAACAAACCCCATTGAGTGCCTACGCTCCCAAGGGACGCGCAACAATGGGCATCTCGACCATTGATCAGAGAGCATTGAAAGACATTGGCAAGATTGTTGCCGCGCGTGTCATCCAGAAAGCGGATGACTTAACGATTATTACTTCCAATGGAGTCGCCATCCGGATCAAAGTCAAAGATGTCAGACAGGCAGGACGTTCCACCAGAGGGGTACACCTCATCAAACCTCAAGAGGGTGATAGTGTTGCATCAGTGGCTCGCATCGCTGCGGAGGATTTAAAAAAGGCTGGAGCGCAACTCAATGGTGATGAAAAGGTGGAGGAGCCGCAACCCCAGTTGATATAACAGAAAAGTCCAGTGGCGCCAACGACGACACTGGACTTTTTATTTAAACCTGTTTTAGCTTAAATGACTTTTTAAAACAGAGACATTTTCCCTAGCATAAACATTGCCAGCGTGCCAATGATACAAACAGTGAACATTAGCATCACCGAAATGAGAAATCTTTGCTGGGCAGTCATTCCCAGGAAACGCGCATTACTTTTTGCGCGGCGTTTTGGTGCAGGCTTTGCGACTGGTTCCTTATAAAGATCATTGGGTTCTTCCTCATAGAAGGAGGATTCTGCAGAATCGCGTAGATTATCAAACATTTTTACCTCGTTGCGAAGTATATCACGTGTAATCACGGATGCGGACGTAAACGCACATCCCCAAATCGTACTGTCAGGGAATTACTCTGCTCATCGCTTAACCTCAAACTTCCATCGTATTCGAGCCCAAGCAGTCTGCCCGTAATTTGATTCCCGTTTCCTTCTTCGACTTGTACCTGCTCGCCGCGAAACGCAAGCGCCTTTTCCCACGAGGCAATGAATGAATCCGAACCAATATGAGGGCGGAGGGCGATGATCCCTGCCAGAATATCATGCAATATTTCTTCTCGTTCAACATCCGGTCCCAGTGATTCTTCCAGGCTGGTGGCGGGAAATTGTAGTGACCCATTAGGTGGAACCGCGCCTTTCAATATATTCATACCAATGCCGATCACCAGACAATCCACTTCTTCGCCCGACCACACTGATTCAACCAGGATACCTGCCACTTTGCGACCATTCAATAAGACATCATTGGGCCATTTGATCTGAGCGATGAGTCCGCGCGTCTGTAGCGCATCGACTACAGCAAGCGCGGCCAGTCCCACCATCCGGGTGAGATACGGTTTTTCCTCCGCTGTAGGATGTAGGATCAAGCTGAATGCGAGAGCAGTTCCTTTAGGCGTAAACCATTTTCGGTCGAGTCGTCCACGTCCTGCTGTTTGCTCATCTGCGATCACAACTGACAGGTCTTTTGCATCGCTGGTTGCCCAGGCAAGCGCCTCATTATTGGTTGAGCCGATGGAATCAAAATACTTCACATCACCCAAGGGTATTTTCGAGAGGGTCTTTTTGAGTTCGTTTTGATTCATGGAAATTGTAGAGGCGGCCCGTCAAGTACATAAACAGGTTATGAATTGCTTATGAAACTAACAGCCATGAGAAGTGACGATGAAGGATCGCCCCTACCTTTAGGGTAATACAAACCAGGGATTGATGAACCCTCCGTTTTGACGGACCTCAAAGTGGAGGTGAGCACCTTGCGAATTACCAGTGTTTCCGGCGGAGCCGATCCATTGACCTGCACCGACACTTTCACACACGCCCACGCCAATCACGCTTAGGTGGGCGTAGACTGTGGAATATCCGTTACCATGATCGATCTGGATCACGTTGCCATATCCATAGTTGTAACCACCCTGTGCCATGGTGACCACGCCACTATCTGCCGCATAAACCGGCCCGCCTTCACCATCGGCAATATCAATACCCAGGTGACCTGACCAGTAATCGTTGCCCGAGAGGAAGTGGTTATCTGCGGGCCAGACAAAGCCACCGCTGCCCACTGCGCCACCTGCGCAGGCACTCTGGCTGGTTGAGGATGTTCCGGAAGCGCCTTTGGCTACCGTTGGCACCAGCCATTGCACAAATTCACGCTGACCACCAGGCACCATCACCCATGAGCCTGAGTCAACTTTTGGATTGGTGAGATCAATATCGTTGCCAGGATAGTTAAGAATGTCATCAATGGATGCTTTAAATTCGTCGGCAACACTCTCTAGTGTGTCGTTTTCTTTCCACTGATAATAGATACCATCTGTAGGTGGAATCTTCAAAACCTGCCCCGGTTTTAGGCTGTGTGGATCGTCCTGCAAAACATCATAGTTCGCCCACAGAACTGTTTCAGGTTTGAGCTTAAAGGACTCCGCAATCGCGAAGATCGAGTCTCCGCGCACCACGCGATATTCTTCGACATCATAACGCGGCTTATCCGCTGGGACATTGGTTTTGAGCTGGATTTCCCTTCCAATTGATTCGAAGGCTTTCGGTCCGCCTAATGCAGGCATAGAGACCTGGAGGCTATTCCTATTTGAAGAAGCAGTTGGGATAGGTGCCAGCGCTTGTGGTAAGGATATGGATTTTTTCCATATCAGCGCGCCAGCCACCATCCCGGCCACGAGAATGAATGTGGCGGTCCAACTGATGATACTAAAGCGGTTGTTCTTGAAGAATGATGAGAATCTGGGCATTCTAATTTATTGTGTCATTGCGCATCACGGTGTGGCACAACTCCTCGATTCTGAGGAGATTGTTTCGGTCGCTCCGTGAGTTCCCTCGCTATGACAAATTAACTAAGCGTCTCTTCCTAAATTCTCGAGGAATTCCTGATTGTTGCGGGCACGGTCAAGGCGGGTGACAATGGCTTCGGTCGCGACAGACTGATCCATGCCTGCGCCGCCAGGAGGCGAGGAAATCATCTGAATATACATGCGACGCATCAACCAGACTCGTTGCAGCAAATCGGGACCCAACAACAGGTCTTCGCGACGCGTGGAGGATCGTTCGATGTCCACAGCAGGGAAGATGCGTCGTTCCTGCAGTTTGCGCGAAAGATGCAGTTCCATGTTGCCGGTGCCTTTGAACTCTTCAAAGACAACATCATCAAGCCTGGAGCCAGTATCTACCAGACAGGTGGCAATAATCGTCAGAGAGCCACCTTCTTCGATGTTACGTGCTGCTCCGAAGAAACGTTTGGGCGGATACAGCGCCGAAGGATCCATACCACCCGATAGTGTGCGCCCGGATGGATTTACCACGAGGTTATAAGCACGCGCAAGACGGGTGATCGAGTCCATCAAGATTACCACGTGGCGACCAATCTCCACGAGTCTCTTAGCCCGCTCTAAGGCGAGTTCCGCAGTACGCACATGAGACGTGACCGGTTCATCGAACGTGGATGCGACTACTTCGGCGTCAACGGAACGGTCCATATCAGTCACTTCTTCGGGACGCTCACCGATCAGCGCGACGATCAAATGTACATCTGGATATTTGGTTGAAATCGAGTTCGCAAGCTGTTTGAGGATTGTAGTTTTTCCCGCTTTCGGAGGAGAGACAATCAGTCCACGCTGACCCCGGCCAATTGGAGCGATCAGATTAATCAGTCGGGGAGCGAGTGTATCGTGGTCGGTTTCGAGGTCAAATCGTTTGTCTGGGAAGATCGGTGTGAGGCTTTCAAATACGGGTCGGTGGGCAGCATCTTCTGGATCTACACCATTGATCGATTCAACCTTGAGTAATCCGAAATGTCGTTCGCTCTCACGCGGCGGACGTACCTGTCCGATGACCAGATCGCCTGCTCTTAGTTCGTGACGGCGAAGCTGAGCCTGTGATACATACACGTCCTGGTCGCTGATCCTATAATTGGTGGCCCGCAGAAAACCAATGCCTTCGCTCATGATCTCCAGGATGCCGCCGCGCAGTTCAATGCCTTCTTTTTGCGCCTCTGCTTCACGGATCATCATGGCAAGCGTCTCTTTTTTCAGGCGATTGGCATTGGGAATGTTCAGCCCCTTTGCCATACCGCGCAGTTTGACAAGAGGTTCGTTCTCAAGTTCAAGTATTTTCATAGTCTTTTCTCATTGGGTGGGGTGGTGGATTGAATGAAATGCAAAAATTGCCCAGAATAGCATTAAGCAATCTGGTGAAATCCCTTAGGTTGTGGAGGAGTATGGATTTTCGTTCAAATTCTGTTCACGCGTAACCCGTGCAGGTTAAATCGCCTAGCATCCAGATTACGCAATCATAAGTCTTTCAATCAACTGGGGAATTGTCATTATTATAGCATGTTCGATGAGGTGGTGCAAGCAAATTAACCATTTTGTAACCAACTTGCAAATTTGTGAAAAGCCTTCTTTATATCTTCGCAAGGGAAATTTGATTTTCATCAAAGAGGATTTGATTCTGCAAATCCCATAAATGCCGGTAGAGACCTCCCTGTTTCAGTAATTTTTCATGAGTACCCTTTTCGACGATCTGACCACCGTCCATGACGAGGATTTCATCTACATTTTCAAGCCCCACCAGACGGTGCGTGATCAGTAGAGATGTTTTCCCGCGCATTGTTTCAAAGAGGGTTGCCAGCACCTCCTTTTCAGTCAGTGGGTCAAGATTGGCGGTAGGTTCATCAAAGATCAGGATCAGCGCATCTTTTAATAACGCACGTGCGATTGCCAATCTCTGACGTTCACCACCCGAAAGCCTCAAGCCCTGTTCACCGATAAGGGTATCGTAACCGCTCGGTAAGCTTGCAATAAATTCATGGATTTGTGCTGCCCGCGCGGCAGATTCTATTTCCTCCTGAGTTGCGGATCGGCGCGCCAGCCGTAAATTTTCACGGATGCTGGTATTGAAGAAATAACTATTCTGCGAGACAAAAGCGATCCTATTTCGGACTTCATCCTGATTCAGCAACTTGAGCGACGCGCCACCCAAAGTGATTTCTCCCAGCTCATAATCCCAGAACCGGAGCAGAAGATTTGCGAGGGTGCTTTTCCCCGCGCCGCTTGGACCGACAATAGCAACCGATTTCCCGGCGGGAACGTCAAAAGATATTTCTTGCAAGGTGGGTATAGATTGTGCCGGATAGGAGAATGAGAGACTAGAGACTTGGAGAGTGATTGGTGAACTAATCTCTAATCTCTTTTCCTCAGTCTCTTTCACTGCCGGCTCTGCATCGACAACTTCAAATAACCGTTTAGCGGCTTCGCGGGATGAGTTCCACATTTGGGCGGCGAGGGGCAGAGGATTGACTGCTTCAAACGAAGCGAGGGTCATCAGCGCGAACGTTCCGAGCATAACTCCTTTAATATTCCCTGCTGTCACCTGAGGAATGGTTAATACCAA
>Ga0114129_10017622_pt1 | contig 10168 bp, 8 predicted proteins | sample RhiMetdeltSRZDD1_FD_80071 | JGI IMG/M metagenome (GOLD analysis project Ga0114129, IMG submission 80071) | Populus rhizosphere microbial communities from Tennessee, USA - Rhizosphere MetaG P. deltoides SRZDD1 (version 2) (version 2) | ecosystem: Host-associated > Plants > Roots > Rhizosphere >...
ACTGCCGACACGGGACGCGCAGACCTTCGTCGCTGCACGGCCTATCGGCCAGCGACGCCGACACCTCGTCCACCAACCCCCTGTGCCATGACCCTACGATCCCTTGTTCGAGCTGTTCTGGTTCTCGCCGTCTGTGCGGGCTCGGCTCCACACTTGTCCGCGCAGGGCACTGGCCGCGTGGTCGGGCGCGTGGTGGAAGGGCAACAGGGGAATCCCGTCGCGGGTGCGACCGTCGAGGTCGTGGGGTCGGACCGCAGCACCGTGACGGCGGTAGACGGGCGGTACATCTTCGAGCGCGTACCAGCGGGTCCGGTGTCGCTGCGGGCGAGGATGATCGGGTACGGCCCGAAGGTGGTCACGGACGTCGTGGTGCCCGAAGGAGGGTCGGTCGCCCAGGACATCGCCCTGTCGACCGAGGTGGTGCAGCTCGAGGAGATCGCCGTAACCGCCGAAGCCGAGCGCGGCACGGTGAATCGCGCGCTCGACGAGCAGCGCAACGCCACCAACATCGTCAGCTCGATCACGGCCGAGCAGATCCAGAAGAGCCCGGACAGCGACGCCGGTCAGGCGGTGCAGCGGGTCAGCGGCGTGACCGTGCAGGACGGGCGCTACGTCTTCGTGCGCGGCCTGGGCGAACGCTACACCACGACGTCGCTGAACGGCGCCCGCCTTCCGAGTCCCGAGCCCGAGCGCAAGGTCGTCCCCCTCGACCTCTTTCCCGCGAGCCTGCTGGAGGGGGTCACAACGTCGAAGACGTTCACCCCGGATCAGTTCGGAGACTTCAGCGGCGCGTCGGTCAATCTGAAGACCCGAGAGTTTCCCGCCCGCCGGGTCGTCACCTTCTCCCTCTCGGGCGGTCTCAACGGCACGGCGGCCGGGAAGGAGCTCGCGCGGGCTCCGCGAGTCGGTGGGGAGTGGCTCGGCTTCGCCAATTCGGTGCGAGATCTCCCGGAGCCCCTCCATGGAGTGAGCAGCCTCAACGGCAAGAGCCGGGGCGAGATCAACACGATGATCGGCTCGTTCCGCAACGCCTGGTCGCCCTCCATCGGCGACGGCACCGCGAACGGCGGGTTCGGGCTCACGCTCGGCGGCGAGGATCCAGTGTTCGGGCACTCGATCGGGTATATCGGGTCGTTCAGCTACAATTACGGCCAGGAAGTCCGCGACGATGAGGTCCGCTCGCTGATTCAGCCGGTGGGGACGACGGGATTCCGTCCGCAGAACCAGTCGTTCGGCGAGACGGTCCGCAACACCGTGCTCTGGGGTGGCATCGCCAACATCAGCACCCGCATCGGCACTGCCACCAAGCTCTCCTTCAACAACACCTACAACCGAACGGCCGACAACGAGTCGATCGAGCTGGCCGGCGAGAACGAGGAGTTCAACACCGACCTGCAGGTCACCCGGCTCACGTTCGTCGAGCGGGTGGTCCGCTCCCACCAGCTCACCGGGGAGCACCTGCTGGGTGAGCGTCACCTGGTGGATTGGTCGCTCTCGGGCTCGTTCGTGAATCGCGGAGAGCCGGATCGCTCGGACCTCGCGTACACTGCCGCGATCGATCCGGAGACTCATGCCGCCACGCCGCTCGCCTGGTTCGGCGGTCCGCGGTCGGCCACCCGGACGTTCAGCGACCTGGATGAGGACGCCTGGGAGGGGCTGGGCAACTACCGGTTGTTCCTTGGCTCAACGGCCAATCCGGTCACGGTGAAGGTGGGCGGGGCCTATCGTGCTGTCGATCGCGTCGCCGACAGCCGGCCGTACGACATCACCAACCGCGGCCTCTCGGCGGCCGATCGTGCGCTCCCGGCGGAACAGATCTTCGCGGGGCCGTTCGCCGAGGACAGCAGGTTCAACCTTTTCATCAACCCGTTCGGCGGACAGTACAAGGCCAAGGATCGGCTGAGCGCCGGCTACGCCCAGGTGGAGATGCCCCTGAGCAGCCGACTGCGGCTGATCGGCGGCGCCCGCCTGGAGCACTGGGAGCTCGATCTCAACACGCTGGATCAGCAGGGGGTGGCCTCGGAGGTCTTCCGCAACAATACGGACCTGCTCCCCGCGCTGTCGCTGAACTACTCGCTGAAGGAGAACCAGATCATCCGTGCCTCGGCGAGTCAAACGCTTTCGCGGCCGGAGTATCGGGAGATCTCCAACACCTCCTCGTTCGAGCCGCTCGGCGGGGTCATCACCTTCGGCGACACCACGCTCCAGCGGGCCCTGATCCAGAACTATGACCTGCGGTGGGAGTGGTACCCGAGGTCCGGCGAGGTGGTCAGCATCGCCGCCTTCGCCAAGCATTTCGAGGATCCGATCGAGCGCGTCTTCGTCAACCAGACCGGCGCGCTGGCCAACAGCTTCCGGAACGCGGAGAGCGCCAACAACTACGGGGTGGAGCTCGAGGTCCGAAAGAACCTGGACTTCCTGTCGTCGGGGTTCGCGCCCTTCACCGTGTTCGCCAACACCACGTTGATGCAGAGCGAGATCACCCCCGGCAGCGACGTGCTGACCAACGCCAACCGCCCCATGGTCGGGCAGGCCGAATACGTCGTGAACGGTGGACTGACCTATTCCGGTCGGAGCGGCATCAACGCGACCGCGCTCTACAACGTGGTGGGGGCTCGCATCATCGAGGCGGGCGCCCGTCCCTTCCCCGATTCCTACGAGCAGGCGCGTCACATCGTGGACGTGTCGGTTCAGTTCCCCGTGTTCAACAACACGACGTTCCGGCTGGACGGGAAGAACCTCCTCGACGCCCCCTATCGGGTGATTCAGGGAGGCATCACGCGGGTGCGCTACAACGCCGGCCGGGTCTTCTCCTTCGGCGCCACCTGGAGTCCCTGAGCCTCGGTGACCGGATCGTGACGCTCCCGTACAGCCGTCGCTACGCAACGATGTTGCTTACCGAGTGCGCTGATCGGGCACCGATGCCCAACCCTTCTTCGATGAGGAACTGATGCCGTTCTCCCTGAGCAGGCTCCGCCCCGCCGCGGTGGTGCTCCTGGCCGTCGCCTTCGCCGCGTGCAGCGACGACGACGGTAACAACCCTCCCGCGACACCGCCGGCACCGACCGGCCTGGCCGCCGTGCGCTCGACCGACGGCTTGAGCATCGAGGTGACGTGGACCGCCGTGACCGGCGCCACGAGCTACGTCCTCCAGCGGGCCGTCGGCAGTCCGGCGGGCACGTTCGAGGAGGTGGCGAACGACCTGACCTCTCCCCAGTACACCGATACCGACATCACCGCGGATCAGGCCTACAGCTACAAGGTGGCGGCGACGAACGCCGAAGGGACCGGCAGCTTCAGCAGCACGGTGATTGTGGAGCCGGGCACCGCGGGCGAGGCGGTGGACACCCTCACCGGCAGCATCACCTCCAGCATCACGCTCTCGGCCGACACGCTCTACGTCCTCAGTGGATACGTAAAGGTCGCCAGCGGCGCGACCATCACCATCGAGCCGGGCACCACGATCGTGGGCGACACCGCGGTATTGGGGAGCTCACTCTGGATTCTGCGAGGGGCCCAGATCGACGCGCAGGGCACCGCGGAGGCTCCCATCGTCTTCACCTCGGGCAAGCCCGAGGGCTCCCGCGCCCCGGGCGACTGGGGCGGGCTGCTGATCATCGGCAACGGCATCATCAACCGCAGCGGTGAAGTGCTGACCGAAGGGCCGCAGGGCGTCACAGAGGTGTATTCGGGCGGCACCGACAACGCCGACAACAGCGGCACGCTGGAGTACGTCCGGATCGAGTTCGGAGGATACGACGTCTCCGGCGGCGCGGGGCAGGAGCTCAACAGCCTCTCGATGTACGCCGTGGGGTCCGGGACCACGCTGCAGTTCGTGCAGACGCTCGCCGGCCTGGACGACGGGTTCGAGTGGTGGGGCGGCGCCGTCGACGGCCGTTACCTGATCTCCTACGAGTCCGGCGATGAGCACTTCGACTGGACCGAAGGGTACCGCGGTCGGAACCAGTTCCTGATCGGGTTCCAGTCTACCCGGCTGGATCCGGCGGCGGATGCCGGGCAGCTCTCCAGCGACCCGGAGGGGTTCGAGGCCGACGGGTGCAATGGCGTGGGTTGCGATGCCGGTTTCGCCAGCCAGCCGTTCTCCATTCCGGTGTTCGCCAACTTCACCCTGGTGGGTACCCCTACCTCCGTCACGCATGTCGAGGGCGGAGACGTAGGAATGGTGTTGCGCCGGGGTACCGGCGGCTATCTCACCAACGGTATCGTCGCGCGGTGGCAGGGCCAGGGCCTCTCAGTCCGCGATCCCGAGACCGACGCCCTCCTGACCGCCGACTCGCTGAGCGTGGTCAACATGCTGTTCGCCGAGAATACCGCCAACTACGACGCGGACGACAGCGGCAACTTCGGGCTGGAGAGCGTGTTCGCGGCGGCGAATCACGTGCAGAGCACCGACCCGGCCGCCTCGCTGTTCACCAGCCTCACGGCCCCGGGCCTCGACTGGACCCCGCCCGCGGGATCCAACGCGGAATCGGGCGCGGGCACCGTCGCCATTCCGACGGAGTTCACCGCCAACTTCTTCGGCGGGACGATGCCGAACACCACCTACTTCGGCGCGGCGGATCCGGCCGGAGCCAAGTGGTGGGAGGGCTGGACCAACTACGCCACGCAGTGATCCACCAGTGACGTCCAGGGCGGGCGGAGCGCAGGACGGCTCCGCCCGTCCGCCGTATTCCCCCTGTGATGGATTGAAGATGACTCTGAAAGCGTTGCTCGGAGCGGCGGCCATCGCCGCGCTCGCCGCCTGCGGAAGCCCCGACGCCCGCGCCGATCTCCCCGAGAGCGGCCGGGTGGTGGACAGCATCCTGCCGCGCGAGGAAGCGCTCCGGCGCTTCCGTGAGGGCCTGGCTCCAGTCGATTCACTCACCGGCGGGGCGGGCAGCCGGGACGAGCTGGTGGCGGCGTTCGCCCGCGCGATCGCCGCGGCCGACACCGCCGCCATCGCGCGGATGGCGGTCTCGCGCGCCGAGTTCGCCTACCTCTACTACCCCACGGCGGTCGAAGGCAAGCCGCCGTACGATCTCGAGCCCGGGCTCATGTGGTTCACGCTGTACGAGCGCAGCAACGAGGGAGCACGCAAGGTCTTGACCCGCTACGGCGGCCACCCGATGCACCTGCTCGGCTACGACTGCGGCAAAGGCAAGCACCGCGAGGATCGGAACACGATTTACGGACCGTGCGCCGTGCGCTGGAAGACGGAGGCGGGAGATACCGTGTCGGTGCGTCTGATCGGCAAGATCCTGGAGCGCGACGGGCGGTTCAAGTTCCTGAGCTACGCCAACCCGCTGGGCTGAGCGGGGGCGTCAGCCCACGGCGAGCACCAGGATCATCGTGAGCGTCGCGAGCAGCTGTCCCACCACCACGTCGCTGGGGTAGTGCACGCCCAGGCGGACCCGCGAGAAGCCGACCAGCGCGGCCAGCAGGAGCAGCGGCCCCGACCACCAGGGAAACACCGCCGCGTAAGCGAGGGCGACCGAGAAGCTGGCCGTAGCGTGCCCGGATGGGAAGGAGAACCGGTCGGGCTCCCGGATGAGCCTGCTCAGGTCGCACGTCACCGCCGGCCGACCTCGCCCCACCGTGCGTTTGACCAGCTGGACCAGCAGATGGGACAGCACCACGCTCGCCATCGCCAGCTCGCCGACCCGATAGAGCTCGCAGCAGGCCAGCAGCGGCAGGCCCGCAGCCGCCAGCGAGGGGATGGTGCCACCGACATGGGTGATCGCCATCCAGCCGAGACGCGACACCCGCGGTGCCGCCGGCGACATCGCGCAGCGGAGCATCAACGCCCGGTCGTGGCTGCTGAGCCGGACCAGCAGTGGCGCCATCATGTGTGATGAAGGTCAGCGTGACCCGCCACTTTGGCGCGGCCGCCCCGCCACGCCGGCGTAACGATCCGCTCACGCTTCCTCCCACCCGAACCGAGACCGCTTCTTCACCTGTCCGTGACCTGCCTTGACAAGCTTGCGCCGTCCAGCACGCCGGAGCGACATGCGCGTCCTCTTCTGCACTGACACATATCTGCCGCAGATGAACGGCGTCTCGGTCGTCACGGCGGTTTCGGTCGAGGGACTCACCCGAGCCGGATGGACCTGCGCCGTCGCCGCGCCCCGCTATCCGGCGGCACTCCACGCGGATGGGGCTCCGGAGATTCCGCCCGGAGAAGTGCACGGGTTCGCCAGTCTGCCCATGCCGTTCTACCCCGAGGTTCGGCTGGCCCGCCCGCGCGGCGCCGACATCGGCGTGCTGATCGACGGCTTCCGTCCCGACCTGGTGCACTGCGAGACGGAATTCGGCATCGGCCGCGCGGGCAAGGCCGCTGCTGTCAGGCGGGGGATCCCCGTGGTGTCGTCCTATCACACCGACTTCGCACGGTACGCGGACGCGTACGGCGCCGGCTGGCTCAAGCGCGCGGTGCGGGGATACATCGCCAGTTTTCATCGATCCAGCAGGCGAGTGTACACGCCGTCGAGCGTCGCCCGCGAAGATCTGCTGCGCCTTGGATTGAGAGACGTGGAGGTGTGGGGCAGGGGCGTGGACACCGAGGCGTTCCATCCGGGGCGCCGATCGGAGGCGCTGCGTGCGGCGCTGGGGATGGGGAGCCGCTACACCTTTCTCTACGTGGGACGTCTTGCGTCGGAGAAGCGCGTCGCCGAGGTAGTGGATGCCTTCCGGGTGGCGAGCGAGATGGTGCCCCGGGGCGTGATCCATCTGGTCATCGCCGGTGCCGGGCCCCGCGAGGCGGAGCTGCGCGCGGCGTCGCCGCCGGGCGTAACCTTCCTGGGCGTGCTCGACCGACGCAGCCGCCTGCCCGACCTCTACGCCAACTGCGACGCATTCGTGTTCGCGTCGGTGACGGAGACGCTTGGCCTGGTGGTGCTGGAGGCGATGGCGAGCGGGCTGCCGGTCATCGCGGTGCCCGAGGGCGGGGTGCGTGATCATCTTCGGGACGGGCGGAACGGGATCGCCTGCCACGCGGGCGACGTGTCGGGCATGGCGCTGGCGATGGTCCGGATCGCGACCGAGTGGGGCCTGAGCCGGCGGCTGGCTCGAGGCGCCAGGCACACCGCAGAGCCGCTGAGCTGGGACCAGGAGATCGAGCGACTGGAGCGGAGCTATCGCGAGGTGTTGGCGCGGTCAGCGCCGGCAGGGTCGACCGACCGGGGCGAGGCCGTGGTCAACCTCTGACGTGCTCAGGCGTCGGGGAACCAGCAGGTGACCGTCGTACCCATGCTCCGCTCGCTCTCGGCGGAGATCCGGCCGCCATGCGCCTCCACCAGGTGCTTCACGATGGCGAGTCCCAGCCCGGTGCCTCCTTCGTCGCGAGACCGCGAGCTATCCGCCCGGTAGAACCGCTCGAAGATCCTCGGTAAGTGCTCGCGGGTGATGCCCGTGCCGTTGTCATGCACGGCGAGGGCAATCCCGTTCCCCTCCCGTCGGCCAAGGCAGCTGATACCCCCACCGGCAGGGGTGTGACGAAGCGAGTTCTCCAGCAGGTTGGTGAGCACCTGCCGTACGGCGTCGTGGTCGGCGCAAATCTTCTCGGCGCCGGGCTCCACCTGCACACCGAACTCCACCTGCCGCGCCTCCGGCCGGGCGCTCACCTCGGTCCACGCTTCGCGCGCCGCGCCCGCCACATCGATCTCGGTGCGCGTCGGCTGCCAGTGCCCCGACTCGATGCGGGAGAGGTCGAGCAGGTCGTCGACCAGCCGCTGCATCCGGCGGGCGTTTCCCAGGATCGTGCCGAGGAAAACCCGCGCCATCTCCGGATCCGGCGGAAGCGAGAGCAGCGTCTCGGCGTAGCCCGAGATCGAGGTGAGCGGCGTCTTCAGCTCGTGCGACACGTTGGCCACGAAGTCGCGGCGCACCGCCTCCAGGCGCCGGAGCTCGGTCAGATCGTGCATGACGAGCACCGCGCCGCCTGCCGGCAAGGGCCGCGCGTTGAGCAGCACCGAGCGGCCGTCGAGGTCCACCTCCCGATCCTGAACCGCGGTTCCCTGCAGCACGGCACTCACCACCTCGCGGGCAGCCTTCACCCGGAACAGCTCGGCGAGGTCGGGCAGCGGATCGAGCGGATCGTAGCCCAGGAGACGCCGCGCGGCGGGATTCGCGGTGACGATGCGTCCCCGCCCGTCGGCGGCGACCACGCCCTCCACCATGGACTCCACCAGTGCCGCGCTCTCCGCCTGCTCGCGGCGCAGCTCGTCGAAGCGATCGGCCAGCTGCCGGTGCATCTGGCGCAGGGCCTGGACCAGCGCGTCGATGTCGGGCACGCCCGAGCGGGGAAACCGGGGCGGGGATCCCGCGGCGATCGCACGGGCGGCGGCGGTGATCTGGGTCAGCGGACGGGCGATGGAGCGGCCGGCGATGAGGGCGAGGAGAGCGCCCACCAGCAGCGCGAACAGCGCGGCGCCGACCACCGCCGCCTGTGCCCGGCGCACGACGTCGTCCACCTGCCGCAGGTCCGCGGCGACCCGGATCGCGCCGGGCCCGCCGGGGACGGCGACGTACAGCAGCGAGCGGCCCACCGTCTCGCTGTGGCGGGTGGCGACCCCGATACGGCCTTGGAGTGCCTCGCGGACTTCCGGTCGGTCGAGGTGATTCTCGATCGCGGGCAGCGGGCCGGGAGGGAAATCGCTGTCCGCTCTCACCCGGCCGGTGGCATCCACCAGGGTGATGCGGCGGTTCCCCTGGTTCGCGGCGAGCCGCCGCACGCTCTCACTCCACTCGATGGAATCGGGCGGGAGCGCCTCCCGGATGAGCACCGCCTCGCTCTCCAGCGACTGCTCGATGTCACCCACCAGGTCGCGCCGCAGGGAGCGCTCCGCCACGAAGAGGAGGACCCCCACCGCGAGCACCAGCACCAGCAACGTGCCCGCGACCAGCCGGGTGGCGAAGGTCACCGGGCGCGGACTCCCCGCTCCGTTCCCCTGAACCGGTAACCGAAGCCGCGCACCGTCTCGATCAGCTTCCCGGCATCGCCCAGCTTGGTGCGGAGCCGCTGGACGTGCATGTCCACCGTCCGGGTCTGGATGTCGGGCTGCGCCTCCCAGACCGTCTCCAGGAGCTGCGGGCGGGTCTGTACCCGTCCCCGCCGCTCGACCAGCGTGAGCAGCAGCTTGTACTCCGTCGCCGTCAGGCTCAGCTCCTCGCCGGCGACGGTGGCGCGATGGGCGGAGCGGTCGATGCTGATCGGCCCGGCGGCAAGAGTGGAGCCCGCCGTGACGGGCGGCGCCGCGAGCCGGCGGAGCAGCGCGCGCACCCGAAGCGAGAGCTCCTGGGGGGAGAACGGCTTGGTGAGGTAGTCGTCGGCGCCGAGCGTGAGACCGCGGATGCGGTCGGTCTCCTCTCGCCGGGCGGTGAGGAGGATGACCCCCACGTCCTTGGTCTCCTCTCGCTTCCGCAGCTCGGCCAGAATGTCGTAGCCGGAGATGCCGGGGAGCATCAGGTCGAGAATGACGATGTCGGGCTTCTCCTCCCGGGCGGCCTTGAGTGCGTCGGGGCCGTTGGCGGCGGTGGAGACCCGGAAGCCCGCCTTGGCGAGATGATAGGCCACCAGCGCCGTGATGTCGGGCTCGTCGTCCACCACGAGAATGCGATACGTCATGTCGGCCTCCTGGTGCGGGGCGTCGTCTTCGACATCAGCGGCTCCAGCACCCGCGCGTCGGTATGCGATCGGCTCCGAAGGGCGGCGCGCTCCCGCTCCGCCCGCAACCCGGCGTCGTCCCGGACCAGGGCGTCGAGGATCGCGGAAACCAGACGGCCGGGGGTGCCGGCGTCGCGACGCAGACGGTAGAGCACGAACTGCGCGATGGGCGTGTCGCGCACCAGCTCGGATTTCCGGAGCACCTGGAGGTGACGGGAGACCGTGGGCTGGGGCAGGTCGAGCACTTCCTGCAGATCGGAGACGAAGAGGGGGGCCGCCGCGAGGCAGTTGAGGATCCGGAGCCGGGTGGGCTCCGCGACAGTGAGGAGGATCTCGGTCGCCGTGGGGCTACTCATATGCGCCGGAACATATATACGGCTAGGAGAATGGACAAGCCCTGACTCGTGCAGGCGTTGGCACTCGTGCACGCGCGACAACTGGCACGGGAGTCGCTTCTCCCTGCATCCGCGCCAAGCGCGACGGCTCGCCTCGAGCCACGCAAGCAGC
>Ga0114129_10017623_pt1 | contig 10167 bp, 13 predicted proteins | sample RhiMetdeltSRZDD1_FD_80071 | JGI IMG/M metagenome (GOLD analysis project Ga0114129, IMG submission 80071) | Populus rhizosphere microbial communities from Tennessee, USA - Rhizosphere MetaG P. deltoides SRZDD1 (version 2) (version 2) | ecosystem: Host-associated > Plants > Roots > Rhizosphere >...
AATGAATCGATAGCCGCGCTTGGGGACAGTCTCGACGTACCGATACGGTTCTCGCTCGTCGCCCAGCGCTTTGCGCAGCAGGGAGACCGTGTAGGAAAGGTTCGCCTCCTCCACGAACGTCCCAGGCCAGACCTCCTGCAGCAACTGCTCTTTGGTGACGAGATGGCCGGCGCGGCTGACCAGCGCCACCAGGTCGTCCCCGGACATGGGTGAAGGGCGCGGCCTTCAGGCGACGAGCATTCCATTTTCCCGCATCAGGCGCACGACGGGGCTAGAGCAGCACCAGTACGCCGAACGCGGTCGAGAGATCGGTCATGAGCATACGCCGCTTCAGTCCTGACACGACCCGCTGTTCTTTGCGAGAGTCGTGAACAAACAATGGGTTATGGACCAGTGGCATGCATCCAGTCAGGCCGCTTCACGGATCAACCAGGGTCGAAAATCGTCCCCTGACGAGTTTCATTGCTTTTCGAGGGCCGGAAGGCCCATTTGAACAGTTGCGGAAACCGTCCAGTGCGGCGAGCCAATCTTTCAAGGTCGATTCCGGACACATGGGTGACAGTTCATTCCGACCCCGAAGACATAGGTAACACTTTCGGACCAAACGGGTTCTCGATCGGTTCGAGCCGGCACGTCTCGTCGTCGAAGTAGCCCAAATCGTACTGCATAAAGGTGACGAGCCAAATGCGGTCGCCCACCTGCGTCACCCCGACGTTCTGGCCGGCGAAGACGTGGCTCAGATTCACCTTTCGGCCCGTGAAACAAATCCGGCCACATCGGGTCACCGTCACAGTCTGGTCGTGAAAGGGGTAGGTCAGGTCCTCGAGGCCGCGATAGACGCGCGGTGATCGGACGTAGACGTCGCCGGGCACCTTCATCCCCAACGCCTGATGCGGCCGCTCCTGGTTGTACCGCTCGATGAAGGCATCAAAGCGCGCCTGCTGCTGGAGGACGTTCGCCGCGGCGGGCTTCGTGGCTTCCTTCTTCAGCGTGAGGTGCATGCGCTCGTGGCGTCCGTTGGAGTGAGCCGTCAAATGCACCGCCGACGAGCGGTGCGCCGCAAACCTTTCGCGTTACGCATCCCTTCCATCCACTGCATGGCCGCGTCTTTCAAGTAATCGAATGCCGGCAGACGTGGGGCGAGTACCGCGTCTTCTTCCACGACGAGGCAGGACAGCTCCGGCGGCTCCCGCAGCAGTGGACGGATCTTGGTCCGACGGATCCTAGTGTGACTGTCGGAGCGGGTCGGGCCCATTTCCGATACGGCGACCTCGTTCGGTTAATCGATCTCGTAACCCGTCTCTCTCAGGCGTCGAGGCCAGCGGCCACATGAGTGTCAAGGGAATTGTGCCGCATATGATAGAGAAACTATGCCGCATATTCAGAAACCGTCGATGCGCCCCGATGGTTCGTAGGAGGAAAAACCTGGATCAAAATTGACGATTGACCAACGGTGGTCGGGGGAGCCGCTTGACGATCGTTATCGATGTGAGGCATAATTATACTTACAATGGCAGCTCGCTCGCTGCGGCACGATCCCAAAGTGGAGGCGCTTCACGCCCATGGCGCGTTGCATCCCCACCCGCAGGACGTCCGCGACCCGCTGTTTGGATCGCACGAATTTTTCGATGCGCGCGACCTCGTCCAGGTGAAATACGAAATGGTCCGTCGCGTCGAGGTCGACGGTCACTCCGTCGCTCAAACGACCGAGGCGTTCGGGTGTTCCCGGCCCACCTTCTATCAGGCGCAGACCGCGTTCAAGGCGCAGGGCCTGCCCGGCTTGGTCCCGCGCAAGCGGGGCCCCCGCGGCGCCCACAAACTCGACGACGCGGTGATGGCCGTTGTGCGCGCCCTCCGCATCGACGACCCGACGCTCAGTACGCCGGCGCTGCTCGATCACATTCGGCGCCGCTTTGGACTCGTCGTCCATCGGCGCACGCTCGAGCGCGCGTTCCGGCGCGAGGAAAAAAAACGACGCTGAACACGCCGACCGTCGTGACGGCGCCGATGGCGACGCCGGTGCTGGTCACGAGTTACGAGACCTTACGGCGGGTCGCACTCGGCCACAGTGCGCCCCATGACGGCCCCAGTCTCGGCTTCACGCTCCTGCTCCGCCAGGGCATGGCGGCATGGCTCGGGGCGTGGGCCCTGTGTCCCGCGCCCAGGGTCCCCGAACCAGCCGCCGCGCTGGTTGCCGCGATTCCATCCGTCGTGCACCACGAGCTCGCCCAGGTGTGGGCGCACATCGTCCTCTTGCACCAGGAGGTCGCATGACTGTCATCGACGAACGGCCGCACACGGTCACCCCTCGGCACCTCCGACGTCAGGCCTATCTGTACATCCGACAGTCGACGCTGCGGCAGGTCGTCGAAAACACGGAGAGCACCGAGCGTCAATATGCGCTCCGCCAACGCGCGGTCGCGCTCGGCTGGCCCATTGAGCAGGTCGTCGTGATCGATCGCGGCCTCGGGCAGTCGGGCTCGTCGGCCGCCGACCGCGAAGGCTTTCACCAGCTGGTGCGCGACGTCGGATTGGGTCTCGCCGGACTCGTGATGGGCCTGGAAGTCTCCCGACTGGCCCGCAATTCGACGGACTGGCACCGTCTGTTAGAAATCTGCGCCTTGACCGAGACCCTGATCTTGGATGAGGACGGCCTCTACGATCCCGCGCATTTCAATGATCGCCTGCTGCCCGGGCTCAAAGGGACGATGAGCGAAGCGGAGTTGCATGTGCTGCGCGCGCGGCTGCGCGGCGGCATCGTGAACAAGGCCGACGCGGCGAGCTGGAGATGCCCGTGCCGGTGGGCTTTGTCTATGACGCAGCGGGTCGCGTCACGCTCGATCCGGATCACCGGGTCCAGGACACGATCCGCGCCTTCTTCGACACGTTTCGCCGGACCGGATCCGCGACCGCGATCGTGAAAACCTTCCGCGATCAACAGCTGTTATTTCCCCGCCACGCCCGCCATGGCATCCACGACACCAGCTGCGTGAGACCAGCACCGAGATCGTGGCACTGATCGATCAGCTCCTCGACCAGGACACCGATCCAGGCGTCGCGACGATGCTGAACGCGCGCGGCTATGTGTCGGGCACCGGTCGGCCGTTCCAGGGCCGCATCGTGCAACTCGCAGCGGCGCACTCCGGAGCTCACGACGTCGTCGTACTTCGTCTCGGTCGACTCCCCGCCGATGACGCCCGTTCGAAACCCATTGAGTTCCTGAAGCACCAGGCCGGCGTTGCGGTACTCGGCGGGTGCGAGCTCGCGCGCTTCGAGCACCGCAGGGGTGACCCAGCCCGCACACACCTTATCGCGCGGAAAGCGGGCCCGGTCCATCACGATCACCTCGGCGCCTGCCTTGGCGAGCGTCCTGGCGCACGTCGACCCCGCTCGTCCCCCCCACCACCAGCACGTCGCCGTGTTGCATCAGGCGCCTTGTTCCGAAGCGGTGTACAGCGCGGCCCTGGTCCAGCTCGTGGTTCGTCCCCACGACGGCGCGAACACGATCTGGAACAACTGGAGCCAGCCTGTAGTGAATGTGGCCTCCGAGCCGGCGAGATACAGATGCCAGGCGCGAAAGAACCGATCGCCGAGCGACGCGCGAATCGTTGCTTCCGATCGCTCGAAACGCTCGCGCCAGTGCGTCAGCGTCCGTGCGTAGTGCAGCCGCAGGTTCTCGACGTCGAGGACCGACATGTCGGCAGGCTCGAGAACGCTCGACGTGACTTCGGCGAGCGTCGGGGGATACGCGCCCGGAAAGATGCGGCGGCCAATCCAGGCGTTTAGCGGCCTCGGTCGGTCGCGGCCAATGAAGTGCAGCAGACCGCGACCGGTGTCGCGCTTGAGGGTGCGTCGAAGCACCTCAGAGAGGACCGGAAGATTCCGCCGGCCGACGTGCTCCAGCATGCCGACCGACACCGCGACGTCGAAGCGCCCGGTGGCGTTGCGATAATCGTCCTCGATGAACTCGACGCGATCGATCAGACCTTCACGCGCCGCACGATCCCTCGCGAAGTTGATCTGCTCCACCGAGACGTTGAACGCCTTCACGTTGACGCCGTAGTGGCGCGCCATGTGGAGCGCCAGGGCGCCCCAGCCACACCCCGCCTCGAGGACCCGCTCACCGGGCTGCAGCTGCAACTTGCGGCAGACGAGATCGAGCTTGGCGATCTGCGCGGCTTCGAGCGTCGCGGACGGCTCGGGATAGTACGCGCACGTGTAAACCAACTGCGAATCGAGCCAGAGCTGGTAGAAGTCGTTCCCGAGATCGTAGTGATACCGCGCGTTCCTGCTCGAGGACAGCAGATCGTTGGCGGGCGCGAGCCAGAGCGCGAGCCTCTCGCGCAGTGTTGGCGCGAACGACTGGTTCAGCCGGCTGAGGGCTTCGAGCATCTCACGAAGCTCCCCACGCAACTCGATCCGCCTGGCGGAGTACATCTCGCCGAACTGAAGATCTGGATTCACAATCAGGCCGATGAGCGCGCCACGATCGCGAACGACCAGGTCCCCGATTCGCTCCGCGAGTCCCGGCGAGCTGCCGTCCCACAACTCGACCCGAACACGTGCCGGCGCAACCGTACGCTGCAGTTGCTCGGCGAACAATCGATCGAGTCGACTCGGCCGACGCGCACGCCGGACGACCGCATCCGATGGAGCACTTCCAAAGGACGCGGTGCGCCCCCGCTCTGCTTCGAACGTTGTTGCGGTCGATTGAGTCGCGATCCAGCTGCGGAGCGGTGGACACTCCTGTGGATCCGAACGAAGCTCGACGCCTTTCACGCTAACCTCTCTGAATAGGTTGGATCTGTATCCAACCAGCGTTCCGTCAGCGGTCACTTGGGGCCAAACCGGCGTCAAGCGCCACCGAATCCGATCCCGAACCCCGAACCCGGAACTCCGGGGTAGTTCGCTCAGCTGCCGGCTCGGAGCTGCCGGTTTCGCTTCCTGAGCAGTTCACCAGATACATCACCAGGGGCATCGAGATCAAGAACACGTCCTTCGCGAGCGACACGAGGCTATTCCAAGATCTCCACGCGTTTGGAGCCGAGATGCACGATGCCGTCAGAGAAATGCGCCGTGACGGTCTGTGTGATGAAGGCCAGCGCGCAATGAGAACCGTCAGTTCAGAATCGCCGCTCTCGTCGTTAAACCCTATGACAGCCGGGCCTGTCGCAGGTTTTATCCATCCACAGTGGGGGCACGGATACACTCGGGCCCGCGTAGGGCGTCGCCGTGATGTGACATTGCGATGGCTCAACAGCAGTCGAACGCGCTGCGTCAGGCCTCCGTCGGTCGAGGTGTTCTGGAACGCGCACATATCGTCCGAGCTCGGGGACGAAACCCGCAACTGAAACGCACGTTCCAACGTCTGACTGACCAGCAAGCACGGCAAAGACGCCTCGAGAAGAAGAAACTGCCCCAGCTCTTCGGGGCACATCATTTGCAGTCCGGTCGGCGGCCGAGCTGCGCGCTGAGAACCTGAGCGGTGCACATGTCTGAGCAAGCCGAATCATCCGAGTCGCTGCCGGACAGTCGCGCGAATCCGGCGAGCACGAACGTTACGAGCGCCGACGAGAGCGTCGAGAAGAACGCGGAAACGGAAAGAAGGAAGAAGCGAAAGAACAAAGTCCGGTCGGCGTGGATTTCGTTCGTGGGCCGCATCGTCGCGCAATTCGTGGGCGCTGCGGCAAGCATCCTTCTCGGCCTGATGTTTCTCCAGAAGTACCAGATGGCTTCCGCCAAATCGGGCTCCGGCGGAAGCGCGAAAGCAAGCGCCACCATCGCGGCGCCGTCGACACCCGCAAAACAGCGGCTATCCGACGGTCACCCCTCGATCGCCGTTCTCCCGCTCGAGAGCTTCTCACCCGATCCAAGGCAGGAGGCGCTGGCAAACGGGATGACCGAAGCGCTGATTGCGGGTCTCGCACAGACCGATAGTCTTCGCGTCATTTCTCGGACATCGTCGATGCACTACAAGGGCCTGCACATGGCCCTGCCCGACATTGGCCGGGAGCTGGGGGTCGATCTGATTGTCGAAGGATCGGTGATGAAGGCGGGCGAGCACGTTCGGGTCATCGTACAGCTCATCGACGCGAACAGCGATGAGCACATCTGGACGGCAACCTACGATCAGTACTATCGGGGCGCTTTGTCGTTACAGAAGGATGTGGCTCGGACGATCATGAGGGACCTGAACGAGGTGGCCGGGAAAGGGCCTGACGGGTGGCGTTCTACGCAGCGACAGCGTGGGCGGATTGTCGGCTGTGGCCATTCCGCCTCACCAGGCTGTCGGCCGAAGCCCGGCGACCCAGCCGTCCCGGAATCCGTAGAACTGCCCGCGCCATCGAGCACTTCTACAAGGCGGCCCTGACTGCCTCGCGTCGCGAAGGGCCGCTGACGATGGTGATCGTTTCGCAATCAGTGGCAGGAGCTCGTTCCGTAGTCCCGGTACGAGGCGCCTTCGACGGGCACGAACTCCCACCGATAACTGCCTGCCGCGAGCGTCAGCGCGAGCACACCGAGGTCCGTGCCCTGAGCTTCGCTGTTGGGACGCGCGAACTGGCTGGCGTATGCGGCCGCGCCGCCCGTTCCGACGACGAACTGTCGAATCCCTCGCGTCGGATCGGAACGGCCGTCCGGATCCTGCGGCGCGAACCGTTCGTACAGGTGGTCGTGCCCGCCGAGCACGACATCGGCATCGAACTCGTACAGGGCGCGCCAGAGATCCTGCATGTCGGGATTGACGCCGTGCGGCCCCGAGCTGAAGAGCGGCCGATGCCAGTAGGCAAGCGTGCACTGGGTTCGGTTCGCGGCAAGGTCGCTTCGCAACCAGCGCTCCTGGGCAGATCCGGCGCGCGCGAAGATTTCGCTGTTGAGCGCGATCACGTGCCACGAACCAAGGTTGAAGCTGTAATACCCCTGTCCCGCGGGACCGGCGTTCGATCCGAAGTAGTCGAAGTACGGCGCGGCATTCGGGGATCCGTATTCATGGTTGCCCGGCGTCGGGCGGGTGCGGCCGCGGTGGCGGCCCCAGGTCGGCGCGTAGCAGTCTCGGTAATCCGAGGTGGATCCGTTCGGATACGCGTTGTCGCCGGTCGTGAAAACGGTGCCGTCGATCGTGTTGAGAAGCTTTGCGGTCAATTCGCTGCCCGGGCGATTGCAGTCCGCGATGTCGCCGGCGCCGACGTCGACGCCGGCGCCCCCCCTTGTAGAGGCCAATCGAGTGGTCCCGGCTTCCGTCGATGATCGCGCCGAAGCACCCGAAGCGCCTGTCGCGACCGCACGAGACCAGAAGTCCCCCACGAACCAGCAGCCGACGAAGAAGGAGTGGGGATTCGAGTGGGCAGATCATCCGTCGCTGTATGTCGGGAAGAACACGCGGATCGATTTTCGCGCGCGTGTGCAGGCAGACGTGCGCGACTCGGAGGCCTCGATCGGCGATACGTCCGGGTTCGACGTGGCTCGGAAGCGTGTCGGTGTCGAAGGACGCGTCGCCGGAATCATCGATTTTCAGATCGAGCGGGAGCTTGACGGCAGCGATCCGTGGCGCGACGTGTACGTCGACTACAGGCAGTTCGCGTACGCGGAGGTGCAGGCGGGAAAATTCAAGTTACCGTTCAGTCTCGACGAGACCACGAGCTCGACGAACCTCGACTTCGTCTACCGATCGCGTGCCGCGACGCAGCTCGCGCCAGGACGGGATCACGGCGCGATGGTGCACGGCCGCGTCCTGAAGGGGAAGCTCCACTACGAGCTGGGCCTGTTCGACCACGACGGCAAGAACGCGCGAACGAACAATCCCGATCGCGTCTTTGGCGGCACCACGGTCGCGGGCAGGGTCACGATGCAGCCGTTTAGGCGGCAGAAGACGGCTGTGAGGGACCTGCAGTTTGGCGTGGCGTTCACCCACAGCGACGTTCCGACCGGGTATTCGTCGCTTCGCGGCCGCACCGCGCTTGACGCGTCGTTCTTCCCTTCCGATGTGTGGGTGCAGGGGCAGCGTCGTCGCGTCGGGCTCGAAGTGCGCTGGCGTCCCGGTTCCTTCTCGGTCAAGTCGGAGTACATCCGGGTCACGACCGAACGACTGGGCCAGAGCGTGGAGGATATGGATCTTTCACCAGTGCTCGCGACCGGATGGTACGTGAGCGGGACATGGGCGATCACCGGCGAAGCGAAGGCCGACGGCCTCGACCATCCACGGCATCCGATCCTTCGCGGCGGCTACGGCGCCATCGAGCTTGCGATGCGTGTCGAGGGGCTCGCGTTCGGCAGCACGGCATCCAACGATCTTCCATCGGCGAGCCCTCGCGCCGACGTGATTCGGGGTAACAGCGATCGCGTCTCGACATTCGGCGTCAACTGGCGTCTACGCGATCGTCGAACGTATCGATGCGGAATTTCTCACGCGTAGAGGCGCGGACGGGTCCGGCTATCTTTTCGAGTATCGCAACAAGGGGTCGTTCTACGGAGGCTCCCTCGGGGATGAACTGGATCCGTACAAGCAGCGCTTCGAACCACGGACGCACAAGCTCGACGCCGATACCATTCTCTACTCGCCAATACGCGATCTCTTCCAGGAGGTGAGCGGACCGGACGACGCCGTCTGGCGGGAGCGCGTGGAATCCTTCATCGACTTGGAACAGTTCGTCCGTCAGGTCGCCATAGAAATGTTCCTGTCTGAACACGACGGTCTTCTCGGGTACGCCGGGATGAACAACTTCTATCTCTATCGAGCGACGTCGAGAGGGCAGCAGCGGGTCCTCGTCTGGGATCTGGACCTCTCGTTCAGAGATTACGACTCGTCCATTTTCTTGCGTGCGGATGAAAACGAGCTGTTCAGGCGCGCGATGGCGTATCCCGATCTGCACACACTCTATTTACAGAAACTCGAAGACTGTGCGCGCTCGGCGCTCGAGGACGACTGGCTTTCGAACGAGATCGTGTCGTCTGCAGCGCTCATCCGAGATTCGGCGCTCGAGGACGGGGTGAAGCCGTTCTCCAACGACGACTTCGATTCCGCAGTCTCCTGGATGAAGGACTTCGGGCGACTGCGATCGGCGTATGTGCTCGAAGCCGTCGCCGGCGCCCGCCGACAGTAAGAAGTAAAGACAGAAGCTAGAAGTTAGAGCGTCAAGGCACGATCGCTCTAGCTTCTAGATTCTAGCTTCTACGTTCTGGCTCCTGACTCGCTACGCTACACGGGCACGCCGTCCGGGCGTACGGTCACCGGATCGAGGAACGGCATCATGGCGCGAAGCTTTGCGCCGACCTGCTCGATTGGATGCTCCTGCTCGCGCGTGCGGGTCGCGTTGAAGTTCGGGCGGCCCTGTTCGTTCTCGGCGATCCAGGTTTTCGCGTAGGTGCCGTTTCGAATCTCCGCGAGCATCTGCTTCATCGTCTGCTTCGTCTGGGCGGTGACGATGCGCGGGCCGCCGGTGTAGTCGCCATGCTCGGCGGTGTCGCTCACCGAGTAGCGCATGTAGTTCAGGCCGCCGCGGTACATCAGATCGACTATCAGCTTCAGCTCGTGGAGACACTCGAAGTACGCGATCTCCGGCTGGTAGCCGGCTTCAACGAGCGTTTCGAATGCCGCTTTCACGAGCGCACTGACGCCGCCGCAAAGCACCGCCTGCTCGCCGAACAGATCCGTCTCGGTCTCTTCGGAGAATGTCGTCTCGATCACGCCCGCGCGCGTGACGCCAATCCCCTTCGCATACGAGAGCGCCAGCGCCCGCGCCTGTCCGGTCGCGTTCTGATGAACTGCGAGGAGCGCCGGTGTTCCGCCGCCTTCGAGGTACAACTCGCGGACGCGGTGGCCGGGGGACTTCGGCGCAATCATCGTGACGTCGACATCGGCGGGGGGTGTGATGGTGCCGAAGCGGATGTTGAAGCCGTGCGCGAACATGAGCATCTTGCCGCGCGTCAGATGCGGGGCGATGTCGCGTTGGTAGAGCGCCGGCTGCACCGTATCTGGCACGAGCAGCATGATCACGTCGCCCCAGTTCGCCGCGTCCGCGACCGAGGTCACTGTCAGGCCGGCAGCGCGCGCTTTTGACGCAGACGTGCTGTTCGCCGACAACCCGACGCGGACGTCCACGCCGCTGTCGTGCAGGCTGAGCGCGTGGGCGTGGCCCTGCGATCCGTATCCGATGACGGCAACCTTCTTTG
>Ga0114129_10017624_pt1 | contig 10167 bp, 5 predicted proteins | sample RhiMetdeltSRZDD1_FD_80071 | JGI IMG/M metagenome (GOLD analysis project Ga0114129, IMG submission 80071) | Populus rhizosphere microbial communities from Tennessee, USA - Rhizosphere MetaG P. deltoides SRZDD1 (version 2) (version 2) | ecosystem: Host-associated > Plants > Roots > Rhizosphere >...
CAGGCATCTCCGACGCCGTCCGCATCGTAGTCCGCCTGGTCGGCGTTTGGCGTCGAAGGGCAAGTATCGAACGGGTCGGCATCGCCGTCCAGGTCGCTGTCCGCCGGCGCCTCTTCGCACTCGGGGCGGCTGGTGTCGACCGGCGGCGTGAGTAGTGACGGCGGAGTCGTGAACGATGGGTTGGCGAAGTCGAAGAACTCGAGCATCGGGTCGGCAAGTGCCGTCCGGTTGGTCAGGCTCGGCAGGCCGTAGCGGGTCTCGATGAAGTGCAGGATCGAGGTGTGGTCGTGCACATTGTGCGAGACGAAATGCTGCTTCGCATACGGCGAGACCACCGCGACCGGCACGCGGAACCCGTAGCGGTCGAAGGTGCCGTATGGCTGGTGGCTGGGCATCGGCGGGTGCAGGTCCTGCCCGGGGTTGTTCGGGTCGGGGCTCGGCAGCGGCGCCGCCGGCGGCGGCACGTGATCGAAGTAGCCGCCGTGCTCGTCATAAGTAAGGAATAGCGCCGACGAGCTCCAGCTCGAGCTGTCCATCAAGCCCTGGATGACGTCGTGCGTGAACTTCTGCCCGACCTGCACGTTGGACGGAGGGTGCTCGTCGCTCTGGACGTTCTTGCTGGCGACGAACAGAGGGTCGACGAAGGCGACCTGCGGGAGAGTGCCCGCGGCCAGGTCGGTGTAGTACTGGTTGATGTTCACCACCTGCGGTGGAATGTGGTTGCGGGCGTAAGCAAATTCGTTCGCGAAGGTCAGTACAGGTTGCGCGCCGTAGACCTTCCAGGTGATCCCGGCCTCGTCGAGGGAGTTGAAGATCGAGCGGCCCTTGAAGTCGTCGACGGCCATCGGCATGCGGTTCGTCGTCTCGGCGAACTGCTGGTCCGTGTCGATGTATGACGTGCCGGCGAGCAGGTAGAAGCGGTTGGGATACGTCGGCCCGAGCAGCGAATCGAAGTAGCGGTCGCCCATCGCGAACGTCGAGAACAGCTGGTAATAGAAGGGCAGATCCTGCTGCGTGTAGTAACCCATCGTCCGACGCCCGGACGGCTCGACGCCGGCCTCGGAGTTCGCCGTCGTGAACCCGTCCTGCGCGCCGTTGTCCCACTCCGTGTGCGAGGCTGCCCAACCGTGGCCGAGGTCCGTCGCCTCGCAGAGCAGCGTCTGGTGGAAGGGGCGCACGGGCGGGCCGCCGCTCGGGTTTGGGTTCGAAGCGTTGGCCGGGAGCGCCTCGACGTCCAGCGTCGGGTCGTACTCCTTCAGCTTGCCGAGATAGTGGTCGAACGACCGGTTCTCCTGCATGAGGACGACGACGTGGTTGATCGACTGCGCGAGCTGCTGGACCTCGCCCGGCGCCGCGCCGAAGGGCGGAGCGGTCGAGCTTCCGGAAGACATTCCGCTGCCCGCAAGCAGCGCGAAAAGGACAGCAAGTCCGGCGGACAGCCGCAGGTATCGCATGGCACTCCTCTATTCACTTGGGCCCGGTATGGCGCCAATGATAGCGCGCAACGCGCCTATGTCAAGAAGCTGACCCGCCCCTCGCGCAGCGCTTCATGCCTGATATGGCGGCGACCCTCCGCGCGTGGCGGCTGCAGACGCTTCTCCGGTGGTTCCCGGCGGACCTGTGGAAAGCCACCGCCGCTCGTCGGTAGCGCCTCAGCCGCGTGCTCACGACCGCCCGGTCTGCCGAAGGAAGTCTAACCTGACAACACGTACCTAGCCGCGCAAGCGCCTTCGCGCCGACACGTAAACGACGATCAAGAAGAGCATAAAGGCAACGCCGAGGCTTAAGAAAACAATCGCCAGTACAGGATCAGCGCGAACTATTCCGAGAACTCCGACAACAAAGAAAAGGATAGTAACTGAGGCGACAACGATTAACTGGAGTGGATTCGGGTCCTGTTGTCCGCGTGCCATGCTGGACCTATTTTAGGGTCGGCAGACCATTGACACGACCGCGCCCGTCCGCCACAACGCGGCCCAGGACCCGCCGGACGGCGGGCTAGCCGTCTTTCTTTACCGATTATTAACCAAAGTTAAGAAACGGTTAACTGGCTGTTCACCGAACAGTAGGTAGTGTGGGAGCAAACCAACCGGACAGGGGGACACGTTCGCGGAATGGCTTTTCGGAAAATCATCGGCAGGCTGCTCGGGCGTCCGGGCGCCTACGACGTTGATGCGGTAACCAGCATTCTGAGGGGAAGGAGCCAGCCGCGGAGCACGGATATCTTCCGCGGCTTTGACTCCCCGCCCGCGCCTCCAGGCGCTGGGACAGAGGAGCCACCGCCCGCTTCCGCGGAAGAGAAAGCCCCCTCCCGGAAGAATGCGGTCAAACGCAAGAGACCACCTGTACCAACGCCGGATAGGTTCTAGGCGATAATCCTGAGCTTTTGCCCGGGATTCGGCCAGAGCGCCGGCAGTGCTTAGTGAGAAGCGTTTGGCCAGCCAATTGGGAGGGCGATTTGGGCGCGGCTAATAAACGGACCCGGTGCGAGGGCGGACAGGTGCTTGTCGTCTTTGTGCTGGCTCTCGCGGTGATTCTCGGCTTCGTCGCCATGACGGTTGACCTCGGCCTCTTTTTCGAGGATAGGCGCCATCTGCAGAATACCGCCGATGCGGCTGCCCTCGCCGGCGTAGCGGAGTTGCCTCTGAAACCGCTCGCCGCCAGACAGAAGGCGGAGCAGTGGGCCGCTAACAACGGCGTGCCCGCCTCGCAGATAAAGAAGATCGAAATACGCACGACCGAAGTGCCGAACGATACCCTCTACGTCGAACTGGAGAAGCAGTTTAGCTGGGTCTTCGGCACGGCGTTGGGTTTGAGCACCCAGCCCGTCTCAGCCGGCGCCGCCGCTCAGATCCGCTCGCTACGCGGCACGAGCAACCTCATGCCCTGGGCGATCCTGATGGGCGACTCCGCTTGCCTGGATTCAAATAACAAACCGATCTCGGGCGCAAACTGCTCCGTCAAGCTCGGGGCCGGCGCCAGCACGGTCGGCGGCTGGTACGGGGCTCTCGATTTAGACGGCTCTGGCGGCGGCAGCAGCGAATACGAGTCCAATATCATCGACGGTACCGCAGATACGAAGTACTGCTCCGTCGGCCAAACAGATCCCGACTGCCAGTCTTTCGTCGTGGACGCCCTGCCCGGCAACAAGGTCGGTGGCACCAATCACGCCATCGACCAGCGTCTGCTCAATGAACCCAAATGTGACACCAACGGCAACCGCATCGATGACTTCGGCGAGGTGTTCGTCGCCGGGCAAAACGGTTTCGCGAAGTTCGCCATTGTCTGCCCGCAGAGCCCGCGTTACGTCATCATTCCGATCGTCACTCCGAACCAGGCCCCGGTGAAGACTGTCACCATCCAGGGTTGGGCAGTCGCATATCTGAAGAGCTATAGCTGCGTAGGCGCGGTCAACTGCACGGGCGGTAAGGGCCATTGGGAGGTGCAGGTGACGATGGTTGACGCCATCTACTCCGAATCGCCGGACCTCATTGGCCCCTTCAATCCCCTGAGCAGAATCGCAGTGCGCTGGCTAATCGAATAAGGTCCTTTCGTCATTCAGTGCCGAGGCGGTCAGCAAGCCGCTTCCTGTCCTTACGGAAAGTCCCGCCCGGCCTCCCCTGGGCGGGACTTCCGTTTGTACGGCCGTCTCGGTCATCACCACTCACCCGCCGACGAAAGCTAAGCAGGCCGAGCGTTAAGCAGATTAAGGGACTAGGCGGTCGCCCTCGACTGCCGATACCCCTTCCTCCAGGAAGGCCCGCCCGCTCCACATCGGACGGGTCTTCCGTCTTGTTAGCCACACCCCAGTCCTTAGGCCATCCCCTGCGATAATCCCCCCACACTCAATCGTCAGTCACATTGAAGAAAGCGCGGCCGGCAAGAGCAAGCTCGAGGCCTTTTGCGGAACGAAGCCCGCGCCGTATGGCTTCCAGCCCGTAACAACGGTCTACGGCGGGCGTCTTGACGATGAGAGGCTGGGCGCTCTGCCGACAGCGATGTGGCGCCCGCGCAAGCGAGGGAAGCGAAATGACAACCAGAAGAACGGTTCGAGTGCTCGTCGTCGAGGATAGTCCGACAGATCAGCTTCTCATCCGCCACGCTCTCGAACGATACGAGGAGATCGACTTCGACATCGCCGTCCTGCCGTCCACGAAAGGGCTTAGCAACCTTCTGGAAAAGATCGAGGTTGACGTTCTGCTTCTCGACTACAGCATGCCCGGGCAGAGCGGCTTGGAATTTCTGCGCGGGATTCCGGTCGGACGCGAAATGCCGCCCGTTATCATGCTGACAGGCTCGGGTGATGAGCTCGTCGCGAAGGAAGCGATCCTGGCCGGCGCCTACGATTACTTTCTCAAGTCGCGCATCGAGCCGAACGCGCTCGGGACCGCGATTAGCGAGTGCCTGGAGAAGGCTTCGCGTGAGAACGCCGCTCGTCGTCAGAAACTCGAGACCGAGAGGCTGGCCGTCGTCGATGCCCTCACGGATCTCTACAACAGGCGGTATCTCGCTGATGCTCTGCGGCGTGAGTGTGGCCGGGTGGGCAGATACGGCGGTGAGCTGTCTTGCCTGATGATCGACATTGACGGCTTTAAGCATTACAACGACCTCCACGGACACCCCCACGGAGACGCGATTCTGCGCCGGGTAGCCTCCCTGATCTCCGCCTCGATTCGAGACTGTGACATTGCCGCCCGGTACGGTGGCGATGAATTCTGTATTGTCCTCACGCAGACCGATCACGAAGGCGCTTTGAACCTGGCCGGACGGTTGCGTACCAGCATCGTTCAGAACTGCCTTATGGCTGGCGCAGGCACGGACCCGGTTACAGCGAGCATTGGAGTCTTCACGGCCGCGGGCCATCCTCCACCTGACCCCGAGAGCCTCATTGAGGGCGCTGATACGGCGCTTCGGCAGGCGAAGGCCGCTGGTAAGAACCAGGTGCATGCGATCTCGAGCGCGCCCGCAGTGACATCGTAACGAAGCAACGGGCGTCCGGCCCTCCGGCAATCGCGAGCTTCCGCGATTGCCCCCCGAGATCCCTCCCGAAGCAGCGAGACGCCTTCCTCTAGATTACCCGCATCACGAGTCCGGCCCTCCTCATTAATCAGCGCTCTACACCCTCATTCCTCTCTTCGTCTGGAACTCCTTAACCATTTCTCAACCTTCGTTAACTTTTGGTTAACTGAGCTGGGCCCATGTTCCCGGCTACGCTGTAATCCCCCGCACAAGTATTCGCCTTTGTGCGCCCTCAGGGGAAAGGAGCGTGCTTCTTGAAGAGCCGGGATCAGGGACGACAAGCGGACGACTTTAGCGCTCCGCATGCGCTGGCTGACCACGATGATGTCGCCGAAGGTGCTGCCGGCGGCGCTAGGGCATCTCTCTTCGCCGGGTCTGGATCGAACGACGGGTCCGAGTGCATCGCCCCGCACCTAAGCACGCACGGGTATTCAGAATGGGTCCCGCAACCACACCCGGTAAGCGTCGTGATACCGGCTCGCAATGAGGAGAAATGCCTCCCCTACGTACTGAGCCGAATACCACCCTGGGTTCACGAAGTGATCCTCGTCGACGGAGCGTCCGTTGACGCCACCATCGATGTCGCGCGCCACCATTGGCCCTCGATCCGGATCGTTCGACAGACCGGCAAAGGAAAAGGAGCGGCTCTAAAGCAAGGGTTCAGCCACTCCACCGGCGAGCTAATCGTCGCGATTGACGCAGACGGCAGCATGGACCCCGCTGAGATGAGTGTCTACGTAGCATTGCTCGCTCTTGGCTTCGACTACGTTAAGGGCTCTCGAATGCTACCTGAGGGGGGCTCACGCGATTTGACTCTCTTTAGACGGCTGGGCAACTGGACATTTCGCATGCTCACAAATCTCATTCATCGCTCGCACTACACCGACCTCTGTTACGGGTACTTTGCCTTTCGCCGCGGGACCGTCGATGCCTTGCCGCTTCGGTCGGACGATTTCGCGATAGAGACGGAAATCAACATCAAGGCTTGGAAGGCCGGGCTTCGGATCATCGAGGTTCCAAGCCGTGAATTCGATCGAATCGACGGTCGCAGCGCTCTGAGACCTTTTGGCGATGGCTGGCGAATCCTCAGCGCCATCTTCAGAGAATGGTTCTCCGGTAGCTCTCGGCGCCGGGCGAATGGCGACCTGGGGTTCTTCCAGCCCAGCCCGGTTGTCATTGGTCGGAACGAATCCATCGAATGAGACCGAGGCCGGTCGTCGCCAACTGCCTGGTGACGATCGCTACCATCCTGGCTGTCGTCCTGCTGGCAGCCTTATTCCTTGAAGCTGGAATCGACGTTTCGGCTAGCTCCGGGCTTCCGTTCGCTGACGGCTTCGAGAGCGGAGACTTCTCGCGTTGGACGAACGTCACCGTAGCAGGCGACGGTTCTGCGGCCGTCCAGCAGCAGACAGTCTGGGGCGGCCTCTACGCAGCGCGGTTGGCCACTAGCTCGTCATCGAGCTCTCGCGCATACATACGTAAGACGGTTTCGGACGCGGACGTCGACGCGGCCGGCATGTTCAACGTCCAGGCGGAGGGCGCCAGCGGCGGCAACGTGCCAATCTTCCGCTTCTTCGACGCCGCCGGCACGCGACTGATAAGTCTCTACCGCCAAAACTCTACCGGTGGGCTCTGGGTGAGCCACAGCGGCGTTCGTTACTCCACGGGACAGGTCATCGCCCTCAACACCTGGAATCGGCTGGAGGTGCACAGTGTCGTGGTGACTGACGGCGCCAGCACCGTCCAGGTCTGGCTCAACAGCCACAAGGTTTATGAGACGTTCTCCGCGAGCCTGGGGTCGGCACTGGTCTCCAGCATTCAGCTGGGAAATGAAACCGGCGGTCAGGCAGGCACGGTGATTAGCGATGACATTTCAATCGTCGGCCCGGCATCGACTCCAACCGCCTCTGCAACTGCTACCGCCACTGCCTCGCCTACTGAGACACCAACTCCGACGCCCACATCGACAGCCACCGCGACGCCCACGCCAACCGCGACTGATACAAGCACGCCCACCCAAGCGCCCACGCCAAGCGCAACCGCCACGCCGGCCGCCACACCGACTCAGACTGCGACCGCTACCCCGACCGCAACACCGACTCAGACCGCGACTGCGAGCCCCACCCAGACGCCGGCCCTTACCGCATCGCCGACCGAGACACCCACTCTGACGCCAAGATCAACGCCCACCGAGACGCCCACGCCGACCACGACCGATACACCCACGCCCACCCAAGCGCTCACTCCAAGCGCAACCACGACCTCGACGCCCACTCCTATCGCGACCGCTACCCCGACCGCCACGTCTACTCAGACTGCGACCGCGAGTCCCACCCAGACGCCGGCCCCTACCGAATCGCCTACCGAGACACCCACTCCGACGCCAACACCGACGCCCACCGAGACACCGACGGCGACCGCTACCGAAGCCCCGACGCCCACTCCCACCGGGACATCCACCGCGACCCCAACGCCGACTCCCACTGAAACCCCTGCCCCGACCGCCACCGGAACTCAGACTGCGACCGCGAGCCCCACCCAGATCCCGCCTGCTTCCACATCGCCGACTGAGATACCCACTCCGACGTCAACATCGACCCCTACCGAGACGCCCACGCCGGCCGCTACGGAAGCCTCGACGCCCACTCCGACAGGGACCTCCACCGCCACCCCGACACCGACTCCCAGCGCGATGCCCACCTTTACGCCAACGCTTGCGCCTACGCCCACGCCGGGCAGCATCGCGCTTGATCCCATAGACGACGTCTACGTTGAGCAAGACCTGCCGAGCAGTAACTTCGGTCAGGATTCGTCAATCAAAGTGGACGGCCAGGTGAATGGACAGAACTCGGCCGCTGAGGCCTACTTGAAGTTCGACCTGACACCTCTGGGCGGCCTTCCCGTCACTCAGGCGACCCTCCGCATGTGGGTGGCCAACGAGTCGGTTGACACCCTTAGCCTCAAAAGCGTCGCTGACAACACATGGACTGAAAACGCCATCTCGTACACAAAGCGGCCATCCAAGGGCGGCCTCGTTACGACCTTCGTGCCAAGCGTCCATGATGTCTGGAAAGAGGTAGACCTCACGCCGGCCGTTGCTGCAGCCGCCGGCTCCAACTTGTCCATCGCTATCGATGCTGCGAGTGGCATCGACGGATATACCTTCAACTCGAACGAAGCCCCATCCAACAGGGTAGAACTCCGCGTAAGTTGGGCGGACGCCGGCGCCGCGACGTCGACGCCGACCATCACGCCCACCCCCGGCCCTACGCCCGCCCCGGGGACTTTCTCCTTCGGAGTCGCGGGAGACTGGGGCCAGAACAGCAACACCACCGCCGTCCTGAACGCCCTCCACAACTCCGGAGCCAACTTCGCCATCGCTCTCGGCGACTTCAGCTACGTTAATGGCAGTTCCGAGAACAACTGGTGCAACTTCGTGAAGGCTACCATCGGCAGTTCCTACCCGTTCGAGCTCATCTCCGGCAATCACGAGGACGCGGTTCGCGATGGACAGATCAACAATTACGCGAGCTGCCTGCCGCACCGGCTGACACCGCTCACCGGCCTCTACGGCAAGCAGTATTACTTCGACTACCCGTCCGGCACCCCCCTTGCACGCTTCATCAACATCTCGCCGGGCCTCACCTTCCCGGACGATGGCGCCTACACCTACAGCGCGGGCGGCGCTCGCTATAACTGGGTCAGGGACGCCATCGACGGAGCGCGGTCAGCGGGCATCAAGTACGTGGTGGTCAGCATGCACAAGTACTGCATCTCGCTTGTCAGCGGGTCCTGCGAAGCCGGTGCCGACATCATGAACCTGCTTATCTCGAAGAAGGTTGACCTCTACTTACAAGCGCACGATCACGCCTACTCCCGCAGCAAGCAGCTCGCCCTCAAGAGCGGCTGCGCGAGCGTCACCCCGGGTTCTTTCAAGTCGAACTGTGTGGTGGATAGCGATAACCAATTTGCTTACGGGGCCGGGACCGTAATCGCGACCGTCGGCACCGGTGGAGTCGGGATCAACAGCCAGAACGGGAGCGACCCGGAAGCCGGCTACTTCACCACGTATCAGGGCTCGAACTCGAACCCCACCTTCGGGTTCCTGCAGTTCACGGTTTCGCCCACGAGTATCCGCGCCGAGTTCGTGCGCGGCTCCGGCGGCGGCTTTACCGACGTCTTCACCATCCAGTAAACGCGCCTAACGCGAGCCATCGTACGCCCGCCAAAACAATGGACGGGTCCATGTTCCAGGTATCTGCCAATCACGAGAACCTCGTGTTCTCACGGATTTCTAGAAGCCGAGGAGAGCGATGATCAGGCCGAGCGCGAGGAATACATCGCCCACGCTGAACCTGACGAACCGGTTGCCAAAGTTGTCAGCAAGAAGCAGAAGCCGTTGCCCGCTCTGCCTCTGGACCCAGAGCGAACGGGCGGGCCCCTTGCGCTTCCAATGAGTGGATACAGGCATAAATCCGCCGTTCGCCAGCGTGACCGCCCCGTTGCAAGCGACACCGGCACCCAGCAGCAACTGCGACGGCCCCACGGTCCAGTTAAGGAGCAACTCAGCGGCGGCTATTCCCCAGAACAATGCGCAAGTGCCGAGCCCGGGCATCCGTTGCCACAGTAGTCTCGCAGCAAACAGCGCTGCGGGCGCTAACCAGACGATCATCGCGCTCGCGTCAGTCTACGACACAGCGCGGACACTAGCTTAGCGGTCTCACGTTATCTCAGAACCTGGAAACCATTTGGTTGTTGCGCAGCCAGCCTCTGATGCGGAGAGGATGGCACTCCTGTCCGCACCTTCCCCCTTACAACGCCGCGTACCGGCTGACAGCTTCGTCGGCGTCACAGGCATTACGAAGCTCAATCGCTTGTTCGGGTGGCAACACAGTCGCTGATAGCAGCGGCGCGGTCGGCCGCTTGCTGTCCACCTGCCCGTGTACGCTTATGGCCGGGTCGTGCCTTAGCCGGCTTCGACCGGTACGGTCAGTTCGACGACGTAACCCTGCGCCACACTTCCCGTCACTTTGCCGAGCTGATGCACCCCGCCGTCGTCCCCGAAGACGTTGTCGGACTGTAGCGAGACCCTGCTCAGGTTTTCAACGCTCTGGCTGTAGCCGTCGGTCGCGAACACCGTCTCGCAGA
>Ga0114129_10017626_pt1 | contig 10167 bp, 9 predicted proteins | sample RhiMetdeltSRZDD1_FD_80071 | JGI IMG/M metagenome (GOLD analysis project Ga0114129, IMG submission 80071) | Populus rhizosphere microbial communities from Tennessee, USA - Rhizosphere MetaG P. deltoides SRZDD1 (version 2) (version 2) | ecosystem: Host-associated > Plants > Roots > Rhizosphere >...
ATGACGTGCAGCCCGCCCTGCTCGATCACGCCGGGGCCGAGCAGGATGTCGACGCCGCGACCGGCCATGTTCGTCGAGAGCGTGACCGCTCCGCGCTGCCCGGCCTCGGCGATGATCAGCGCCTCGCGCTCGTGGTTCTTCGCGTTCAGGACCTCGTGCCTGATGCCATGGCGGCGGAGCTGGTCCGACAGCTGCTGGCTCTTCTCCACCGAGGTTGTGCCGATGAGCACCGGCTGGCCGCGCGTGTTGCGCTCCTTGACGTCCGCGATGACGGCGTCCCACTTCCCCTGCTCGGTGGCGTACACGAGGTCTGGATCGTCCCGTCGGACCATCGGCCGGTGCGTGGGGATCTGCGTGACCTCGAGCTTGTAGACCTTGAAGAGCTCCTCGGCCTCCGTCGCGGCCGTACCGGTCATGCCTGCGAGCTTGGCGTACATCCGGAAGTAGTTCTGGATCGTGATCGTCGCGAAGGTGCGCGTCTCGCGCTGGATCTTGACGCCTTCCTTCGCCTCGACCGCCTGGTGCAGCCCGTCGCTCCAACGCCGACCGGGCATGAGGCGACCGGTGAACTCGTCGACGATGACGACCTCGTCGTCCTTGACGACGTACTCCTTGTCGCGGCGATACATGGCGTGCGCCTTCAAGGCGTTGTCCATGAAGTGCACCGCCGTGACGTCGCCCTCGTACATGTTCTTAAGCCCGAGCAGCTTCTCGGTCTTCGCGATGCCCTCCTCGGTGAGCGTTACAGAGTGAAACTTCTCTTCGAGGATGTAGTCCGTCTCGGGTCGCAGCTTCTTCGCGACCGAAGCGAAGCGGTAGTACTGCTCGGAGACGTCCTCCGCGGGCGAGCTGATGATCAGCGGCGTCCGCGCCTCATCGATGAGGATCGAGTCCGCCTCGTCGACGATGGCGTAGGAGAGCTCGCGCTGAACCGTCCGCGCGAGGTCGTCCACCATGTTGTCGCGCAGATAGTCGAAGCCGAACTCGCTGTTCTGGCCATAGGTGATGTCGGCGAGGTACGCCTCGCGACGTGTGATCTCGCGCCAGTGGCGGTGGCGCTCGTCCACGGCCTCGAGCACGACCCTGGGGTCGTAGACCGCGGACTTCTCGTGTGCGATGTAAGCGACGCTCATCCCGAGCAGTTGGTAAATCGGCGCCATCCAGCCCGCACCGGTCTTCGCGAGGTAGTCGTTCGTCGTGACCAGGTGCGCGCCCTTGCCGGCGAGGGCATTCAGGTATAGAGCCGCCGAGGCGACGAGCGTCTTGCCTTCACCGGTCTTCATCTCCGCGATGTGTCCTTTGTGCAGGGCCATCGCTCCCATGAGCTGCACGTCGAAGTGACGCTGGCCGAGGGTGCGCAGCGCCGCCTCACGCACGGCGGCGAACGCCTCCGGCAGCAGGTCGTCGAGTGTCTCGCCCTTCGCCAGCCGCTCGCGGAACTCGGTCGTTCGCGCCCGGAGGGCGTCGTCGGAGAGTGCCTTGGTCCCGGCCTCGAGCGCGTTGACCTTCTCGACGACCTTCCTCAGTCGCCGCAGCTCAGCCTCGTTGGAGTCGAAGATCCGGGTGAGAACGCTCAAACTTCGATGCTAGGTCACCGGCAGCGGCATCTGCGAACCCGGTGGGTTGAAGAGAGCGCCCACCGACTCGCCCTCGTGGATCCGTCGGATCGCCTCCGCGAAGAGCGGAGCGACGGTGAGCACCCGGACCTTGCGGTTGTTGCGCACCGTCGGGGTCATCGGGCAGGTATCGGTCGTGATGAGCTCGACGATGCCGCTCGCGGTCAGCCGCTCGGGGGCGTTGTCGCTGAAGACACCGTGGGTGCACGCCGCCCATATCTCGTCGACCCCGCGCTCCTGCAGCACCCGGATGGCATTGAGCATCGTCGTGCCACGATCGATCTCGTCGTCGATCACGATCGCGCGCTTCCGGTCGATGTCGCCGATGACGCCGACGATCTCGCTCTGTCCGCTGTTGTCGCGGTGCGTCTTCTGCATGAAGACCAGTGGGATATCCAGCATCTCGCCGATGCGCCGCGCCTGGTTCGCGTAGCCGAGATCCGGGACGACCAACGCGCATTGGTCGGGCGCCGGCTCGACGATCGTGCGCAGGTACTCGACCAGAAGATTGCGCGCTGACAGCTCGTCACCCGGGATGCTGAAGAAGCCCTGGATCTGCATCTGGTGCATGTCCATCGTGAGGAAGCGGTTCGCACCCGACACGGCGATGAGGTCGGCGAGAAGGCGCGCCGTGATCGGGACGCGCGGCTGGTCCTTCTTGTCGCTGCGACCGTAGGCGTAGTAGGGCATCACAGCCGTGATGCGTCCCGCCGAGGCACGCTTGAACGCGTCGATCATGATCAGCAATTCCATGATGGCGTCGCTCACCGACGGTCCGACGAGCGACTGCACGACGAACACATCGTGCTCGCGCACGTTCTCGTTGACCTTCACGAAGATGTTGTCGTTCGCGAACTTGAAGACCTCAGCGGCGCCGAGCGGGATCTCCAGAGCGCGACAGATGTCGCGCGCGAACGTCGGATGAGCGTTGCCGGTGTAGACGGACAGGCCCCCGTACACGGCTCCCCCTCCGCTGGTGAGTCGCAGGAGCGCCCCTGCAACGAAAGTATACGGACGATACCCTGCCCACGTGAGTGCCGCGATGGGTCACCGCGTTCGGTGGATCCTGGTCTGGATGCTCGTGGCGCTGTGGTTCATCGCTCTCGCGCTCAACATGGCGGGGAACAGCGTGCACCTCCTGCTGCTGGCCGCGATCGGCATCCTCGTCTATGAGCTTTTGGTGGAGGACGCACCCGCCTAACGCGGCGCACAGCCTCTAGCGCGCGGCGCGCACCCGTTCGCCGGCGAGGAAGCGGTCCACGGGCAACGACGCCGCCTCGATCATCGCGCCGGTCTTGTCGAGCGGCGCGAGCAGCCCGTGTGTGTCCGAGCCGACCGAGAAGCGGGCCCCCATGCGACGTGCGCGCTGCAGGAACTCTTGGTGCGGGACGCCGTACGCCTCGTTCACCTCGATCGCGACGTCGGCGTCGAGGCAGAGCTGGATGAGCTGTTCCTGCCACTCCCCGGGGTACGCGCGCTCGGGGTCGCCGAGGGCCGCGAGCGGCGACATCGTGCCGTGGCCGAGGATGTCGATCCCGTCGCGCGCGAAGCTTTCGCGGACGACCTCGAGCATGCGCTCGCGGATGCGCCGCGCGAGCGCTCCGTCGCTGAACCGCTCGCGCTCCGAGAACGATGCGAGCTTGCCCTTGAGGAAGGCGCCGGCCTCATCGAACGGGATGCGCACCCCGTCGACCTCGATCTGATGCAGCGCGCCGATCATGTAGTGCAGCGCCGCGCGCGTCGATGCGCGCAGCGGCGGCGCGACGCCGAGATCGTACTCGAGGCCCACGCGGAGTCCGAGCCGCGCGGCGTCGTCGAGATATCGGAGCACGTCGTCGTCATTGCGCATCTTCCCCGGCCACGGGAAGTGATCCGAGACGCCGTGCGGGCGCACCGCGACGGTGTTCGCGCGCTCGGCCAGCGACACCGTGCCATCCGAGCGCTCGGTGTGGATGTGGTGGTCGAACAGCTTCAGCGTCAAGGCTCGGGGTGTCCGGACCACGCCGCCTCGACGAGCGTCCAGAGCACGCCCGAGACGAGCGTGTGTCCCCCCAGAAGCAGCGGGAACGTCGCGGCGCGCGCCGCGGCGGTGAAGTCACGGAGCTCGCCTTCGGCGAGAGCGTCCGCGCGGAACAGATCCGACGCGAAGCGGTCCTGCGCGGATGGCTGCCAGCCCAGGTGCGCGAAGAGGACGCGCGTGTCGAAGAGCATCCCATCGCCGAGCTCGGCCAGTCGCGCGAAGAACGGCTCCGGGCCGACCTCGCCATAGAGGAAGCCCAGCGCGGTGCGCGCCTCGCCGGAGACATCGCGACCGGCGGCCTGCATGCCGCGCTCTTCGGCGAGCATGCGCACGCGACAGGCGGTCTGCGACTCGAGGTACGACCACACCGGCGCTCCGACGCGACCCGCGACGATGAGCTCGCGCTCGGGCGTCGTCACCAGACGCATGAGCGCGTCTATGCGGTCGCCGAGCTCGCGATCCCACGTGTCGAGCGTCCGGAGCTCGGGCGGGCAGGCGGGATGCCGCTTCAGGACCGCGGCATCGGCCGGCGTGTCGACGTCGAGGAGCGTCGCCGCCGAACGATCCAGCTGACGCGACGAGAGCCCACCTTGCTGGTGCAGCCGGCGCGGCAGCGGGTTGTCGGTCGCCGGTAGATCGATGACCGTGAGGGCGGAGGCCGGCGTGAAGGCGACCAGGTCGGCGGAGTAGTAGTTGTTCGAGAGGACCAGCGCCTCGCCGGCGTCGATCTCCTCGCGGAGGGCACCGAGCTCGGCGGCGCTCATGAGCGCCCCGGCGCCGGCCCCGATCGTCGCGATCCGTTCGAGCCCACGCGCGCGAGACAGCGCGAGAAGCTCCTGGCCGAAGTGGAAGGGATCTGTGCGCGGCGTGACGACGTCCGCGCCGCCGCGCGCGAACGCCGCGCGCGCTTCCGAGTCATCGGTCACCGCAATCAGCGGGGTGAACCCGGCATCGCCGGCGCGCGCGAGAACGACAGCGCCGATCGCGATCTTGATCGAATCGAGATGCCGCTCGACCTCGGACGGACCGCCGCGGCCGAAGAAGACGATGAACGCGGTCGTCACCGACGGGACGGTAACACCGACTCCACCCGCAGCAGGAACAGGAGTGCCAGAGCGCTGAGGCCGGCAGCGACGATCACGCGCGGGCCGCCGCCCTCGAGAAGGCTACGGAGGACGTAGAGCCACTGCGGATCGCTGCTCCAGTCGAGGAGGCGCGACGGATCGACGTTGATGTTGGTCGGATGGAGGTCCCAGGTGTTCTGGTCGTACACGAACGCCGCGGCCTGGAAGATGACCAGCGACCACAGCGCGCAGAGCCAGAATCCGATCCGCACGACGATCCGCGACAGCAAACCGCGCCCGATGCCCCACGCGAGCAGCGCGAACAGCACCGGCGCGAGGTCGTCCAGGAAACGCGGCCCGAACACCCGTCCACCCCACCACTCCACGTACGTGGCGTAGACGATCGCCGTCGTCACCCACGCGTAGGCCAGCGACAGCAGTCTCTGCTCGACCAGGGCCCGCTCAGGCTTCAGCATCACCGCCGCGACGATCGCGAAGAGCATGTAGGGCTCGTAGATGAAGAGCCCGCGGCTCGGCGACAGGAGCAGGCCGTACAGGCCCACCAGTGGCGACGCATCGAACGGCTTGGTGCCGTATCCCTGCTCGAGCGGATTCCCGAACGCGAGCGCGTTGTACGCCAGCAGCGGCGCGATCCCGATGGCCGCACCGATGAACGCGTAGCTGGTGGCTCGAACGCGGCCCGCGGGTACGAACGGGACGAGCAGCGCGGTCGTCTGCCGCACGACGGCGCCGAGACCGAGCGCGAAGCCGGCCACCAGGTCGCGCCACCACGAGACGGGACGCACGACGAGCACAAGCCAGAGCGCGAGCGCGACGGCCAGATGCACGCCCGCGTGCTGCCAGAGCGCTTGCGAGGCGATCGTGCGCACGCTCGTCCCGAGGAAGTAGATCAGGACGAGTGCGAGCGACCACCGCTCGCTCGCGAACCGCCGCATGACCGACCAGAGCAGCAGCGTCGCGGCCACCTCGATCGTCGCGGCGGCAACGTGGCCGACGCGGAGCAGCAGGCCGAGGTCGAGCGGCTCGGCACCGGTGAGAACGAAAGGGAGGAAGAACGGGAACGCGAGGAACGCGATCCCCGGCGGGAAGATCGAGCAGACGTGATCGTTCGGGCCAGGCGCCGGCGGCCCACCGGGGCTGCGTGTCGTCCGTGGTGGCTCCGTCGCGGTCGACTCACCGCAGGCGCGGAAGAAGTACGCCTCCGAGTCGAGCCGCTGCGGAAGGTCCGTGGGCGTCTGTGCGCGCGACTGGTCCCGATCCGCCGGCCGGAAGACGAACTCGTCGTAGTCGAGGTCACCCTCGCGCATGACGGTCCACGCGAACAGGGCGTTTGGTAGGACGTCGGGCGACCAGATGTCGTGCAGGTTCGCGAAGGCCAGGACGATGAGCAGGAGCCCGCGCATGAGCCAACGCGCGGCGTCTACGCGCTCGCTCATGCGTCGAGTGCGACGACGTACGAGCGCACGGCGCGCGCTCCCGCCGCCCGCAGCGCACCGGTCGCCGCCGCGAGCGTCGCGCCAGTCGTGGCGACGTCGTCCACCAGCGCGACGCGCGCGCCACGCAGCGCGCCCGCCACGGCGATGTACGCGCCACGGAGGTTCTCCGCCCGCGCCGCGCGGTCGAGGGCGACCTGCGGGGCGGCCGGACGGACGCGGCGGAGCGGGATCCGAAGGGGCAGCGCGGTGCGCTCCGCGACGACCGCCGCGAGCAGCGAGGCCTGGTCGTACCCGCGGGCACGCGCGCGTTCGCGGTGCAGCACGGCGGGGACGACGACGTCGAGCGCCACCCCTGTGGCGAGATCGCTGGCCACGCAGTTGGCGATGAGAGCGCCGAGCTCGCGCGCGAGCGCGCGCTCGCCGCCGTACTTGAAACGGTGAATGGCCTCGCGCAGCGCCCCGCCGTAGGTGCCGGCGGCGGTGACGCCTCCGTGCCGGACGGGCTCGCAGAGGTCGCGGCAGGTCAGGCACAGCCAGCTGCCCGCGCTGCCACACCCGGCGCAGCGCGGCGCGAGCAACAGATCCACCGCGGCGTCGTGGAGTCCTCGGGTCAAACCACCGACTCAAACACGAGTTCGTCGCCGACTTGCGTCCCGGTCGCCTTCGCCGTCCCGGCCGGCAGCTCGAGCACATCCGACGCCCGGAGCGCCCAGACGGCGGCCGTCCAGGGTGCGAGGCGCTCGGAGATCTTCACGACCTTGCCCGCCTTGTCGACGAACAGAACGTCGATCGCGAAGCGCATGAACCACATGGTGATGGATGACGTGTGGGTGAGCCGCAGGCCCTCGCCGATCGCGAGCTCGGTGCGCGGGATCAGCCCAAAGGCGCGTTCGACGAACGAATCGGCCACGTCGCAGTCGGTGGCGAGGACGGTGCCGCGGGTGCGGTTCCGGATGCGCAGGCGCCGCGTCGGTACTTAGACGGTCCCGCAGGACGAGAGTGCGGACAGAGCGGCGGGCGCGAGGATGACGATGAACAGGGACGGGAAGATGCAGCCCACCGTCGGCAGCATGATCAGGATCGGGGCGCGCGCGGCCTTCTCCTCCGCACGCTGGCGCCGGTCCTGGCGCAGCTGCTCGGACTGGATCCGCAGGACCTTCGACATCGACACGCCGAGCTGGTCGGCCTGGATGATCGCGGAGATGAAGTTCTTCAGCTCCTTCACCTCGACACGCTCGGAGATACCGCGCAGCGACTCCTGACGCGACTTGCCCACACGCTGCTCGCCCGAGGCGCGCTTGAACTCCTCCGTGAGCGGACCCTTCATCTTCTCAGTGACCTTCACGATGGCCGCGTCGAAGCCGAGGCCGGCCTCGACCGAGATCGTCAGCAGGTCCAGCGCGTCGGGCAGCTGCTCGATGATGGCGTTGGCGCGGCTGCTCGCCCGGCTCGTCAGATAAAAGTCCGGCAGCATGAAACCGAGGACGATCCCGCCGACCAGCCCCGCGAGGGTCTGGACCGGATCGCCGGTGAGCGCGTTGACCAGACCCGACAAGAGCACGCCGACCACGATCGACGAGAAGCCCTTCACGCCGAGGAAGAACTCGGTGCTCGTCGTCTCCATGCCCGCGCGCTTGAGCTTGAGACCGAGCCCGCGGACCGTGTTCTGCGGGTAGAAGCGGCCGACCAGACCCGCGAAGCCGGCGATGATCGGCTTGAGCATGCGCTCTGAGAGCGGGCGCTGCAGCTCGAGCTCTTCGAGCGTCCGCGGGCGGACCGCGATCTGCTGGAGGCGCGCCTGGACCGGGTCGAGCTGCGACCCGATGACCATCGACAGGAAGACGACCAGCACCCCCACGAACATGAGACCGGCGAAGACGAGAGCTTCCACGTCAGACCTTGATGTTCGTGATCTTCTGGATCGCGATGAAGCCGATGACCATCATCACGGCGCCCACACCCAGGAGGATCTGCCCGAGGAGCTGGGTGAAGAGCGGCTGCATGAACTCGGGATTGATGAAGTTGAGCGTGATCATGATGCCGATCGGTAGGAACGCGACGAGGTATCCCGAGTAGCGTCCTTGAGCGGTCAGTGTGTTGATCTCGCCCTTGATGCGAACGCGCTCCCGGATCGTGAAGGCGATCGTGTCGAGGATCTCCGCGAGGTTGCCACCGACCTGTTGCTGGACGCCGATCGCGGTGACCATCAGGTCGAGGTCGTCACTGCGGATACGTCGCACCAGGTTGGACAGCGCCTCCTCCATGCCGAGGCCGAGGTTGACCTCGCGCACGACGCGGCCCATCTCTTCGCCCATCGGGTCAGGCGTCTCGCGCGAGACGAGCTCGATCGACTGAAGGAAGCTCGAGCCGGCGCGAAGTGAGTTCGAGAGCAGTGTGATCGTGTCAGCGAGCTGCTTGTTGAAAGCGGAGAGGCGTCCGCCGATGCGCCGACCGACCCAGAACCGCGGCACGAAGTAGCCGAGGATCGCGCCGACGACGCCAGAGAGCGGGTCGCGAAGCACACCCAGCATCAGACCGAGCCCGACCGCAAGTCCGATGCGGATCGCGTAGTACTCCTGCACGCGCAGCTTGAGGTTCGCGCGCGCGAGGTCGCGCTGCACGCGGATCTGGAAGCGCTTGTCCTGGACATCGCTGGACAGCGTCGCGAACGGGTCGACGAGGTTGCGCTGACGTGCCTCTCGCCTGCCCCCGCTCGTCTTCGTGTCGGCCGCCTTGCCACCGGCGTAGCGCGCCATGCGCTCTTCGACCGAGCCGGCGCCGCCGCCGGACAGCATCGTGGAGATACCCCAGAAGAAGAACAGGACGCCGGCGAACATCCCGGCGGGAAGCGCGTACTCCACTTACCTGAGCCCTGCCGTCATGTCGCCGAACACACCGTGCGGGAGCTTGATGCCGGCGGCCTCGAACTTCTCGCTGAACTTCGGGCGGATGCCGGTCGGGCGCAGGCGACCCTGGACCTTGCCTTCGACGTATCCGGTCTGCTCGAAGACGAAGACGTCCTGGAGAACGATCGCTTCGCCCTCCATGCCCTGCACCTCGGTGATGTTCGTGATCTTGCGCGAGCCATCCTTGAGGCGTGAGATCTGCACGATGAGGTCGAGCGCGCTCGCGATCTGCTCCTTGATCGCGCGCGCCGGCAGGTCGACGCCGGCCATGAGACACATCGTCTCCAGGCGGGCCAGGATGTCGCGAGGGGAGTTCGCGTGACCGGTCGACAGCGAGCCGTCGTGACCGGTGTTCATGGCCTGGAGCATCGACAGCGCCTCGCCACCGCGCGTCTCACCGACGACGATGCGCTCGGGGCGCATACGGAGAGAGTTCTTCACGAGGTCCATGATCGTGACGGCGCCCTTGCCCTCGATGTTCGCGGCGCGCGACTCGAGCCGAACGACGTGATCCTGTACCAGGCGAAGCTCGGCGGCGTCCTCGATGGTGATGATCCGCTCGTCCTCGGGGATGAAACCGGACAGGATATTCAGGAGCGTCGTCTTTCCTGAGCCGGTGCCGCCGGAGATGAACATGTTGAGCCGCGCTTCGACGCAGGCGCGCATGAATTCCATCATCTCCGCCGTCGCGGTGCCGAACTTGATGTAGTCCTCGACGGTGATGCGGTACTTCGGGAACTTTCGGATGGTGACGACCGGGCCGTTCAGCGCGAGCGGCGGGATGATGATGTTCACGCGCGAGCCATCCGGAAGGCGCGCGTCCTCGTATGGCTTCGATTCGTCGACGCGGCGACCGATCGGGGCGATGATCCGCTCGATGATGCGCATGACGTGCTCGTCGCTCTGGAAGGTCACATCGGCGAGCTGCAGCTTGCCCTTGCGCTCGACGTAGCAACGGAACGGACCGTTCACCATGACCTCGGTGACGGTGTCGTCCTTCAGCAGCGGCTCGATCGGGCCGAACCCGAGGATCTCGTCGAGGATCGACTCGAGCATCTTCTGACGCTCGACGCGAGTGACGACCACGCCTTCCTCGTCGATGAA
>Ga0114129_10017627_pt1 | contig 10166 bp, 9 predicted proteins | sample RhiMetdeltSRZDD1_FD_80071 | JGI IMG/M metagenome (GOLD analysis project Ga0114129, IMG submission 80071) | Populus rhizosphere microbial communities from Tennessee, USA - Rhizosphere MetaG P. deltoides SRZDD1 (version 2) (version 2) | ecosystem: Host-associated > Plants > Roots > Rhizosphere >...
CGCGGTCGTTCTCGAAGAAGAAGGGCGTCATGCCGGCTGCTGGGTGCTGCGCCTGACCGATTCCTCGGAGTTCGCCGGGATGGACGAGCCGGACAAGATCCTGGTGCGCTCGAACGGAACCGTCACCTACACCGCCAAGGACATCGCCTACCAGCTCTGGAAGTTCGGGCTCCTCGGAGTGGACTTCGCCTACGAGCCCTTCCGGCCCGACTGGAATTCGGGCGCGGTCCAGGAGGAGGAGATCCCGAAGCAGGTTCGCGAGAGGCCTCTCTGGCGAACGGCGCACGGGGCCGGCGTGTCGGGAGCACCCGAATTCGGAAAGGCGACCTCGGTCGTGAACGTCATCGACGTGCGCCAGTCCTACCTTCAGAAGGTCGTGCGGGAAGGGTTGCGGGTGCTCGGCCACCCGCGCGAGGCCGACAAGAGCATTCACTTTTCCTACGAGATGGTCGCTCTCACTCCCCGCGCCGCGCGCGACCTCGCGGACCGGTTCCAGGAGGAGTATCGCCTGAGCCCGGAGGACGAGAAAAAGCCGTTCGTCGAGATGTCCGGCCGGAAAGGCCTCGGGGTCAAGATCGATGACTTGGTCGAGCTCCTGCTGGAGCGATCGCGCGGCGAGATCGCGTCGCGCCGGCCGGAAGCGGGCGAGAAGGGGGAAGAGGACGCGCGCGCGATCGCGGTCGGCGCTTTGCGCTATTTCCTGCTGAAGTTCGGGAAGAACAAGCTGATCGCCTTCGATTTCGACGAGGCCCTGAATTTCGAAGGGGATACCGGTCCCTACCTCCAGTATTCGCTGGTTCGGGCCGACAACATCTTCCGGAAGCTCGCCGAGCGGGGTCTCCCGGACTCGGTCGAAGTGTCCGGCACGGCCGACGGCTGGGACGACGACCTCTGGGCGCTCGTGCTCGACGCGGCGACGATCCCGGAAGTGGCCGAGCGCGCAGTCGATTCGCTCGAGCTTTCGACCGTCGCGCGGCACGCCTTCGGCCTCGCGCAGGCCTTCAACCACTTCTACCACCGCCAGCCGATCGTCAGCGAAAAAGACGCCGCGGTGCGCGCGCGCCGGCTCGCGGTCGCGCGGATCTTCCGCCGCGCGATGTCGCAGCTGCTGGAGCTCCTGGGAATCCCGGAACCAGGGAGGATGTGACGCATGGACGTTCGCAAGGTGAATCTGGCGGAGAAATTCGGGGAGTTCGCCGAGCAGTGGAGCCCGAAGATCGCGGGCGAGGTCAACGATTCCTACGTGAAGCTGGTGAAGTTCCAGGGCGACTTCGTCTGGCACCGGCACGAGAACGAGGACGAGATGTTCCTCGTGGTCAAGGGCCGCTTCACGATGCGCTTTCGCGACCGGGACGTCGTCCTGGAAGAAAACGAGTTCCTGATCGTTCCGAGAGGCATGGAGCACTGCCCGGTCGCCCGCGAAGAGGCGCACGTCATCCTCTTCGAGCCGAAGACGACGCTCAACACCGGGAACGTTCACAACGAGCGAACGATCCAGAAGCTCGATCGGATCTGATCCATGGCTTCGGTCGGAGAGCGCCTGCCAGAGAACGTCCCCGGCGACTTCTACGTCGATTCGACGTGCATCGACTGCGACACCTGCCGCCGGATCGAGCCGCGCGTTTTCGTTCCGGGAAATGGGTACTCCTACGTCGGGCGGCAGCCCGGGCAGGAGGAGGAGCGGGCGCGGTCGATGATGGCGCTCGTCGCCTGTCCGACCGGCTCGATCGGCACCCTCTCCCGCGCCGACGCGCGAGCCGCGATCGCCGCGTTCCCCGAAACGATCGCGGAGAACGTCTCCTTCTGCGGCTTCACCTCACCCGATTCGTTCGGCGCGTGGAGCTACTTCGTCGAGCGCCCCGAGGGGAACCTCCTCGTGGACTCGCCGCGCCTGGCGAACCCGCTCGCGAAGGCCTTCGAGCGGCGCGGCGGCGTGCGGCTGCTCTTTCTGACTCACAAGGACGACGTCGCCGACCACGCGGCGCTCGCGAAGCGCTTCGGCTGCGAGCGGATCCTGCACGAGCGAGACGTCACCGCGGGAACGCGGGAAGTCGAGCGCCGGCTCACGGGCGACGAACCCGTCTCCCTCGCGCCGGACCTCGTCGCGATCCCGGTGCCGGGACACACCCGCGGCCACGCGGTGTTGCTCTACCGGGAGAAGTTCCTCTTCACCGGCGATCACCTCGCGTGGTCGCCACGCCGCCGCGCGCTCACCGCGTTTCGCGACGCCTGCTGGTATTCCTGGACCGAGCAGACGCGCTCGATGGAGCGCCTGCTCGACTTTCGCTTCGAGTGGGTGCTGCCGGGCCACGGCTGGCGCTGGCAGGCCCCGTCGCCCGAGATCATGCGCACGGAGCTCGAAAAATGCGTGAAGTGGATGAAGTCGCGGTGATCCCGTGACCTGGCTCTTCTGGCTCGGCCTCGCGGTTGTGATCGGCGCGATCGCCGCCGTGACCGGGATCAAGGCCCGGGGGACGCGGCCGGTCGCCCGAACGCGGCTGATGGGCGTCGCGCGGGTCGTCCTCGTCGTAATGGTGCTAGTCTTTCTCTACTTCGCCTGGCGCGGATTCGCGGCGCGCTAGAGGGTCCCGAAATCGCGCGCCGGCGCGCGAGGTATCCACCGCGGCCCGGGCCGTAAAATGACGTTTTCAGCTTGACAGGACGGAGCCATGCGGCTCGCCGTGAGCGACTGGGTGTTCGACTCGGACATTCGAGAAGTGGTACGGAAGGGCCGAGCGATCTCCCTTTCGCCGAAGGCCTTTGCCCTGCTGGAGCTGTTGATTCGCCGTCGGCCGAAGGCGGTGTCGAAGGACGAGATCCACGAGCACCTCTGGCCGGGAACCTTCGTTTCCGCGGCGAATCTCGCGAACCTCGTCGTGGAACTGCGTGCGGCTCTCGGCGACAACGCGCGCAAACCGCGAATTCTGCGAACGGTGCCCCGATTCGGGTACGCGTTTTCCGCCGAAGCGGTCGGTTCGACGAGCGCCGTCGCGCGCCCGTTCGCCTGCCGGCTGGTCTGGGGGCCTCGGGAAATCTCCCTGGATTCCGCCGAGAACGTGATCGGACGCGACTCCGGAGCGGTCGTCTGGATCGACGATACGTCCGTCTCCCGGCGACATGCCCGGATCGCCGTCGATGACGATGGAGCGACGATCGAGGACCTTGGAAGCAAGAACGGAACGTACGTCCGTGGCCGGAAGATCCAGAAACCGGCTCGGCTCGCGGATCGAGACGTGATCAAGATCGGGCCGGCCAGGATGGTCTTCCGGCTGTTCCGGAAGACCGGGTCGACGGCTTCCACGACCGGAGAGCCGGAGCCGGCGTGACTCTGGCCGCGGGGACCCGCCTCGGGCCCTACGAGGTGCTCGGCCCGCTCGGCGCGGGCGGCATGGGAGAGGTCTATCGGGCTCGCGACGAGAGGCTCGCGCGCAGCGTCGCGCTGAAAGTGCTGCCGGGCGAGATCTCCGCCGACGCCGGGCGGCTGGAGCGCTTCAAGAAGGAGGCGCGCGCGGCATCCTCGCTCAACCACCCCAGCATCGTCACGATCTACGACATCGGTCTCTCCGGATCCGTCTCCTACATCGCGATGGAGCTCGTCGAAGGCCGGACCCTCCGCGAGCTGCTCGCTTCGGGACCCATTGCTCTGCGCCGCCTGCTGTTGATCTCCGCCCAGATCGCCGACGGCCTGGCCAAGGCACATTCCGCTGGAATCGTCCACCGGGATCTGAAGCCCGAGAACGTCATGGTCACCCGGGACGCCTTCGTCAAGATCCTCGACTTCGGGCTCGCCAAGCTGGTTCCCGCCGGGTTCGAATCGTCCGACGCGACGAATCTGAAGACGGTGACCCGCGGGACGGAGCCGGGTACCGTCCTGGGCACGGTCGGCTACATGTCCCCGGAGCAGGCGAGCGGCCATCCGGTCGACTTTCGCTCCGACCAGTTCTCCCTCGGAGCCATCCTGTACGAGATGGCCGCCGGCAAGCGGGCTTTCGACCGCCCGACGGCCGTCCAGACTCTGTCCGCGGTCATCCAGGACGATCCCGAGCCCGTCTCCGCCGCCGCGCCGAGGACCCCGGCCAACCTCGTCTGGATCATCGATCGGTGCCTGGCCAAGGACCCCGAGGAGCGGTATGCCTCGACCCGGGACCTCGCGCGGGATCTGGCGGCGCTGCGCGACCACGCTTCCGGGATCTCGGTTTCCGGCATCGCGCCGCCGGGGCCGCGCCGATTCCGGCCTTCGCGTTTCCTTCTCGGCGCCGGGGCATTGGCCGGTGTCGCCGTCGCCGTGCTGGCGTTCTTCGCCGGGCAGAGTCTCCAGGCGCGGCACGATCGGGAGGCGCCGCCGCCGCTGACCCGGACTCTGACGTTTCGCCGCGGCTTCCTGACCGGCGCGCGTTTCGCTCCCGACGGCCAGACGATCGTCTACTCCGCCGCCTGGGACGGGAAACCCAGCGAGATCTTCACGACGCGGGTCGGCAGCTCAGACTCGCGGCCGCTCGGCATCTTTCCGGCGGGAATACTGGCAATCTCTTCGGCCGGCGAAATGGCGATCTCGCTCGGCTGTGAGAATCGCTGGGAGCCGTGCTTCGGGACGCTCGCCCGGGTCCCGCTCGCGGGAGGCACACCTCGGGAAGTCCTCGAAGGCGTGGGCTCGGCGGATTGGTCTCCCGACGGCAAGGAGCTCGCCGCGATCCATGCCGTCGACAGCGGAGACCGCATCGAATACCCCGTCGGGAAGGTGCTGTACAAGACCGACGGCTATCTCACCGCCCTGCGAGTCTCGCCGAAGGGGGACCAGGTTGCCTTCATCGATCATCCGCAGCGCGACGATCAGCGTGGCTCCGTCTGCGTCATCGACCGCGCGGGCCGGAAGAAGAGCCTGACGGATCAGTGGCGGCAACTTTTCGCCACGCTCTGGAGCCCCACGGGCGAGGAGATCTTCTTTAGCGGCAACCGAAAGGGCGAGGGGCACGAGACCTGGGCTGTCAACCTCGCGGGCCGTGTCCGCGCGGCCGCCTGGATTCCCGACCCGGTGGATATCTCCCGCGACGGCGTGGTTCTGGACATCGGTGGGTATCAACACATACGCAGGGATGTCGTCGCTCTGGTTCCGAGCGCTTCGAAGGAGACCAACCTTTCCTGGCTCGGAGAATCCGACGCGGTGGACATGTCGCGAGACGGGCGCACCCTTCTCTTCTACGAGTACAACGAGGCGGCCGCCGAAAGCTTTTCGACTTTCCTGCGAAAGACCGATGGCTCGGACGCCAAGATCCTGGGGGAAGGCAAGGCGCTGGCGCTCTCGCCCGACGAGAAGTGGGCGCTCGTGGCGCGGCCGCATCCCTCACCTCATCTCGCGCTGCTGCCGACGGGCGCGGGCGAGGTGCGGGAGCTTCCGGGGGGCGGCGCCGCGTTTCAGTATCATTGGGCCACGTTCTTTCCGGACGGCCGGCGGATCCTGATCGCCGCGGAGGAAAGAGGAAAAGCGCCCCGCTCGTACATTCAGGACCTGTCCGGTGGCCCGCCGCGTCCGTTCGCCGAAGAGGGGATGCGGGCCACACTCGTCTCGCCTGATGGCCTCGAGATCGCCGGCTCGACTCTCGAGGGACTCCATCTGATTTACCGGGCCGACGGCGAGGGACGGGCCCGCGCAATCGCGGGGGCGGAGCCCGGAGACTTCCTCGTCGCCTGGAGCGCGGACGGCAAGTCGATCCTCGTTCGCGGCGCCGAGGAACGCCCTCTCACGCTTTACCGCATCGATCTCGAAAGCGGGCGCCGGGAACGATGGAAGGAGCTCGCCCCGCCGGACCTGGCTGGCTTCCTGGAGTTCGGCGCCGGGCCGATGGGAGTGCGCGTGACCCCCGACTTCCGGTTCTACGCCTACACCTTCTACACGGATCAGGAGAACCTGAAGATGACCGAGTTGGGGAAATCGTGGTGGAAATGAAGTCGGATCGGCTGACCTGATGGATCTCTGATCGAAATCCGACTTGACCGTCCACGAAGCCGAGCGTACACGGGAGAAAGACTTTCGAGAGGAGGACAGATGACGAAGCGGATTCTGGCCATTGCGGCGATTGTCGCAAGTGTTCTGGCTCTCGGTCGAGGCGTCGCGGCCGGCTGCGGCGACAAGTTCGTCCTGATCGGCGGGGGCGCGCGGGTGAACCGCTCGAAGTTCCCTTCGCGAGTTCTCGTCTTCATGAACCCCGGCTCCCGCATTCCCGCGGCCGAGAAGGAGTTCCACGTGGAGGCGACGCTCACCGCCGCCGGCCACAAGGCTAAGGTCGTGGAGAGCGAAGCCGAGGTCCAGAAGGCGCTCATCTCCGGCAGCTACGACATCGTGCTGGCCGATTTCGCCGACGTGCCCGATTTGCAGAAGAGATGCGGGGCGAGCGCTTCGAAGCCCGCAGTCCTGCCGCTCCTCTACAAGCCGACGGCCGCCGAGCTCGCCGTCGCCGAAAAGGAAGCGAACTGCCTCGTCCGGCCGTCGAGGAAGAGCAGCGACTTACTGGCCGTGATCGACGAGACGATGCGGGATCGGCGAAGAGGCATCGCGCCGAACTGCCCGCCGCCTCGATAGGACGCCGCGATGAAGCACAGAATGATCCGGCGCATCCTCTTCGGGCTGCTCTCCGGGGTCGTCATCGCGAGCACCGCCGCTCCGTCGCGCGCGCAAGCCTGGCTACCCCCGAAGGGCGAGGCGTGGTTCTCGGCGGGTTACGGGAGCATCTTCTCGACGAAGCACTACTTCGGTACGGTCAATGCCGGGGAGAGCTCGACGATCGACGTTGGGCATACGCGCGGCAACAGCATCGTGCTGCAGCTCGGGTACGCGCTCTCCGACCGTTTTTCCGTCTCGGTCGGGTTGCCGTACGAGATCTACAAGTACTACGGCCCGGCGCCGCATCCCACGGTTCTCGACAACGGGCAATACCACGGAACCTGGCAGGACTACCACTTCAATCTCGCCTACCAGCTCGTCAGCGGGAGCGCCGCCCTCGCTCCGTTCGTTACCGCGGTGGTCCCGAGCCACGACTACCAATATTTCGCGCACGCCGCCCCGGGGAAGGAGCTGCACGAATACCGCCTCGGGCTCGCCGCGGGCTCCCGCCTCGACCGGTTGCTGGCGGGCAGCTACCTGCAGGCGGACTACTCCTATGCGTTCGTCGAGAAAGTTCAAGGAATCCATCACGACCGGAGCGACTTCGATCTCGAAGCTGGCTACTTTCTCACGCCGGAAATGCGCGTACGCCTGCTCGGGAGCGGGTATTACACGCACGGCGGGCTCGTCTTTCACACGCCGTTCGACCTACCGCCGTCTCTCCTGCCGTATCACGATCAGATCGGCCACTCCTCGCAGATCAACGTCGGCGGCGGTTTGAGCTACGCGCTCTCCGGGTCGACCGAGGTCTATGCCGTCTACGCGCAGTCGGTCTGGGGACGCGACGGCCACAAGATCGACAACGGGCTGAACTTCGGCGTGACCTACAGCTTCTCCCCGTCGCAGCTCGTTCGTCGGATCTTCCCTCCGAAGTCCCCCGGGACTCCCGTCGGGACGCCGTGATCCGAGCCGCGCGGGCCGCGGCGGTTCTCGCGGGCGCGCTCCTGACGCTCCCCGCTGCGACCGCGGGGTTGAACGTCGGCGCGATCGTGCCGGAGTTCGAAAAGACCACTCTCGAAGGACGGCGATTCTCGCTCGCCGAAGCGGAAAAGACTCACGATGGCGTCGTGATCCTGTTCGTCTCGACGATCTGTCCGTACTCCAACTATTACAACGACCTCATCCGCGACATGGCCGTGGAGTTCGGAAAACGGCGAGTCCTTTTCGTGGGCGTCAACTCCGGAGGGCTCGAGACGGCCGAAGAGATGCGCGCTCACGCGCGTCAGCACGGGCACACGTTCGAGATCATTCGAGATCCCGATGACCGGATCGCCGAGCTGCTGGACGCCCGCCGCACGCCCGAAGCGTTCCTCGTCGACTCCGTCGGGCTGCTGCGTTACCACGGACGGATTGCCTCGAAGCTCACCGCCCCCGACCTGAAGTCCGCGATCGAGTCGCTTCTCGCCGGCCGCCCGATTCGCCCCGCCGAGACCAAAGCCTTCGGCTGCGCCATCCCGCGAAGGTAGCCGAAACCGCGCGCGGGCAGGCCCCGCAACGTGCCGTCCGCCGCGAGATCGACGAGCGCTCTCTCGACGGCGCGAGCGGCTCCCCTTGCGATTTGGTTGCGGCTTCCTGATCGAAATCCGAGTTGACGCTCCCGAAGCTCACGCGCGGTAATGGAACAGTAACGGAGACCTCTTGAAACCGAATCGAGGCGAAGTGGAGCGAACGACGAAAGGAGGAAGACTCATGCCTACCAACATGCTCGGGAATTCAGTCACGGGTCTGCGGCGGAGTCGGGAAAAAAGACGGACGGTGGGTTCCATCAGCTTGATGGCTGCACTTCTGGTTTCGCTCTCAGTACCCGGAGTCGCGGCCGCCGACAAGCCGGACATCGATCCTTCGTACGCGGATGGAAAGATCGTCTACATGATCGGGCCGCATCTCATCACGAACCCGAACCCCAACCTGTATGCGCAGTCGGAAGAGCTGTATTTGCTGGTCTATCCGATCAATCCAACCGGCTCGACGACGCTCGGAACGCTGACCCTGCCATCGGGCTATCAGCCCAACTGCGATCCCTGCTTCCATCCGGGCATCCCGCTGGAGTTCGCCTATCACGATCACGTACTGACCGGCGCCCCCGGGTCAGGAAAAAACGGAACGGCGGGCGTGTTCAAGGCTCCGTGGAAGATCATCCTGCTTATCTACAACCCGGAAGTTGCGCTCAGCCCGACCTTCACGCCGGTCACGAGCGCCAGCGACGTTGACGCTGCGGAAGCGGCTGGCACGTTCCTGCCGATCAACCCTGGCGCGGCGAACCCGTTCGAGATTGAGACGGGCACCGTTCTGATTTGCCCCCTTGCCTCGCCCGACGCCTGAGAAGATTCTCACGGCAATCGTGGCGGCCGCTGCCAGGCGGCCGCCACGACATTGACCGTGATCATCGGCCCCGACGGCGCCCTCTTTGTCTCGGTGACTCCTTCCCATCACCCAATCGATGTCGCCGAAAGCGCGCTCCCAGATCGAGTATTCGAGTCCTGGCGATCAGAGCTCGGCAACCTCGAGTCCGCGCCGCTCGGCGCACACCGGAAAGACCGATCCTTCCCCGAGCCGGGCGAGCGTCTCGCGAACCGCTTCCGTGCGCTCGGGCGGCGACAAGAACACGACGCACCCGCCGCCGCCGGCGCCACAGGCTTTGCCGCCCCACGCGCCCGCTCCGATAGCCGCCGCGACGGCGCGGTCGATCACGGGCGAGGAGACGACAGGCGCAAGCTCACGCCGGGCGAGCCATTCGTCCTTGAGCGCCCGACCCATTGCCGGAAAGTCGCCCTTCCGCGTAGCGGCCGCCATCTCACGCGCGGCCGCAGCGATCGAGTCGAGGGACCGGGTCACTCCCGCGTCCCCTTCCAGCCGGCGGCGGAAAACTTCCCAGTTGTTCATGCCGGAGGAGTGCGCCGCGCCTGTATCGAAAAGGGTCAGGTACCGATCCCACTCGGCCGGGTCGACCTCGTGACGCTCCGCCACCGTGCGTCCGGTCCGGAACCAGAGGCAGTGCAACCCCCCGCCGAACGCGGAGTAGTAGTCCTGAACGCCGGCCGGCTTGCCAAGAACGCGCGTCTCGACGTCCCGCACGAGCTCGACGCCCCCGCCTCCGTCGAGCGACGCTCCCGCCATTCGCGTCAAGGCCGCCGCGACGGCCACAGCGAGCGCGGAGGAACCTCCCAGGCCGGAGCCGAACGGAACCCCAGAAAGAAACTCGACCTCGACCGGGGCATCCGGACAGATTTCCTCCACGAGCGCCGCGACGAGAGCCGTTCTCGGATCCGTGCGGAGCTCCCGGGCGAAGTCGGCACGCAAGTCGACCTCGCGGTCGGGTGCGACGAGCCGGACTCCGCTTTCACCCCGCCGGACCCGGCAGGTCGCGCGCCGGTCGATGGCGATGTTTACCGTGACCGATCCGGGATGGAGAACGTGGAGAGGCCAGAGATCGAGCGTTCCGCCGGCAAGGTCGACGCGCGCCGGGGCCGAGGCTTCGATGAAGCCGGAGCTCACCCGTCGATTGTAG
>Ga0114129_10017628_pt1 | contig 10166 bp, 7 predicted proteins | sample RhiMetdeltSRZDD1_FD_80071 | JGI IMG/M metagenome (GOLD analysis project Ga0114129, IMG submission 80071) | Populus rhizosphere microbial communities from Tennessee, USA - Rhizosphere MetaG P. deltoides SRZDD1 (version 2) (version 2) | ecosystem: Host-associated > Plants > Roots > Rhizosphere >...
GCGGCTGCACGCCGTGGAACAATTCGTGGAGGAAGAGCTCCTTGCGATCACGCGGCGTCTTGTTGGCCACGTCGTCCCACATGTATGCTCCCCACGTCGCGCCGCCCCACTGGACCGGGGCGTTCACGAGACCGAGCAGTCGCGGCCGAGCTCCTTCCGGTGCGGGCTGGCTGGTGGCGAACGTCTGCGTTCGCATGTCGGCGATCACCATCGGCGCGCAGATCGACACGCCCCACAGACGGCCGCCGTCGCGCTCGCAGAGCGCCTGGGCTTCCTTGAAGTACGCTTGTGCGCGTTGTTGATCGACCTGCGCTACCGCCGGCGGAGCGAAACCCGCCAGCAGGTAGAGAAAACCAATCACCCGCGTCATCAGTGCGCCGCCCGCGGACATCATCCCATGCGCTCGAAGATGGCTCGGTGATTCGCCAGGATCCGGGCAGTCACAGCGGGATCCACGTCGAGACGCCACTCGTCCCGGTCGTGAGTACCTCCGAGAACGATGCCGTCGCGCCGAGGAAACATGTAGTAGTCGCCCTTAATCATGATGTAATCGACCTCGGGCTGCGGAAGCAGAATTGCCAGCTGACCCTTGATCGGCGTGAGCTCCGTATCACCGAACAGGGCGTGAGCTCCAAGCCCCGCGCAATTGACGACCACCTTTTCGTCGAGCCGGAACAGGTCGCGTGCCTCGTGGAACTCGCGAACGTGAATCCTGCCGCCACGCAGCAGGAAATCGCGCGTGATCGCCGGAAGAAATACCGGCGGCTCGATGAGCATCGTCGTGAAGCGTGAGACGTGCGATGCGGCGAACGGATGATCATGTCGCGGGAGCACGTCCGCGGCGAAGAAGAGATCGCGGATGGGGCTCGGTTGCTGCTGAGGCGGCGGACTGTCGCGGAGGATGTAGTTCTCGATCCAGCGCACGCCGTAGGTGTCGCCAACGAGGTTCTGGAAATATCGGTTAGAGAGACGCGCAGCCCGTTCCAACTGCTGGCGGAACGCCGGCGTGGCGGATTCTTCGTCGAACACGGTAAACGGCGACCACTGTCCGCCGGCGACGTTCGATGTCGTGTCGGGCGGCAATTCCTTCGCGTAAATGGTCGCTTCGAAACCACGGTCCTGAAGCAGCCGCGCAGTCGTTAGGCCCATCACGCCGCATCCGATCACGGCTACGCGAGGCTGCCCCGCGGCCGTCGCGAGGTCGACCGCGAGCGCCGACGAGCCCCACGAAAGGGTGATGCCGCCGCCGCCATGACCGTAGTTGTGCACGATCGTGCGGTCGTCCGCGCGGTCGGCGCGCACGACGAAGCCCGACGGCCGAAACGGACGAAGACCTGTGATAGAGCGGATCACCCGGTCGGCAGACACGCGCACTTTCGCGAACGTTCGCCGCGGTGGTGCGGCGTCCAGCTGCCACGCGCGGCGGCTGCACGCGGACAAGAGGAGCCCTCCCCCAGCCGCGGACAACGCCTGCTTCAGCGCCTGCCGCCGACTTATCGTCTCGCCGCGCGCCGCCATAACGCGTATACCTGCATCCGATCAACGTGAGTACGGTACCCGAGGGAGAATCGGCTACCCAAAGTGACGCCAGAACGTGCAGCGTCCCATAAGCGATGGCAATGTGTTTGGCAGACCGCGTGGTCGCCTTGTCTGTGCTTCACCCCAAAAGCCTGTCGATCGGGCTGTCAGAAGTGCATCTCTCACAACACGGTACCGGAGATACCAATGACTCGATTCGTCCTGTCACTGACGGTCGTTGCGGCGTCAATGAACGGCGCGCTCGCGCAGTCGCCACTGACCGGCAGACTCGCGCAGCTGAGCCAGGACTTTTACGCGGCGCAACGACTGCCTGGGCTCGCGGTGGGTGTGCTGATCGACAGCCAGGTTGTTTATCGTGCAGGTTTCGGCACGACCCGTATGGGCGGTGGGCAGCCGATCACGGCGAGCTCGGTGTTCCACATGGCGTCCATCACGAAGCCGTTCGTCGCTACGGCCGTCGTGCAGCTGTCGAACGCGGGGAAGGTCGATCTCGACGCTCCCGTCACTCGTTATGTGCCGTACTTCAGGATGAAGGATGCGCGTGCGTCCGCGATCACGGTCCGCCAGCTGCTGACCCACACCGCCGGCATGCCGGACGTAACCGACTACCGATGGAATCACCCCGAATACGACGATCAATCCCTCGAGCGATACATCCGCGGGCTAGCTGACTCAGGGCTCATCGCGGCACCGGGCGAGAGATGGCGATACAGCAACATTGGGTTCGAGCTACTCGCGGACCTGGTGGCAAAAGTGTCGGGCGAGTCATTCGAGGACTACGTGCAGAAGCGGATCCTGACACCGCTCGCGATGCGCAAGAGCACGCTGCTGATGACGGACATCGACTCGTCTCTCATGGCGTGGGGACACCGGCGGGCATCACCCGGTCAGTTCGCGATCGCTGCGTACTACCCATACAACCGCCCTCACGCAGCCAGCTCGACGCTGCACTCGAACGTCGATGATATGCTTCGCTGGGCGCGGGCGAATCTGCAGCATGGCGCCCTCGATGGCGTTAGGATTCTGCCCGAATCGGCGTACGACCAGCTTTGGAAGGAGCAGTACGACATGATGCCCGAGATGCGTCGTGCGGGCGGAGGAAATACACCGGGCCTGGAGCGAATGGGCGTCGGGCTGTCCTGGTTCCTCGAAATGCGGAATGGCACGCGCTACGTATCCCACAGCGGCGGCGACACCGGCTTCCGAACCGATCTCGTGCTCGCACCCGACCAGCGCGTGGCCGTGGTCGTGATGACGAACAGCGAAGCCGGCCCGAGTCAGCTGAGTCGCGCGCTGATGGAGGCCGTGCTCGCCGATCGTGCAGCCGCGAGGCGAAACTGACTTCTACGGGTAAGATTGCCCGGAAAAGCACGATCGCGCACGCGTGAGCGTTACCCGGCATGCCTCGCGACGATGAAGCACATATTCCCCTCTACGGTCATCGACTCCACCACCGCCCATCCGCCCGCGATCATGTCGCGCAACTCCTCGACGGTGAACGGTGGTCCGAGCTCGCCGGCGCGATGGAGCAGCGAGAGCCACACATCCGACCACCGTCGGGAGCGCACAAGCGCCGACACGAAGAGCCGACCCCGCCCCGGAACCAGCAGGCGAGCCCACTCCGCAGTGATGGCCCTCCTGTTACACGGGACATGAAGGAGGTTGAGGCTCAGAACCGTGGACAAGGTTGCCGCGCGGAGCGGCAACGCGGCCGCGTCGGCGTGAAGCATGGCAATGCCGGCAGGCGGCTGGCCATCGCCTAACGCGATCCGCGTGAGTCCACGCCGCAGCATCCCGAGCGACCGATCGACGAGGACGACCGGGTCCCGACGACGGGCGGCTCTGTACATCGGCGCCGTGAACAGCAGCGAGCCGCATCCGATCTCGGCGAGCGGTCCTTCACCGGTGGCGTCGAAGGCTGCGCGGCCGAAGCGCGCAAATGAGCGAGGCGATGTGCCCCAGCACACTCGGTGATAAACCGACCGACCCACGACGGCATCGTAGACCGCCGCCTTTCGATCGTACGCAGCCGCAGATGTCCCTTCGAGGAACGCGGTGTAGAGGCCAGGGCTCAACTCGCGCACCATATTCGGACCCGACAGCAATGATCCGAATTCGCTGCGCTCTCCGACCCCGGCGACGCTCATCACCAGACGCCAAGTAGTAGTATCGTAAACACGTTATCTGGAACATATGGACCCGCTGAGCGACGAGAAGATTGTAGACTCCTGGCATACGAACGCCACGCCGTGGACCGCCGCGGTGCGCGACCAGCGCATCGAGAGCCGCCGACTCGTCACCGATCGGGCGATCATCGACGCCATCACCGGTCGACAGCCGCGGTCGGTCCTCGATCTCGGATGCGGTGAGGGCTGGCTCGTTCGCGCACTCGCGGCGCGCGGTGTCCGGGAAGTCATCGGAGTGGACGTCGTTCCGGCCCTCATCGACCAGGCGCGCGCCGCGGGCGGCGGTGAGTTTCGCGTCGCGTCGTACGAGGCCATCGCGCGCGGCGAACTCGGGATCACCGTCGACGTCGCGGTCGCCAACTTTGCGCTCATAGGCAAGGAGGCAGTTGACGCGCTCATCAAATCCGCACCGAAGCTGCTGAATCCCGGCGGCGCGCTCGTCATCCAGACCCTCCATCCAGTCGTCGCCTGCGGCGACCTACCATATATGGATGGCTGGCGTGAGGGATCCTGGGCGGGATTCAGCGACGACTTCACCGATCCCGCGCCATGGTACTTCCGCACGCTCGAGACGTGGGTTCGGCTGATCGCGTCGAGTGGTCTGACACTCGTCGAGATGCGTGAACCGATTCACCCGGCGACCAACAAGCCAGCGTCGGTCCTGTTCATTGCGCGTTCCGCGGCGTAACGCTGGCTAGGTGTCCCACCGGAGGGTTATCCTGTAGCGCTCAATCTCAGCAGGGACGCAGTCCCAAGCGTGAGAACCCGGACTCGGAGATCTCGGATGGCTCACACTTCGTTTTATCCCTTGCCCTGTTCAGCGCAGGGCGTGCGTCGCGGTGCGCTGACGCTGGCGCTCGCCCTCGCCTCACTCCCAACCCTCGCGGGCGCACAGGCCACCACTGGTACCGTTCGCGGGCGCGTCGTCGACGCGACTGGCGGGAAGGGCCTGCCCGACGCCCAGGTCAGCATCGAAGGCACTCGCCTCGGCGCCATCAGTGGTGCAAACGGTGACTTCACCATTCTTGAGGTGCCTACCGGCCCGCACAACGTCATCGTCCGCCGCATCGGCTACGCGCCTGGGTCGAAGCTCGTGGCCGTCACGCCCGAGGGGGCGAGCACCGGCGACATCGCCGTCACGGCGAGCGCGCTCAACCTCACCGAAGTCGTCGTCACGGGATCGGCGGCGCCGACGGAAAAGCGAAAGGTCGGAACGAGCATCGCGTCGGTGGATTCGACCCTCATCAGTCGCGCCGAAGCGGTGACGGTCGACCAGGCGCTGCAGGGGAAAGTCGCTGGAGCGCAGATCACGCAGAACTCGGGCGGACCCGGTGGCGGCGGCGTCTCGGTGCGACTCCGCGGGACCAACTCGTTCATCTCGGGCTCGGATCCGCTCTACATCGTCGACGGCGTGATCGTGGACAACGGCTCGGCGCAGCTGGCCGACCTCGGCATTCGGTCCAATCCGCAGAACCGTCTGGCCGACATCAACCCCGACGACATCGAGCGCGTCGAGGTGATCCGCGGCGCGGCTGCGGCGGCGCTGTACGGATCGCGCGCGAACAACGGCGTCGTGCAGATCTTCACGAAGAAGGGGACACTTGGGAAACCCAGGTTTGGGCTGAGTGCCAGGGTCTCATCCAACGAGCTGCGCGAGGAGCAGCCGTTCAACCTCTACCCCTATAACGAGAACGGGCTCGCGGTTCAGCGATTCAACTACCAGCCCGACATCTTCCACCGATCCACGGGCCAGGAGTACAACCTCACGGTCGAAGGCGGCAACGAGCAGACGCGCTACTACATCAGCGGGAACCTGATGGACGAGGACGGCATCATGAAAACGACGTCCTCCACGCGCGCCGGCGCGCGCGTGAACCTGCAGCAGCAGCTGGCGTCGAAGCTGATCGGCAACGTGACCGCGAACTACATCACGACCGAGAACCAGATGCAGGCGTTCGGGGAGCAGAACGACTACGGCATCATGGGGTCCCTGTTCTTCGCGCCGACGAACGTGGACTTCCGGCCGGTGAACGGCGTATACCCCCTGCCGCCATCGTTAGGTACGAACCCGCTCCTCGCCATCGACAAGATTCGCAACCCGCAGACGATCGAGCGGTTCATCGGCTCGGCGAAGGCGACGTACACGCCGATCACGAACCTCCTGCTCGACTACACGATCGGGATCGACAACGTCGGCTTCGAGCAGCGGCAGTTCGTGCCCCGCAACGCGGTGCTGGGCACGGCGCCGATCGCGACCGGGCGGTCTCAGTCCGTGTTCCAGAACACTCGCGTCATCAATCAAGACCTTGTCGCGAGCTATAGCTGGGACCCCATGGGGCAGTTCGAGCTCAGGACGACGGGTGGCTTCAACTTCACATCGCAGCACGTGCGGACGACGTCCGCGACCGCGAACGGGCTCGCGCCAGTGGGCGAGCTCGTGAGCGCCGGTTCGATCTTCAGCGCCGCCCAGAACGAGGTCGAGCTGCGGACGTTAGGCTTCTACGCGCAGCAGGAGATCGACTGGCGCAATCGGCTGTTCGTCACGGCGGCAGTGCGGTTCGACGCGTCGTCGACGTTCGCGCCATCGGAGCGCTGGCAGGCGTTTCCGAAATTCTCGGCGTCGTACGTCGTGCGGGAGAACCAGCCGGGCCTGTTCAACAGCCTGCGCCTGCGAAGCGCGCTCGGATGGGCGGGGAGCCAGCCGGGCGTCGTGAACGCGTACTCGCAGTACATCAGCTACGCACAAGCGCCGTTCGCGGGCCGACCCGGGTTCGTAAACGACATCACGTTCGGGAACCCGGACCTGAAGAACGAGCGAGCCCGCGAGTGGGAGCTCGGCGCGGAGCTTGGGATGGCGAGCGGGCGCGTCGGGCTCGAGGCCACATACTATAATCGACTCGTCGATGGGCTTCTGTTCTTCCGCCCGCTGCCCACGAGCACCGGGTTCTCGCGCCAGTTCGCGCCGATCGGGTCGATGTCGAACAAGGGCGTCGAGCTCCTGCTGCGCACGACGAACGTCGACCAGCGGAACTTCCTGTGGTCGTCGACCATCACGTACACCCACAACAAGAACCTCGTCGAGAGCCTGGACATCCTGGACTTCCAGTCGGCGGGCGGCTATCCGAACCGCATTCGAACGGGATACCCGGCGGGCGTGTTCTATGGCTCGTACGCCGGCCGCAACTGCGCGACCGGTGCGTTCCTGCTGGATTCGTTAGGCCGCTATCGGCGCAGCAACCAGACGACGGACATGGGCGCCACGCTCGCACAGCGCCGGGCGATCTCGGGCGGCACCTGCAACGACTCGCTGAATGCAATCATCGGCGACCCAAACCCGAACTGGATGGGCTCCTTCCTCAACGAGTTCACCCTGTTCCGGCGGCTGCACCTGCGTGCGCTCCTCGACGGTGTGTTCGGCAACGACATCATGAACCTGTCCACGCGGGCCCAGAACGCCGGGATCGCGAGCAACTCCAAGACGTACGAGCGGGAGCTCCTGCCGTACGGCGACCCGCGCAAGCTGCCCCCGGGCTACAACGCGCGCACGCAGGGCATCTTCGAGTACTGGATCGAGGACGGGACGTTCATCAAGCTGCGTGAGCTCTCGGCCACCTACAACCTGAACATGCCGGCGGTGCGACGCGTGTTCCACGACGGCGTCGAGCTCACCCTGTCGGGTCGCAACCTCGTGGTCTGGACCGACTACAGCGGCTACGACCCGGAGATCAACCTGTTCGGGACGAATGCCGGCGGTATCGGTTCAGTGCAGACGACCGCGGCGGACCGCGGGTTCGACTTCGGCGGCTACCCGATTCCGCGCACGTGGTCGTTCAGCGCGCGGTTCACCTACTGAATGCGGAGACCACTCATGCGCATAATGAGGCAGTGCGCGGTGGCCGCCGCCACCGCACCGCTTGCGTTGCTCGGAGCGTGCAGTCTCGACCTGACCAACCCCAACTCGCCGACGGAATCCCAGGTCACGTCGAACGTCGACGCCGTCATCGGGCTCGCGACCGGGCTGCAGGGCCGATTCTCTCAGTCGTACGGAAACTTCTCGTACATGGCCGGGCTCGTGACCGACGAGTACTCGGCGACGAGCGCGGCGCTCATCTCGATCAGTGATGCCGAGCAGGGCGCGGTGCCGCCGGGTACGGGCATCGCGGAGAACGTCTTCAACTCGGTGTACCGCACCGTTCGCACCGCCGACGAGCTGCTGCAAGGGTCGGAGACGCTCGCCGACCAGATCGACCCTGGCACGCGCAGTGGCCTCCGAGCGCTCGCCTATGCGCTCAAGGGCGAGGCGTTAGGCGAGGCGCTGCAGTCGTACAAACAGATCCCGATCAAGACATTCGGCGTCGATGAGCCGACGTACGTCTCGCGCTCGGAAGCGCTTCCATACGTGCGCGCGCTGATCGACTCGGCCGCCGCCGAGATCGCCGCGACGCCGCCGAGCACTCAGTTCAACAACACGGTGCTGACGCCGGGCGTGAACCTGTCGAATGTGATTCAGCTCTTCCGCGCGCGGTATGCGCGCATTGCGAACGACGATGCGACCGCGCTCGCCGCGGCGAATCTCGTGGGCCGCACCGGCGCGTCGGCGTTGTCGGTGCTCACGTTTCCGTCCCCGGGCGTGAATTTCTACGCAAACGTCACCGGTGGAACGAACGGGATCGCGCCACGGCGGCAATACCGAACGTCGATGGTGCCGCAGGATCAGCGGTTCACGTACTTCGTGGTCCCGTCCTCGACGCTCACCGGTCGCATCGGTGCGCCGCTCGACCCGTGGAACCGGTACGCGAATCCGCAGGCGCCGCTGCCGGTCTACATGCCTGACGAGGCGCTGCTCATCAAGGCGGAGGCGTTGGCGAATCAGAATCAGCTGGCGCCGGCCCAGGCGGTCCTCGACTCCGTGCGAACGGATTGCGCCGGTGGGCGCGGGATCGATGACCCCAAGGCGTGCCTGCCGCCACTCGCCGCCCAGCTCCCGAAGGATCAGCTGCTGACTGAGATCTACACGCAGCGCAAGTACGAGCTGTTCTCGACTGGGTCGCGGTGGGAAGACTCGCGTCGTCGCAACGCCATCATCGGTCCGGTGGCCTCGCCCAACATCCCGACGAGTGGTCAGCGCTGCTGGCTGCCATACGCCATCGGTGACCGCAACGCCAACCCGAACGTACCTGCTGACCCGGCGGAGCCCACCAGCTTCCCGACGGGCTGCCCCCTATGAGGCTCGCATTCATGAACTTTCCGATCGATCGCGTTCGTTCTCTCCGACTGGCGTGCACCGTGGCGGCCGTTTTCGCGACGGCGGCCTGTGGTACGAAAGACGCGCCGGACCCGCTGCAGCCGACAGCCGCCCAGGGCCGGATCCGGTTCGTGAATCTCATTACGGATCCGTCGCGGAACCCGGTGAATGCGATTCTCGAGAATGTGCCGTTCGGAGTGAACCTGGCGTACACGGGGACGACCCCATCCTCGCTGGCCGCGCCGTCGACCGCGAACTTCGCGCCGATCTACGAAGGGGCGAGGTCGCTGGTGTTGAAGAAGACGGCGGACACGAACGTCGTGGTGGCGACGCTCCCCGTGACGGTGGTGGCGGCAAAGGACTACACGGTTTACGCGACGGGTGGCACCGGCGGCAGCACGGTGACCGGCTTCAGCGTCGAAAACACCAACGAGGCGATCACGACGGCGCAGGCGAGGCTCAAGGTCACGAACATGAGTCCTGCCGCCGGAGCGGTTGACGTGTTCATCACGGCGGCGAACGCAGACTTGACGACGGCGACGCCGGTGGCGGCGAATCTCGCGACGAGGGCGTCGTTCGCGGGCGCGCTCTTCGCGCCCGGGACGTATTCGGTGCGGACGGTGCCGGCGGGCACGCCGGCTGCGGGGCGTCCGGCCGCGGTGAACTCGACCCTGTGTGTCCCGGTGTCAGCGGGAAATGGCAGGACGATCGTGATCGCGGATGCGGCGGCTGGTGGGACGCCGATTCGGTCGTTTTCCTTGACGGATATAGGTCCAGCTCCTCCGGCTTGCCCTTGATCGAAGGGTGGAACGCCGATAGGGCCAGCGAGTGGGCTCCTCTTTTCGCGAACATCGTCTGACGTGGATGGGGTCGAGAACGGGAGCCCTGAAAGAGTTCTGAGTCAGCAGTCGTGAGTCCTTCCGTTCTCAGTAGCTCCGTGGTTCGGTACCTATGTTGTGCCTAACGCCGGACTCAAACCGAGCGACGCCTGCTCATCCGACGCGGCGTCCTTCGGCGCCAGCAGCGTATACATCACCGGCGTCACCAGGCGCGCGAGCAGTGTGCTCGACACCAGCCCGCCGATGATCACCCACGCAAGCGGCGAGTAGAGCGGAGTCCCCTGCAGCGCCAGCGGCAGCAGGCCACCGATCGCCGTCAGCGTCGTGAGCACGATCGGGAGAAACCGCACCTCGCCC
>Ga0114129_10017630_pt1 | contig 10166 bp, 9 predicted proteins | sample RhiMetdeltSRZDD1_FD_80071 | JGI IMG/M metagenome (GOLD analysis project Ga0114129, IMG submission 80071) | Populus rhizosphere microbial communities from Tennessee, USA - Rhizosphere MetaG P. deltoides SRZDD1 (version 2) (version 2) | ecosystem: Host-associated > Plants > Roots > Rhizosphere >...
CGTCGAGCAAGTGAACTAGGAAGGCGCCATGCTCATAGCTCTGGGAGTTTTCGCGGTCGTCTGCGCCATCATCCTCGGCGCGTACTTCCTGCTCGTCGTCCGCGACGAACAGAAGCTGCTCGGGCGCCTCGCGCCGGCGGCCGGCCCGAGGAGTCGGAAACTCGGCGTGATCAAGGCGGAGGACCGGCTCAGCAACGTCGATGCGTTCGACAAGATGCTGCGGTCGAACAAGTACATCACGCCGCTCAAGACCTACATCGAGCAGTCGGGCGTCCGGTTCACGGTCGGCACGTTCCTGCTGGCGATTGCGTGTTGCGCGCTGCTCGGCTTCGTCGTCGCGATGCGCTTCACGTTCAACATCTGGTTCAGCCTGCTGGGCGCGGCGATTTTCGGGTTGCTGCCGCATCTGTACGTCAAGCGCTCGCGTACCAAGCGTTTGTTGAAGTTCGAGGAGCAGTTCCCCGAGGCCATCGACCTCGTGGCTCGCGCGCTCCGCGCCGGGCACTCGCTGCCGACGGGCCTCAGCATGGTGGCCGACGAGCTCGTCGCCCCGGTCGGCACCGAGTTCCGCACGCTGTATGACGAGCAGAACTACGGGTTGACGCTGCCGGAGGCGCTCCGCAACTTCGCCAGGCGGATTCCGGTGCTCGACGCGCGCTTCTTCGTGACCGCCGTGCTCACGCAGCGCGACGCCGGCGGCAACCTCGCCGAGGTGCTCGACAACCTGGCGGAGGTCATCCGCGCGCGCTTCAAGGTCAAGCGGCAGGTGCGCGTCATCTCCGCGCACGGCCGCATCACCGGCTGGGTGCTCGCCGGGCTGCCGCCGTCGGTTGCCATCGCGTCGTTCATCATCAGCCCCGTGCACATGCAGACGCTGCTCGGCGATCCGCTCGGCGTCAACATGATCATGGCTGCGGCCGTCATGCAGGTCCTGGGGACGCTGGTCATCCGCAAGATCGTCGACATCGAGTACTGATCATGCCCATCGCACTTCTGATCACCGTCTTCGCGGTTTTCGGCGCCGTCGCGCTCGGCGTCGGTGGACTCATGCAGTTCGTCATGACCCAGACGAACTTCGAACGCCGCCGTCTGTCGCAGGCCAGGCTCGCGGCGACGACCGGCGTGCTGCTCGAAAACAAGTCGCTCGAGCCCGAGACGAGCAAGTTCGCCGAGAAGCTCAGCGGGATCGTGCCCCGCTCGCCGAAGGACATGACGAAGCTGCGGCGCAAGTTCGTGCGCGCCGGCTATCACACGATGACGCCAATCGCGGTCTACACGCTCGGTCAGCTCGTGCTGCCCGTGATCTTCGTGTTCGTGCCGCTGGTGTTCCTGCCGTGGTCGCAGGCGTGGATGCTGATGATTATCTGTGCGCTGCTCGGCTACCTGATCCCGGGCTTCATCCTGTCCCGGATCACGACGAAGCGGCAGAAGGTGATCACCAACGGTCTCCCTGATCTGCTCGATCTGCTCATCGTCTGCCTCGAAGCCGGATCGTCGCTCGATCAGGCGATCGTGAAAGCGACCGACGAGCTCGAGCTGGCGTATCCGGCGCTCGCGGAAGAATTTCGCATGTTGATTACGGAAACGCGCGCCGGAAAGCCGCGTCTCGAAGCCTTCAAGAATCTGGCCTCGCGCACCGGCGTCGACGACGTCCGGGCACTGGTTTCGATGCTCGTTCAGACCGATAGATTCGGAACGAGCGTCGCGCAGGCGCTGCGAACGCATGCCGAAGTCTCGCGCACGAAGCGTCGGCAGCGGGCTGAGGAGCGGGCCGCCAAGATCGGCGTCAAGCTGGTGTTCCCGCTGGTGTTCCTCCTCTTCCCGGCGTTCTTCACGGTGACGTTGGGACCCGCCGTGGTGCGCTTCGTTCGGGTCCTGTTCGGCGAAGTGGGAGTCGGATAGCAGACAGCCCGTCACTCGTCACGCCCGCGGGGCGTGGATACGGGTCTGAACCATTAAGGAGAATGGAGAACGCAAATGGCGACGTCGACGATCATTCTGTTCGCAGTGGCAGGCGTGTTCCTCGTGCTCTACATGATGCGCCGGCGGAGCCGGCTGAACCGCGAGGAGTAGACGCCATGCCCGGGCATCCTGGCCCGGGAGGCGACGGACTGAGAGGATCCAGCCCAATGGCCGCCGGGATTCCATCGCGATGGAAGACGCTGGTTGGCGGCGGCGGTGTGGCCGCGCTGATCCTCGTCGGCGCGGGATGCGCGGCGCGGCAGTCGGCGGAGACGGCCACCGGGCGTCCCCATGACACCGTCGCGCAGAGCGATCTCGCCCCGCCCACGTCGGCGTCGGTCCAGAGTCAGATCGACGAGAAGATGCGGGAGCACCGTGAGGCGGCTGCGGCGAACAAGCCCGTGGTCGTCGAAAACAACGACGCCGCGCTCGCCCGCGCGCTCAAAGCCGCCGAAGATTCGCCGTCCGCAGAAAACTATCGGCGCGCGGCGGTCGAATACCGGCGCGTGCAGGTGTACGACCAGGCGCACGACTATTTCAAGCGGGCTATCGCGCTCGATCCGAAGAACGCCGCCGCGTTTGACGGGCTGGCGCGCACGTGGCGCGATTGGGGGCTGCCGGGCGTCGGGCTCAGCCACGCCTACAAGGCGGTGTACCTCGCGCCGGACTGGGCGGCCGCGCAGAACACGCTGGGCACGCTGCTCTACGTGCTCGGCAACAACGGCGAAGCGCGCCGGCGGTTCGAGCGCGCCGTGGCGCTCGATCCCAAGGCGGCCTACGCCTTGAACAACTTGTGCTACTTGTCCTTTACCGAGGGCGACGAGACGAGAGCGATCGCTGAGTGTCACGAAGCGCTCGGCCGCGATCCCGGATCGATCGTGGCGCGCAACAACCTGGCGCTCGCGCATGCGGCCGCCGGCCAGATGGACCAGGCCGAGCGGGAGTTCCTGGCGGGTGGCAGCCGGGGCATCGGTTTCTATAACCTCGGGATCGTGCACATGGCGCGGCGGGATTACCCGAACGCGGCCGTGGCTTTTGAAACGGCGTTTCGCGAGAAGCCCTCGCTCTGGGAAGCGAGCGTGCGGGCGCGCGAAGCGTGGACGCTGGCCGCGCGGCCTCAGGGGCCGGGCGGCGGCATGAGGAACTGAGGAACTAAGGCGATGCTGATCACCGACACCGACGAAACCCCATACGAGGAAACGCCGGATCTCACGGCGTTGCCCGCGCCGACGTCACTCGACGAGGCCGGGCTGCGGCTGGATCTCGTGATTCAGCTGCTGCTCAAGGCGCTGCACTTCGCGGGCGAGCTCTCGGGCGTGCAGATGGCCGACCGGCTCGGCCTGTCGTACTCGGTCATCGAGCCGGCGATCGAAGCGCTCAAGATCCAGCATCTCTGCGAGATCGTCGGCGGCAGCACAGTCGGCGCGCCCTCGTACCGCTACCGGATCAGCCAGCTCGGCCGCGAGCGCGCCCACGTGTTCCTCGAGACGAACATGTACACGGGCATCGCGCCGGTCCCGGTCACGCAGTACCGCCGCTACATGATGGCGTTTCAGGCCGCCAACCCGGGCCTGGTCTCGCGCGAGCAAGTGCGAGAGGCGTTCTCGCATCTCGTACTCAGCCAGCGCGTCCTCGACCAGCTCGGCCCCGCGGTCAACGCGCGGCACTCGCTGTTCGTGTACGGGCCTCCGGGCAACGGCAAGACCGTCGTCTCGCAGGCCATCGGCAACCTGCTCTACGGCGACATCTGGATCCCGCACGCGCTCGACGTCGACGGCAACATCATCCAGATGTTCGATCCGGTCAATCACGAGCCGATCGGGCCGTCCGAGGATCAGATGAACTCGGAATCGCTCGAGAGCAGTGAGACGCACGATAAAAGGTGGATTTCGTGCCGGCGGCCGCTCGTGACCGTCGGCGGCGAGCTCACGCTCGACTCGCTCGACCTGGCGTACAGTCCGGCGGCGAAGTTCTACCGCGCGCCGATCCAGCTCGTCGCCAACGGCGGCGCGCTCGTCATCGACGACTTCGGGCGCCAGAAGTGCTCGCCGCACGCGCTTCTCAACCGGTGGATCACCCCGCTCGAAAGCCGAGTGGACTTCCTGACCCTGCAGTCGGGACAGAAGGTCGACTTGCCGTTCATGGTGCTCGTCATCTTCGCGACGAACATCAAGCCGGCCGAGCTCGTCGACGAAGCGTTCCTCCGTCGTATTCACTACAAGGTGTTCGCCGAGAGCCCGACTTCGGCGGACTTCACGGCGATTTTCCAGAACGTCTGCCGCGAGCGCGACCTGGAATTCGATCCGTCGCTCGTCCGGCATCTGCTCGACAAGGTGTACCCCGCGCGCGGAATCGAAATTCGCGGATGCCATCCGCGCGATTTGATCGACCAGGCGCTGTCGCTGGCGCTGTACCTCGGGGAGCCTCCCCGGCTGACCGTTGATTTGTTGGAGGCGGCGTGCGCCAGCTACTTCGTGGACGAGACCGCCGGCGTCTCGGCGACGCACTGACGCGGTCCGATCGGCCGTCCGTGCGGACGATCGCCCTCCTCGGCGTCCTGCTGGCCGCCGCGATGGTGGCCTCCGTCCCGACGGACGCCCGTCAGGACCCGGTACGTCCGCCGGCGCAAGATCCCGCGAAGCCCGCTCAAGATCCGGCGAAGCCTCCGGTTCCACAGGAGCAGGGGCTGCCCGCGCTGGCTATTCAGATCACTTCCCCGCTCGGCCGGACGGGCATGAGCGGCTCGGTCCGCATCGTCGCGCGCATTTCGCAGACCAAGGAAGCCAAGCTGAGCGCCGTCCAGTTCTTCGTGGACGGGAAGCTCGTCGGCGAGGACAGCGCGCCGCCGTACGCGGTCGAGTGGATCGACGCGAACCCGTTCGAGGTCGCGGAGATCTCCGTACAGGTCCAGGACGAGCACGGCAATATCGCCCGCGACAAGATTCAGCTCAAGCCGCTCGACGTCAGCCAGTCGACGTCGGTGCAGAGCGTCATCCTCGAACCGCAGGTGATCGATGTGAAGGGCCGCCCGGTCAACGGCCTCACGCACGATCAGTTTCACGTCTTCGAGGACGGCGTGGCGCAGGTCCTCGACGTGGCCAAGCCGGACATGATCCCGGCCACGTATACGCTGCTCATCGACACGAGCGCCAGCATGCGGCGGCGGATCGATTTCGTCCGCGAGGCCGCAAGACAACTGCCTTCCCTCATCCGTTCGCAGGACATGGTGGTCGTTGCGCCGTTTTCGAAGACGCTCCTTCCGATCACCGGTCCGACGCGGGACAAGGACACCATCGACGGCGCGATCGCCGAGATCGAGCCGGCCGGCGGCACCGCGATTCTCGACTGCCTGTCGGCGGTGGTCCACCAGCTCGACACGTCCGAGGGCCGGCATGCCATCGTCGTGATCACCGACGGCTACGACGAGCACAGCACGATGAAGTTCGAGCGCGCGCTGGAGGACGTCAAGGCAGCCGGGATCACGGTCTACGTCATCGGCGTGGCGGGCGTAGCGGGCATCTCGCTCGAAGGCGAGGACCTGCTGCGTCACATCGCGGTCGAAAGCGGCGGCCGCGCGTTCTTCCCGTTCCGGGAAGAGCAGCTGTCCGACGTGCACGCACAGATTGCGTCGGACGTGCAGATCCGCTACGTCCTCACCTACACGCCGAAGAACCAGAAAGTCGACGGCACGTGGCGCGCGATTACGGTCAAGACCGACGACCCGACGCACACCATCAAGGTGCGCAAGGGCTACACGGCGCCGCTGCCGCCGCCCATCAAGCCGTCGATTGAGCTCACCATTCGCGACGCGAACCGTCAGTTTGTCGACGTCACGGCCGAGGATCTCATCGTGCTCGAGGACGGTGTCGAGCAGAGGGTCGAGGTCTTTCAGGAGGCGGTCGCGCCCGTCTCGATCATCCTTGTGCTCGATGAGAGCGGCAGCATGAAGCGCGCGGCGCCGATGGTCATGGAGTCGGCGCGCGAGTTCGTGCTGTCGCTGCCCGACAAAGACAAACTCGCGGTCATGCTCTTCTCGGACCAGACCGAGCTCGTCCACGATCTGACGACGATCCGGGTCTGGGCGCTCGACGCGATCAAGCGGTACTCGGTCAAAGGCGGCACCGCGCTGTACGACGCCACCGTGGAGGCCTTGCAGCGGTTATCGCGCGTGGAGGGGCGGCGCGCCGTGGTGGTGCTGACCGACGGCCGCGACGAGAACAACCCCGGCACGGGTCCCGGCAGCGTGCACACGTTCGCGGACGTGCTGAACGCGATCAGGGGCGTCGACGCGATGGTGTTTCCGATTGGCCTGGGACCGAACATCGATCGCGCCTATCTCGAGCGCATGGGCGAGCTGTCCATGGGCGAGGCGTACTTCCCGCAGGACACGACCGAGCTGGATGTGAACTACAAGCGCATCATCGAGAACCTGCGACGCCGGTACGTGATCAGCTACACGTCGACGAATGACGCGCGCGATGGCGCCTGGCGCAAAGTCGAGATCAAATCGCTCCGCGACGGCATCGTCGTCGAAAGTCGTGGCGGATATTTCGCGCCGAATAAATAACGCGACAGTCAAGAACTCCGTCGGTTCCGGGGTTCCGCGGTTCCGGAGTTCTTAGAACTCGGGTTCCGAGGTTCTCTCGCCTTCCAAAACGCCAATAAAGTGGAGTGAGCGCTCGAAGAGCCATTGCGCGGGCTTGGGGTAGAGTCCGAGATCCCGTTTCCAGACCGCGGCGCGCAGACCGAGCTCGCGGATCGCGCGGTCCCATTGCTCGGACGTCCAGTAGTTGTACGGGAGCGCGACACCGTGCCGGGCGTTGCCGATCCGATCCATGAAGCGGAGCGTGGCGCCGGCCAGGAATCCGTCCATCGTGTGATCCTTGATGACGATAGCCCGGCGGGCGACGCGTTGAGCTTCACGAAGGAGCACCATGGGATCGTGCGTATGGTGCAGGACGTCGACGAACAGCACGACGTCCACGCTGCGATCGTCGAGCGGAATCGTGGTGCCGTCGAACGCGCGAACCGGTACCGCCGTCTGCGGACGGACCAGCACATCGAGGCCGGAGAACTCGGAATCCGGACGCTGACGGCCGATCAGGGCGGTCAGCTTTCCGTCGCCGCACCCGACGTCAACCACGGTCGAGCGTCGCGGAATCACCGAGGGCAGCGACAGGTGCCGCGCCAGCACGTCGACGCGCCTCGTGTGAACCACCCGCCCATGCAGCGACCCGACGATCCCCATGTCGATGCGCCCGCTCCCCTATCTGATCCGTTCCAGCGTCCAGGTCGCCGTCTTGAGCCGGTAGGCGGCGCGATCGGTGAGGCCGAGCAGCCGCTCGTTGTCCTCGCCGCGGTCGTAGACCATCCAGAGACGCGCGCTCCGGTAGTCCGGCGTATTGCCGACCAGTGACTGGAAGTGCAGGTGGTCGGGCGGGTACTCGACGAAGACGATCGCCCGGGCATCCGGGATCGCCGACAGCGTCTTCACCGCCTGTCGCTGAAATCCACTGCGGGCATCGCTTTGCGCCCGGGCGCGAATGACGTCCGCGGCCATCCAGGGCGCAATCAGCGTCAGTCCAGCCAGGAACGTGGCGCGGCAACCCTGCTCGTCCAGCTTCAACGCGGTTCTGCCGAAGCGCATCAACTCGTACGCGGCAATCACGAAAAAGACGGGAACGACCTCCGTGTAATAGATGGTCCACCACGCCGGGTGGGCGTACAGCAGATACGCCAGGAAGAGGCAGATCGCCGAGAGGGCGGCAAATCGCAGCGTGCCTCTCGAGCGCATGAGGCCGACGACGAAGAGCACGATGAGCCCGACGCGCCACTTCTCGCCGAGGGCCATCATCAGCACGATGATTCGTGCCGTCACGATTGCCGGCAGTGCCGAAAGTTGATGTTGCTGGTGATACGGGATGAATTCGCCCTCGATCCACATGTGCGGCGGCGGCGGCGGCTTGATCGGCGGCGTGGCGTCGTAGCCGAATCCAGGCTTGTCGAACGGCATGTACTGCCGCGAGTACTCCGAATAGGGATTGATCCGCCAGTCACCCGCCGTCTTCTGATGCCACAACGGATTGATCAGCAGGAGGGGCACCGCGCAGGCAGTCGCGATCGCCGCCTGACGAACGAGCTTTTCACGCCAGACCTGCCCGAGGACGGCGATCGCCACGGGCGCAGCCAATGCCACTGCGCTCAAAGGACGCGTCAAATACATCCAGGCAAAGACACAGGCCACCGCGATCAGCCATGACTGCCTGCGCTCCGTCCTCCACCGCAGCAGCGCCCACAGCGAGAACAGCCACAGCGCGGTATCGGGATTCTGGGAGAAGTAAGTGGATCGCCAGTAGAGACTGGTGGTCGACGTGGACCACAACGCCCAGCTGGCGAGCGCCAGCGTCGAATCGAAGACCCGCCGGACGATGGCGAACACCAGCGCGCCCGCGGCGGCGGTGAAGAGCAACGGCATCAGTCCAGGCAATCCGAGCCAGATGCCGGGAACGAGCAACAGCGACGTGCCCGGCGGATATTTCGACGCGAGCCTCGGCTCGATGAAGACGTGAGTCTGCTCGAAGAATTCCGGTATGGGCGGCGGCTCGCCGGTCCAATGGCCTCCGCCGAAGATCTCCGCCTGCAGCACGTACGCCTGCTCGTCGTGAATCGGTTGAGGCTCGACGGGAGATCGCCAGACGAAGAGCAGGATCGCTGCGGAGATTCCGCCCGCGACGATCGGCGCCCAGCGGCTCGACAGTGCGCTCTCGATCGTCCGTGGCACGCGTCCGCGCCGGCGGCGAACCAGCAACCCCAGCGCGACGAACAGCGCCAGCGGCAGCCCAAGCCACCACACCAATTCGACCAGCGATGGCGCCGGGATCAACATCTCTCGTAGGCGCCGGAGTTCAGCGCCGGCGCAAACCGAGCAGGCTCAGGAAGAAACACCCCAGAACGGTCTGGAACCCCAACACGGACAGCGTCACGCCAGGCACCACCAAGCGCATCGTTTCGGCGTAGTTCAGATCGCCGAAGTTCTTCGCGCGCCACTGGTTCACCGCAGCCATGAGAATCACCGCTCCAATCGCGGCGCCCGTAACACCCATCGCCAGGCCGCGCTCCAGCGTGACGAGGCGCTGAAAGCGCTCGAAGCGGGGATCCGGCGGCAGCAATCCTTCGGTGATGGCAAAGGTCTTGGCGAACACGGCGAAGAACGCGCTCTGGTACCCGGCGATGATCGCCAGACTGGCGAACAGCAGCGTGTGCGCGTCGAAGCGCATGCCGCTGATCCGCACGCCGGGCATCGCCAGGGCGTATCCGACGATTCCCAGCGCGATCAGAATCATGCCGGGGACGAGAAACAGCTGTCTCGGGCTGTACCAGAGAAAGAAACGAAGCGTGCGCCACCCGTCACGAACGGTCTTCAGGTGCGGCGGATGCGAACGGCGGCCGTCCGGATGCAGGGTGATCGGCACTTCCGCGATCCTGGCTTGCGTCAGGCTGGCCTTGATCACCATCTCGGTCGCGAATTCCATGCCGGTGCATCGTTGATCGAGCCGTGAAATCAGTTCGCGCTTGAACCCGCGCATGCCGCAGTAGATGTCGGTCACCGGCGCCCGGAACCATCGCCGCGCGAGCACCGAGAACATCGGATTCCCGAACCAGCGATGCGTGAACGGCATGGCGCCGGGCAGCACGCGTCCACCGCCGGCCTCCAGCCTGCAGCCCTGCACCAGGTCGTTGCCCGCACGCAGCTCGTCGACGAACTTCGGAAGCTCGCCGAAGTCGTAGCTGTCGTCGGCGTCCCCCATCACGACGAACCGGCCGCGCGCCGCCTCGATGCCTCCCATCAGCGCGGCGCCGTACCCGGGCGTCTTCACCGGCACCACGCGCGCGCCTTCGCGATGCGCGATCGCAATCGACTCGTCGGTGCTGCCATTGTCGGCGACGATGATCTCGCCGCAAATGCCGGCGCCGTCGAGCGCGGCCCGCGCCTTCCGGATGCAGGTCGCGAGCGTGTCCGCTTCGTTCAGACACGGCATCACCACCGACACTTCGACGACCGGCTGACTCGCCGGTCTCGCGCCGGTGCTCGCGCTGGGCGGGATCTCGACCTTCGGTAAAGCCATTTGCACGTTTCTCTTATCGTCTGCCGCCAGGTGAGGGGATAGTCAAGTCCCGGCGTTTTCCAGTCACCAACGAATTTC
>Ga0114129_10017631_pt1 | contig 10166 bp, 8 predicted proteins | sample RhiMetdeltSRZDD1_FD_80071 | JGI IMG/M metagenome (GOLD analysis project Ga0114129, IMG submission 80071) | Populus rhizosphere microbial communities from Tennessee, USA - Rhizosphere MetaG P. deltoides SRZDD1 (version 2) (version 2) | ecosystem: Host-associated > Plants > Roots > Rhizosphere >...
CATGAAATCGTCGAGCGTTTGCCGTGTTCTATCGACCACGAACTCGACAACGGCTGCATCGTCAATGAAGCCAAGGAAGGGTGTCTTGTCAGGAATCAAGTCGAACGGATCGATCAGATAGTTGAGAGCAGCAACAATCCACAACATCGAATCATGTGTGGCCTGATCGTATTCCCCGCGATGATTCGCACGAACCAAACGCAACATTGTCTGAAGGTAGGGCCAATACTCTTTAAAGGAGTCTCTCGGCACCGTTGCCGCCTTTTTCGCTGCTTCGTCGAAAAGCGTTTGTAGACGGTCACGATCATCGATGCACGATTTGGCATCGGTGAGTGCCCTCGCAAACGCTTCGCTGCGAAGGGCAGGTTTACTGTAAGGGCTGAGTCCCTCAATTTTTTTTGTAGTCGGCGCCTTGGTCTTAGTGCGCAATTTCGTTTTTGCCTCTTTCATCGGATAACATGAGAGCAGGTCGATGCGCTGATGAGAAGCCCATTCGAGCGAAATGGCCAATCCAGTTGATCGACATCTATGGCTTTGTCGCCAGAATTAGCGGCGAAGGACCAGGTGCGTCGAGCTTTCGCACCTTTTTAAACCCTGCTTCTTCGAGCCACTTTTTGATTTCATTAAAGCTGAAAGTGTCGCCTTTTTCGGTGTTGACCAGCATTTGCACGGCAAACATCAGTGAATGCAGTGGTTTGGAGCGATCGTCATCCACCAGCCATTCTGCAATTGCGATCGTGCCGCCGGATTTTAGCGCGCCGAAAGTCTTCGCGAGCAACTGGCGGCTGCGATCTTGGCCTTCACTGTGCAAGATGTGGCCAAGAGTCGCGATGTCGTAGCCGCTGCCGAAATTCGCCTCGAACATATCGCTTTCGACATAGCTAAAGTGATGACTGACGCCAAACCTTTGTGTGATTCGTTTTGTCGTCGGAATCATTCCCGCCCAATCGACTGCAGTCACGTGCACTCGCGTTGATTTTTGGGCCAGGGCAATACCCCAAATCCCCGAACCTGAGCCAATATCAAGCACGCGAATTTCATTCTTAGTTTTCCCCAACTTCAAATGATCGCCGAGCTTTTGCGCAGACGGATAGCTCATCGGGATGATGCGTTCCACCAATTGGCTGAAAAATTCCGTGCCTTCTGTTTCCTGGTTCACGGCAACGGCTGGGCGACCTTCGCGAACGATGTCCGACAATCCTAACCAACGTGAGATGATCTGCGGCGCAATGGTCCCAAAAAAACCCGCATGTGTGCCCAGCTTGCTGCTTAAAAGAAAGGCGGCGCTTTCCTGCGTAAGCGAATACTTGCCTTGCCGATCCTTTTTCAGAAGGTTTAGACCAACGAGCGCATTCATTAGAATCCGCAGAGCCCGCGCCGACGCCCCGGTTTCTTCTGCAACCTGCTCTGAAGTTTTCGCGCCGTTCTCCAACGAATCGAACACCCGGTTACTTACAGCTGCGCTGATGATCAACGGAGGCGCGTAAGCGAAGCTCAGCTGCATCAAACGTTCGGGCGTGACTTGTTTGCCACGGCGACTCTGCCCCGGTGTACGGCGAGCGGATTTCTTACGACGAGTTTTCTTGGTCATATCAGATTTGAGGTTTCGAAAGGTAAGATCGACAAATAAGATTGGGAGTCGTCGGAATCACTCCTGCCCAATCAATTCAGAAGATCCAGGCCAACAACCGCATTCATTAGTATCCGCAGGGCGCCTGGCGATGCCCCGGTTTCTTCGGCAATCTGCTCTGAAACGGAAGAGGGCGCGAAATTGGCCGCAAGCAGAGTTAAAAAAGTTTAAAAGATAAACGAAAAGATTCTCCTCGTTGCATTCGAAAAAAAATCCAAATTTGCAGCAGTTGGCAATTAATTTTTGTTCCATGCCTTCTTTGGCTTTTAAATTTCTAATGCAGTAAATTATTTGGACGATAAATCATGGTCATATCCTTCAAGAGATCTGCTAAAGAGAATTTATTCCAACCCGTTGATGCTCTGCCCTTGGGAATCTTTCGTTTTCTTTTCGGATTTTTGTTATGCGTTGAGTTTCTTGTCCTGAGCCGTAAAACTTTTCCTCATTATTACATTGAACCCGTGTTCCATTTTACTTATCCGCTTTTCGACCTTTTAGGATTAAAGCCCCTGTCTAAGCCTTCTCTATGGTTGATTTTCAACGCCCTGCAAATCTCGACTGTTGGTATCATGCTGGGGCTACTTACGCGAATATGTTTTATCGTTTTTACTTCGGCATTCGGATATTTCTTCTTCATGGAGAGCGCTCCTTACACCAATCATTACTATCTCATTTTTTTGCTCTCATTTTTGATGTGCTTTGGCCATTCAGGCTCCATATTTTCTCTCGATAGTCTAATCAATAAAAATGCCCGAAGGGAACAAGTTGGTTATTGGGAGTTATTCTTGTTACGTTTCCAAATTTGTGTTGTGTTTTTTTTTGGTGGACTAGCAAAATTGAATGCAGACTGGCTAATCCATGCCGCGCCCGTTTATCTAAATCTAGTCAAACACTTTTCTTTTCTGGGTTATCCTCTTCAAGAAAAATGGATGGCTGTTGTCCTTAGTTGGGGAGGGATGTTATCGGATCTTGGGTTAGGGACCTTGTTATTTATCAATCGCTGGCACAGGTTAACCTTTATTTGGCTTTGCCTATTCAACGGCATGAACATCTTTTTGTTCGGTCTAGGTATCCAAACTTTTCCCTACTTAATGGTCTCGACTTATATTTTGTTTCTGCCAGGCCATGTTGTAAGAGAATCCATTGCGCGTTTTTTTAACGGGAAATTTTTGAAATACGTACCGATATTGGATAAGACATGACAAAAAGGAAGGTTAGTAATCAAGGCACGCCCATCAAAGGATCGCCTTGGATTCTCGGATTTGTCATTATTTATACGTCCCTGCAAATTCTGATTCCATTGAGGCATTTGCTCTATAAGAGAGATCTGCAATGGACACACGAAGGAAGCAACTTTTCCTGGCGTATGATGGCGGATCACCATGAAGCTAATGTGAGCATCACCATTGAAGATCCCCGTACAAAGAATGTTTACATCATTTCTCCCGAGAAATTATTGAACGATAAGCAATTAACCATGGCGACCACTCCCTATATGCTGTTTCAATATGTCCACTTCTTGAAACAACTAACGAAAGACCACATGGATATCAAAAATCCCATTATCAGGGCCGACATTCAGGTGTCTGTGAATGGTAAGCCCTTTCAATATATGTTTGACCCAACTTGCAATTTATCAGAGGTGAACTATTCGCCATTTAAAGAGTTAAAATGGGTTTTACCTTAAAGAAAACTTAATCATTAAAGCCACGTCATAGGATCACCAAGCACGGTTGTTGAAGCGACGGCAGAGTATCGAAAGCAAGAGAACGAAATCGGAGATTTATTTCTGAGATGTGCTTCGACTACGGTCGATGCGACAGAAAACTGCTTTACGCCACCTACAAAGATTGGACGGAATGGATGGCACGAAATTGCCGTTGAAGCGCAAAGTGTTTGCCAAGCGGCTTCGCCCGCGCCGTGTCGGCAATGGTGGGAAAGGCGGCAAACAGCGTTTTTGGTCGAAGATAGCCCTGCACGAGGCCGTCTTTTGACCGTGAGGCACCGGCACACGCCAGCCTCGTGGCGCAGTTGCAGAGGGCACGTAGGGCGGTGTTTTCGCGCCGTCTTCCAATGAATCGAAAACCTGGTTCCTCACACCCGCGCTGATGATCAACGGAGGCGCGTAAGCGAAGCTTAGTTCGATCAAACGTTCGGGTCTGACTGCTTCGCCCACGGCGACTCCGTCCCAGCGTACGGCGAGCGGATTTTTTACGACGAGTTTCCTTGGCTGTATCAGATTGAGATTTCGAAAGGTAAGATCGACAAATAAGATTGGAATCGATTGTGACGAAGCTCTCTGGTGAATCTCAAACGGCGCGCCCCGCGGCGTTCTGGAAAACGCGCGAAGAAATGGAAACTGGTGAGCGCGCCATACTCGCGCCGTTTGGCGAAAAGTCTGGCGATTCGCGGGGCCGGCAATATTCGGAGCCCAGCCATTCGTTTCGGACGGAATTTCAGCGAGATCGCGCGCGCATCATTCATTCGCGCGCGTTTCGCCGAATGGAATACAAAACGCAGGTCTTCTTAAACGGGACCGGCGACCATCTGCGCACGCGGCTGACGCACTCGATCGAGGTCGCATCTATCAGTCGCACGATTGCTCGCGCATTGCGCCTGAATGAGGATTTAGCCGAAGCAATCGCTCTTGCGCACGATCTGGGGCACGCGCCTTTTGGACATTCAGGCGAAGAGATGCTGGCAGAATGCACGCGCGATTACGGCGGCTTCGATCACAACCGTCAGAGTGTGCGAGTTGTCGAACTCCTTGAAGATCCGTATCCAAATTTTCCCGGTCTGAACCTGACTTTCGAGGTGCGCGAGGGCTTGCGGAAACACGGAGCTTTTCATCAGATGGAAAAACCGACAGGACTGCAGGCACGCGGTGCTTTACAAAATTATCATTGTCCTTCACTCGAGGCCCAGGTCGCCGATCTGGCAGACGAGATCACTTATTACAGTCACGATTTGGATGACGCCGTTGATTTTGAAATCCTGAGCGCGGGGCAACTTGAACAAAACGAGGTCTGGCGGCGAAGCCTTCGCGCTGTGCTCGCACGCTACCCTGATGCTCGCGAACCGGAACTGCACAAACTAATCATTCCAGACATTATCGACGCGGAAGTACGCGATCTCGTCTCGACCAGCGCAAAAGCGATCGCCGATGCCGGGGTGCAAAGTGCAGACCACGCGCGCCAGCAGCCAGCGCCCCTGATTCGTTATAGCGATGATTTGTCCGAAGCGAATCGGGATTTACGAAAATTTCTCTACCAGAATGTTTACTACGATCCACGCGTCTCCGAAGTAAATCGGCGCGCCTGCGAAATGCTGCGACAGGTTTTCCAGGCGTACCTGGCGGATCCCGACAAACTGGGTGAGACGGCGGCAAAACGAATTGAGACCGAGGGGTTGCATCGCACCGTGTGCGATTACATCGCGGGAATGACGGACCGGTATTTGATGGAAGAGCACGCGCGGATTGCAATCCTGTAGCCGTCTCGCTATGCCAGGCGGAGCGTTGGTGTGGTTAACCGCCGCGCATAGCGCGTCTCACAGAGACGCGGCTACAGCTACGCCGCGGCGCTTCCGTTTTCTTCCCGAAGATACTGAATCACCAGCCGTAGCCGTTTGTTAACAGAGAGTTCTTCCAAGACGCGTTGGCGGCGAAGGGGATCGCTGACAAACGTCGAGGTGACAAGATCAGCAAGCAATTCCGGATCGCTCAAATCAGAAAGATACTGGTCTACCTTGGGAGGAAGCTGCCGTGGTCCATCCCCCTTTCGGTTTGAATAGAGTTCCAGCACCTTGGCCGCCAGCGCCTCGGTTTCCACAGACGTGGTGGAATCGGATTCGAGCGCCTCGATCATTGCAATCGGGAATGGCGCTTCCTGGCGGAAATCGCTGAACCTGACACGCCCTAGACCCTGCAAAATCAGATTCGATGCTCCATCACTTCGTTCAACACACGCGCGAATGAGACCGACGCTGGCGATGTGAAAAAAGTCGGCGGTCGAATTCCATTCGACGCATTGCGGTTTGAGCAGCGCGACGCAAAACATGCGGTGATGGGCGAGCGCGTGCTTTAACATCTCGCGATAGCGCGGTTCAAAAATATGAAGCGGGAGCAGTGCGTGCGGGAAAAGCAGGGCGCCGGGTAGCGGCATTACTGGCACTTGTTTGGGAAGAGTTACTGACGAGGACATGATGCGTTCTTTTTTGTACGATATGTGCATTGGCGAAAGAGCAAGCGGCGCAACGTGATTCGTTACAACGTCAAAAGTTGGCGGTTTAGCGCTTCAGCACGGCGCCAGCAGCGCGCGAAACTGTTCGAGCGATAATTGCCCTTCGATGTCGCTTCGGCCGAGCGAAACATATACAAGAGCCGATCCACAACATGCGAGAAGAACACGCGAAGCTGCCCCCAGTTTACCGATTCCCATCGCGCTCACGGCAACGTCAAGATTTTTGGCCGCGGCGAAATCGGTCAATCGCGCCAGTTGCGCCGGAGTGTCGGTGCGCGTTGCCACCTTGAAAATGTCCGCGCCATATTTCTTTGCTGCGCGCGCTTTGTCTCGCAACTGACTGGGGCTCGGAGTGTTTTTCAGGTAATGAACTGAAATGATGCGCCGCACATTCTGCTTTCGAGCCCTGCGAAGCAGCGATTCAAAGTCGGACGCCGAACGTAATTCGACGTCGATATAACGAGCCCGGGATAAGAATCGAGCGAGAAGACTGTATCGTTGGCCTGAGGGCAATCGGTTCGCGCCGCCTTCCGCCGGATGTCGAGCCGTGATAATGAGCGACGCGCGTAACGTCGAAATTTTCTTCTCCAGTCGATCAACCGCGCCCGGCACGCTGGAGCCGTGTGAAGGCGGACGCACCAGGCGATCCAGCCGCAGTTCAAACAAATCTGGTGGGTCGCCCATTCGAATCGCGAAATCGAGCTCCGCCGGTGACGTGATGACGCCCACTACGCGGTGACGTAGCCGTGGCGCAGCCAAGTTGCGCGCGATCACATCAGCGAGTGGCCTTTGGTCCGTAGCGAGACCATTCTTTCAACGTACTTGGCCAGAATGTCGAACTCGAGATTCATTAGATCGCCTGCCTGGACCCGATCCAGATTGGTATGCATTTTCGTGTGTGGAATTATCCACGTGATGAAACTTTTCGGGAGAACTTCGGCGACAGTAAGACTGATCCCATTGACTGCGATCGAGCCTTTATTCGCTACGTAATGGGCGTATTGCTCGAGTAACTCGATTTCCAATCGAAAGTCTGCATTGCTTTTCTCGTATGCGATGATCCGCGAGACACAATCGACATGGCCCTGAACGAAATGCCCGCCAAAGCGCTCCGGTGCAGCAACAGCGCGTTCAAGATTCACCAGTTGCCTCCGCTCCACTTTTTTTAGATTTGTGCGAGCGATCGTTTCTTCCAAAAGATCGAAAATCAACTCATCGCCTTGCCGCGACTTCAGGGTGAGGCAACAACCATTAACGGCCAAACTATCGCCACGTCGCATCTTTTTGGCGATGCGCGGAGCGGCAATTCTTAATTGGTTGCCATTTTTGCTCGCGCCCACTCCGGTTACAATGCCGACTTCTTCAATCAAACCGGTGAACATGGTGATAAGGTGTAGAGCCTGATTCGTAAACTGTTACATGGTTACATGGGATTTACGATTTAACGCTTTCACGATTTAACATGGCGTAGACATTCGTGGTTAGAAAAATCCAGCCAACAATATTTCAACGCTTTTTTCGCACGGAAACGGCCGGCGGATCAGTGTTGCTGCTGTTTGGAATTGCCGCACTTGTCCTGGCCAATTCTCCGCTCGCCGACGCTTACGAGCGTCTTTGGCATGTCCCATTGACGGTGGGAATCGCAGACCATTCGCTCTCGCTGACATTACATCAGTGGATCAACGACGGGCTAATGGCATTTTTTTTTCTGCTGGTCGGCTTGGAAATCAAACGTGAATTCATTGTCGGCGAACTAGCATCCCTCAAGAAAGCCTCCCTTCCCATCGCGTGCGCCATTGGAGGCATGATTGTGCCGGCTGCAGTCTATCTAATGTGCAATATGAGCGGATTTGGGGTCCGCGGTTGGGGCATCCCAATGGCGACGGATATAGCTTTCGCTCTCGGGGCGCTGGCGCTAATTGTCCCCGACGCGCCGGTCGGCGCCAGGGTATTTCTAGCCGCACTGGCGATCGTTGACGATATGGGAGCGGTCCTCATCATTGCGATTTTCTACACGCACGCAATCGCATGGAGCGCGCTGGCACGAGCAGCAGTGATGCTTGCCGTCTTGATCGGTTTCAATGCGATGGGGGTGCGCCGGTTGGGGCTGTATTTGCTTGCAGGAAGTGTTCTTTGGTATTTCGTACACGAGTCCGGCGTGCACGCGACGGTCGCCGGCGTGGCGCTGGCCTTTACCATTCCCACGCAAACGAGGATCAACGCGGTGAAATTCTCGCGCAAGGTGCGGAATCTTTTGGATCGATTTGATCGCACTGAGAGCGGTGATTTTGTTGTCCTGTCCAGCAAAGGACAACAGGAAGCTCTCTTTGCGATTGAGCATGCGAGTGAAGCTGCGACCGCACCGATTTTGCGCCTCGAGCACGCGCTCCACAATTTCTCGGCGTTTGTCGTGATGCCCCTGTTCGCATTTGCTAATGCGGGCATCAGGATCGGAGGGCCCCTTGGGGATGCCGGAGTCATGATGGGAGCGTTCCTGGGACTGATCATCGGCAAACCGCTCGGCATCACCTTAGCGGCATTTGCCGCGGTCAAATCTGGAATTGCTCAACTTCCACACGGCGTCGGATGGGCATCTCTGCTTGGCTACGCCTGCCTGGCAGGCATCGGTTTTACCATGTCGCTGTTTATCGCTATGCTTGCGTTCGATGAGAGCGCGCCACTTAGCGCAGCAAAAACCGGCATTCTCGCTGGCTCGCTTTTGGCCGGGATTGCAGGCGCCATTGTTCTGAGAATGACCGCCGGTTTTCGCAAAGATGAATAGATCCCATCTGGCCCCTGAAGCACGAGTTTTACCCGAGGAGCAGACGCGGGACTCCGATGGTAGCGCGCCTGTCATGCTTCTCTCCGGCGTTCTCTTTCTGTCCGGGATTGGCGCACTCTTATTTGAAACGCTCTGGCTGCGGCTGAGCGGGCTCGCATTCGGGAACTCAGTCTGGGCGGCGGCATTGATCCTTTCCAGTTTCATGGCGGGCCTGGCGCTAGGGAGCGCGATCGCCGCAACGTCGAGGATTCGACGATGGCGACCGCTTTATCTTTACGCAGCGCTGGAGGTGCTCGTTGCTCTGTTTGGCTGCACAATCGTTTTTGGTCTTCCGGCGCTCGGCGAATTGTTGCGACCGGTGTGGCAATTGCTTTGGAACTATCAGCCCGCGCTTCTCGGACTGCGGTTCGTTGTCTCTTTCCTGATTCTGCTTGTGCCCACAACAGCGATGGGTCTGACACTGCCGGTGTTGATCGAGGATCCGATGTTAAGACAAACCGATTTTGGGCGCGCGATTGGTTTTTTGTATGGCTCGAACACGTTAGGGGCGGTGGCCGGCGCTCTGCTTGGTGAAGGTTATTTCATCGCAGCTTTTGGCCTTCGAGGCACAAGCTTGATTGCCGGTTTGGCAAGTTGCATCGCCGCCGCGGCGGCAGTGTCAGTTGCGAAATTCAAAGGCCACGCGAACGCAGGTTTTTTCGAACGAACATTTCCGCTACATTTGGATGTTAGTTATCGGCCGCCGTGGCGTTTGCTTTTCGTCAGCCTTGGTACGGGGTGCTTTCTTCTTGCGCTGGAAGTGATCTGGTTCCGGTTTTTGCGATTGTACGTTGTATCATCGCCGTCTGCGTTCGCTATCATGCTTGCGGTTGTGCTGGGAGGAATTGGCCTCGGTGGCATTGCGGCCGGGGTGATTAATAAGCGCTCGTCCCGGCTCCATCAATTACTTCCCGCCCTGTTGCTGCTAACGGGGGTTGTCGTACTTTTGTCGTACTTATTCTTTCCGGGCGAGGCGATCAGGACACCTAACGGTGCTTTTAGCCTCGCTTCGTGGTGGCAAATCGCCATCCTGTGTGTGGCGTTGATGTTCCCGGCTTCGTTCATGTCGGGGATTTTGTTCCCGACCATCGTCGCGCTTGTTCGAGCGAGTGCAGAAAGCCGGATGAATAGCACTGGAATTACGACATTGTTCAACACGACCGGCGCTGCAGCAGGCCCACTCGTTGCCAGTTTTGTGCTGTTGCCTGCCGTCGGTTACCAATGGAGTCTGCTGATTTGCGCCACCGGGTACGCCTTGCTCGGAATTCTCGCTAGCAAAGGCTCGACCTGGTCAATTCGGCGCCTACTCGGGTTGGCGACTATCGCACTTTCCGCAACCGTGATGCTGCTTCTTGCAATTCTTACGTATCATCGCGCCGGATCGCACTTCGAACATGCGAGTCGTCCTTATGAAACCGACGACCACGGCAACCACCTTGCGCGGGTGGTGAAACGAATCGAGGGCAATGCAGAC
>Ga0114129_10017633_pt1 | contig 10165 bp, 18 predicted proteins | sample RhiMetdeltSRZDD1_FD_80071 | JGI IMG/M metagenome (GOLD analysis project Ga0114129, IMG submission 80071) | Populus rhizosphere microbial communities from Tennessee, USA - Rhizosphere MetaG P. deltoides SRZDD1 (version 2) (version 2) | ecosystem: Host-associated > Plants > Roots > Rhizosphere >...
GGTCTGGATCCGCGTGTTCCCCGACAAGCCGGTCACCAAGAAGCCGGCCGAGACGCGCATGGGGCACGGCAAGGGCAACGTGGAGGAGTGGCACGCCGTGGTGAAGATGGGCCGCATCCTCTACGAGATGGAAGGCGTGACCGAGGAGATCGCCAAGAAGGCGATGTCGCTCGCCTCGCACAAGCTGCCTCTGCCGACCAAGCTCGTGCGCCGCTCGGCGGAGCTGGGAGCGTAAGCGATGAAGGCCGCCGAGCTGAGAGACCTGCCCGTCGACGAGCTGACCCGCAAGGCAGCCGAGCTGCGGGAGAACGTGTTCAACCTGCGCATCCGCCAGGCCGCCGGTACGCTCGACTCGAGCGCCGATCTCGGCAAGCAGCGGCGGGACCTGGCGCGGGTGCTCACCGTGCTGAACCAGAAGAAGAACGCCGCCGCCACCGCAAAGGCCCAGCCCGCGGAGAAGAAGGGTTAGCCATGTCCGAGAACGCCCAGAACAACCAGCCGCAAGCGGAGCGCGGGCGCCCGAAGACGCGCATCGGCACCGTCACCTCCAACAAGATGACGAAGACGGTCGTGGTGCAGGTCGAGCGCCGCATGAAGCACGGGCGCTACGGCAAGTACATGACCGAGAAGAACAAGTACAAGGCGCACGACGAGGAGCAGGCCTGCAAGATCGGAGACATCGTGCGCATCACCGAGACGCGGCCGTTGTCGAAGGACAAGCGCTGGCGCGTCTCGGAGATCCTGCGGCGCGCCGAGGTCGTCGAAGGCCTCGGCGGGGAGAGGAGCTAGTCCCGTGATCCAGATGCAGACCGTCCTCGACGTGGCGGACAACAGCGGTGCCAAGCGGGTGGCGTGCATCAAGGTGCTGGGCGGGACCAAGCGCCGCTACGCCACCATCGGCGACGTGGTCGTCGTCTCCATCAAGGAGGCGGTGGTGAACAGCAAGGTGAAGAAGGGCGACGTGGCGCGGGCGGTCATCGTGCGCACCAAGCGCGAGGTGAAGCGGCCCGACGGCAGCTACATCAAGTTCGACGCGAACAGCGCGGTGATGGTGAGCAAGGAGGGCGAGCCGATCGGCACCCGCATCTTCGGGCCGGTGGCGCGCGAGCTCCGCGGCAAGAAGTTCATGAAGATCATCTCGCTCGCGCCGGAGGTCCTCTAGCCATGCAGCGCGCGACGCGGATCAAGAAGGGCGACAACGTCTACGTCCTCACCGGCCGGGAGAAGGGGAAGACCGGCAAGGTGCTGGACATCGACCACGACAAGCAGCGCGCGGTGGTGGAGAAGCTGATGGTGTTCAAGCGCCACTACAAGCGCGGCCGCAATCCCGCGCACCCCGAAGGCGGGATCGTGGAGAAGAACGGATCGATCCATCTCTCCAACCTTGCGCTGATCGATCCGGAGTCGAAGAAGCCGACCCGCATCGGCACGAAGCTCCTCGAGAACGGCAAGCGCGTCCGCGTCGCCAAGCGCAGCGGCGCCCAGCTCGACCAGTAGGAACACGACGATGGCCGAAGACAAGAAGACCAAGGAAGAGAAGCCCGAGAAGAAGCACGCCAAGGGCGAAGGTCCGCCCGCTCCGACGCCTGCAGGGGAGAAGAAGGCGAAGAAGGGCGCCAAGGAGAAGAAGGGCCCCGCGACCATCCAGGCCGCACAGGGGAAGGCCCACGCCAAGGGCGACAAGCCGGCGCGCCTCGCCGACGCCTACAAGGCGCAGGTGGTGCCGCAGCTGATGAAGGATTTCGGCTACAAGAACCCGATGCAGGTGCCGAAGATCGAGAAGATCGTCCTCAACATGGGGCTGGGCGAGGCGATCAACAACAACAAGCTCATCGAGCAGGCCGAAGAGCAGATGATGGCGATCACCGGCCAGAAGGCCGTGGTGACGCGTTCGCGCAAGAGCATCGCGAACTTCAAGCTGCGCGAGAACCAGGCCATCGGCTGCATGGTGACGCTGCGCAAGGACCGCATGTACGAGTTCTTCGACCGCCTGGTGAACATCGCGCTGCCCCGCGTGCGCGATTTCAAGGGCGTGTCGTCCAAGTCGTTCGACGGGAAGGGCAACTACACGCTCGGCATCCGCGAGCAGATCATCTTCCCCGAGATCAACTACGACAAGATCGAGAAGATCAAAGGGATGAACGTCACCATCGTGACCACCGCCAAGAACGACGAGGAAGGCCGCGCGCTCCTGCGCCACATGGGCATGCCCTTCCGCACCGCGTAAAGGACCTTTCTCAATGGCCAAGCTGTCCAAGATCGCCCAGGCGAAGCGCAAGCCGAAGTTCCCGGTGCGCGCCTACCACCGCTGCCCCATCTGCGGGCGCAGCCGCGCCTTCCTCAACAAGTTCCAGATGTGCCGCATCTGCTTCCGCAACCGCGCCCTGAAGGGCGAGGTGACCGGAGTGATCAAGTCGAGCTGGTAGTTCCACATCGAGCCCGTACGCCCCCTCGGGGAACGGCAGGCCGGAGGTAGTTCAAGGTGACCGATCCAATTGCCGATCTGCTGACGCGCATCCGCAACGCGCAGCGGGCGGGGCTCGAGCAGATCGAGCTGCCGTCGAGCAAGATGAAGCAGCGCATCTGCGAGGTGCTGCGCGACGAGGGCTTCGTCCGCGAGGTGTCGCAGAAGGACGACGGCAAGCAGGGCGTCCTGACCGTGCTCCTCAAGTACGACGGCGACAAGCGACCGGCGATCAGCGAGATCAAGCGGCAGTCGAAGCCGGGGCTGCGGCGCTACGTCTCGTACCGCGACATCCCGCCGGTGATGAACGGGCTGGGCATCGCGGTCCTGTCCACGTCCAGGGGCGTGATGGTCGACCGCGAGGCGCGCAAGCAGCACCTCGGCGGCGAGCTGCTCGCCACCGTCTGGTAGGAGGGCGACATGTCCCGCATCGGAAGGCTTCCCATCAAGATCCCCGAGAAGGTCAAGGTCAACGCGCAGCCCGGGCTGGTGCAGGTCGAAGGCCCCAAGGGCAAGGTCGCGCAGCGGCTCGACCGCGAGATCAAGGTGACCGTCGCCGACGGGCAGGTGAAGGTCGAGCGTCCCAACGACTCGCGCCGGTCGCGGCAGCTCCATGGCCTCTCGCGTACGCTGGTGGCGAACATGGTCCAGGGCGTCACGCAGGGGTTCCAGCGGTCGCTGGACATCTCCGGCGTCGGCTACAAGGCCGAGCTCAAGGGCAAGGAGATCCACCTCGCGGTCGGCTTCTCGCACCCGGTGAAATTCCCCCTGCCCGAGGGCATCAGCGCCGAGTACGACGCGAAGGCCAACCGCCTCACGGTGAAGGGCGCCGACAAGCACCTGGTCGGTCTCACCGCCGCGCAGCTCCGCAAGGTGCGGCCGCCCGAGCCCTACAAGGGCAAGGGCATCAAGTACGCGGAGGAGATCATCCGCCGCAAGCAGGGCAAGACGGGAGCGACCTAGGCCATGAGCGAATCGGTCATCCAGAAGAAGCGCGACCTGCGCGACAAGCGCAAGGCGCGCATCCGCTTCAAGGTCTCGGGCAGCCCGGAGCGGCCGCGGCTCTCCGTGTACCGCAGCCTCAACCACATCTACGCGCAGGTGATCGACGACGCGACCGGCAAGACGCTCGCGGCGGCCTCGACGCTCTCGCCCGAGTTGAAGGAGGGCAAGGGCAAGAAGCGCGATCTGGCGAAGGAGGTGGGCAAGCTGGTCGCGAAGAAGTGCCAGGCCGCTCAGATCGCCGCCGTGGTCTTCGACCGCAACGGGTTCAACTATCACGGCCGCGTCGCCGCGGTCGCCGAAGGCGCCCGCGAGGGCGGCCTCAAATTTTAAGGGGACCGAATGCCTGCACCGATCAATCCGAACGACCTGCCCGAGCTGAACGACCGGGTGGTCCACATCAACCGCGTCGCCAAGGTCGTCAAGGGCGGCCGCCGGTTCAGCTTCTCCGCGTTGGTCGTGGTCGGCGACGGGCAGGGCCACGTCGGCGCGGGCCTCGGCAAGGCGAACGAAGTTCCGGAGGCCATCCGCAAGGGCGGCGAGCAGGCGAAGAAGAACCTGTTCAAGGTGCCGCTCGCGGGGAACACCATCCCCCATGAAGTCATCGGCCACTTCGGCTCGGGCCGCGTGCTGCTCAAGCCGGCGGGGGAAGGAACGGGCGTCATCGCGGGGGGCTCGGTGCGCGCCGTCCTCGAGGCGGTCGGCATCCGCAACATCCTGACGAAGTCGCAGGGATCGCGAAACCCGCACAACGTCGTGAAGGCCGCGCTCGACGGGCTGCGGCGGCTGCGCAGCCCCGAGCAGATGGCGCGCGTCCGCGGCAAGGAGCTGGAGGAGATCCGCCCCCAGCAGGGAGCTTGAGGACATGGCGCTCAAAGTGAAGCTGATTCGCGGATTGAGCGGGCACCCCGAGGACCACCGCGAGACGGTGCGCGGCCTGGGCCTGACCAAGGTCGGCCGCGAGCGGATCCTCCAGGACACGCCCGCGATCCGCGGCATGGTGAACAAGGTCTCCTACCTGCTCTCGGTCGAGGAGACCTCGGACGAATTCAAACCCTTCGGGCGCCGCTCGCGGGCGAAGCAGCAGCGCGAGGCGAGCAGCGGTCCCAAGCTGCGCTAGAGGAACGAGATGAACGAGCTGACCAGACTGACTCCTCCCAAAGGCGGCGGAGTGAAGGAGCGCAAGAGGGTGGGCCGCGGCCAGGCGAGCGGGACCGGCAAGACGGCCGGCCGCGGCGGCAAGGGCCAGAAGGCCCGCACCGGCAACATGAACTTCATCGGGTTCGAGGGCGGGCAGATGCCCATCCAAAGGCGCGTGCCCAAGCGCGGCTTCACGAACCCATTTCGCGTCGAGTACGCCATCGTGAACGTGGGCGAGCTGGACCGCATCGACCCCAAGGAGGCGGTCACGCTCGAGTCGCTGCTCGCGTCCGGCGCGGTCAAGGACCCGCGCGCGGGCCTCAAGATCCTCGGCGACGGCGATCTCACCAAGGCGATCACCGTGCGCGCGAACAAGGTGAGCGCCCAGGCGCGCGAGAAGATCGAGAAGGCCGGCGGCAAGGTCGAGCTGATCGAGGTCCCGGCGCGCAAGACGCCCCAGCAGCGCAAGGCCGAGGAGAAGGCCGCCGCGGCGGCCGCAAAGGGCGCGAAGAGGTAGGAACGGGGTAGAATCCGGGGTCCCGCGCCGCCGCGCGCGGGGGAGAGGCAACCGACGTGTCGTTCGCCAACGCCTTCAGCAACCTGTTCCGCATCCAGGAGCTGCGCAAGCGCCTGGCGTTCACGCTCGCCCTGCTGGCGGTCTACCGCATCGGCGTCTTCGTCACGCTGCCGGGCGTCAACCGCGTGGTGATGAAGAAGGCGATCGAGACGAGCGGCGGGTTCCTGAACCTCTTCAACCTGTTCACCGGCGGCGCGCTCGAGCAGCTCTCGATCTTCGCGCTCGGCATCATGCCGTACGTCAGCGCGAGCATCATCCTGCAGCTCCTCACGGTGGTGGTCCCGCAGCTCGAGAAGCTCTCCAAGGAAGGAGAGATGGGGCGGCGCAAGATCACCCAGTACACGCGCTACGGCACGATCCTCCTCTCCATCGTGCAGGGCTTCGGCATCGCGCGGTACCTCGAGTCGGTCCGCGCCGGCGCCGAGAGCGTCGTCCCCGACGACGCGAAGGGCTGGGGCTTCCGCATCCTCACCGTCATCACCCTGACGTCGGGCACCGCCTTCATCATGTGGCTCGGCGAGCAGATCACCGAGCGCGGCATCGGCAACGGGATCTCGCTCATCATCTTCGCGGGCATCGTCGCGCGCGTCCCGCAGGCCATCGTGCAGACCTGGACGACGTTCCAGGACAAGGCCGAGGGCTCCGACGTCGACCTGCTCATCCTCGCCGCGGTGATGCTGGTGACCATCGCCGTCATCACCTTCGTCGAGCGCGCGTACCGGAAGATTCCGGTCCACTACGCCAAACGCGTAGTGGGGAAACAGACCTTCAGCGGCCAGAGCACGCACCTGCCCCTCAAAGTGAACATGGCCGGCGTCATCCCGCCCATCTTCGCCAGCTCCATCCTGCTCTTCCCGGCCACTCTCGCCACCTGGATCCCGGCGTTCAAGCCGTTCGCCGACGCCATGCAGCGCGGCGGCTGGATCTACGACGGGCTGTACGTCATCGGCATCGTCTTCTTCGCCTATTTCTACACGGCGGTGACGTTCAACCCGGTCGACGTCGCGGACAACCTGAAGAAGTACGGCGGCTACATCCCGGGGATCCGCCCGGGCAAGAAGACCGCCGACTACATCGACCACGTCCTGAGCCGCATCACGCTGGGCGGCGCGCTCTACATGTCCGCCGTCTGCGTCCTGCCGTCGATCCTGATCACGAAGTACAACGTCCCGTTCCAGTTCGGCGGCACCGCGCTCCTCATCGTGGTCGGCGTCGCGCTGGACACCGTGCAGCAGATCGAGAGCCATCTCATCACGCGGCACTACGAGGGCTTCACCGGTCCGCGCGGCCCCCGCATCCGCGGCCGTCGCGACGTGACCGGCGCCCCGGCCGCCGCTTAGCACACGCGGGGGCGCGCCTTGCTGAACCTCATCTTCCTCGGGCCGCCCGGTGCGGGCAAAGGCACGCAGGCGCAGCGCCTCACGCAGCGGTACGGCATCCCGCAGCTCTCCACGGGAGACATCCTGCGGCGCGCCGTCGCCGAGGGGACCACCCTGGGAAAGCAGGCGAAGGCGCTGATGGACGCCGGCAAGCTCGTCCCCGACCAAGTGGTGAACGGAATCGTCGACGAGGCGCTGGCCCGCCCCGAGGCTCAGCGCGGCTTCCTCCTCGATGGCTATCCGCGCACCGTCGTCCAGGCCACCGCACTCGACGAGATGCTCGCCCGGCGCGGGCGCAAGATCGACTACGTGCTGAACATCGAGGTGCCCACGGAGGTGCTCGTCGACCGCCTGAGCGGCCGCCTCAGCTGCCCCAAGGACGGGTCGGTGTACCACCTGCGGGCGAACCCGCCCAGGCGCCCGGGCATCTGCGACAAGGACGGGACCGCACTCGTGCAGCGCCCGGACGACAAGCCCGAGGCCGTGCGCCGCAGGCTGGCCGAATACGCCGACAAGACATCTCTGTTGACCGGTTACTACAAGGCGCGTGGCGTCGTGCGAAACATCGATGGAGTGGGTACCCCGGACGAGGTGGAAGGACGGATCGTATCGGCCCTCCGCGACAACCTGACGACGGGGCCCGCGCAGCCGTAATGGGCATCGAGCTGAAGACAACCGACGAGATCGCCGTCATGCGCGAGGCGGGGCTGGTCGTGTTCGAGGTGCTGGAGGAGCTGGAGAAGCTCGTCGAGCCGGGGATCACGCTCGAGGAGCTGGACCAGACGGCGAAGAGCGAGACGGAGAAGCGCGGAGCGTCCTGCGCCTTCAAGGACCTCTACGGCTTTCCCAAGCACATCTGCATCTCGGTGAACGACCAGGTCGTCCACGGGATCCCGGGAAAGCGGAAGCTGCAGGACGGGGATCTGGTGAAGCTGGACCACGGCGCGGTGGTGCGCGGCTGGTACGGAGACTCGGCGCGGACGGTGCCCGTCGGGAAGGTGTCCCCGGAGGCGAAGAAGCTGATCGACGTCACTCGCGAGAGCCTGGAAGCCGGCATCCGCGCCATGGTGGTGGGCAACCGCATCTCGGACATCGGCGCGGCCGTCGAGGGGGTGGTGGCGCCCCACGGCTACGGCATCGTCCGCGACTACGTCGGGCACGGCATCGGCAAGCGACCCCACGAGGACCCGCAGGTGCCCAACTACGGCCCGGCGCTCTGGGGACGCGGGCAGCCGAATCCGCGGCTCCGCGCCGGGCTGGTGCTCGCGGTCGAGCCGATGATCAACATCGGCACCCACGAGACGCGGACGCTCGGCGACGGCTGGACGGTCGTCACCCGCGACGGAAAGTACTCCGCGCACTTCGAGCACACCATTGCCGTCACCGAGAACGGCCCCGAGGTCTTGACCCGTCCGTGATCGCGCTCCTGGCAGCGGCGGCCGCCTCCGCCCACGCGTACGTGCTCCCCTGGGCAGTCCTCTTCGAGGTGCCTGCGCCGGACGAGAATGCCTGCGCCGTGACGTCGTTGCGGTACGGTCCGCCCGACGGCAAGTGGGAGCGCGGCAGCGAGCAGAAGCCCGCCTCCTGCGAGTTCCGCTCGTTCGTGCTGCCCGGGCCGCTCGTTCCCGCCTGGGTGGAGCACGTGGAGCTGTCGGAAGTCCGCATCACCTACACCGTGCGGGGCAGCGACGAGCCGCAGACGGTTACGGCCCAGGCCGAAACGCTCGATCCCGCCGCGCTGGAGGTCGATTCCGGGTCGCTCACGGCGACGGTGAAAAAGGTCAAAGGGAACGTCCGGTCCCTGGTGACGAGCCACGCGGCGCATCCAGTGCTGCTCGGGGACGCGATCGCCGCCCGGAACAAGCCGCGGGACGATTGCCGCGGGCCCGGGCCCTCGGCCGTGCTGCAGAACGGCGAGTCGCTCCTCGACGTCCGTCCGGGGTTGCTTTCGCCGTCGATGCAAGTGTGGGTGGCCGCGTTCACCGCCCAGCGGAAGTGCACCTGGATCAAGGCGGCGACCAAGCACCTCTGACCGCCTGCCGGCCGAGGGAACGCCAGTCCGGGCGCGGGATTGGCTTCCTTGACACTGCGCGGCGACCCTGTTATCTGCACCGCTCCTTGCACGCCGGGGAGGCCCCAGCCGCGACGGATGCGGCAGTCGGGGTGCGGCGTGGAAGGGCGCGAAACGGTCGTTTGTTGGAGAGTTTTTCAATAGCGGCGGGAGGAAGCCGTGAAGGTCCGTGCTTCGGTCAGGAAGATCTGCGTGAAGTGCAAGGTGATCCGCCGCAAGGGCGTGGTGCGCGTCATCTGCGCGGCGAATCCGCGCCACAAGCAGAGGCAGGGGTAACGAATGGCGCGTCTGTCGGGAGTCGATCTTCCCCGCGAGAAGCAGATCCAGATCTCGCTCACGTACCTGTACGGGATCGGCAACACCAGCGCGCGGAAGGTCTGCGCCCTGGCCCAGGTCGACCCCACCAAGCGGACCAAGGACCTCTCCGACGACGAGATCCACCGCATCCGCGAGAGCCTCGACCAGAACTACAAGGTCGAGGGTGACCTGCGCCGCGAGGTGAGCTTGAACATCAAGCGCCTCATGGATCTCGGCTGCTACCGCGGCCTCCGCCACCGCAAAGGATTGCCCGTGCGCGGCCAGCGCACCCACACCAACGCCCGCACCCGGAAGGGGCCCAAGCGCGGCATCGTCCGCCGCGCTGTGGCCGCTCCGCCGCCGAAGGCATAACGAAGGATCGAGAGGAAAATGGCCGAAGAGCAGAAGCCAGGAACGACTCCCGCTCCCGCCGCCGCCGGCGGCGCGGCGCCGACGCCGAAGAAGGCGAAGAAGAAGACCAAGAAGAACGTGCAGACGGGGATCGTCTACATCCAGAGCACGTTCAACAACACGATCATCACCATCACCGACGTCAGCGGGAACGTGATCAGCTGGTCGTCCGCCGGCGCGCGCGGGTTCAAGGGATCGCGCAAGTCGACGCCGTTCGCCGCGCAGGTCGCCGCCGGCGACGCCGCCGCCAAGGCGATGGAGCACGGCCTCAAGAACGTGAGCGTCCTGGTGAAGGGTCCGGGCGCGGGCCGCGAGTCGGCGCTGCGGGCGTTGGCCGCCGCCGGCCTCAAGGTCTCGCTCATCCGCGACATCACGCCCATCCCGCACAACGGCTGCCGGCCGCCCAAGCGCCGCCGCGTCTAGAGGAACCGACGAAGATGGCTCGCTATACGGAAAGCTCCTGCCGCATCTGCCGGCGCGAAAATCTCAAGATGTATCTCAAGGGCGACCGCTGCTACACGGACAAGTGCGCCATCGAGCGCCGCCCGTACCCGCCGGGCCAGCACGGCCAGGGGCGCGCCAAGTTCTCCGAGTACGGCGTGCAGCTGCGCGAGAAGCAGAAGGTCAAGCGCCTGTACGGCTTGCTGGAGACGCAGTTCCGCGGCTACTACCTGCGCGGCAGCGCCGCCAAGGGCAAGACCGGCGAGAACCTGCTCCAGTTCCTCGAGCAGCGCCTCGACAACGTCGTCTTCCGGCTCGGCTTCGCCGACACCCGCGCCGAGGCGCGGCAGCTGGTGCGGCACGGCCACTTCCGCGTCAACGAC
>Ga0114129_10017636_pt1 | contig 10164 bp, 11 predicted proteins | sample RhiMetdeltSRZDD1_FD_80071 | JGI IMG/M metagenome (GOLD analysis project Ga0114129, IMG submission 80071) | Populus rhizosphere microbial communities from Tennessee, USA - Rhizosphere MetaG P. deltoides SRZDD1 (version 2) (version 2) | ecosystem: Host-associated > Plants > Roots > Rhizosphere >...
AGACGCCGATCGTCGCGAGCATCGCGCGGCTTCTGTGTGAGCTGGACGAGCGGCCGGCAATTCTGAGTCGCGGGTACGGGCGCGAATCCGCGAGCGACGGCGTGGTCATCGTGCGCGACGCCCACGACATGCGAGCCGATCTCGCCCGTTCGGGGGACGAACCGCTGATGCTCGCGCGTCAGCTGCCGGGTGTGCGGGTTCTGGTGTCCAGCGATCGGTTCCTCGCAGGCTGCGTGGCCGAGCATCATCTCGGCGCGACGGTCCACCTCCTCGACGATGGATTTCAGCACCTGCAGCTCGATCGCGACGTGGATATCGTGATCGTCGCGGGCGCCGATGTGGCCGCCAATGCACTGACGCTGCCATCGGGCGATCTTCGCGAGCCGCCGGACACGCTCATCGCGGCCGACGCCGTTCTGGCGCTCGACGGCAGGATCGCGTGCGACACATCGGATACGCCGACATGTTTCAGGGTCCAGCGAACGCTTGGGCCGCCGACCGGTGACCGCATTCCGGCGCCACCCTCCCGCGTGCTGGCACTGGCCGGAATTGCCCGTCCACAAGCGTTCTTCGACGATCTGCGTTCCCGATCATACGAGGTCGCCCGAACACTCGTGTTTCGCGACCACCATCCGTATTCGACGCGCGATGCCGGCCGAATCTGGTCGGCGGCGGAAGCGGCGGGCGCCGCCAGCGTCCTCACGACGGAAAAGGATTACGTACGATTGCTGCCGCACCGGCCATTTCCGCTGCCCCTCGCGTACTTGCCCCTTACAATGGAGCCTGAACCGCTGCCCGAGTTTCGGCACTGGCTTGCCGCTTCGCTCCGTGCAGCGCGCGACATCGTTTGAGTAACGGTCCATCTTTCCGTCATCGCCTCGAGTACCTGGCTGTCGCGTCGGTCGTTGTGGCCGTACGCATGCTTCCGATGCGCGCTGTGCTGGCCGTCGGGTCGTTGCTCGGGCGCGCGTTCTATCTCGTCGACGGTCCACATCGCCGTCGCGCGCTCCGAAATCTCGAGGCAGCATTTCCGGTGCGCACCTACGCCGAGTGTCGCAGCATCGCGCGCGGGATGTTCGCGCATTTCGGCCGCCTGCTGATGGTGCTCCTCAAGTTCAGCACGATGCCGGCCGAACGCATGTTGAACCACGTTGAATTCGACGGCGAAGATCGCGTCGTCAACGCTCACGCGCTGCAGCGTGGCGTCTTGCTGTTCACGGGACATTTCGGATTCTGGGAGATCAACGCGCTCGTGCACGCACTCGAGCTGAAGCCGATGGCAGTGCTCGCGCGTCCGCTCGACAATCCGCTGCTGCACCAGCTCCTCGAGATGGTGCGGACGTCGACCGGGAACTCGGTCTTCTACCGCCGCGGAGCAATCAGGCGCATCCTGCGCGCATTGGAGGCGAACCAGGCGGTCGCCGTGCTCATCGATCAGCACATCCAGACGGCTGACGCGGTGTACGTCGATTTCTTCAACCGCCCTGCGGCGACCACGTCGGCGCTGGCGGCGCTCGCGCTGCGGACCGGCGCGCCCGTTGTGCCGGCATTCGCGCTGCCGCTTCCCGGTGGACGCTTTCGGATGGTCTACGAGCACCCGGTGGATCCCCCGAGCGCCGACGATCCCGACGCGATCCGCGAGTTCACGCAGCGGTGCACAGACGTGCTCGAAATGTACGTCCGTCGCTATCCCGAGCTCTGGCTCTGGATGCACCGTCGCTGGCGCGACGTTGAGCCGAAGGATGAAAGCATCGGTGGGATGTTTCCGGCCGCTACAAGAGAACATTAGGCCGCCCGCCGTCATCGATCGGCGGCGGGCGGCAAGGCCAAAGGCCGTCGCGCGAAGCGCGTAAAGCGCGCGGGGCGGGGCCCCGCGCGCATTGAGTAATGCGAACACAGTCGTCCGAAGTGAGCAATTTGACCTCAATCAAGCGCCTCGTCATCCGAGCGCCCAACTGGCTTGGCGACGCCGTGATGGCGCTGCCGGCAATGGGCGCACTGCGCGCGGCGCTTCCGGATGCGACGATCGCTGTTGCCGCGATTCCGTCGATTGCTCCGCTCTTTGCAGAAGAAACCAACGCGGCGCAGAATGAACTGCTGACGCTCGACGGTGTGCGGCGAGAGGCGACGACGTTGAAGGAGGGGGCGTTCGATGCCGCGGTCTTGCTTCCGAACTCGTTCAGGTCCGCGTGGGTCGCGCGCCGCGCGCGCATTCCGGAACGTTGGGGCTTCAGCGGAAACGTTCGCGAATGGATGCTGACGAAGTCAGTGGCGCGGCCGCGCGAACGCGTTCACCAGTCAGCGTGGTATCTCGAGCTGGTGCGCAGGCTCGGGTTCGAGGCTCCGTCTGCGATGCCACGCGCGACGGTCAGAGTCGAGACCGCTCGTCGGGCCGCGGCGTTGTTGCAGAAGCACGGCGTCGAATCCGGTGCGCCGCTGGTTGGTGTGGCTCCCGGCGCCGCATACGGTCATGCGAAGCGCTGGCCGCCGCGACGGATGGTCGATCTTCTGCGCCGGTTGATCGCGGAACGCGGGGCAACCTGCGTGCTGGTTGGTGCGGAAGGGGATGCCGAGACGGGTCGTGAAATAGAATTGCAGTTGCCGATCGAGCCGCGTGTCATCAACGTGATCGGGCGCACGGACCTCCGTGTGTTCGCTGGAGTGCTGGCCGCGTGTGACGCGTTCGTGTCGAACGATTCCGGCGCGATGCACCTCGCTGGGGCAGTCGGTGTGCCGGTCACCGCGATTTTCGGACCAACCGACGAGCGCGTCACCGCTCCGCTCGGCGATCATGACGTGCTCGTACACAAGGTGTTCTGCCGTCCGTGCATGCTGCGGGATTGCCCTATCGATCATCGGTGCATGAAAGGAATCACGGTCGGAGCGGTTTTTGAATCTGTCAGCCGCCGGCTTGAAACGCGTTGACGGCATCAACCCGTCGACAGCATCGATCGCGTGGCCGTGCTGGGATGAAGTTGAAATGAAAGCGGACTTTCAATCAGCAGCGCCTGCGGCCCGAGCGAGGCGCCGGAGGGAAGCGCCGCGAAGCGGCGCCGCCGAGCGAGAGCGCGTGGGGGTGGGGCCCCACGCGCACTAAAGAATGAAAGCCGCAGTGTTCCTCGATCGCGACGGGACCCTGATCGAAGAGGCCGGATACCTGGACCGTCTCGATCGTCTGGCGTTCTTTCCGTTCACCATCGATGCCGTGCGGCTGCTCAATCGTGCCGGCTTCGCCGTCGTGGTCGTCACGAACCAGTCGGGCGTCGCACGTGGTCTGCTGCCGGAAGCATTCGTCCACGAAGCCCACCAGTTCATCACGGACCGGGTCGCAAGAGGAGGCGCGTGCATAGACGCCTTCTACTATTGTCCCCACCATCCCGATGGCATTGTCGCCGGGTATCGAGAGCAGTGTGAATGCCGAAAGCCGCGGCCGGGACTGTTGCGCAGGGCCGCCGCCGATCTCGACCTCGATCTCGAGTGCTCCTTTGCCGTTGGCGATCGCTGGCAGGATATCGACGCGGGCAAATCGGTGGGTGCTCGCGCCGTTCTCGTCCGTACGGGTGTGGGGCGCGTCACCGAGGTGGCGCAGCAGGATCGAGTCGAGCCCGATGCGATCGTCGAGAACCTGATCGAAGCGGTATCCTGGATCCTTCGACAATCGTGAGACGGCGTCCAGCGTCCCACCCATCCATCGATACCGAGCGGCTGCTCGCCGTGATCGATGACTTCGCCGGCGTTCGCGTGGCAGTCTTCGGCGACTTGCTGGTCGACGAGTTCATCTACGGCCGGATCTCACGCGTGTCGCGTGAGGCGCCGGTTCTCATCCTCGAGTACGACTCGACCGAAATCGTGCCGGGCGGCGCCGGAAACGCGGCCGCGAACGTCGCCGCGCTCGGCGGCGTCCCGATGGCAATTGGCGTTGCCGGCAGCGACGAAACGGGTCGACGGCTGCTCGCGTCGATGCGCGGCCGAGTCGACATCAGCCGCGTCGTGCGTCCGCGCGGCTACCGTACCCCGACCAAGACCCGCATCCTCGCTGGCGGCGTCCACTCGGCCAAGCAGCAGGTCGTCCGGATCGATCGCGCGACACGGCCGTCCTTGTCGGAAAGCGATCGCCGAGCAATCCAGTCGACGTTGCTCCGGGCCGCATCACAGTGCGACGCGCTGCTCGTGTCGGACTACGGCACCGGTCTCGTGACGCCAGCTATCGTGAAGGCCGCCCAGCGCCAGGTCAAAGGTCCGGGTCCCCGTCAGCCGCTGGTGCTGATCGATTCACGGTACTCGCTGCTCCGGTTCCGCAGGATGACCGCGTGCACGCCGAACGAGTCGGAGGTCGAGCATCTCTTCGGGATTCGAATCGGCGAGAACGCGCGCGTCCTGGAAAAGGCGGGCCGTGAGCTACTCGCGCGCACACGCGCGGGCGCCGTGCTCGTCACGCGGGGCAGCCGCGGCATGGCGCTGTTCGAGCCGAATCGTGCAACGGTCCACATCCCGATCATCGGATCGGACGAGGTCACCGATGTCACCGGGGCGGGCGATACGGTGATGGCGACGATGACCCTCGCGCTCGCTGCCGGCGCGACATTCGAACACGCCGCGCGCCTCGCGAACCATGCTGGGGGTCTGGTCGTGATGAAGCGAGGCACGGCAACCGTGAGCGCGGCCGAATTGCGCGAAGCGGTGGCATCGAATCGTGACTGAAGCCGGGGTTCGGGATTCGGGACTCGGGGTTCGTATTCGTGGTTCCAATCACGAACTGCCCGATTCCGGCCCACCGAATTCCCCACGCCGAACCGCGAATCCCGAACCGCGAATCCCGAACCCCGAACCCCGAACCGTGAACCCCGAATCCCGAACCCCGAATCCCGAACCCCGCTATGATCGCAACAGATGATCGTCACACGCGAACGACTCGTTGATCTCGTCGCCGCAGATCGCCGCGAAGGCCGTTCGATTGCCTTTGCGAATGGTTGTTTCGATCTCCTGCACGTTGGCCATGTCCGCTACCTCCAGGGGGCGGCAGCAGAAGCCGATCGTCTCGTCGTCGCGGTCAATGACGATGCGACGGCCGCGAGTAAGGGCGCGGGACGACCGATCCTCACTGCGGCCGATCGGGCGAAGCTCGTCGCCGCGCTCCGAGGCGTCGACTACGTCGTGGTCTTTCCCGAGCCGACGGTGGCGCCCCTGCTCGAGTTGCTGCGACCAGACGTACACTGCAAGGGTACCGACTACACGCTCGACGCGGTGCCCGAGCGAGAGACCGTCCGTGCGTTCGGGGGACGAATCGCCATCGTCGGCGATCCCAAAGACCACTCCACTCGCGATCTCCTCGCGCGCATCCGCGCATGAACGTGTTGATCGTCCGCCTCGGCGCACTGGGAGACATCATTCACGCCATCCCCGCCGCAGCGGCGCTGCGAGCGGCGATGCCGGACGCGCGGATCGACTGGGTTGTGGACGCAAAGCACCGGGAGATCCTCGACCTCGTCAGCGGCATCGATCGCGTCGTGACGCTCGACGCGGGTACGCTGTCCGCATGGGTGGACGTCGTTCGCCGGCTGCGACTCGTACCGTACGATGTTGCGCTGGACTTCCAGGGGCTACTGAAGTCCGCGGTGCTGGCCCGGGCGTCAGGCGCCCGGCGCGTTTACGGCTTTTCGATCTGGCACCTGCGCGAGAAGGCCGCGCGTCCGTTCTATACGAGCAGCGGCTCTCGTCCGCCCTCACGTGAAGCTTCGGCAGATAGCGGTCGCCCTGGTGGAGGCGATCATCCGGATGGCGCCGAGCCGCACGTCATCCAGAAGAACTTGAACCTGCTCACCGTTATCGGAGTGAATGCTTCGGAAGTGGCGTTCCCTCTCGTTCCGGCTCCATCGGCGGTGCTGGATCACGTGAAATCCATCATTGGGTCTGGTCCCGTCGCACTCCTGAATCCCTCGGCCGCATGGCCGAACAAGCGATGGCCAGCGGAGAGATATGGTGAGGTCGCGACGTTCCTGCGCGAGATCCGCGGGATCTCGTCGCTCGTACTTTGGGGACCCGGCGAGCAGGACCTCGCTCGTGATGTCGTCCGCGCATCGTCCGGGGCCGCACTCGAAGCGCCGGCGACCCGGATACCCGATGTTCTGGAACTGTCGCGCGCGGCGGCGCTGATCGTATCGGGCGACACGGGTCCGCTGCACATCGCGGCTGCGACTGGGACACCCACCGTTGCGATCTTTGGTCCGACCGATCCAGGCCGCAACGGTCCATGGTCGCCGGACGATGTGATCGTATCGCGTTATCAGGCATGCGGCTGTCACTACGCCCGGCGCTGTCAGCGGGCGAGCTGGTGCCTTGCTGATGTGAGTGTCGCAGAGGTGACCGCTGCCATTCAGCAGCGCCTTGGTCGAGTCCGCGTTATGCCGCAGAGTAGCGTCCGGCTTCAGCCGGACGAAGGACAGCTTCAGACCGACGCAGAAAGGCAACCGAACGAGGCGAGTGTCCACGGTCCGGCGACGAGGACGAATGGCGGGAATGTCTGAGCTCCACGCCAGCGCGGAGCAGGCGCGCTCGACGGATCATGGCTGGTCGCGTCGCATCGCGCGATACCGGGTGCGACTCGGGTTTCCCGCCGCGGCGCTCGCGTTGTGGCTCGCTCGTCCGACGCCCACCAGCATGGCCATCGGCGCGATTCTCGCGATACTCGGTGAGTCGCTGCGCATCTGGGCGGCGGGTCACCTGGAAAAGGGGCGCGAGGTCACCGTCAGCGGTCCGTACCGCTTGACGCGTCATCCGCTGTACGTCGGATCGGCGATGATCGGCGTCGGCATGATCGTGGCATCGGCCAGCCTTGCCGTCGCTGCGCTCGTGCTCGCGTACCTCGCGTTGACCCTGTCGTCAGCGGTGCGCAGCGAGGAACGTCATCTGACGGAGAAGTTCGGTCAGGCGTATCCGGCGTATCGAGAGGGGCGCGCGCCGGATTCGCCGCGGCGGTTCAGCATGGCGCGAGCCATTGCCAACAAGGAGCATCGAGCCATGCTCGGGCTCGCGCTGTCGCTTGCGCTGCTTGCGTGGAAACTTCTATAATCGGATGTTTCGGGTGGCGGTTGGCGTCGGTCCTAGCGCGCGTGCGCGCCGTGCACGAGCAGGGCCTGCCACGTAGAGGCTCCTCATCGTCAACGGAGCGAACGCGGGCAAGCCGTACCGAATGAAGCGGCCTGCCCGCCGCAGCACCGCAGCGTCAGATACTGAGCGAAGGCGGGGGGCGGTTAGCTCAGTGGTAGAGCACCGGCCTTACACGCCGGCTGTCACAGGTTCGAATCCTGTACCGCCCATTAGAAAGCGATCGAAAAGTGACGATTGCGGATCGCTGATTGTGAATTGATCAAGTTTGGGAAGCGTGCCCGAGCAATCAGCTATCGACAATCTGCAATCAGCAATGAATTTGGGGTCGTAGTTCAGTTGGTTAGAACGCCGGCCTGTCACGCCGGAGGCCGCGGGTTCGAGTCCCGTCGACCCCGCCAACATCTCGCTTAGATCCAGCGTATTGGCGCTCCCCGAGATTTCCTGATGCACGCCTGCCGCGCACTGTGCCGGTGGGTGTGCCAGTTTCCTTCCTGGTCCGCTTCGCTCGCAATAGCTCTGTCGCAATCAGGTTCACGGTCAGTGCACGCAGCTCCGGCGTCAGGTGCTGGTAGTGCTCCAGCTCGCGCGAGCGGTGTCCCGTGACTTTGCGCACGATGGGGTCAGGAACTCCCAGCGTCATCAGGATCGTCGCTCCTGCATGCCGCAAATCGTGGATACGGACGTTCTGGACGCCAGCCGCCTTCGCGCCGACACTCTCAGCAGCTTCGCTGCTTCAGCGTAGGTGAGAACCTCTTCGTCGATTGCAGCACTGCGGTCGGTGCGACCTCGTGTGCGTTCGTTCGGAAGAGACTCGCTTGAGTATTTCAGCGACGGCCTGACCGAAGAAATGATTGCAGAGTTGGGCCGCCTGGAGCCGGCGAGGCTCAGAGTTCTCGCGCGCACGTCGGCGATGCACTACGAACATAGCCGCAAACGCGTCGACGAGATCGCACGTGAGCTCGGTGCCGACTACGTGCTCGAAGGCAGCGTTCGAAGGGTCGGGGAGCGGGTTCGCATCACTGCTCAGCTCGTCGACGCACGCACCCAGCGTCATCTCTGGGCCGAGCAGTACGACCGCGAGACCCGTAATGTCCTGAGCGTGCAGAGCGAAGTGGTCCGCGCGATCCAGGCAAGCCGTCTTCGCCCAGCTGACGCAAGATCGCGACTCACCTCATTTATCAACCCACCGTCGTCCGGACGATCCGGAGGTATTTCACCTGTACCTCCGTGGTCGTTACGAGTGGAACAAAAGGACCACAGAAGGACTTCAGAAGGCGATCGACCACTTTACCGCGGCGATCGAGCGAGACCCGACGTACGCAGTTGCGTATGCGGCCCTGGCCGACACGTACGCCGTGATGGGCAGCGCCGGGATGATGCCGATTAGCGAGTCACATCCCAGAGGAAGAGCCGCGGCCCAAAAGGCGCTGGAAATCGATGAGACGCTGGGCGAGGCGCATGCCGCGCTCGCCTCAATCATCACCGACTACTACTGGAACTGGGCGGAGGCCGAGCGCCGATTCAGGCGTGCCATCGAGTTGAATCCGAGCTACGCGACCGCCCGTCATTGGTTCTCCTTGTACCTGGGTCACATGGGCCGATTCGACGAAGCACTTGCTGAGGCGAAACGCGCACGGGAGCTCGATCCGCTCTCGCCTGTGATCGACGCCAACATGGGAGTGGTCTATTTCCGCGCGGGTCGATACGACGAGGCGATCGCGCACCTGCAACGCGTGATCGCGCTGGATTCCCGGTTCGGCTTCGCTCACATGTGCCTCGGCCTCGCCTACTTGCAGAACGGCATGGTCGAGCAGGCCATTCGAACATTCCAGACCGCGAAAACGCTATCGAGCGTGCCGAACCTCGACGCGTTGATTGGATACGGGCATGCACGGGCCGGACGCGGGCGCGAGGCGGAAGCAATCCTTGCGAAGCTTCAGGACGACACAACAACGCGCTTCGCTTCAGCCTACGACGTTGCGCTCGTGTACACGGCGCTCGGCGATCGGGACGGTGCCTTCTCGTGGCTCAATCGAGCCGTCGACCGACGAGAGTGGTTCGTGGTCATGCTCAAGGTCGATTCGCTCCTGGATCCGCTGCGCTCCGATCCCCGTTACGGCCGCTTGCTGCAGCGCGTCGGCCTTGCACCATAGCGCGAACGACAGACAGGTGCTACCGCCGGCGTTGTCATTCTGACTCGTTGCACTTCAACGTGGTCATCGGCCCCTCCAAAGCAGCCGTCGCGCCGAATCTATCAGCGAATCGCGGTGAACGACACGGTCTTCAATGATGCGGGAGTGAAGAACTCGGGGCAGTTGCCCGTTGCTGCGATGGCGAGGACGCTGCAATTGTGGTCGACGACGAGACGCCCTCTATAGGTGCATGTCCCGAACTGGAAGCGAATGCTTCGCCCCGTGATCTCACCATTGGTGATATCGAGCGACGACGGGAACGGGTAGAAGGGGCCCTGCCCGTCTTGCGTGAAGCACTCGCCACCTTGCGTGGCACTGCCAGAAAACGTCATGCCCTCCTGCGTGAACGTCATCGTGCCGCCGGATTCGCACGTGAGATGCAGTGTGGGTCCTTCGTCCTCGAGCCCGATAAGGGCCGCGACGAACCCCGGCACCACCGAGATGTTCGACTCTTCCCATTGCGACGTGCCGGAGATGTTGTATGCGGAGGCCTGTGTCGGTGTGCCGTTGGCGTCCTCCGACCCTGCACCGGAAACTCCGGCAAGGATCACGATACCGATGATCGCGAGGCGGCCCGTTCGCGTCGGAGGTGCTGGTGCTGCTGTTCATTGGGTGCCTCCTGACCGATACTGGCTGCCAGCTCATGTCTTTGCTCTGAGATACGGTTGGGCAAACCCAAGGTGTCCTCCTCGCGCCTAGCGCCGGGGTGGAAATCATTGGTTCTTGCCTTGAGCAAACATGGTTGTGGAATTTGGCGGTTTCAAGCGACATCGGGGGTCAGAGGGCAGATGGGCGGTGGGCCGAAATGCCCGTACTTGGCCAGACAGCGAGAGTGCTGCGTTCGTCTAGGCCCGAGACGCCGGCG
>Ga0114129_10017637_pt1 | contig 10163 bp, 9 predicted proteins | sample RhiMetdeltSRZDD1_FD_80071 | JGI IMG/M metagenome (GOLD analysis project Ga0114129, IMG submission 80071) | Populus rhizosphere microbial communities from Tennessee, USA - Rhizosphere MetaG P. deltoides SRZDD1 (version 2) (version 2) | ecosystem: Host-associated > Plants > Roots > Rhizosphere >...
ATCCATGAGAATGAGATCAGGCCTATCGTCTTCAGTCTTTCTCACCGCCTCTTCCCCATCGATGGCCTGCAAAACGGTGTAGTCATCCTCCAAGAGCTGGACGATCAAGTCCCGGTTCCACTCGGTATCATCGACTACCAAAATTGTTTTCTTTGCCATGATGCCTACCTCCCGACTCCATGCGATTTTAGATTTTCGATTTCCGATTTTGGATTGTCGGATTTTTCGGAGCTTCTCTGTGACCCTCGCCCTGTGGGAGAGGGAACGGGTGAGGGTCGAAGTTGACCTTTAGGTCACGTAAGGTCTCTATAATCCGTTGCAGGACTCCATCGATATTTTCCATCACGTCGTTGTCCCAGAACCGTAACACGCGGTAGCCGTGCCGTGCCAGTAGATCCGACCGTCTCTGGTCGGCTTCCGTTTGCTCGGCATGTTGACCTCCGTCGAGTTCCACCGCTAAGTCTTTTTCGAAACAGCAGAAATCGACGATGAACCGGCCAATGGGATATTGGCGACGGAACTTAACACCGCAAAGTTGTCGTGCACGGAGTCGTGCCCAGAGTTTTCGCTCGGCATCGGTCTGGTTACGACGCAGTCGGCGAGATCGATCGCGAATTACTGGAGTGCTTTGTTTCATCATGAATTTCCCTCACCCTTGCCCTCTCCCGGTGGGAGAGGGAATTTTGGGAGCATGAATGCACAATCTAAAATCCAAAATGCCTCATTGGCTTTTCAGATTGATCGGTATCGTGATCGTGAATTTGGATCCTTTGCCGATCTCGCTCTCGACTCCGATTTCGCCGCCCATGAGATTCGTGAATTTTTTGACGATGGCTAATCCCAAGCCCGTGCCACCGTACCTGCTTGCGGTAGTCTTCTCGGCCTGGCTAAACTCCTCGAAAATATGATCCAGCGCTTCCTTCTTCATGCCGATGCCGGTATCGGAAACGATGAGCTTCACGTTGCCGTTTTCCTGCCACGCCGTAACTTTGATCTCGCCTTTTTCGGTAAATTTCGCCGCGTTGCTCAGGAGATTGAGAAGAATTTGCTTAAGCTTATCGCGATCGGTGTTCAACGCTGGGAGATCGGGAGGGATATCCTTGACGAAGTGCACGCGGCTGTCTTTCAGCAGCGGCTCGACCGTGGCCGTAGCCATACTGACAATGTCCTCGACCCTCACGGGTTCTGCGATAACATCCATTTTGCCGGCTTCGATCTTGGCGAGGTCCAGAAGGCCGTTGATGAGTTTGAGCAGATGTTCCGAGCTGATGAGAACTTTCTGGAGATTTTCCTTTTGCAGATCTGGAATCTGGTCTCCGGTTCTGCGCAGAACGATACGGGTAAAGCCAATGATGGAGTTTAGCGGCGTGCGCAGATCATGGCTGACATTGGCCAAAAAGTCCGACTTGTGGCGATTGGCAACCTCAAGCTGCTGCCCTTTTTCCTCGATCTCGCGAAACAGCCGAGCGTTCTGGATCGCCAGCACCGACTGGGCAGCGAAAGTCTGAATTAGGTTAATGACCTCATTAGAGAAGTTACCCGCCTCTCGCCGCCAAACCACTAAGCCTCCCACAATGCGCTCTTCGCGCAGGAGCGGAACCGCCAGGAGCGATCGATAACCGATCCGTGCCAGAACTGGCCTCAGTCGCGTCACGCCGTATCCCCGCTCATCCAAAGTGTCGGGAATTTGCACTGGAGACCGCAGTGCTGCCGCCTGTCCAACCGCACCTTCGCCAAGCTGGATCGGAGCGGCTTGCAGCGTTTCGTTCAACTCCTCGTGCATGTGATGCGAGGCCCTGAGGTGAAATTCTCGGGCTTGTTCGTCGTATTCGTAGATCACCCCGCCTTCCGTAGCGGAAAGCTCGACCGCGCGCGCGACCACGGTCGTCAGCACCGTTGGCAGGTCCAGGGTTGAACTCACCGCCTGGCCGACGTCCCCGAGGGCCTTCAGTTCTTCCACTGACCTGGCCAACTCACCGGTGCGTGCCTCAAGCTGTTGATACAGCCGCCCCAGTTCTTCGCTCATGCGGTTCAGATTGGCCGCCAAGGTTCCTAGCTCGTCTCGATTCGGAACTTCGACGCGCTGAGAGAAGTCGCCTGAGGCAATTTGCTGAAATCGAGTGTCCATCTGCTGGACTGGACCCACGACGGACCAGGAGATCGCGTAACCGAGGATGAGAGCCAACAGGATGCTTCCAAGAGCGAACCCGATCACGATCCAGCGCGAGTGGGTGTACGCGGTATCGCTGGCCTCCACGCTGGCAACCATTTCAGCTTCGGCCCGGTTGACGAGTTGATTCATCAGCCGTTCGAGGCGTTCCGCTAAAGGGTTGGCTTGGGTGAGTTGGAGTTGGTTTCCTTCCGCAATCTTGCCGCCGCGGATCAGCTCAACGGCCTGGCTTACCACCTGAATGAATTGATCGTAGTCCTTGCGAACTTGCGCGAGCAGCTCGACCTCGTCCTTAGCGATAAACTGGAGCCGGTCGAGGTCGTAGCCGAATTGATTGAGTTGGCGCAGGGTAGCGTCGAGCGTACGCTCGTCGTGGACCAACAGCGCAGAGGCAACGCTGTAGAGCTGTGCAGTGGTGTCATGCTGAAGCTGGCGGTAGGCAGCGATTTTTCGCTGGAGCTCTACCAGCGCCGTCGCACGCCGATTGGAATGGCTTAGCACCTGGAGACCGACGGCTCCGACCGCAATGAGGAGCACTACAATCGCCAGGAATGCCGCGATGAGCTTTGCATGCACCTTCGCGGGCACGCGGGCGACGAATCGAGGTAACCAGTTAGTCAGCCAGCCGGTCATCGCGCATTTCCCTCGCGCAATAAGGTACGAATGTCCTGGAGCATCTCATCCGGATTGAACCGGACGCCCATGTACTGAACACGCAGCGTCCCGTTCTGATCTACCAGCGACGTAAGAAAAGTGTGATCCACGTCGCCACGGGGCATTTTCTTATGGTAGATGCCGTAATGCTTGGTGACCTCTTGAATCTCACCGCGTGCGCCGGTGAGGAAGGCCCAGCCACTGGGATTTGCTTTGTGCGTTTCAGCATAGCGCTTGAGGACCTCGGGCGTGTCACGCTCAGGGTCCACTGTGATTGAAAGAAAATACACCTTGGAACCGAAGTCCGGGTCGAGTCGGTTCTGGATGCCGGCCATTTTCGCCGTCAGCAACGGACAGGTGTCCGTGCAGCTCGCATAGATGAACGTGATAGCGAGAACCTTGCCGCGAAGTTCTTTGAGAGCGAGGCGCTTACCGTGCTGCTGAGTCAAGGTGAACTCGGGCGCCGGCCCGATCTTTGAGAGGCGCTGGTTGTCCCAGCTGTCGTGACACAGAACCTTTGTTGGCCAACAGACCGCGGCCAAGAGGATAAAAACCGCTATGTGACAGGCGTTCCAAGTCATCGTGGTCATCCTTTCAGCTCCTTCTTCAGCTCTTTCAGAAATCGCCAGTCCGTGCCCTGCGCGATGATCTTCTGCGGGCTTGATTTGATCACTCCGATCTCATGTAGGCGGAGTGAGAAAAACCGCACCGTGTCCTCGGGGTCGTAATCGCGCCACTGACCGTAGTGCATATCTTTCATCGTCTGCAGCGCGTAGTCGTAGTTTTGCGCGAAACCCTTGTCCACTAGCAAGCTGGCGAACCGGTCTGGCTCACGGGCGCAGGCATCAGCCGATTTCAGGATCGCGCGCAGAGCCCGTTTAGTGGCCCCAGGGTTCCGGCGGACGAACTCCCGGTTACCGGCTACAACGCAGCAGAAGTACTGGGACCAGGGCTTGTCCATCATGCTGTTAACAACCACGTGACCGATTTTTTTTTGCCGGAGTTCCTGCGCTGTCGGAGGAAAGGCCAGAAACGCGTCGATCTTTCCTTCAGCTAGGAGCTGCACTTGTTCGGAGGCATCGCGCCTGACCCAGTTGATGTCTTTCCGCGGGTCCAGGCCCACGTACGCGGCCATGATGGCAAGGAAGATATGGGGAGTGGATCCCAGCCCCGTCGTAGCGACAGCCTTTCCCTTCAAGTCTCGGATCGTGCGGACACGCGTGGACGCGAACAACTCATAACAACCAACGTGACCTCCGCCGATGATGACGATAGGATCCCCCACCTCCAATCGGGCGATATACGACGCCACCATGTGCATACTTAGGTGAGCGTCGCCCGAGGCCAGAGCCTTCTCGATTCCGCTACCTCCGATTGTTTTGAGGTACTCCACTTCAGTGAAACCCTCGACCCGTAGTAGTTCTTCTGCCACGTACTGAGGGGACATACAGATGGCATCAGTCCTATGGACAAGCTTGATCTTTCTTGTCTCAAGCGGCGGCTCCGCAGCTATTCCGTCCGATCGCAGTCCCAAAAAAGCTCCGGTTCCAGCGAGGCTTAGCCTCTGCAGAAACTCTCGACGGCTCCAGCCATTGTCTCTGCGGTTACTCATCGAAGCTCCCAGCTCGTTCACGAACACGAGCACGAACCTATGCTTTCAACTCCTTCTTGAGCTCTCTCAAAAACCGCCAGTCTGTTCCCTGAGAAATGATCTTTTGCGGGCTCGACTTGATCAATCCGGCTTCGTGGAGGCGGAGAGAGTAAAAGCGCACGGTGTCCTCACTATCGAACTCGCGCCACTTGCCGTAGGGAATTTCTCTTATGGTTTGCGACGCATAGTCTAGCTGCGTTGCGTAGCCCCTGTCGGTTAGAAGGCGAGCGACTCGATCCGGCTCGGAAGCGCATATCGTGTTGGCCATGAGGATTGCTCGTACGGCACGCTTGGTGGCCGACGGGTGTTTTCTGACGAACTCTTGGTTCCCGCCTATCGAGCAACAGAAATACTGCGACCAAGGCCGGTCCGTGATCGTGTTGACGATGACGTGGCCGATCTTCTTCGCGCGCAGCTCCTGCGGCTCGGGCGGGAAACCCATGAACGCGTCTATTTTCGCTTCGGCAAGGAGGCGCATCGATTCGGCGAAGGGATAGACGACCCATTTGATATCCTTGCCGGGATTGAGACCGACGTAGGCCGCCATGCTGGCGAGCAGGGCGTGCGCGCCGGAACCGAGACCAGGGACTGAGACCGTCTTGCCCTTCAGATCGAAAACCGAGCGCACCCGGCCGACGCCAAACAGCTCGTAGCAGCCGACATGGACCCCGGTCAGAAGAACTACGGGGGCGCCCGCGTCCACTTCCAAGATGAACGCAAGCGTGACACCCATGCCAAGATGCGCCTCCCCGGACGCCACCGCCTTATAAACTGCCGCCGATCCCTTCTTCACGTGTTGGATATCGGTAAATCCCTCACTCCGAAGCAACTCGTCAGCCACGATTTGAGGAGCCGTACACAGCGCGGGACTTTGGGCGAGCTTGATTTTCGTCGTCTCTGGCGGCGGCTCGGCGGCGTTCAACTCGCAGCGCAAGCCCAAGAAAGCTCCGCTTCCGACGAGCCCCGCTGTGCCCAGAAACTCTCTACGACTCCAGCCGTAATTTCTTCGGTTGCTCATAGAACCTCTTGTCGTCATTCGCGCTCGTCACGAACACGAATCACGAACACGAACTATCCTTTCAACTCTTTTTTCAGTTCTCGCCAAAACCGCCAGTCGGTTCCCTGAGAGATAATCTTCTGCGGGCTCGACTTGATCATACCAGCCTCGTGGAGGCGTAAAGAGTAGAAGCGCAACGTGTCCTCAGCATCTAAGCTACGCCATTGATCGTATTGCATCTCCTTCATCGACTGCAGAGCGTACTCGTAGTTGTTGGTGAAACCTTTATCCACCATCAAGCGAGCTGCGTGCTCAGGTTCACGGGCGCAGAGGTCCGCGCCTTTTAGGATCGCCCGCAGCGCGCGCTTGGTAGCCACGGGATGCTTTCGGACAAATTCTTTGTTCCCCGCTGCCACACAGCAGAAGTACTGGGACCAGGGCTTGTCCATCATGGAATTGAAAATCACGTGACCAATCTTCTTTGCTCGAAGTTCCTGCGGCTCTGGTGGCTGGGCCATGAACGCATCGATCTTTCCCTCGGCAAATAGGCGTATAGTTTCAGGGGCAGGGTGCGTCACGAATTTTACGTCCCGACGGGGGTCCAAGCCCACATACCTCAGCATGGCTGCGAGCAAGACGTGACGTCCAGATCCGAGATCAGTGACCGCGACACTCTTGCCCTTCAGATCACGGATTGTATGGACCTGGTTGTGCCCGAACAGTTCGTAGCAACCGGGGTGAACTCCCGCCAGCATGACGACTTGGTCCCCTCCGTCCACTTGGATGGAAATATTGCCATTGAACCCCATCGTCATATCGGCCTCGCCGGAGGCTAGAGCCTTATTAGCCTCAACCCGTCCTTTTCGCATGTACTGCACATCCTTGAACCCTTCACTTCCCAATAGCTCTTCGGCCGTTAACAAGGGTGCCTGACAGGTGGAGCGGGAGTGGACTAGCCTAATCCTCATCGTCTCAGGCGGCGGCTCGGCGGCAGGTGACTCAGATCGCAGTCCGAGAAGAGCCCCGGTTCCGGCGAGCACACCTGTGGTCAAAAACCGCCTCCGATTCCAACCATCAATGGATGGATTGCGCATGCAGACCTCTTTTCCTGAACGACCAGCCATCAGCCATCAGTTTTCAGCCGCTCAACCCCTAACTCCTCACGCCTCACCCTTTACGTTTTCAATTCTTTTTTCAGCTCATTCAAAAACCGCCAGTCGGTTCCCTGCGAGATGATTTTCTGCGGGCTCGACTTGATCATGCCAGCCTCGTTCAACCTGAGCGAATAAAAGCGAACGGTGTCCTCGACGTCGTATTCACGCCATTTGCCATAGGGAAGCTCCTTCATCATCTGGACGGCGTATTCGTATTGTGTCGTGATGCCCTTCTCGACGAGGAGTTTGGCCGACCGCTCCGGTTCGAGAGCGCACATCGCGTCACCTTTGAGGATTGCCCGCATCGCCCGTTTGGTCGCGACGTGATTTTTTCTGACGAACTCGCGATTGGCGGCGATAACGCAGCAAAAGTACTGAGACCATGGTCGATCTACTGTGCTGTTCACGACGACATGTCCGATTTTCTTTGCGCGTAAGTCCTGAGTAACGGGCGGGACAGTCATAAACCCGTCGATTTTCCCCTCCGCAAGCAGTCGCACTGAATCGGAAAGCGGATGCGTAACCCAGTGGACATCATGGTGAGGATTCAGACCGACATAGATCAGCATACTCGCGAGAAAGACGTGTCCAGCGGCTCCCAACGCGCTGACGGCGACGGTTTTTCCCTTCAAGTCTCGAAGCGAACGTATCCGATCAGTCCCGAACAACTCGAGACACCCGACGTGCATGCCGCCAAGTAAAACTACCGGCTTTCCCGTGTCTATGTCGAGGATAAACGGCGCGACAAAGGTTACACCAATGTCCACTTCGCCGGAGGCGAGCGATTTGAAGAGCAGGGCCCCCGGCTGCTTCACGTATTTCACGTCGGTGAAACCTTCTGTTCGAAGCAGCTCTTCGGCTACGTATAGTGCGGCCTGGCACGCGCTGGTAGTTTGAGCGAGCCTAAGTTTCCTTGTTTCCGGCGGCGGCTCGGCCGCGATTCCTGCTTCCCGAAATCCAAACAGAACTCCGGTGCCGGCGAGTGTCGTCGCGCTCAAAAATTGCCTCCGGCTCCAGCCGTTATTTTCTTGGTTGCCCATAGGACTTGATTCTTGTTTGTTGACGAGCACGAGCGACGAACACGTTCACGATCTTAGGCTTTCAACTCCTTTTTAAGCTCCCTCCAAATCCGCCAGTCCGTTCCTTGTGAAATGATTTTTTGCGGGCTGTTTTTGATCATCCCTGCTTCATGCAGGCGGAGCGCCCAGAACCTGACGGTGTCTTCGGCATCGTACTCACGCCATCGTCCGTAGGGGAGACTTTTTATCGCCGCGAGGGCGTAATCATAGTTTTTGGCCACGCCTTTGGCGACGATGGATTTGGCTACGCTCTCGGGCGCGACAGCACAGACCTCGGCCGATTTCAGGATGGCGCGGATGGCGCGCTTGGTTGCGACCGGATGTTTTCGGACAAACTCCCTGTTTCCCGTCAGCATGCAGCAGAAGTACTGAGACCACGGCCGGCCCACCGCGCTGTTGACCACGACTCGGCCAATCTTTTTCGCGCGCAGCTCTTGCGGCTCGGTCGGGAAGCCCAGGTAGGCTTCGATCTTGCCTTCGGCGAGAAGCTGCATCGCCTCGCCCGGGCGATGTTTGACCCAGTTGATATCCTTGCGCGGATCGAGACCCACGTAGGCGGCCATGCTGGCGAGAAACGCGTAAGGACTAGGGTCCAGCGCGGGTATGGCGACCGTGCGTCCTTTCAGATCGCGTATTGTCCGAATGCGCTCGCTACCCAACAGCTCGAAGCAGCCGACGTGCTCCCCGCCCAACATGACGACAGGGTCCCCGGCTTCCAGCCGTAGAATAACCGGCGCCGCGAAGTGCCCGCCGATGTCCGCCTCACCCGAGGCGAGCACGCGTTCGACTCCTTGGGTTCCTTGCACCGGAACGTATTGGACATCGGTGAAGCCTTCTGTCCGCAGCAACTCTTCAGCCACCCACTCCGGGCTCCGGCAGGTGCTGGGAATCTGGGGAATCCTGATCCTCGTCGTTTCAGGCGACGGCTCCGCGGCTATCGACTCCGATCGCAATCCGAAGAGAGTGGCAGTTCCTCCAAAGGCAAGGCCGCGCAGGAATTCCCGACGGGTTGAGTAATCAAAAGACTTGTTACTCATAGCAATCTCCTTGCGTACGCGATTAGCTTTCAACCTTCACCTACCGTGACAACAACTCGCCGTTGAATACCCTGCTTTAGTTTTTTTTTCCGCTCTCTGCGCTTGGCTCTTAGCTCCATGCTCTAAGCCATCAGCAATTCTCGCGTCTGACACCTGACGTCCGAAACCTGAAACCTAGGCCTTCAGCTCCTTCTTCAGCTCTCTAAGAAACCGCCAGTCGGTTCCCTGCGCGAGAATCTTCTGCGGGCTCGACTTGATCAACCCGGCTTCATGAAGGCGCAGGGCAAAGAAGCGCACCGTGTCCTCTGGGTCGTAGTCACGCCATCGGTCGTAGGGCAGCTCCTTGATTGTTTGAAGCGCGTACTCGGAGCCCACCGTGTACCCTTTGTCCGCGCGCAGTTTCACCGCGCGCTGCGGTTCGAGGGCGCAGACGTTTGCAGCTTTCAGCAACGCGCGAAGCGCTCGTTTCGTTGCCGCCGGGTGCTTGCGTACGAACTCGCGATTCGTCAGCACCATACAACAGAAATACTGCGACCACGGTTTGTCGGTCGTGGTGTTGACGACCACGTGGCCGATCTTTTTCGCGCGCAGTTCCTGCGGCTCGGGTGGAAAGCCCATGAACGCGTCGATCTCCGCCCTCGCAAACATCTGCATCGATTCGGCGACGGGTCGTGTCACCCAGTCGACGTCTTGCCGTGGGTCAAGCCCGACGTGGGCCAGCATGCTGGCGAGGAAGATGTGCCGGCCCGACCCAAGCGCTGAGACCGCGACGCGTTTTCCTTTGAGATCGCGGAGCGAGCGGACACGTTCGGTGCCGAAGAGCTCAAAGCACCCAATGTGAATGCCGGCGAGCAATGTCAATTGCTCGCCAGCATCGATCCGGGTAACGAGCGACGGCACAGGTGTGATGCTAAAGTCGGCCTCGCCCCTAGCGACGGCGTTGACGCCATCGAAGCCAGTTGCCTTCTTTACGGCCTCTAGTTGGGTGAAGCCTTCGCCCTTGAGTAACTCCTGGGCGACGATCAGAGGTGTTCCGGCGCAGATCTCCGGAGGTTCAATAGCGCGAATTTTGTTTGTCTCCGGTGACGGCTCCGCGGCGAGCGTTTCGTCTCGGACTCCAAACAGCGCGCCGGTTCCGCCGATCGCCGCCGCGCTCAGAAACTTTCTTCGGCTCCAGTAATCTGGTCGGTGGTTACGCATGAAACTTCTCGTTTAGTTTACTCGGGACTCGTATTCGTGACGAGCACGAGCGACGAACACGATCACGAATCTATGTCTTCAGCTCCTTCTTGAGCTCTCTCAGAAACCGCCAATCCGTTCCCTGAGCGATAATCTTCTGCGGGCTAGCCTTGATCATCCCGACCTCGTGAAGGCGCAGACCGTAAAAGCGTACCGTGCCTGGATTGCCCGGTCAAAGTCCA
>Ga0114129_10017638_pt1 | contig 10163 bp, 5 predicted proteins | sample RhiMetdeltSRZDD1_FD_80071 | JGI IMG/M metagenome (GOLD analysis project Ga0114129, IMG submission 80071) | Populus rhizosphere microbial communities from Tennessee, USA - Rhizosphere MetaG P. deltoides SRZDD1 (version 2) (version 2) | ecosystem: Host-associated > Plants > Roots > Rhizosphere >...
GGGTGGTTCCTGCTGCGGCTCCATGCCTTGCGCCACACCGCCAGGAATCCGGCGGCAGAGTTGAGCAGCGGGTCGAGCAGCCCGCCGGTGATCCCCTGAGCCTGGAGGTCGGCGATGAAGTCGGGCATCATACCGACGTGGGCCAGGCCCTCGGTGTTGACGTCGAAGGCCTTCTCGCCGATGACACTGCGGTCCATGAGCTGCCCGGTCGATGCGGCCACGAACGGGTAGGACACCTGCGACTGGTTGCCGCCGGCGGCGCGACCGCCGGGGCAGGCGTCAGGGCCGAAGCGCGGACCGGGCAGTCCCGCGAAACCGTTGAAGTCGGTGCCGATGCCCACCGGAGCTCCCAGCATGCGCTCAACGGCGTACAGGTAGGCCTGTGCGAAGCTGTTCGAGCTCCCGCCACAGGCATGCGGCAGCGGGATGCCGGCGTCGGCGGTGGTGATCTGGTCGAGGTTGCCCTGGCGCACGATCGGGCAGACAATGCCGCCCAGCTTGCGAATACGCTCGACCTCCGAGTCCGTCAACTGGCCCTCGTGCCGCTTGTCTCCCAAGCAGACTTCGATGAAGCCGGTATGGCCGGAGACCACCGGACAGTCCAGCTCTTCACAGATATCGAAGGTGTCTGCCTTGGCGTAGGCAGACATGTGGTCGACATCGATCACCATGCCCCGCGCGACCAGACCTCGGATAAGCGATTTGCCAAGCTCGGTGAGGCCTCGGACGTTGCGCCGTCCCATCCGGTAGCGGTAGCCAAGGTCGCGACCGTCCTCGGTGAAGATGGTGTAGGCCCCGATCGTGCCCACGGGGTTGATCGGCGAGACTTCCGGAAGCTCAGCCGAGCGGATCAGGGCGTTCTGGAACGCGGTGCCACCAAAGCCGTTGTCGCCAAAGTGGATCGGGAACACGTAGCGGACGCCCAGCTCGAAATACCGGTCCAGGGCCCGGTCGAGCTGCTCCTCGGTCAGGTCGGCCTCACTGTGGCAGTCGAATAGGTAATCGACCTCGATGCCCAGGACCACGGCGAGCTTACCCTGGGCGATCACCCTGCGGGCCTCGCCGGGCGTCCGCACGATGCGGTACCAGCCACGACCGGGACCGCCGCTCTGGTCGTCGACGTGGGCCTCCATGGCCAGGGCGCTGAAGAGCTGCAGGTTCACCGCTTCCATGTCGCTGCAGGTCCGACCCGGAGCCCGGTTGGCCAGTCCGCAGAGGAACTCGTTGTTGACGGCCAGCATCACCAGCAGCCGCAAGCCACCCTCGACCGCGCGGTACAGCCAGTCCTCGAACACCGCCTGGTGGGAGATGCTGTCCCAGCGCGGCCACCCGTCGAACTGCGGGTAGCCGCCCACGCGGTGGCCCAAGACCCCGACCACGACAGCGCCGTAGGCGATCGTGCGCAGGGTGTTGCCCAGAACGTCGCCGGCACCCGCGGGGCCGTGGAACGGCGTGCACCAGCCCAGCGCCTGCCTGGGATCGCCAAAGGCACCCCCCCAGAACGCCTCGCCACCAAACCCGAGCTGTGCGAACTGGTGGTTGTGCAAATCCACAAAGCCACTACTCATCGAACCCTCCACCCCACCATCGGCTGCGGCCTGCCACGGGCCCCCGGTCACCTCGTGATCGAGCTGGACATGCCCGACGCCAACTCAACCATCGCCCCATGCCCCTGAACCAGCCACACCGACATCTGCACCAGCGACTCCCACCAGCCAGCCTCGACCACGCCCCGTGCTCCAGGTCGGCACGCCCGACCCCCTTGGCACGGCTAGGACCACAAGCACGACGACGCCCTCCACACCGCTCATCAGGCCGGACATGACCCGACCACGGCGGCACGCCCGTCGGTGAGGTACGGACATGGCGAACGCACTCTCAACCCTGAAAGGTGACCCGTCAATTCAGAGTCGCGAACCGGCCAGCCCACATAGGTCGGTGCGCCTACGCGTCGTCCCAGGCTCACTTATCACAGGGCAATCAAATGGGGGTGATGCCAGTTTGCGTTCTCGCAGCTCAGGCGCATGAGAGCTCATACCCCTTGGCCGCCTCCGTAGTAGTTCCAAGGAGACCAGCAGGCACATCTGGACTCGGCCAAGAGCGCGATGCCCGCACCCCGACGTCAGCCCATTCTGGCGATTGCTTTGCGTATCGCCGCCGACAACAGTCCCTCACTCCATCATGTCCTATGACCTGTTGGGTCAGCGTCGTCGGCGGGCCATCCGCCGCCGCCCGAGTCGAACGAGGGCGACAGCTGCACCTTGGCGAGGTAGTGTCCAGCCCGGCAAGCCGCTGCTTGAGTCGCCAGGCATCTAGCCTGACCGAGGAGACTGGGCTAGCTGTAAGGCAGGGGTACGGACGACATACGTCCGGTGGATCCGGCTGGGGCGCGATATACGGCGAGCCAGGCGTCAAGCGGACCATCGGGCATTTGCGTCGGCAGAGAAGGAGCCTGGACATGCCACTTATCGACCAGTACACGTTCAACGGGCTGGCCATTCAGATCCACACTCAGGCGACCGGGGTGCTCGCACACCCCCACCTTGCCATGAGCGTCCCCGACCCCGCCTTCCGGATCCTGGGCGGCGGTGCCGAAGTCGAGCAGACCGGCGGTGCCGGGAACCTGCTGACGGAGATGCTGCCGTTCAGCGCCACCGAATGGGAGTGTCGCGCCAAGGACCACGAGGTCTCCGATCCAGCGAATATGAACGTTTTCTGCGTCGCGGCCGCGCTCCCGCGCGGCGAGCACCGGACCCAGAGCAGCACCAGCGCATCGGCTAACCACCCGCAAGCCACTGCCACACTGCCACCCGGGTTCGTGCTGGTGGGCGGCGGCGCGAAGGCCAACTGGCAGCAGACCGGCGGACCAGGCAGCCTGCTGTATGCCTCCCGGCCTGGATCTGGCCAGAGTTGGTTCGCGGCAGCTAAGGACCATCGGTTGCCCAGCCCCACCACGATCACCGCCTATGCGATTGGGCTGAGCGAACAGTTCCTGGCCTCGCTGGGTCTGCGGGTCGTGCGCCTGCGCTCGCTCTCGGACGGGCCCGCTCGCAGGCCCTGGGCGACCTGCGGCGTCGGGGATCCATTGATGACGGTGATCTCAGGCGGGGCCGAGACGCAGTGGGGTGGGAGCGGCAGCCTGCTCACCGCCAGCTTTCCCTCCCCTGTCTCTGGCACGTCCAGCCCACAGAATTACCAGTGGAAGGTCCGTGGCGCCGACCACCTCGACCCCGACCCGGCGACAATCGTCGCCTGGGCGCTGGCCCTGATCCGAGCGTAGCCGCTCGCAGCCTAGCGACCAAGAATCCCTAGATCGGACCAGATCGACGCAGAGCACTAGGCCACGGATCTGGCGGTTGCAGTGATGCTGCTCTTCGCCGCATGCGCCAGTGGGCAGCCAGCAGCAGAACCCTATGGCAGCTCACGCCGGCCTACGCTCTGCAAAGCCCATCCCTGGCGAGTCGGAGTTCCGTGGTGGGTGGGCATGTGAGGCGCTGATCAGGAGAGCAGGGGTTCGTGGGTACACGCCCGGGCGCCCATGCCCAAGCATTCGGGCAGTTCAGAGCAGATCAAGCAAGACCATGTGCCCACCAGTGGCAGAACTTCGGTTCCAGGGGCGTTCGTTAGGGGGCCGCTCCGGCCAGGAGCTTGACGGTCACGGTGGTGCCCGGTGGGACGACGCTGCCCGCGGCCGGGCTTTGCGAGCCGACGTGGTTGGGTGGGTTGGTGGCCCCGGTGAAGGTGGGAACGAGCCCAACATCACGCAGGATGCGGCCGGCGGCTTCGCCGCTGAGGTCGACGAGGTCGGGCACTGTCACGGGAGCACCCACCACGACCCGCACGACCAGGGTGGCCGTACGGGCCCCGAAGGCGCCGCTCGGCGGCCGGCGCATGCGCCAGGCGAACCGGTAAAGCCGTGGCTGGGCGGGGGCCGTCACGTCGATGGCGAAGGTCGCGTTCGAGCCCGGAGCCACGGTCTGTGTGACCGGGATGGGCGCCAGGGACCAGGCGGCGGTGTCTGGGGATTCTTCGGGGGCGAGGACGATGCCCTGGCCGGGCGCCCAGGTGGAGGCGCCGCGGTTGCGCATCCTCACCACGAAGCGAGCGGGCTGTCCCTGGACGACCTCGGCGGGGGCGGCGGTCGGGGGCACCTCGTCGGCGTCGTCGGGCGTGGTGAGGTTCCAGCGGTCGGACAGCTGGGTGGCGAAGGTGTTGCGGGTGAAGTTGCTCGACATGCGGCCGTAGGCGCCACGCCAGCGGTGATGGTCCGGGTAGACGCCCCCGTACCCTTGGGGGTAGCCCTGCACGCCGAAGTCGAGTTGCTGGCCCCAGTGGGGCAGGCCTCCGGTCCTGAGGCCGGCGCGGTAGACCTCCTGGATCAGCTCGGGCATCCGGCGGACGCCGCGCGCGGCCGAGACCTCCACCGCGCAGGTCTGGAGCCAGCGCTGCATGCCGAGGAAGGCGCGGGTGGGGCCGGTGAAGCGGATGGAGATGTAGCCCGCGAAGAAGGTGCCGGTGGTGGAGACGACGGCGTTGATCACCTCGCCGACGAACTGGGCGCACCCCAGGCCGCCCCCGGGACCGGTCGCCGGGAAGAACATCTCCAGGGAATTGCCCGGTTGCGAGGGTCGTGGCGGACTGCCGTAGCCGAGGTCCATGACCGAATAGCTCAGGCCGCGCACCGGCCCCTCGGGCCAGACGGTCCCGATGATGTCCAGATAGTGCCGTTCCAGCACGGGGACCTGGTCGGGGAAGCGATCCAGGACCCGTTCGGCGATCTCGGCCACCAGCTCGTCCACGGGCGCGCCGAAATCGATGGAGAAGGCCTGGGTGAGGTCAGCGACCAGGTCCGGGCCGCCGATCTCGAAGGCGAGATGCAGGATCGCGTGCAGGGACGGGGAGGTCGGGCGGTTGAGCGGCACGGTGGCGCCATCCTCGGCGCGGGTGGTGACCAGGCAGGGATGCTCGCCGTCGCCGTCGGTGTAGGGGCTCACGAGCACCTGCAGGAACCGACCGGCGGGATCGCTCAGCAGCGCCGAGAAGCCCGCCTGGAACCCGCGCCAGGTCATCCGGCGGGTCGTCTCGACCAGGTCGTACTGCTCCCGCACCCGCAGGACAACCGAGTACACCACGCCCAGGCAGCCCAACGAGACAAGGCAGGCGTTGAACAGCTCGTCGTCGTAGATGATGTTCCCCGGCTCCACGCCCGGTACCACATGCTCGCCAAGCAGCCTCGGATCGGTGATGCCCACCGACGGCTCCACCCAGAACTGGGCACCGCCGACGCCGACCAGGTGGAGCGCCAGGACGGAGTCGGCCAGGGGCGGGAGCGCCTTGTCACCGCCATGCGTCCCCGTGGAGACCGCCCCGACCAAGGTCTGGCCGGCGGCGCCGCCCATGGTCTCCAACGCCAGCCCGAGCCGGTCCAAGCGGTGGTAGAGCTCCTGGATCGTGACCCCGGCCTCGACGTGGAAGACCGGCGTCGTCACTCCCGGCCGCAGCGCCTGCTGCACAGTTTGGGGCGCCTTGTTCAACGAGCGCACGTCGATGCTGGTGCCGGCCGTGACGGCACAGTCCGAGAACGACCACCGGCTCCCCGAAGCGTGGGCCCGCTGGCTGCCCGCCTCGGCGTCCCGCACCGTGGCCACCAGCCCCTCCAGAGAACCCGGGGCGCAGATGGTCTCGGGGGTGAGCGACTGGGTACCGGGATAGTTCTGCCACAGGACTCCCGGCCGGCAGAACGTCGTCCCTGCGGTCGCCAGGGCGACGGTGGCCGTCCCTGTCCCGCCGATGTCGTCGGTCGCCGTCACCACGATCCGCTGCTCGCCCGGCTCGGCCAGGGTCACGGTGGCGGCCCAGGACACGACCGGCGACGGCGGGGACGATCGCGTCAAGCTCGCCTCGACGGGTGTGCCGTTGTTGAGCCGGACGATAATCGACTCGATCGGGTGCGGCTCGGCCCCGCCCGCCCCGACCGCCGATCCCCGCACCGGAACCTGCGCTCCGACCGGCAGCTCCACTCTCGGCTGCGGCTGGTCGATCTTCACACTGACCATTGGAGCAACATGACACGTGCGGCCAAGCCGCTACAAGAAGCTGAAGTAGGAAGTTCTGCCGCGGGTTCGACGACGTGTTCGGGTCGGAGGGCGCCCAAGTGGTGCTCACGCCGGTGCAAGCGTCCAACGCCAACGCCTTCGCCGAGCGCTGGATCGGACGGTGCGGGCCGAGTGCCTGGACTGGCTGCTCATCGTGGGTCGCGGACATCTGGAGCAGGTCCTGCGAGTCTACGTCGAGCACTACAACCGGCACCGGGCGCACCGAGCACTGCAACTCAAGGCGCCGGATCCAGCTGCCGGACCGACGTTCGTAGACGAGGGCCGAGAAGGGAGCGTTCATCGACGAGACCTGCTCGGCGGCCTGGTCAACGAGTATTGGCGAGCTGCATGAACCCGTTTACGCACCCTTCGGGATTCAAAGAGGGTGACTCGTCGGCGCGGGCCAGTTCGATCCGCTGGTTGAGGGTGAACCGCCAGGGCCAGGGCCAGGGCCAGGGCCATGGCGTGGCGTTCACCACTCGAATCCTGACAGATGCTCAGCGATATCAAACAAGCGAGATACGGCCTGCAGGCCCCTCGGTGACCGTGCCGATTACCGGACCTGGTGCCTCGCCGGCCTTGTCAGGCCAGCAAAGGAGCAGGCCTCCCGACGTCTGTGCATCAGCTAACAGGGCGACTGTAATGTCGTCGAAGTCCCCGTGGTGGAGCGAGTGCTCGACCCACTCCACGTTGCGACGGGTTCCGCCGGGCACAATCCCTTCCTCGGCGAATCGCCGGACACCGGGCAACAACGGAATACGGTCGACAAACAGCGTCGCCGCACAGCTGGAGGCCTCTAGCATCTTCCGTAGATGACCGAGCAGGCCAAAACCGGTCACGTCAGTAGCCGCCTGGCAGCCCGCGTCGTGTGCTGCCCGGGCGGCACTCTCGTTAAGACAAACCATAGATTCGACCATGCGTTGGGTGATGTACGGATCATCGATGCGTCCCGCCTTCAGCGCCGACGACAGGATCCCGGTCCCAATCGGTTTAGTGAGCACGAGCCTGTCGTCGGGACGCGCCGCCGAGATCCGGAACAGATGATCCGGATGTGCGACACCCATCACAGACATCCCAAACTTCGGCTCCCGATCATCAATCGAATGACCGCCGGCTACGACGGCACCGGCCGAGGAGGCGACAGAGACGGCTCCGGCGAGCACCTTGGCCAATATGTCAAGCGATAGCTGCCCTCGCGGCCAGCCGACGAGGTTCAGGCACAGAACAGGGCGGCCGCCCATCGCGTACACGTCAGATAGCGCGTTGGCAGCTGCCACCCTGCCCCAGTCGTATGGGTCATCGAGAATGGGCGTGAAGAAGTCAACTGTTTGGATAACCGCCAATTCAGGCGTCAGCCGGTAGACGGCTGCATCGTCTGCTGCCTCCAAACCGACGAGGAGCGCGGGTGGGTGGCTTGACAGACCAGGGATGTTGCCCAGTACCTGGGCAAGCTCAGCGGGGCCGAGCTTACACGCTCAGCCACCCCCATGTGACCAAGCAGTCAGTCTTACCCGTTGCTCCGATGACATAGCGTCCGATCTTTGAGACGTTCAAGTTGTAAGGGCCATGATGCCACGTGTTCGCGGCGCACCTGCGCCGACCGACGGACGCTATCGTTGTGCCAGGCAGCCCGACAGCTTCGCCACGATTGCTCCCCGCCACTCGACGGCGGTCACGCGGCCCACGACGACCTCGGCGAGCAGGGCCAGCGCCAAGGCCACCCGATCGATGGCGCCGGGGGAAAGGCGAGGTGACGTTCGAGTCGATGCGTTTCCTCGTGGTCGTCGAGGCGCAGGACGTTGTCCACATCGCATAGCAACGCTCCGCGGCCGGCCGGCATGCCTGCTGGGTACATCGACGTCGCTCAGGTGGCCCTCCTCCTCGGGCTCAACTGCGCGGTCCGGACAAGCACGTCAACGAGAGATCAGTCGCCGACGACGGTTAGCAGGTGCCCGAACTCGCGCTTGTTCGTCATGAGGTAGGAGCGGGCTCAAAGAATTTAAGAGGGCGAAACCGCCGGGCTCGGGACCTGCGGCGCAGCGCCGCAATCGGCCATCTACCAGGCTAGTTGCCTACCGTGGCTATCTGTTGACCCGTGGTGCTGTCGGTCGGGCCCCAGGTGTGCCCCCGGAACCAGTGGCCGACAAGGACGGACGTGAACGGTGGTATTGACAGGCGGGTTGTCCGGCGTACAGTTCGGCCGACGGATGAGCAGCGCAGGATGGTCAAAGGGGGTGAATAAGCACAACCTCGCATCTGTGGTGGTTGGCTTTCAGGAAGGAGGCGTGAGCGTAGGGACAGAGTGGCTCCCTTAAGGGAGGGGACATGAACGATCATGCGGGAGAGGTGCCTGCAGCGGCCGTCTCACGCCGCCAGTTCCTCGGCACCGCAGGTGTCACCGGGGCCGGCCTGGCCCTTGGTTCGGGACTACTGACGCCGGCCGCCGCCGTCGCTGGCGACAACGGATCGACGGTGCTTCCCAGGCCCATCCCCAGCGGCTTTGTGACGCCGGTTGGCGTGTTCATCCACCACCACCCGCCGGGACGTGGGATCGAGGCCTCGCAGATCACCGACTTCAAGGGCACGATCGGCCTGGCGCAGCTCAGCGGCACCGGCACGGGAACCATCAACGGGAAGAGCACCACGCTCAACTTTGAGCTGGACAACCGGTTCATGCAGGGCACCTATGTCGGGGTGGACGGCAAACGGCACCGGGGAACGTTCGGGTTCATCTGAATGGACCTCTTTGATCCGGGTCAGTTGGACCCGGCCGGCAACCCCACCCAGATCCACGACTTCAACCCCGGCACCATCGATTCCGGCCCGGCGGCCGGCCTGTTTTGGACGATCCACATCCCGACCCACGACGTGCACGTCGACCTCGACCGAGCCACCGCGACGATGCGGGTCACGGACTTGGAGGTCGAGGACTACCACACCATCAAGAACGCCCTCCTGGACGGCCCGTCCGACCCCGCCTCGGTGTCGTTTGTGATCCGCTGGCAGGGTGTGAAGGCCCGCGTCGAGGTCCGCGACTTCGAGCTGGGGTTCGCGGGGCGGTTCATCGAGGACTCGGCCACAGTCGAGTGGTCGGCGAGCGTGCCCTCGACCGGGTTCAGCTTCCGCTCTGACCCGGCGTCGACGTCGACGACGACCTTCGCCGAGATCGGCTCGGAACGCAACGGCGTCTTCTTCCACGGAGGCGCCTAGGAAGCCAGGCCACGGCTGCGATCACCGTGATAGGTGAGTCTGATGGGCTCGTCGTTGATGATCCATGGCCCGGCCGGGGAAGGCCGCGGGCGGCTGCCATGCCGGCCGCCCGCGGGCCCTTGAAAAAGGAAGAGTAGGGGAAGTTGTAACGAGCCGGGAACGATCAACGGGTTGACCTCCGTTGTCTCCGGATCGACTGCCGACCGGTTCTGCCCGCAACCCTGACCGTGAACATCGTCCGGCGCCGCGGCGCTGCTGGGCGTTGGCGCGGGCCAGGAGCTGGGCACGCAAGCGACCAGCCCGGTGCGTATCAGCTGCAGGCCGCCATCAACGCGCAGATCATCCCGCCTGCGACGCGGGTGCGCGGCAGGATGCCCGGGTTGGAGCGACATCGGGATCCTCGCCGGTGCCCAATGCTCGGCCAGCCTGTCTCGCCTCGACATGGAACCAGCGATGCCTGGGGCGGTGGAGTGCGGGGTGAAGCCTTCAGGCGTCGGCCGGCTGCTGCAGGATCGCCTCGACCTCGATGAACAGCTGGAGGGTGTCGCCAATGACCACCCCGCCGCCGTCCATCGGGATGTTGGTGGTGATGTCGAAGTCCTTGCGGTCGATCTCCCCGGTGGCCGAGAACCCGGCCCGGAAGCCGCCGTAAACGTCCTTGGTGAACCCGTGCACGTCCAGGGCGAGGGTCACCGGCCGGGTCACTCCATGGATGGTCAGCTCCCCGTCCAGGTCAAAGCCATCCTCGCTGGCCCGGACCCCGGTGGAGCGGTAGTTGATCGTCGGGTACTTGTCGACCTCGAAGAAGTTGGCCGAGCGCAGGTCGTCGTCGCGGGTGGGGTTGTTGGTGTCGATCGA
>Ga0114129_10017639_pt1 | contig 10163 bp, 13 predicted proteins | sample RhiMetdeltSRZDD1_FD_80071 | JGI IMG/M metagenome (GOLD analysis project Ga0114129, IMG submission 80071) | Populus rhizosphere microbial communities from Tennessee, USA - Rhizosphere MetaG P. deltoides SRZDD1 (version 2) (version 2) | ecosystem: Host-associated > Plants > Roots > Rhizosphere >...
GCGCCGCTGCCGGAGGTGCCAGACACCATCGGGGGATGGTGCGCGTGGCTTGATACGATCTTTGCCCGCGCCAGACGCCAGAACTGAGGAGACACGCGATGGCCGACCCGCTCAGCATCACCATCACTGTCCGCACCGGCGATCTCTCCGGCCCGTAGGGGGCCGGCGCGTCAGCCTGCGACATACCGCCCCCGCCCCACCCGCCGCACCAGCCCATACCGCACCATGCCCAGTAGCGCCGCGCGGCGCTACCGCTGCGGCTGTGCCTGCCCTGCTGTGCGTTGGGCAGCCCGTCGTTCACGTGCACGCTCCGCCTGACACTGGCGACACTGGAAGGCGGGCAAGCGTAAGAGGGTCTGGCCGGTGGCGCCGTACGCATGGCCGCGCCGGCACAACCGCCCTAAGACGTATTTCGTGGGGTCGTAGGGCGGGGCATCCGTCTCGGGTGTGCGGGCCGGTGATCGCGTATGGGGTGGCTGCGGCACTGGCTGCGGCGCTGGGTGCGGCGCTGGGTGCGGCGCTGGGTGCGGCACTGGCTGCGGCAGCTGGCGTACCGTCTCGTGGATCTGGTGGAGCTCCTGGTGGAGCGCTTCGACAGCTGTCGTGAGGCGTTCCAGGAGCGCGAGAAGTGACGTCCCCTGCGACAGGGCCTGCGGCAGGGGCTGCGGCGCTGGGTGCGGCGGCTCCGCATCGAGGTAGCCCAGCTGGACCAGTTCGTCCCGGTTGAGGCGGTGCTGGGCATCCAGGTGGAGCAGGCCGGCACGGATGGCGCGCTGGAGGGTCCGGCGATCGCGGCGGCACAGGCGCGCGGCAGCGGAGATGGTGAGTGTGGCCATGGTGGGCCCTACGGCGTGGGCAGTCGTTGGAGCGTTTGGACGAGGGCCTGGGTCTGCGCGGCCAGCGTTTGGGTGTTCGCCAGGAGTGCCTGGGTGAAGGTCACGTGCTGCCAGGCCATGTACCCCGTGAAGAGGAGGCAGAAGCCGATGAGGACGATGGCCCCGCCCATGAACCAGGCGAGCAGGCGCTGGGTCTGCCCCAGGACGCGCTGGGTCTCCGCCATCGCCTCCGCCGCCCGGGCAAAGCCGACGACCGGGTCATACTCGTGGTCCATAGCGTCCTCCTAGCCCACCGGTGCGGCCGTGCGGGGCCGCGGGCGCTTCGGGGGCGTGGGCGTATCGGACCTCCCGAGGAGGTAGTCGGTAGAGACGTTGAGGGCATCTGCCAGGGCGATAATCGTCTCCGCCGCCACATGCTGCCGATGCCCACGTTCGACTTTCGCGAGATGCTGTTCATGCAGACCCGCGCGTTTCGCCAGCTCTCTTCGTGTCCAGCCCTGCGTCCCGCGGGCCGCAATGACCCGCGCAGCAAACTGCTCCATAGGCACCTCCTTCCCCGAGAAGCATAACAGACAATATACCCATGTGGCTACACTTTATTCTTGTATATATAGTCATTTGGGTATACAATCTTCTCAGAGAAAACGTTCCCAATACTCAGTGTTGAAGGGGAGTTCGAACGCTAACCACACGATGACCCTGGCGGCGTGGACCGTGACACGCAAGGATCTGCCTGGTCGGTGGCGCCTGGACCTGCAACCCACCCCCGCGACCCGTAAGCGACAAGCAGCCCACACAGAGGGGAGCCCCGCACGCGGTGCGCACCGTAACAGTGCGGCAGGGAGACGGCCAAGATGGTCCCAGACGAGGGAGGCACCCGCAATCCGACCGAGCCGGTGCAATTCCGGTCCAGGGTCACACCCATGCGCACGTGGAGAGCACGGCCGAAGTGGCGAATTGCACGGTATCGTTGGCGTCACACCCATGCGCACGTGGAGAGCACTCAACCTTTTAGGAGCACAGCATGCCACGAGGACGGTTACAGCGCACCAAGGACCTCTGGGCCGCCTGTCTGGAGATCTTGGAAGAGATCCAGCCGGCGAGTGTGCGAGCGGTCTGCTATCAGTTGTTCAACTTGAAGCTCATTGACTCTATGCAGGTGCGCCACACCAAGCGCATCTCGAACCACTTGACCCAGGCCCGCGAGGAGGGCGTCATTCCCTGGGAGTATATTGTGGACGAAACGGGCGGGGTCGAGCGGCCGTATGGGACGTGGGACGATCCCGAAGCGTTTCTGGCGACGGTGGGGCGGGCCTACCACCGTGACCGCTGGACCCAGCAACCCTCTCTCGTGGAGGTGTGGAGCGAAAAGAGCACGGTCCGTGGCATCCTGGCGCCCGTCCTCTACGACTATAGCGTGCAAGTGCGGTACCTGGGCGGCTGGGGGGGCGCGACCAGGGTGCATGACGCCGCCCAGTTCATTCATCACGCCAGCCAGCCCGTGATTATCCTCTATGTTGGCGACTTTGATCCGAGCGGGATGTACATGAGCGAGGAGGATTTGCCCGCACGGCTGGCGAAGTATGGCCGCGCCCCGCACCGCTTTGCGCGTATCGCCCTGACCGCCGAGGATGGCCCAGATCTCGGTCTGGCCTCGTTCCCCGCGAGCGACAAGGCCAAGGACGCCAACTACCCGTGGTTTGTGGCCCGCTACGGCAAGACCTGCTGGGAACTGGACGCCATGAGCCCGGTAGACCTGCGGCGCCGGGTCGCTGAGGCGATCGAGCACGACATTGACTGGGACGCCTGGGAGCGCTGTGCGGTGACGGAGGAGGCCGAACAACGGTCCATGGCGGCGTTTTTTGGCACCTGGAAGTCTATACGGGGACAGGTCCCGCTATAGAATCGCCCGCAGCGACGAAAGGACACCACGGATGATCACCTTAGCCGAACAGATTGCCGAAGCCCAGCGCGAATTGGCGCTGCGCAAGCAGTGCTACCCCGCATGGGTCGCGAGCGGCAAGCTCGATGCCGACACCGCCAGGCGCAGGATCCTCGTGCAGGACGAGATTGTGCGCACCCTGAAGCGGCTGGAGGCGGAGCAGGGGCAGTTCGGGTTGTTTGGCGCCCACGCCTAGAAGGAGACGCTGATGCCCCTTGACGCCGCGACCCGCGCCACCGTCCAGGCCTGGATGCAGGCGCACCAGGCTGAGCATTTCGCCTATTACTTCCTAGCCGAGGCCTGCGCGGAGGCGCTCGACCTGGCGGCTGAGGATCGCGACCGCACCATTCCGGAGGAGGTCTACGAGATGGCGCTGGCGTTTTTCCCTGACTTTTTCCCTGACTGCTAGGCAGTGCCCGCGCCGTCCCGCAAGGTGTACAAGAGGAGACCAACGAGAGGCACGGCAAACCTGTGTCTCTTTTCATGGCTCAAACGGCGATTCTCACAAGGTCTTAGAGGAAAGGAATCTCGCAATGACCGAGGAACAGATGACAAACGTCTACGCTCCGCTCCTGAGCGTTGGTTTGGCATTGCTCTGGGCGGTCGGGGCGTGGGTGTTGGACTATCAGCCCAGGCGTGATGATTGGATTATGACTGCGTGTGCGGTGGCTATGTGCAGCTTCGATGCCTTTTGGTGGGGGTATACCAAAGGCAAAGCGCGTATCGAGGGTCCACCTCGTAAAAACGTCTAGGGGCATGGCCTGGCTGTGCAGCAAACACAAGTCTGCTACACAGAGGTGAGCCGAGGGTATTTTCCCCAGAAACCGAGGCTTTTCGTGTGCATCTTTATGTTGGTCTTGCTGATGTGCACGTAACGTCGTTTAACCAACACCAGTGTGGAGGTGTGGCGTGGGAGAGCTGTTGGGCTATATGCGGGTGTCCACGAAAGAGCAAAAGTTTGATCTGCAGCAGGATGCGTTGCGGGCTGCGGGCGTGGCTGAGCGCTATCTCTATCACGATGTGGCCTCTGGGGCGAAGCAAGCCCGGCCTGGGCTCGCAGCGTGTCTGAAGGCGCTCCACCCTGGCGATACCTTGGTCGTCTGGAAGCTCGACCGGGTGGCGCGATCGCTCCTGCATCTGTTGGAGATCATGCAGGATCTGCAGGACCGCCAGGTGGGTCTGCGTATCCTCGAAGGGATCGGGGCACAGATGAATCCTGCGACCAACGAGGGCAAATTGTTCCTGAGCATGCTGGGGGCCTTTGCCGAGTTCGAACGGACTCTTATCAGAGAGCGGGTCGTTGCCGGCCTAGTCGCGGCGCGTGCCCGTGGTCATAAAGGGGGGAGACGGCCCAAGCTGTCACCCGCCCAACAGCGCCAGGCGCAGATGCTGAAGCAGGGCGGCATGCCGATTACCGAAATTGCCCAGACGCTGGGGTGCTCGCGCCATACCGTGTACAAGGCCCTGGCCCAGGCGACGGCAGTGGTCGCGTAACGCCCGTGCCAGGAAAGGAGGAATCCCATGCCCCCCGTGCTTGAGCGCATCGTGTTTTCGGTGTCGCGCGCAGCCGAATACTTCATCGTGTCGGAACTCGAAACCATGACCGGCCAGGATCGCGAGCAATTCTCCACCGTGGTGCTGAAGGAACTCTTGGACAATGCCGCCGATGCCTGTGAGATGAAAGCGGCGCTCCAGCGCTACGGCGAGACCGGCGAGACGCCCCACCTGCTCCTGGGTTGGCACGTCGACCCGGACAGGGACGAGGTCCAGATTACGGTCGCCGATACGGGCGGCGGCATCGCGCCCGAGACCGTACGCCGCATCATTGATTTCGACACGCGCACGTCCGACAAGGCCATGTACCGCAGCCCGACCCGCGGTGCCCAGGGCAATGCCTGGAAAACCGTTCTGGGGATGCCCTATGCTCTCGGCGTCCGCGCTCCCGTGGTGATCGAGGCCCATGGTATCCGCCATACCATCGTGGCCAGCGTGGACCCCGCCAGCAACGTGCATGTGGAGCATACCGAGACGCCGGTCGCCACACCGCCCGGTACCCGGGTCACCCTCACCATGCCGACCGACGACCAGGAGTGCGCTCCCACCCACTGGGGACGCGGGTTTCGGCTCTTTAACCCGCACCTCAGTGTACAAATCTGCCAGGAGCCCCATGCGGACTTACCATGCGCACTGGCCCCCTCAGCGGTGCCTGGCTGGCGGGATTTGTACGGGGCGACGGTCCCCTTTCCTGGGGACTGGCGCAAATATCTGCCCCAGGACCCGACCAGTGTCTGGTGGTACAGCGTGGCGGACCTGGAGCGCCTGATCTATGCCACGATCGACGCCAGGCAGCAGGCCGGCCTCCCCGATCGCACGCTCTCGGACTTTGTCACCGAGTTTCGCAACCTGGCCCGGCGGGAGCCGGTCAAGGCGGTCAGCGCGGCGCTGCCCGGGATCACGCACCTGCGGGACCTCCCGCAGCACCCGGGGGCCATCCACCGCCTGCACCAGGCCATGCGGCACGCCGGGAAAGCCCCCTCGGCGGACGTCCTGGGGGTCGTGGGCGAGGCGCACTTTCGCCAGTGTTTTGTGGCGTGGTACGGCATCAAGCGCGAGCGCTTCTGGTACACCTGCCAGAAGGACGTCCACGCCGGCCTGCCGTGCAGCGTCGAAGTGGCGGTGGCAGAGACGCTGGATGGCGGCACCCTGTGGACCGGGGTGAATTTCAGCCCCACCTTTGTGCCCCCCGTGGCGGAGACGACGCTGGAGTGGGACAAGGTCAAGGGCGAGGGCCTGCGCGCGTTTCTCGCGCAGCGCCACGCCTTGCCCAGCCCCTATTGGGCCCGCAACCTCGCCGTGGCGGTCCACCTCACCTGCCCCTCCCTGGCCTTCCTCGACCGGGGCAAGACGCGCTTCTCGTGCCCAGACTGGATGGCGGCGCTGCTGGCGCAGGCCCTCTGGAAGACCACCAGGGTGCTCTATGCGGACGAGGAGAAGCGGCGCAAGGATGCCGCCAAGGCCCAGCGCCAGGAGAAGGCCCAGGAGAAGGCTCAGGAACGCGAGGAGAAGCGTCAGCAACCGAAGATGACCCTGAAAGACGCCGTGTTCCAGGTTATGTGGGACGCGTATCTGCATGCCAGTGGGGGCGAGCAGTTCGAGGTGAGCCAACGCTTCCTCTATTATCCCGTCCGCAAAATGATCCAGGCGCTGGTCGACGATCCCCTGGAAGGGCACTACTTCGAGAAGCTCCTGGTCGAGTACAAACGCACGGTGCGCCCGCTGCCCAAGCAGTATTATGATCCCCGTGGCGTGCTCTACGAGCCGCACACCGGGCACGCCCTCCCGCTCGGCACCCGCGAAGTGCGCGATTACCTTTTCCCCTCGTGGCTCTACGACAAGATTCTCTATGTGGAAAAGAAAGGGGTGTGGCCCATCATCAAGGACGCACGGCTGGCCGAACGCTATGACATGGCCATTGTGGCCGGCGAGGGGTTTGCCACCGAGGCGATTCGGGTGCTCTTTGAGGCGGCGAGTAAGCACAAGCAGTATCAGCTCTTTGTCCTGCATGATTGCGATGTGAGCGGCTACAACATTGCCCGGACGCTGCGCGAAGAAACCGACCGGATGCCAGGGTATCAAGTCGATGTGATCGATCTGGGGCTGTACTGGGCCGAGGCCATGGCGCTGGGGCTCGAGACCGAGACGCTCGCGCGCAAGGTCGCCTTGCCCAAAGGGCTCGTGCTGACCGAGGACGAACGGCGGGCGTTTGAAGGCGAGGCCCAGCTGGGCGCCCATGGCCGTCCCACAGAGGAATGGATCGCGCAGCGGGTCGAACTCAACGCCTTCAGCGCCCCCGAGCTGGTGGCGTATATCGAGCGCCGCCTCCAGGAGACCGGCGTGCGGGGCAAAGTCGTGCCGCCCGACGACGTGCTGCGCCGCGAAGTGGCCGACCGCTACCGGTCCGAGATCGCCGATCTGGTGCGGGCGGAGTTTGAACGCCTGTTGCCCCTTGATGCCATCACCGCTGACCTGGTGCAGCAGCTGACGCCGGACATCCCCGGCAGTGCGGCCCGGCAGTGGATCACTCCGGCGCTCGCGACCCACCCTGCCTGGCGCTGGCAGACGCCGCTGGGACAGCAGGTGGAGGGCCTGGCGTGGGAGCAGCGGGGCGCGGTCCGGACGCATATCCGCACGGCCCTCCGCGCCGCCATCGAGGACGGGGCGCTGGACGAGACGGGGGAGGACGAGGCTGCCCGGGAGGATGCCGACGAGGACGACGAGGAGGAGGCCGAAGCCTAGGTACCCGAGGGCCCTGTCCAGAAAGCCGGTGCCCGCCCCCATATCCGTACACTGTATCTGTATCGAGTATCTGCACACCGCTGTACGTGAAATTTTGACAATCTCGGTGCAGTGCACCATACGCACGGTTTCCTGATGCTGCCGCACGCGTGTGGAACAGACGTGCCCCTCCTGCCGATAGAGACTGTAGAAAGGCTGGTCAGGGGCGATGTCTTCCGCACGCGTGCAGCTGACGCTGGACGTGGCGTGCTGGCACAGACATTGCACCTACAGAAGGTTGTTGCACCAATTATATGAGGAGCCGACGATGGCGGATATCTCAGATGACCCAGAATACGTCTATCCTGATGAAGACCTTCAACCGGACCCAGAGTACACCTATCCTGAGGAAGACCCTGGTCCCCTCACCGCCAGCGCCTGGTGGCAGGTGCATGGGGGCCATTTCTTACGGCGTGCCGAGGCCATAACCAGGGGCGTCGAAGACGAAGACGTCGACCTGCACACCCTCAAAGAAACGCTCGACCGCGTGGCCCACATCGTTGAGGAAGTGACCTCTCGACAACAAGGTCTCTAACCATCCCTGCCCCGCTGGGCACCTCCTGGCGGGGTTCCTCTGTACGTGATCTTTCCCCACGCCCCGGTGCACCTCGGCCCGCGCCTCTGAGCATCGGCACGGGGCAGTGTGGCGCGCGCTACAGTCGTTAGAACTATACGGTGCTATAATACTAGACTAGGCTGGACCTGATACCCCCCCCTGATCGATCACTGTGCGGAGCCCTATGTCCCCCATGACCCCCGCGCCCACCGCGGAAAGCCACTTGCGCAACGTCCTGCAGGCCGTGCAGGGCAAACCGGGCCAAAGGATTGTTTACCTCAGTGCGGAAATAAGCGACTGTGTCGGCTTGGCGTAACTCCTTCAATCTCAATGTCTGGCTCTCACATGCTGGAAGCCCCCTTTTGCCTCTACGCGGCCTGGTTGCTCATCGAGATAAGGCATACAGGGTACAGTCGATTATTTCCGCACTGGTGTAAAGGTTGCTTTGGCCATGTTTGGACCTGAGCGCATCACCTTCCATGTCGAGCGCCGCTGGATCGAGGCCATCAGACGCCAGGCCGATCTCGACGGCTTGACCATTACGCAGGTCGTCAACCAGGCGTTCAGACAGCATTTCGAGAACCCTTATTAGCGATACTTCTCGCGTCGTTGTTCTTGGCTCTGCTGCTTCGTGCGTTGGGCCTGCTCACAGCGCGCCTTGCCTCGGTACCAGATGATGCGGAGGCCCTCGGGGTATATCCCCCCGGGCTGGACGTCCATCGTCGTCTGGACGACCTGGCCGCGCTCCGTGACATCCTGCATCGTATAGTGCTCACCAAGCTTATCATAGAGGGCGAGGAACTCGGAAAGTCGCATGTCGGGCACGATACACTGTTGACTCTCGTGGCTGAAGGCATACCAGTCGTCGGGTTCTCCGGCCACAGCGTACGGGGTTGCGACCGGAACTAGTGGTTTCTGCTGGGGGGGTGTTGTGCGCGGCTGAGCAGTGCCAGGGATCACCCGCTCTGCATCCCGTGTCTCCGAGGGACCAAGAGGCGCGGCCAAGGTCCACGTGCCGCAATGATGGCTTTTAAATCCCTTGTCAGTTGCCTCGATAGTGACGATTCCCTTGTAGTTGGCGTTCGATATAGTATCCCCACCCCCGCCACTAAATCCTCGGAGTCTGGCCCAATAGCAGCTCTCGGGTGTATCTGTTCGCCACGTGCCAGGAGTGATGTCCGTGCCAATAATAAACATTCCGTCGCTGAATGGTGCGTCCAGGCTTTTAGTGATCGCTGACAAGTCCGTAGTCCAGAGACCACACTTTCGGGACTCAAAACCTTTGTCGCTTGGACCAATCGTTACGATCACCGGGCCAGACTCATTTCCGTTCGCGAGGATATCTCGCCCACTGAACTCGGCAAGTCTCGCCCAGTAGCACCCTGGCGCACGCACCCTTGTCCGGTAGGTGCCCGGCTTAATATCTTTGCCGACGACCTTTATTCCGTCGCCGAACGAGTCATGCGGGGCCATCTGCGCGGGCGAGATCCGGCGAGCCTCTGACGGTGGTTGTTCCTGCTGGGTATGCCGTTGTCCATCCACAAGGGAGCCTATACCGCTAATGAACCTGTCCCACCCAATACGTATGGTGATATCCACCGCTATCAATGTAAGGACAATCATCGCAGCAATGAGCCATATTCTCATCATAGTGAGGCTCCCTCGGGGCACCGCTGTGTACATCCTATCCTCAGAATCATGGGAAAGTACACCTAATTGTAACGGACTGCAATGGAAATGGCTCAGGACTGCAATCAGCGCATTTTCCGGACCACATTATCTGCATTTATCCCCTACCTCCGGACCACATTATTTGCGACTGAGCCTGCAATCCATCACCCCCGGACCACATTATCTGCAACTGAACGGGCGCAGCACGGCAGACCACCTCCGTCCTCCTCCTGGCAGCCCCTGTCTTGGTGAGGTCTACCCGCATGGAACATAGGAGAGGAGACAATTTCTGTGTCTCAATAGGGTGCTTTGAGGTGTGATGAGACACTTTCGGTCCCAGGCCTAGAGATGTATGAGACAGGAGCACCTCCAAGGCGTTTTTGAGAGATGCATATGCTTATCCTCGCATAAAGACAGGCCGAAGACGGTGGTTCCGGTGAGTCGCATGTAATGTGGTCCCACCGCCGTCGATTGCAGTCCCAGCTGGATAAAAGCAGTCTCAGTTGCAAATAATCCCGTCCTGAAGGGATGGATAGATGCAGATAATCTGGTCCCACATTTTCGTTGATTGCAGTCCTGAGCCATTTCCATTGCAGTCCGTTACAACTAAGGGACGCTAGGCGTGAAGGCCACTAGCTCACTGAAAACTATGAAGCGTCTATCTTCCTCCAATAGCGCGTCAGTCCTCACGAGACCGATGTTCGGGGCGTAATAGGCTATGCTGATTTGAACGATTTTCTCTTTGCGGGTCTCAGGGTCGATGTAGGTTTCTTTCACCCCCACCTTCGCCACATTCTTGTACTCCCCTGCTGGCACTTTCACC
>Ga0114129_10017641_pt1 | contig 10162 bp, 8 predicted proteins | sample RhiMetdeltSRZDD1_FD_80071 | JGI IMG/M metagenome (GOLD analysis project Ga0114129, IMG submission 80071) | Populus rhizosphere microbial communities from Tennessee, USA - Rhizosphere MetaG P. deltoides SRZDD1 (version 2) (version 2) | ecosystem: Host-associated > Plants > Roots > Rhizosphere >...
CCTGGCCCTCAAGGCGATCGACTCAGGGGTCGCGGCCGTCCGTATCAACCCCGGCAACATCGGCGGCTCGGACAAGGTCGCGCAGGTCGTCCGTGCCGCTCAGAAGGCTCAGATCCCCATGCGGATCGGCGCGAACTCGGGCTCGCTGCCGAAGCACCTCGCCGAGCTGGCGCATCAGGATCAGGCCGAGGCCCTCGTCGCGGCGGCCCTGGAGGAGGTGCGGCTGCTCGAGAGCCTCGACTTCCGCGACTTCAAGATCTCCGTCAAGTCGAGCCACGTGCCGACGATGATCCGGGCGTACCGCCTGCTCGCGTCGAAGGTGCCGTACCCGCTGCACCTCGGCGTCACCGAGGCGGGCACGCCGTACTCGGGCTCGATCAAGAGCGCGGTCGGCATGGGCGCGCTGCTGGTCGACGGGATCGGCGACACGATGCGCGTCTCGCTCACGGCCGATCCGGTGGAGGAAGTAAAGGTCGCGTTCGAGATCCTCAAGTCGCTTGGGCTCCGCGAGCGCGGGCCGGTGATGATTGCGTGCCCGTCATGCGGTCGCGACAACGTCGGCGTGCAGACGCTCGCGGAGAAGGTCGAGGAACGGCTGCATGCATACCCGCAGCACTTCGAGGTCGCGGTGCTCGGGTGCGCGGTGAACGGGCCGGGCGAGGCAGGTGACGCCGACTTCGGCATCGCCGGCGGCCGTGACACAGGCTTCGTGTACGCGCACGGTCGAGTGCTCAAGAAAGTTTCGTCCGACATCCTCATCGACGAGTTGTTCCACGAGATCGACAAGTGGATCGCAGAGGGCATGCAGCGCCCGAAGCGACTGAAGATGGCGAAGCCCGCCGCGCTTGCAATGGCAGAGGCTTCGCTGATCCCGCTCGGCGAATAGTCTGCCCGGACAACGTTGATTGCCCGGGCTTCACAGTTGTTTCTGCCGACCCTGCGCGATGCGCCGGCCGACGCCGACGCCGCGAGTCACAAACTGCTCGTGCGCGGCGGCTTCATCCGCCAGGTCGGCACCGGTTTGTGGACGTTCCTACCGCTCGGATGGCGCGTGCACCAGAAGGTCGTGCAGATCATCCGCGAAGAGATCAACGCCATCGGTGGTCAGGAGATGCTGGAGCCTGTGCTGACACCCGCGGAACTGTGGGAGACCAGCGGCCGGATTGGAATCGACATCGTCTTCAGGCTGAAAGACCGCACGGGACGCGACTTCGTTCTGCCCTTCTCGCACGAGGAGACGATGACCTTCCACGCGCGTGAGCTGCAGTCGTACAAGCAGCTGCCGCAGCTTTGGTACCACTTCTCGACGAAGGAGCGCGACGAGCCGCGTCCGCGCGGCGGGCTGTTGCGAGTGCGCGAGTTCATCATGAAGGACTCGTATTCGTTCGACCGCGACGAGGCGGGTCTCGACCGGAGCTTCGAAGCGCACAAAGCCGCGTACGAGCGCATCTGGGAACGCTGTGGGCTCGAGACGTACTTCGTCGAGGCCGAGTCGGGGATCATGGGCGGGCGCGAGTCGTCGGGGTTCATGGCGCCGGTGGAGTCCGGCGAAAATATTCTCGTCCGCTGCGAGAACGGCGACTACTACGCCGACTACGACGCCGCGCGCGGAATTCCGCGCGCGCCGACGTTCCCCGAGCCGCTCGAACGGCCGGAGGAGGTCGAGACGCCCGGCGTCGGGACGATCGAGGCGTTGGCCGAGTTCCTCGACATCGACCCGGCGGCGACCTCGAAGGCGATGCCTGTCATGGTCGGGGCGCGGCCGGTGCTGGCACTCATCCGGGGAGACGACCGGTTGAGCGAGGAGAAGCTCGTCACGGCGCTCGGCGAGGCATATCGGCCGATGACGGGCGAGGAGATCCGAGCGGTCTTCGGCGCGGGCGGCGGCTCGCTCGGCCCGGTTGGGGTCACGATCGACGTCGTCGCCGACGAGGCGCTGCGAGAGGGCCAGTTCGTCGCCGGTGCGAATCGGGACGGCTGGCACCTGCGCGGTGTCGAAGCCGGGCGCGACTACCAGCCGCGCTTCGACGACATCCGGCAGGCCAACGAGGGTGACACCTGCGTCGAGGACGGCGGCAAACTCGTTGAGCAGCCGGCGATCGAGCTCGGCCACATCTTCAAGCTCGGCACGTTCTACTCGGTGCGGTTCGGCGCGAACTTCCTGGACGAGGACGGACAGGAAAAGCCAATCGTGATGGGCAGCTACGGCATCGGGCCGGCCCGCACGATGGCGGCGATCGTGGAACAGCACCACGACGAGAACGGGATCGCATGGCCGCGATCGGTCGCCCCGTACGACGTCCACATCGTCGTGCTGGCGGGCCAGGAGGAGCACGGCGAGAACGCCGCTCGCCTTCTGGACGAGGCAGGGTTTGACGTGCTGCTCGACGATCGGGACGCGCGGGCTGGGGAGAAGTTCGCCGACGCCGACCTGATCGGAGTTCCGTTTCGCGTGACCGTCGGGCGGAGAGCGGCTGAAGACGGTACGGTGGACCTGCGGGAGCGCGCGAAAGGGGAAGACGAGGCGGTGAAGGTCGATGAGCTCGTCGCCGCACTGCGCGGCAAGCTGAGCTGATGGCCCGGAAGCGGCGCTTCAGCAACGATCCATTTGGGCCGACGGTCGAGCGGCTGATGAACGAAGCCGGGCTGACGTACCGCTCGCTCGCGGAGAAGTCGAAGCTCTCGGCCGGCTATTTGAACCACCTCGTGCACGGCAACCGGCCGGTGCCTTCCGACGACGTGATGGAGACGCTCGCGCGTGCACTTGGCGTTGAAGCGGAGCACTTCCGCGAGTACCGGCTGCGCGTGATCACCGACCGGCTCGAGCGGATGCCGGATCTGATCGACAAGCTGTACCGGCGTTACGGCACGTAGACGGACGAAGATCGCGACTAATACGAGCGAGGACTGCGGCGGAAAGGGGAGTCATGTTTCCGTGGATTCGCAGACCGTCGCCGGCGATGGTCGTAGCCTGCATCGCCCTGATCGTCGCGCTCAGCGGGACGAGCTACGCCAAGATCCTGGCGCTCCCGCTGAACAGCGTCGGCACGCCACAGCTCAAGGCGAATGCCGTCATCTCGTCGAAGGTGAAGGATCACACGCTGCTCGCGGCCGACTTCAAGCCGGGCCAGCTGCCGCCTCGGGGCATTCAAGGCTACGAGGTCATCAGCCCTCCGCCGAACATCGTGATGAACCAGATCCACAACTCGATCTTCATGACGTGCCCCGCCGGGAAGAAAGCGATCGGCGGAGGCGGCGCTACCGGCGGCGGAATCGTCGCAGGGGATGGGCCCTACATCACTTCCAACTTGCCGTCAGTCGACGGCACGGGCTGGTTAGTAGACACCACGCGCGCGAACCCCGGCTATTCCGCACTCGTCGGACGCATCATCTGCGCCGACGTCCCGTAGCGGCGTACGGTGCCGGTCAGATCCGGTGTTCGCTCAAGATGGGAGCCAGGCAGAACATCGCTTCACCAGGAACTTGATGCGACGACCAAACGGAAAGAGCCGCCTTTCCGGCGCCTGGCTCCCACCTACGTACAAAGAAGTCCGCCGTAACGTCCCGGGCCGCAGGACACAACGGTTCGTTCTCGCCGTCCCCTCGTACAAGCTCAACGTACCCCGCGAGGGGGCAGGAGCAAACAAGGCGGGCGAGGCTACTATCCAAGCTTCACGGGGCGTGGCGCAGCCTGGTTAGCGCGCTAGTCTGGGGGACTAGAGGTCCCGAGTTCAAATCTCGGCGCCCCGATCAACGAAAGCCCTGCTAGCGCGGGGCTTTTTCTTTCGAGGCTCGAAGCCGTGCGCCCCCTTGCATCTCTGCCGCCGACGCGCAACCATCGGACTGTGGCGGGTCTGCGGTCTCCGTTATGTGGTGGCTTGTCTCTCCCCTAAGCCGCTGCCTCTGACAACTGCGGCTTGGAGAGCCGGAGGAGAGTCCGACGCGCGCGGGCTCTCCGCCCGCCACGCGCTCACATGGCGGAGGAGAGCGCAGAGCGGCTAGACGAACATGCGCGCCCCGGCTTGGATGGAAAGCCCCGCTGAGGCGGAGCTCTTCTTTTCTCGGACCGGCCGAATGAATGTTGTGAGGCACGACAGAGAGTCGTACGCTCGAAGACAGACGGCTTCGGGGGCAGTCCTCAGGAACCGTTCCGTGAGCCGGGAGCGCGCGAAGACGGGCCGCAGTCTTCGAGGCGAACCCGGCTCACTCCCTTAACGTGACAATTGACCTAAACGGGACTAGGGTGGACGTGCCGGCGCGCGGGGTCTCTGGGGGACAGGAGGACTGGCGGCCCAGTCTCCTCACCGGATCTGCGCGTCGGCCCTCTTGCGGATCCTCAGTTGACGGAGAATTCCCGCTCGTCGAGCTCGACGGACGCGACGTAGAGAAACTCAAGCCCACTGGGATCATCGGACAACGCATCGTCAAGCGCTGCGAAAGCGTCCTCGCTTCGCAGGAAGACCTCCATGGCCAAGCGATCGCCGAGCTCGGCTAGGGCGAAAGCGCGCATAGCGCGAGCGTACGGCGCCGCCGCGGACACGCCCTTGTCCGAAAGGACCGTTCGCCCTAGCGGTTCGGCTAGATGACTCCGGAACGCGCGCACCGCCGCCAACCCGTCTCCGGTCGCGATCCGATGGAGGAGCATCGCAGCTCGACACCGCTCGAGTTGCTGTTCGACCTCACGTTCGTCGTCGCATTCGGGATCGCGGCCGACGAGCTGGCGAAGTACGTGGCCGAGGGGCGGGCATGGTCGGGCATCGCCGGCTTCGCGTTCGCGACGTTCGCCGTCGCCTGGGCGTGGATCAACTACTCGTGGTTCGCGTCGGCCTTCGACACGGACGACTGGGTGATGCGCCTCGCGACCATGGTGCAGATGGTCGGCGTGATCGTCCTCGCGCTTGGTCTCGAGCCGGCGTTCGTCTCGATCGACCACGGCCATGTCCTCAACAACCACGTCATGGTCGCCGGCTACGTCGTCATGCGCATTCCGATGGTGTTCCTCTGGGCGTCCGTTGCACGCGATGACCCGCTGCGACGGGCGGTGGCGTTCACCTACATCTGGACGATCTCCGTCTCGCAAGCGTTCTGGGTCGTCCTCGCGATCGTCGACCTGCGGATCGGGACGACGTTCGCGATTGCCGCCGCGCTGATTGGCCTCGAGCTTTCGGGTCCCGTGGTCGCGGAGTATCGAAAGGGCGGTACGCCGTGGCATGCAGGACACATTGCCGAGCGGTACGGGCTGCTCGTGATCATCACGCTCGGCGAGGGGATCATCGGCACCGTCGCGACGATCAACGCGATCGTTCACGGATCCGCGGGCTGGACGGTCAATGCGGGAGTTGTGGCGTTCGCGGGCGTCGCACTGATCTTCGCGGTCTGGTGGACGTATTTCGCCATCCCGTGGGCCGAGGTCCTCCAGCTCCGCCGGCGGCGGGGGTTCATCTTCGGGCTCGGCCACATCGTCATCTTCGGGGCGCTCGCCGCGATCGGCGGCGGGCTGCACGTCGCCGCGTACTTCATCGAGCACCGTTCGGCCGTCGGGCCGACGGCAACCGTCGCCGCTACCACTATTCCCGTCGCCGTGTACTTCCTGGCGCTCTATGGGATCTACGCCGCGTTCGCGCGGCACGTCGATCCGTTCCACGTTTCGCTGCTGGCCGGGACGGCACTCGTTCTCGCCCTTTCGGTAGTGCTCGCCGCGGTCGGTGTCGGGGTCAGCGTCTGCCTGGCGGTGCTGGTGCTCGCTCCAGTCGTGAGCGTGGTCGGCTACGAGACGCTCGGCCACCGCCATGTCGCCGAGGCCCTTGCCCGCATCCGTGCCGGGGTCACGGCCTAGACCCGAGCTAGACGGACGTCCACTAGGCAATGCCTGGGGGGCGTCGTAAGCTCGGCGCACGGGTTCGGCTTAAAGGGGAGAGAGACCGCCCCGTGGCTGAACCGCCGGACAGTCGGAAGAGGTGGGCCGCCACCCCTTTCCTGACAGTCCGGCGGTTCCGTTTGTGTTAGCCGATGTGGGCAGCCGAGCGCAATAGGCCCACGGCCATCACTCGCGTTGCCAAAAGGGGGCCGGGCGCGGGAGAACCCTGCGGCAGAGTCCCCCGCGGGGACCGACCCGCTCGAGTATCTACCCGGTCGAGCCCTTCCTTAGTGATCAGGCGCAGGTTTTTCCCGGAACGCGCGTCGTTTCTATAAGGGAGCGGGGAGTGGTGCCCAATTGCGGCCTGGGCAATGCGCTGCCCGCTCCTAGGTCTCGAGCTCTGCGAGCTCGGCTGCGGCGGCGTCGGCCTGGCGGCGCCGCTCGGCTGCTTCGGCTGCGGCCTCGTCCGCAGCCTTGCGCGCCTTCTCCGCCTCGCGTTCCGAGGCCTCGGCTCGCGTGGTCAGCTCACGGACTTCCTTTTGTAGCCGCTTCCGCTGCTGCTCCTCCTCACGCTTCTGCCGCCGGCGCTCCGCGAGGTCATCACCGGAGGAGGTCGCACTGCGCCGGCGGCCCTTGGGTACCTTCAGCCCGGCGAACGCGTCGAAGCCCGTGACCTCCACGTCACCAGTGAGGCGCCCCTCCCGCAGTGCGGTGCGCCCCGGCTCGCCGACGGCTGCGGCGCGTAAGAGCGAGGACACCTTCTCGAGCGTCGTGCCGCTCGCGGGTCGATCGTTCTCGCGCAGCAGCTCGCCGGCGCGTTGTGCGAGCCCGCGGATGACCTCGCGCTCCTCGGCCTGCGCCGCCCGAAGCTCGTCGGCGGCGCGCTCGCCTTGCAGTGACCGTTCCTGCGCACTGCGCAGTCGCGCCGCGACATTCAACAGGGAGCGAACCCCTTCCGGCTCTCGGCGTGCCAACTGGTTCACCGCCCACGCCGCGACGCTCGGCTTCGTCAGTCCGCGGACCTGCTCGGCGGTCTCGGCGTCACCCTCGTGCCTGAGCCGGCGCGCGAGTGCGTTGCGCGCCGCAGTGAACTCGTCGAGTGGCAGCTCGAAGAGCTCTTCCAGCGTTTCTACTTCCGGTGTGGGCGGCAAAACACACGCAGGATGCCACGCTCGATCTGGTCAGGGTCGATCACGTTCGGCCTCGTCAACGTTCCCGTCCGCCTCTACAGCGCAGTGCAGGAGCACAAGCTGCGCTTCCACTTCGTGCACGAGAAGGACTCGAGCCCCATCGGCTACCAGAAGATCTGCAAGAAAGAAGGCAAGCCGGTCCCCGACGACGAGATCGTCAAAGCGTTCGAGTTCACCAAAGGCGAGTACGTCTTCATGGAGGACGAGGACTTCGCAGCGGCGCGCGTCGAGGGGTACAAGGCGATCGACATCGTCGACTTCGTCCCCTACGAGGACATCGACCCGATCTTCTTTGCGCACACGTACTACGTCGGTCCCGACCGCGGGGCGGACAAGACGTACGCGCTGCTCGTAAAGGCGATGGAGAGCTCCGAGCTCGCCGGCATCGCGAAGTTCGTCATGCGCGACCGACAGAACCTCGGCGCGCTCCGGGTCCGCGACGGCGTCATCACGCTCGAGCAGCTTCACTACGCCGATGAAATCCGCCCGGTCGACGAGCTCAAGCCGTCGCGCGCGCGTGTGTCAGAGGAAGAGCTGCAGATGGCAGAGCGGCTGATCGACTCGTTCACAAGCGAATGGCGACCGGAGAAGTACAAGGACACGTATCGCGATGAGCTCTGCGCGATCATCCGCGCGAAGCGGAAGGGCAAGGAGATTCACGCAGCGCCCGACATCGAAGAGGAGGCGCCGAAGGATCTCATCACAGCGCTGCGGGAGAGCATCGAGCGGAACAAGGGCGGCGGGACGAAGCGCCACACGACGCGGGCGAGCAACGGCGACCTCGGCGACCTGTCGAAGCAGGAGCTCGATGCGCGCGCGAGGGAGGCCGGGATCGAGGGCCGCTCGAAGATGACGAAGGCAGAGCTCGTCCGCGCGCTGAGGCGCGCTGCCTAGATCACTCGCCGCGTTGGTCTAGAGAAGCGATCGGGCCTGGTCGATCGCTGAGAGAACCGCGCTCGAGAGGGAGCCGAACGCCAGGAGGACGATCGGGGTAATCACCGCGAGCACGACGACGTACTCAGCCATCGTCTGAGCGTCTTCTCGGCACCAGGAGCGAATGCGGTCGGTCCGGCCAGAGGGTCGCATGACTGAGAAATCGGCCTGCCCAAGCCGCGTCGACATGCCTCGTCCTGGTGATCCGCCGTGCCTTTTAGAAATCCGACGACCCTGCCATGCTATGCAGGTTGCGGCGCCCCCTCGTCGTCCTGATCCTTCTACTCGGGCTGCCTTCCCTCGCTCAGGCAGGACCGCCGACGAGCGCGATTTTCTTCTATCCCTGGTACTCGAACATGCGGCATGACGGTGCGTATGCCCACTGGACACAGGGCGGGCACCAGCCGCCGTTCGACCTGGCGTCGCAGTTCTATCCACTTCGGGGTCCGTACTCGAGCGCGGACCCGCGCGTCCTGCGTGCGCAGATGCACGACATCGCGATCGCTGGAGTCGACGAGGTCGTGAGCTCGTGGTGGGGACGGGGATCGCCGGAAGACGCGCGCCTGGCAGCCGTGATGCGTGCGGCGAAGCGGTACAAGCTCCGCGTGGGGATCCAGCTCGAGCCGTATCCAGGCCGGAGTGTCGATTCCGTCGGGGCGGACATCGCGTACTTCCGCGCGCTCGGTATCCGTGACGTCTGGCTCTACCGCTCGAGCGACTTCCCGGCCGACGCCTGGTGGCCGGTGACGCGACAGCCGAACGGGATGCGCCTGTTCGCCCAGACGAACCGCGTCGGCTTCGCTGCACGCGCCGGGTTCACCGGCTTCTACACCTACGACATCCTCCTGTACGACGGCGCGAAGTTCGCGCGCCTGTGCGAGCAGGCGCGGACCCTCGGGATCCTCTGCGCGCCGTCGGTCGGCCCGGGGTACGAGGCAGCGGCGGCGACCGGCGACACGCGCGTGAAGCCGCGGCTGAACGGGGCCACGTACGACTCGATGTGGCGCGCCGCAAACGACGCCGGCGCCGACGTCGTGACGATCACGAGCTACAACGAGTGGGGCGAGGGGACGCAGATCGAGCCGGCGGGACACGGCGGTCGCTACGAGAGCTACGACGGTGCGTACGGCCTACGCGGCCGCGCGGCCTCACGCGCGTACATCATGCGCACCCGCTACTGGACCTTGCTGACCGGGCGCTAGACGAAGACGTCGGCGCTGCAGCCGGCGAGCAGACCCTCGAACACGTCGTCCACACCGCGGAGCGTGGGGTGCGTGAGGTCGACGCGGATCTCGGCCCACTCCTCGAGCCCGAGCGCACCCGCGCCCTCGTCCGCGCCGAAGCAGAGCAGTGTCTCGGTGGAGATCACATGCCGGCGTCCGCTCTGCCGGCGCGCGATGCCCTCGAGCTCCCGCAGCTCTTCGAGGGGGTCGATCCGAACGTTCGAGTCGGAGCCGATGCAGATGCCGATGGCGCGCGTGCACACACGCTCCACCGGAAGAAACCCGTCGCCGAGGTTCGCCTCGGTCGTGAGGCATGCGCAGATGCGCGCGCCCGCGCGGGCGACGAGGTCGAGCTCGGCGCCGTTGGCATGCGTTGCGTGCACGATCGTCGTGTGCTCGCCAAGGCAGCCGCTCCGATCGAGCAACTCGATCGGGCGGACGCCGTGCTCGGCGATGCACTCCTCGATCTCACGGGGCTGCTCGTCCGCGTGCACGTGCAACGGTAGACCCTCGGCCGCTGCGTAGCGACCGAGCTCCTCGAGCCAGTCCGCCGGACATGCACGGACCGAGTGCGGCGCGACGCCGACGGCGATGCCGCGTGCGCGAACCTTCTCGAGCTGAGCGAGGTAGTCCGCGACCGATTCCTGACGGAAGCGGGGGAGACCACCACGGCCGTACGCGGAGAGGAGCAGCACGAGCGTGATCCCTGCCTCTTCCGCGGCTTCCGCCGCCGCGAGCGCCTCGTCGAAGCCGAGATAGTGGAACTCGCCCACGGCGGTGTAGCCTGCGGCGCGCAGTTCGCGGTAGACCGGCACGTAGTCTCGCCGCACCGTCGCCGGCGTCTGAAGCTCGGCCTCGGCGAGCATGAGCTCGCGCCAGGCCCAGAAGTCGGCGCCGCCGCCGCGGCCTCGCAGGGCGCGCTGGAAGGCGTGGCAGTGAGCGTCCACGAAGCCGGGCAG
>Ga0114129_10017643_pt1 | contig 10162 bp, 8 predicted proteins | sample RhiMetdeltSRZDD1_FD_80071 | JGI IMG/M metagenome (GOLD analysis project Ga0114129, IMG submission 80071) | Populus rhizosphere microbial communities from Tennessee, USA - Rhizosphere MetaG P. deltoides SRZDD1 (version 2) (version 2) | ecosystem: Host-associated > Plants > Roots > Rhizosphere >...
CCGGAGCGCTATCCAGTACTGTCGCGCCTGACACCGGGCGACATCATTTCGGCGCTTCCTGCCGAGGCGCCGGAGGATCCCGAGTCCTTCGACGCCATCTTCGCGGATTTCGAGCGCGTGCTCGTTCCCGGCCTCACGCACTGGAACCATCCAGGATTTTTCGCGTACTTCGCCATCAGCGCCAGCCCGCCTGGCGTGCTCGCGGAGTTTCTGTCGGCGGCGCTCAATCAGCAGGCGATGCTGTGGAGAACTTCGCCCGCCGCCACGGAACTCGAGCAGGTCGCGCTCGGCTGGCTGCGGAAACTGCTCGGCCTTCCGGAGGCCTTCGAGGGCGTCATCTACGACACGGCGTCCATTGCCACAATGCACGCGCTGATTGCGGCCCGCGAAGCGGCGTTGCCATCGGCGCGGATGAAGGGTCTTGCGGGCCGCCCCGACGTGCCGCCGCTCCGCGTCTACACGTCGGACCAGGCGAACCTGTCGGTCGACAAGGCGATGATTGCGATCGGCCTCGGTCACGACTCGCTGAAGAAGATCCCCGTCAACGATCGGTTTGAAATGCGCGTCGATGCGCTCGAGGCGGCGATCGCCCGCGATCGAGCGGACGGTGTGCTGCCAATCGCCGTTATGCCGACCGTCGGCACTACCGTGACGACGAGCGTCGATCCGGTTCCGGCAATCGCAGATGTCTGCGCACGCGAACGTCTCTGGCTCCACGTCGACGCGGCGTACGCGGGCGCCGCTGCGATGCTCGCTTCGCATGCGCATGTCCTCGCCGGCGCAGAGCGCGCCGACTCGGTCGTCGTCAACCCGCACAAATGGCTGTTCACGCCGTTCGATCTGAGCGCCTTCTTCTGCCGGCGGATGGACGTCGTTCGCGGCGCGTTTTCGCTGAGGCCCGATTACCTGCGCTCGGCGGACCGAGGAGACGTCAGGAACCTGATGGACACGGGCGTGCAGCTTGGCCGAAGATTCCGCGCGCTGAAGCTCTGGATGATCCTGCGATCGCACGGCGCGCGCGGAGTGCGTGACATTCTCAGCGGACACATCGCCCTCGCGCAGCAGTTCGCCGCGTGGGTTGACGAAGATCCCGATTTCGAGCGTCTCGCGCCGGTCCCATTCTCGGTCGTCTGCTTCCGATGGAATCCGTCGGCGTCGCAACTGTCGGAAGCGGAGCTCGATGCGGCGAACGAGCGCCTCGTCGACGCCGTCAATCGGCAAGGCGACGTCTTTCTGTCGCAGGCACGCGTCGGCGGAAAACTCGCAATCCGAGTCGCCATCGGACATCTGCGCACGACCGGGCAACACGTCCGACGGGCGTGGGACCTCCTCAAGACCTGCAGTGCCCGACCCTCCCGGGCGATCTGACGAACACGGCAGTGCCGTAACGAAAGCGGCACCGACTCTCGACAAGCCCTTCACGCTGGTGCCCGGACTGGCCGCTCATGGCGTCGAATCCGGTCGCGTCCGATAGAACGATCGAGGCACATGCCTTGCACAGCGCTCATCGGCGCGATCGCGCCCCCCGAGAAGTAAATAAAGGAGAGATGACGATGCGACGTGGTTTCTACGTTTTTGCACTCGCAGCGGCGCTCGCCGTTGCCGGATGGCCCGAGCGCGCCTACGCGGACGGATTCTTCAGCCCGTGGGTCGGCAGCAATTTCGCCAACGAGCCGGGCGACGGCCGCGGCAGCTTCGGGTTCACCGCCGGCAGCCTGGGCCGGGGCCTGGTCGCCGTCGGCGGGGAGTTCGACTTCGGCTACTCGCCGAACTTTTTCGGCGCCAGCTCCCTGTTCGGGAACAACAACGTGCTCAGCGCGATGGGCAACGTGATCGTCGGCGTTCCGTTTGGTGGGCGAAGGGGCCTCGGCATCCGGCCGTACGTCACCGGCGGCATCGGGCTGATTCGGTCGGTGGTCGAGGGACCGGCGAACATCCTTGACGTCCAGAACAACGACCCGGGCTTCAACCTGGGCTTCGGTGTCATGGGCTTCCTCAGCGATCACGTCGGCGTGCGCGGCGATCTCCGCTTCATGCGCACGTTCAGCACGGATGACACGACGCCGAATCCGCTGGATTTCAATCTCAGCACGTTTGATTTCTGGCGGGGCTCGGTCGGGATCGTACTGAGATAGACGTGCGTCGTACGTAGGCCCGACCTTCAGGCCGGGCGCATCGCCGCCCGCGTGACCCGCCCGACCTGAAGGTCGGGCCTACGTACTCAGTCCTCCCGAAGAGCTGGCCTAGCGGCTCAGCTTCTGTTGCTTTGTCGCCGTCTAAACACTCGGGGCACATGCCTTGCAGAGTTTCACCACCAAAGGAGTAATGACGATGCGACGAAGATTGTACGTTCTAGCACTCGCGGCAGCCCTGGTCGTCGCAGCCGCGCCGGCTCGCGCTTACGCGGACGGATTCTTCAGCCCGTGGGTCGGCGTCAATTTCGCCAACGATCCGGGCGACGGCCGCGGCAGCTTCGGCTTCACGGCCGGCAGCATGGGCGGCGGTGTCATCGGCGGCGAGTTCGACTTGGGCTACTCGCCGAATTTTTTCGGCGAGAGCGCCGTGTTCGGTGACAACAACGTGCTCAACATCATGGGCAACGTCATCGTCGGCGTGCCGATCGGCGGGCAGCGCGGCGCCGGCCTGCGGCCGTACGTCACCGGCGGACTCGGTTTGATCCGATCCGTCGTGAAGGGGCCGGCGAACGTCCTCGACGTGAAGAACAACGACCTGGGCTTCAACCTGGGAGGCGGCGTGATGGGTTACTTCAACAATCACGTTGGCTTGCGGGGTGACCTGCGCTTTCTGCGGACGTTCAACACCGATGACACAACCGGGAACCCGCTGGACTTCAATCTCGGCACGTTCGACTTCTGGCGCGGGTCAGTCGGCATCGTGCTCAGATAAAACAGGCCTGTCGTACGTGGGTCCGACCGATCCGCCCGACCTGAAGGTCGGGCCTACGTACTCAATCGCTACGTCAATCGCCACTGCTCGCGGTACGTCTCTCCCTCGTCCGTCGACTCGAGCGCGACGATGCCGTGCTGCGGAAATGTCACGGGTGCATCGTCACGTCCGGTGAGGAGAAGCCGGAGCAGACGCGGGAGGTGTGGATAGTGCCCCGCGATCAGCACGTCGCGCGATTCGCCGCGCAGACGATCGCGCATCCACATCGGCGGATCGTCGGGCTGCAGATCGTGGGATGCAGAGAATTCCGCGAGCGCATTGCACACCCGCCAGAACGCTTCGGCCGTCTGCTTCGCGCGCAGTTTTCCGCTGTGCCACACGAGAGCGGGCTTGACGCCGCGCGCCGCGGCCGCGATCGCGAGTCGGTCCACCGCCTCACGACCCGCCAGCGAAAGTGGACGCCGCGGATCGACTTCAGGGCCGACGGCGTCGCCGTGATGGACGAGATAGAGATGCACGGCCTGCTGCGATTTGCGATTTGGGGATCGTCGATTGACGATTTATTTACAGATTAATCGAGCAATAAATCGACAATCACCAAATCACCACATCGAACATCGGGTTTATGGGTGGCCCGCGTATGCAAGCTCGCCGGCCGGGATGCGGATCGTCAGCCGGTTTTCCGGCAGCGGCAGCGGGCACGTGGTGAACGCGTTGAACGAGCACGGCGGATTGTAGGCTTCGTTGAAGTCGAGGACCGTCGTGCCGTCCGGCTTCAGATCCGAGTACAGGAAACGCGCGGCCTCGTACGTCTCTTTGCCGGCGGTCGCGTCCCGGAAGATGAACCATAGTCGGCCGGGGCGCGTCGTGATCGGACGCATGCGAATCTTCGCGCCGTTCAACATGAATTCGACCAGCCCTTCGGTCGTTCCGTGGTCGTCGTCTCCAGTAAGCAGCGGCATCGTGATCTCGCGCGGCTTGGCATCCTTGATGAACTTCCCCGTCACGCGGTACTGCCCGTCGATCGGAAACCACCGGAAACCCTTGAACGATTTCGCGACCTCGCTTTGCGGATCGCGCAGCCGAATCGCGCGGCGCGCTCCGCTTTCGTGCACCCAGAAGGACACGTCGCCAATCGCGAGCTCGTCGTAGTCGTCGGCGCCGTCGCTTTTCAAAATGAGCGGCGCGGTCACCGCCTTCCCTTTGAGCGTGACCGGCGAGCCGGCCGATGGTTCGAATCGTATCCGGCTGTTCTCCGAAACAATCCGGCCGACCACCGCGGGCACGCGTTTCGGCAACAAGATGTCGCTGCCGGGCGCGCTGCCGGCCGTGTTGGCGCCCGGCTTCAAATAAAACAGGCCGGCGAGCGGCACGTATTCCTTCGTGTAGTCCGCCTCGTGTTTCGCACGCCACTCGTTGACTTCCTTGACGTGCGCCGGATCGGCGGCGAATGCGGCGAGCAGGCCGCGCGCCGCGACGGCTGCGATCACGAGAAACGCCGGGATGCGTGTCATGCGGTCACCGCCTTGTCGGTTATCGCGAGCCCCTTGTCGATGATGGCGAACGCCTCGCGCATTTCGGCTTCAGTAATGCAGAGCGGCGGGTTCGTGAAGAACGTGTTCCAGCGAACGAACGTATACAGGCCCTGTTCCCGGAAAAATCGGCCGAGCGCTTTCATTTCGTCAGACGTACCGTTGAACGGCGCCAGCGGCTGCCGCTTCGCTCGATCGCGGACCAGCTCGAAAATGCCGAACAATCCAATCGAACGCACCACACCGACCGACGGATGGCGCGCCTGGAGATCGGCGCTCAATGTTTTCATGAGTGCGCCCATCCGCCGGGCGTTCTCGAGCAGCTTGTCGTCCTCGTACACCTGAATCGTGGCGAGCGCGGCCGCGCAGGCCAGCGTATGACTGTTGTACGTCAACCCGCCGTAAAACACTTTCTCCTTGAAATGATCGGCAACGTGCTGTCGCATTCCGACGGCGCCCAGCTGCACGTATGCACTCGTCAACCCCTTCGCCATCGTCAGGATGTCGGGCACGACGTTCCAGTGATTCACGGCAAACCATTCGCCGGTGCGCCCAAAGCCCGACATCACCTCGTCGCAAATCATCAGGATGCCGTGCTTCGTGCAGATCTCGCGGACGCCTTGCAGGTAGCCGTCGGGCGGAACGAGGATTCCGTTCGTCCCCGTGACCGGTTCGAGAATGAATGCGGCAATCGACTGCGGATTCTCGAGCTGGATGATCTCTTCGAGCATCGACAGCGCTTCGGCCGCCGAATCCCATCCGCGCTCGATCCCGTGATACGGATCGAGCACGTGCACCACGCCCGGCAGACCTGGTTCGGAAGCCCAGCGACGCGGATCGCCGGTCAGCGTGATGCTGCCGGCCGTGCCGCCGTGGTACGAGCGATAGCGCGCCAGAATCTTGTGGCGGCCGGTCACGGCACGCGCGAGCTTGATCGCGTTCTCGTTCGATTCGGCGCCGCCGTTGGTGAAAAAGAAGACGTCGATGTCCCCAGGGGCGATGGATGCGAGCTTCTCGCCGAGCCGGGCCCTCGGCTCGGTCGCCATGAATGGATTGGCGTACGGGAGCGTTGCCGCCTGGTCCTGGATGGCCTTGATCACGCGCGGATCGCCGTGGCCGATGTTGACGCACATCAGTTGACTGTTGAAGTCGATGAAGCGCTTGCCTTCCGGCGTCCAGAAATAGATTCCCTTCGCACGCGCCACCGGAATCGGATCGACGGCTGCCTGCGCCGACCACTCGAAGAAGGTGTGCTTCTTCGACAGCGCGATCATCTCGTCGCCAGTCATTGCAGCTTCTTGGACTCTTGTCGCCATACCGGCTTTTGGCCAACTTTTTCCACTGGCGATGGGGCCCCACCCCCATCGCGTTCTGACGCTGATGCATCCTCGCGGGTTGCTTCGCCCCGCGAGGACGCATAGCCGCAGGCGCTCCCTTCCTGCCCTTCCTGCCCCTCCTGCCCCTCCTGCCCCGCTTTACGGCTGACCGGCGGTGCCACCCCTCAGCTGCGCATCCCGCTTCGCCTTGAACTCGTTCCCCGGTTTCCACGAGGGGAACGTCGCAGCCTGCGCCACCCTGTACCCCACGGTGAAGAACACCTTGATGTCTTCTTTCGCCCCGCTCAGGTCCCAGTCGGGTTTCACCTCGTCGGAGGGCTTGTGGTAATCGACCTCGGTGTAGTGATCGCGTTTCTTCTGGCCGTAGTCCGGCGGCTTGCCGATGTAATCGACGCCCGCATCAGGGTCGAGGGCTGGCACGCCCTGCTTGGCGAAGTTGAAGTGATCCGATCGGTAGTAGAAACCTTTCTCCGGCTCCGCATCCGGACGGATCACTCGGCCCTGTTCGGCAACCGCGTCGCGCGTGTAGTCGTCGAGATCGGAAGCGCCGAGCCCGATGAGCGTCATGTCCTTCGTCCGGCCCCACAGGTTCAGGCCGTCCATATTGATATTGGCGAGCGTTTTCGTCAGCGGATAGAGCGGTGTCACCGAGTAGTACTGCGAGCCGAGCAGGCCCTGCTCCTCGGCCGTCACCGACACGAAAAGAATTGACCGCTTCGGCGGCGTCGCGAGCTTGGTAAAGGCGCGTGCGATCTCGAGGAGCGCACCGGTGCCGGACGCGTTGTCTTCCGCACCGTTGTAGATGTGGTCACCCTTGAGCGACGGATCGGTGCCGAGATGATCCCAATGCGCGGTGTAGACCACGTACTCATCCTTCGAAGCGGGATCGCTGCCTTCGACCTTGGCAACGACGTTCTGCGAATCGATCGTTCGGAGCTTGTTGCGCATCGTCATCGATGCGGTGATTCCGAGCGGCACCGGTTTGAACTCCCGCGTGGCTGCCTGTTTCTTGAGCGCGTCGAAATCCTGACCCGCCATCTTCAGCAGGCGGCGTCCCCAGTCGTTCGAGATCCATCCTTCGATCGCGACGCGTCCCATGTTTTTATCGGGTGTGACGAGATCGAACTGTTCGCTCACCTTCGATTGCACCACTTCGAACGGATAGCCGGCAGGCCCGGTCTCGTGAATGATCAGTACGCCTGCGGCGCGTTTTTCCGCGCCGATCTCGTACTTATAAGTCCAGCGGCCGTAGTAGGTCATTGCCCGGCCGCCGAACACTTTCGGATCGGGTTCGGACGAGGATGAATTCGGATCGGTCGGAACGGGCGGATCGTTGACGAGCATGACGAGCGTCTTCCCCGCGACGTCGAGTCCCTTGTAATCGTCCCAGTTGTATTCGGGCGCCACGACGCCGTAACCGACGAACACCAGCTCTGAGTTGTCCAGGCTCGCGCTGTCTGCGACATGCTTGGTCCACGCGACCACGTCGTCTTTCCACCTGAGGCGCTCGCTGGCGCCGCCTTTTTTCACGACGAGCGGTGCGGGCGTCGGAGTAATGCCCACGAGCGGAACCTTCTGAATGAACGTCCCATCGGGATTGCCGGGCTTGAGACCGATTTTCTTGAACGAGTCGACCAGATAGTTGACGGTCAGCTCCTCGCCTTTGGTTCCAGGACCACGGCCTCCGAATTCGTCGGACGACAGCACTTTGATGTGGGAGAGCACAGCCTCGGTATCGATGTCGGGAAGCTCGCTCATCGGAACAGGCTTCGCGGCGGACGACGTCGCGGCGCTGCCCTCGGGCGTCGAGCTCGTGCCGCTGCAGGCGGCAATCAGGACGCTGGTAAGGAGAAAAACAAAGGTTCTCTTCATGAGGTCTACAATACCCCACGTAGGCAGAATGCGATGCGTGTCGCCCTCACCGTACTGTCGTGTTCAGTCCTTACCGGATGCGCCGGTGCGCAAGGCGCCGCACCGACTTCAATGACGAACACGACACTGACCGCGGTCGAGGGCCTCAAGGTCGGCCATCACACGCTCAGCAGTGGACCGACGGGCTGCACCGTGATCCTGGCCGAGGCCGGCGCGACGGCCGGCGTCGACGTCCGGGGTGCCGCGCCGGCTAGCGTGGAAACTGATCTGCTCGATCCAGTGAATGTCGTCCAGCAGGTGAACGCCATCGTGCTGTCGGGCCGGAGCACGTTCGGCCTCGACGCTCGATCGGGCGTCGTGAGATATCTCGAGGAAAAGAAAATTGGTTTCGAGTTCGGCAACACGCACGTGCCAATCGTTCCTGGCGCATCGCTCTTCGACCTGCGCGTGGGCGATCCGAACGTGCGGCCGAACGCCGACTGCGGATATCAGGCGGCCAAGGGAGCGTCGACTGCGGCGGTTGCGGAAGGCAGCGTCGGTGCGGGCGCAGGCGCGACGATCGGCAAGTCCGCAGGCATGGAGCGCGCGATGAAGGCCGGGGTCGGCAGCGCGGCCATTACGTTACCCAACGGCTTGACGGTCGCAGCGCTGGTCGTCGTCAACGCGTTGGGCGATGTCGTCGATCCGGCCACCGGACAGATCGTGGCGGGCGTCCGCGGGACCGATGGCCGATCGTTTGCGGATGCCAGGAAATTGTTGCGGTCGGGCGCGATCGCCTTCGGCACGAGCGGGAACACCACGCTGGGAGTGGTCGCGACCAACGCCACGTTGACCAAGACCCAGGCGACGCGGGTGGCGCAGATGGCGCACGACGGGTTCGCCCGTGCGATCTCCCCGATTCACACGCCGGTCGACGGCGACATCATTTTCGCGCTCGCCACCGGTTCGCGGTCCGGCGGCGCAGATGTCGGCGTGATTGGCGCCCTGGCGGCAGAAATAATCGCCGACGCCATCGTCCGCGCTGCCCGCGAAGCCACCGGCGTCAAGGGCATTCCCGCGCTTCGTGATCTAAAGTAGGCGGCCCGATTTTCGATCTGGTGATTGTCGATTGTCGATTTATTTTGTGATTATCAGATAGACGGAGCGATCGCCAAATAAATCGCCAATTCGGAAATCGAAGATCGACAATTCCACCTATGCCTCACACTTACAGAATCGCGGTCATCGCCGGTGACGGCATCGGCAAGGAAGTCATCCCCGCCGGTCTGGCGGCGATCGAGAAAGCCACGCGAAATGCTGGCGTGTCGCTGCAGCTGACCGATCTCCCATGGGGCTGCGACTACTACACCCGCTATAAGAAGATGATGGACGAGGACGGCTTCGAGCGCCTCGCCACGTTCGACGCCATCTATCTGGGCGCGATCGGATCGCCCTCGGTCCCCGACCACATCGCTGTGTGGGATCTGCTGCTGCCGCTCCGGCAACGGTTTCAGCAGTACGTCAACTTGCGGCCGATGCGACTGCTGCCAGGCCTGGTGTCGCCGCTCGCCGGTCGCGGGCCCGCCGACATCGACATGGTTTGCGTGAGAGAGAACTCCGAGGGGGAATACGCGGGGCTTGGTGGCCGCGTTCACGTCGGCACGCCGCACGAGGTCGCCGAGCAGACCGGCCTCTTCACCCGCAAAGGGATCGAACGGATTCTGCGATACGGGTTCGAGATCGCCGCGAAACGTCCACGGCGCATCCTCGCCAGCGCCACCAAGTCGAACGCGCTTCGGCATTCGATGGTGCTCTGGGACGAAGTGGCGGAGATCGTGCGCAAGGACTACCCGTCGGTCGACTATCGCAAGTATCACGTCGATGCGATAGCCGCCCGGATGGTGACGCATCCTGCCTCGCTCGACGTCATCGTCGCATCGAACATGTTCGGCGACATCCTCACCGACGTCGGCTCGGCGATTTCAGGCAGCCTCGGCATCGCGCCGGGAGCGAACATCAATCCCGATCGCACCTTCCCGTCGATGTTCGAGCCGATTCACGGCTCGGCGCCCGACATCGCCGGCAAAGGCATTGCCAACCCAATCGGCGCGACCTGGGCCGGCGCGATGATGCTCGACCACCTCGGTCATCGCGATGTGCACGACCGGGTCATCGGCGCGATCGAACGAGTGATCGCATCTGGGAAAGCCAGGACTCCCGATTTGGGCGGGAAGTCGACGACCAAGGAATTGGCGGACGCGATTTGTTCTGAAATCTAGCGCTGACGTGAGTCGCGAAATGCAACCACGAAGCCACGAAGGACACGAAGAATGTTTTTCGAAGAAAAGACTTCGTGTTCTTCGTGACTTCGTGGTCGCAGTTGGCTAATGCGCCACGTTCTTCAGGTGTTCTCTCAACAGGTCGCGCCCGAAATCGCCCTCGAAATCCCGCCACACCGAGTGAATGTGGTTCGCGTCGTTCTGCGTGTTGTCGTACTCGATGAGGAACGTCGGACCCTGCACGCGGTAGTAGTGC
>Ga0114129_10017644_pt1 | contig 10162 bp, 10 predicted proteins | sample RhiMetdeltSRZDD1_FD_80071 | JGI IMG/M metagenome (GOLD analysis project Ga0114129, IMG submission 80071) | Populus rhizosphere microbial communities from Tennessee, USA - Rhizosphere MetaG P. deltoides SRZDD1 (version 2) (version 2) | ecosystem: Host-associated > Plants > Roots > Rhizosphere >...
CGTCTCCTCAGCATTGAAAAGGCCGATCCACGAATTGACACGAATGAACACGAATCATCACGAAGTGGCACAGAGAAGATTCCTTACGTGAAATCGCTGCTCTTGGTTATTGCGAGCCCTTGCTAAGAAAACAAGAAGTTAGCGTTTTGTTTACACAGACTAGTTTTTTTAGATCGAAGGATAAACAGCTCAACTTAATTAGTCCTAATCTGTGTAATCTGCGTAATCTGTGGATACCTCCTCCTTGCCAAATATGCGAACCTTCCGCTAGTCTGCACCGTACAGGTGATTGATGATGTTACTCCTCTACCGCAAAAACTGAGTTCGCGCTGACTTAGCTCCGCCGCAAACTATTCAACTGCGAATCGGAGCAGGTCAGTATCGATTGCAGTTCGTCTGCAAGCGATACTCGTGTGCGCTCATCCACCCACTCGTTTCCCAAACAACAGTCAAACTCTTTAAGTGGCATCGCTTTGACGATCCACCGAGGTCATCATGCAAAGAACAGCTATTTACGTTCGTAATCTTCGCAAGTCCTTCCGCAAGCGCAACGGCTTTCGCAAGGTGTCCGAACTGTGGGCACTGGACGATGTGTCGTTCTCCGTCGCTGAAGGGGAGACATACGGACTGCTTGGGCCTAACGGTTCTGGCAAGTCCAGCCTGATTCGCATTCTCTCCACTTTGCTTATCGCGGACAGTGGCGAGGTCGAGATGCTTGGCCATTCGCTGCCTGCTGAACAGGAACAGGTTCGGCGAATCATCGGACGTGTGAGCGTTGATGCAGCCTTTTACAAGAAGCTATCAGCTCGCGAGAACTTGCTGTACACGGCGCTTCTCTATGGTCAAAAGGCGCGTGACGCGGAGAAACGTGCGATCGACATTCTCGAACAACTCGGCATGGAAAACACGAAGTTTTCAACGCCACTGGAAGAGATGAGTCGTGGAATGCAACAGAAGATCAGCATCGCGCGTGCGCTTGTGCTCAACCCGCCGTTGCTTCTGTTGGATGAACCAACAACTGGACTCGATCCAAAGAGTCGTCGTGATGTGCAAACGTTTCTCGAGAAACTGAAAGAACGAGAAGGGACGACCATCTTGTTAACGACGCACGACATGGCTGAAGCAGAACGATTGTGTGCGCGCATTGGTTTTCTCGCACATGGAAAGCTTGTTGCCGAAGGAACGCCTGAGGAACTTAAGCGACGTGCGAACGCTGTCGATCTTGATGATGCCTTTATCAAGTTAACTGGAGAAGAACTTTCAGACGAAGAGCTGGTCGGAGTGGAGGACTAAGATGGAAACAACAATCCGACAAACGTGGGCCTTTCTATTTCGAGGCTATCACTTGACGCGACGCTACATCGGTTGGGTCATAGTATTCAACTTTTACGCTGTCGTAACCTCAGCGACCGTAGCGTTGATTGGCGTCGCCGCCGGAAACTATCAATTGACAATCACACTAGTGGTGGGCGCCTTGCTATGGAACTACATGTCTTCGCTCTATAACGAGATTGCGATGTCGATCGCTTATGAGCGTTGGGAAGGAACGTTGGAATACACGTTCATGGCGCCCGTGTCGCGCTTGGTACATCTGTTGGGTGTCAGTTTGTACTCGCTCATCAATAGCGTGATAACCACCTTGATAGTGCTTGTTGCACTGGTGTTTCTTACGAACTTGAATCTACGAGGCGCTAACCTTCCCGGAGTATTGGTCGTGGTGGCAGTGAGCAGTTTCGCTTTCGTTGGGCTTGGGTTAATTGCTGCTGTGTTCCCGGTGATGAGCGCTGAGAGAGGCGCCGAGGCCACCCATATCTTTCAAGGCTCGCTTCTTCTGGTTTCTGGCGTTTATTATCCAATCGAAGTCCTGCCAGGATGGCTGCAGCCATTCTCAGCAATTTCGCCAGCGACGTATACGCTATCTGCCTGTCGCAGACTTTTCGGCGTTGGTATGAGTGGTTCGACTCAAGATCATCTTGCGGGAGCACAACTTTCTACTGTCTCTCATGAACTGTTTGTACTTGCCCTGATGGGAGCGGTGCTGATGCCGTTTGGTCTCTGGGTGTTCTTGAAAGTTGAAGCCTGGGCCAAACGAGCAGGGAAGCTGAAGAGAACAGGATGAGTAAGAAGAAACCGGTTGTTGGTGAGTCGTTGGAAGAACTCAAGAAACGCACTCGCGAGATCATTCGTAAGCTGAAGCGTACTTATCCAGGCGCGAAGTGTTCACTCAATCATTCGAATCCTTTTGAGCTGTTGATTGCGACGATTCTTTCCGCTCAGTGCACGGATGAACGCGTGAACATAGTGACGGCCGATCTCTTTCGCAAGTATCGAAAACCCGAAGACTATCTGAAAGTGTCTCCAAGGGAACTTGAGAAAGACATTCAATCAACTGGTTTCTTTCGAAATAAAACGAAGTCGATTCAGGGTACTTCGAAGATGTTGACGGAGGCATACAACGGTCAAGTTCCGCAGACAATGGATGAATTACTTGAACTGCCGGGCGTCGCTCGGAAGACAGCTAACGTTGTTCTGGGAAATGCGTTTGATATTAAGGCCGGCGTTGTGGTTGACACGCATGTGGGTCGCTTATCACACAGGTTGAATCTTACACAGCAAAAGACTGCAGAAAAGATTGAGCAGGATTTGATTCAGATCGTGCCGAAGAAAGATTGGGTGATCTTCCCGCATCTTATGATTTATCACGGTCGCAAGATCTGCAGGGCCCGAACTCCGCTATGTGCTGAATGTCAGATTGAGAAGAATTGTCCGTCCTCCTACCTGAAGACCGGCGTAATGCCTGGTTCCTGAGAAGGTTATTTCGCCACGGATTCACGCAGATGAACACAGATTAAATCTGGATCTGATCAGTGTCATCCGTGTGAATCTGTGGCTAAAATTCTGGCCCTCACAGGAAGCGCAACCACCCGCTGGCGTGGTTCAACCAACATGGCTAGAATGGCCCCCGTTCCGACATCTTGAATCCGGGTAATCAGTTCGATCGGTTCGCATGACCGTGGGCTATATTTCGCTTCGCATCTATTCAATACCCTTCGCACCTCAGCCTCGCGGGAAAGGAAGCTGCCCCTGAGTGAGCTACCGGTTCCCCTGGCATCGCCTGTCCGACGACCAACTACTTGATCTGCGGATCTGCGATCTTCCCATCAAAATCAAAGGTTCTTTCCTCGAGCCACACATCAAGCGTCTCTACAGCGAACTCAACAATCGAGGTATTCGCTTCAAACCACACGTCTGGCTGTCCGAGGAGTGGTTCTCACCCGATGGTGTTCCTGGTATTGCGATTCCGTTCTATCTGGCTCATCCACGGCTCATGAAGTTAGAACGCAAGCAGATGCTGGAGGTCGAAGGCGGAAGCGATAAGGAATGTATGAGGATTTTACGGCACGAAGCTGGACACGCACTCGACACCGCGTTTCGCTTGCACTTCAAACGCCGCCATCAGAATTTGTTTGGGTCTTTCGCGCAACGCTATCCAGACTTCTATAAGCCGAAACCAAAGAGCCGAAGGTTTGTGCTTCACCTGCCTGCGTGGTATGCGCAGGCTCATCCCGCAGAGGATTTCGCTGAGACATTTGCTGTCTGGTTGACGCCGCGTTCACTGTGGCGTCGTCGTTACAAAGGATGGCCGGCATTGCGCAAGCTCGAATACATCGATGAGTTAATGTCGGAAATAGCAGGAACAAAACCGCGCAACAAAACGAGGACCAAAGTTGAACCGTTGTCGGCTCTGCGCTTCACATTGCGTCAGCACTACCGACGTAAACGTGAACGTTACGACTTCGAATGGCCTGCTGTTTACGATCGAGATCTCTATCGAATCTTTTCTGACGATCCGCAAATGCGTTCCAAGCCAAGTGCTGCGAGTTTCATTCGCAGTGTGCGACGCGAGGTACGTCAAATCGTTGCGGAAGGAACTGGTGTGCACCAGTACACGATCGATCACGTGCTACAAAACATGATCGATCGTTGTAAGGAACTGAAACTCCGCGTCACAACACCTTCACGCGAAGCCCGTCGTCGTGTAATGATAGTGTTGACAGTGCAAGTAATGAACGTGCTTCATTCAGGTTATCATCGCATAGCCGTATGACCTTTGAGCCACGCAAGAAACTTCGCATTATCGTCCTCGTTCACGAAGACCTCGTGCCTCCCGACTCATTGAATGGTCTCTCCGACAAAGAGAAGCAGGAAATAAAGACGGAGTTCGACGTCACCTCAACGTTGAAGAAGATGGGACATGAGGTCTATCCCATCGGCCTATTCAACGAACTCAATGTGATCGGAAATGCGCTCCTCGAACACAAACCCCACATTGCTTTTAATCTGCTTGAAGAATTCCACGGTTATCCGCTCTACGATCAGCACGTGGTCAGTTATCTCGAACTGATGAAGCAACCATACACGGGTTGTAATCCACGCGGCATGACGCTGGCACATGATAAGGCGCTTACGAAAATGATTCTGTCGTATCACCGTATGCTCGTGCCTAACTTCGCGGTGTTTCCAATGAACCGAAAGGTGCGCCGGCCTAAGCGTCTGACGTTTCCGCTGTTGGTCAAATCGATTAGCGAAGAAGGATCAGTGGGAATCGCACAAGCTTCAATCGTCTACGACGATGAAAAGCTGGCGCAGCGAGTTGAGTTCATCCATTCGAAAAATAAAACTGCGGCGATTGCGGAACAATACATTAAGGGCAGGGAAATCTACGTTGGAGTTATCGGTAATCAGAATATTCAAACGTATGCGCCGTGGGAGTTGGTGATGGAGAAACTTCCGGAAGGCGCCGAGAACATTGCAACGTTGAAAGTGAAGTGGGATCCGGGTTATCAGGAGAGAGTAGGTGTTGTTACAAGGGCGGCGGAGTTGACTCCAGAGCAGCACAAGACGCTGGAGCGACTTTCAAAGCGCATTTACCGGTATCTGTTTTTGAGTGGATATGCCCGCCTGGATTATCGAATGACAGAGGAAGGCCAGTTCTATCTTCTGGAGGCCAACCCGAATCCACAGATCGCATACAAAGAGGATTTCGCTGATTCAGCTGAATACAGTGGGCTCCCGTATGATCAGTTGCTGCAAAAGATCATTACAGTCGGTTTGAACTACGCGGGAAGGGAAATGTAGTTGTTAGAACTTTGAACTTTGTGCTTGGTTCTTTGAGATTTCTGCTTTCACTCCGGAGGAGTGAAATGTTTTGAAGGATCTGAGTCGCCTTGTCGGACGCAGGCTAATCTTACGAAAGGATCAATTGGGAGGCAGACGTCTTAACATGTCACTCCTACGGAGTGAGACATCCCCTAAAGAACCGGCCCTATAAACATGCCACTCCTCTGGAGTGGAAACTAAGAAGCTCTAAGCACTAAGCCCGTTGCAGCTTGTGATACAGCGTCAGCGTAAAAAGTAGAGTAACCGCTAGAGTCATGGGGCAACACTCCCTAAGTTTTCTTATGCTCCTCGTAAACGAATAATCGTGAGTTGATCCCAAAAAACAAAGCGGACGATCAGCGCTGGTTCTCACTGCGACAAATGCAAAGCACAAAGTACAAAGCACGAAGCTCCTCAGTTGGTCAGATTGACCGCCTCATGTTTTCGCGTTGCACAAATGGCCCACAATCCAGCCTTATAGAACCCATCAGCGAAACCAAATCGTGACCTCTTTCAGTTCGATGAGTTTCTCTTCGTAGCGTTTCGTCACGAAACAGTCACATTGCCTGTTGAAGCACCTTTTCTCAGAGGCTAAGATGGCTCTGCTTTTAGCGGTACCCCCCTCACGTAGAAATACTAAAACAAAAGCGAATTCACGAAGGAGAAGGTACTTCCCCGTTTATGGTTTGTCTAAGAGTATTCCCTCGAGCCTTGGTTGCTTGCTTAGCATTGGGAATTAGCGCCTCAACAGTTTTTGCGCAGACACGTCAAAGAGTCGTCCAGCCTGAACAAAGCGAGGTTTCATGTTCGGTTGATGATCTGGCGCTTATCGCCTCGACTTCAGCATCAGAATCGAAACCGACTTCGGAGGCCAAACCAAAGCCGCAGATTAATATCATGCGGCCCAACAGCCCGACTGCTTCTGCTGAGGTACCGAAGTTTCAGCCTTTGTTGATGGCGGCAATTGACGAGCGCCTGGGCTCACCATATCACTGGGGATCAACTGGACCGCGGGCCTACGATTGTTCAGGTTTTGTTTGGAGCATCTTCCAGGCAGTGGGCATTGACTTCGAACGCAGTAGTGCGCGGACCCTATTTGCTCGGTTAAGCCCACCAGCACCTGAGGATCAATTCAGGTTTGGCACCTTAGTATTCTTCAACGGCCTTTCGCACGTCGGCGTTGTTGCTGATGACAAAGGTTTCTACCACGCGTCCCGCCACAACGGCGTCGTCTATGCCACATTTGAAGGCTACTGGGGAAAACACATCGACGGTTTTCGTCGAGTGCCACTACCGGTAGGGAAGATTACGGACTGAACATATTTAAGATTTCAAATTTAAGATTGCAGATTGGCCCGCTTCAGTTTAGCCAATCTGAAATCTTCAATCTTAAATCCTCAATCTCTATTGGGCGGGGGCATGAAGCCCGCATGATGTGTGTCGTCGCGCGCTTCCCAGACCACCACGATCTTATCCACGGCGATGTAACAACTCTTGCCGTCTGCATCGCGTAGATGCAACACCCCAGTCTCCACCTTTACGACATCTCCACGCAGACTCGAAGATCCACCGCAGTAGACATCGATTCGTTTACCGACGAATCTTGAGAGAAAACTTTCCATGATAGCTTGGCCTTTGGCCTTGGGTTTTAGGTCTTTGGTCTTGTTCAGTCCTTAGAGGCCAAAACAAAGGCCAAAGACCCAAGGCCCAAGACCTATTTCTTAAACGTTATCTTCACCAGTGGGATCGCATCCGGATCATTCTGTTGTTCGCGCTCGAAACTCAAAAGATCGTAATACGCGCAACGCTTCGTAGTCGGAAAGTCACGACAGGTCAATGGGCGCGCGTGATAGATCATGCAGCCGCGAGTTTCGGTATTGAGGAAAAGGCACGCCTCTCCGAACAGTGGATCCTTCTTGCGTCGCAGGATCCTTTCCTTTTCGTAGAACTTAGTGAAGCGGGCCGTCGCAACTTCTTCGGTCACACCGAAATATTTTGCAAGTCTGCGGATGTCTCTGGGCGTTACCTGTACTCTCTCGTAAACCGAGCAGCAATACGCGGGGCAGTCAACGCAATCGTAAAGCGACTTGCTACTACCATTCGCTCTAATGTCTCCCATGATCGCTAATGTTCTCCTTGCAGACTATCTTCTTTTGGATTTCTTGTACTCGGCTAACAGCAATTGCATAAACTCGGCCCGACGGTCGTAAAGACGCTTCGGTGCACGTGGCTCATGACGAGTTAGAGCATAAGCGGTAATCAAAGGAAGCGCCACAGTAGAATCGACATAACAAACAACGGCGTCAGGCAATCGATCGGGGTCAACTTTTCCCCATGATACTGCTTCTCCTGGAGTAGCTCCCGAGAGTCCGCCGGTGTCAGGGCGAGCATCCGTGACCTGCAGGAAATAATCGTGCCCGCGCTCATCGATTCCGAGTACCTCCTGAATTTGAGGTTCAGTTTGAAGCAGGAAATTTTTTGGCGAGCCGCCGCCGAGGATAAATACGGCTGACTTGCCTGAAGCTTTTCTCTTCGCGGTTTTTGCCTTTTGCGCTGTGCCTCGCTTCGCAGCCAGGACAATGGCAGCGGTTTCATTAACATCAAGAGAAGGATCGAATGCGAGCCTGTTCCCCTGTAGTGCTTTCGCAGCGACGTTCATTCCTATAGAAGAGTCCCCTGGTGAAGAGGTGTAAATGGGGACACTGTATTCATAAGCAACTGCAAGTAGAGACTTGTCCGTTATTCCCAGTTTCTGCTCACGCTCATGAACATATCGTCCGCACAAATAATGAAACTCTGCCGTTGACATCGGGCGTTGAAACTCCCGAGCTTCGATGATTTTGCGGAAAAACGCATCGGTATCGAGCAGCACTGAATAATCGAAGAAGATGTCGTAAATACGAACTACCTCTTCCTGTCGAAGAACAATATCCGACGTGGAGGCGTTGCCCAGGTGCATCGATAAGCCGATGCCGAAATGAGTATCGTGGTAGAGGTTTGCGCCAGTCGAAATGATCCAATCAACAAAGCCGGCCTTGATGAGTGGGATCAAAGCGGAAATTCCCAGGCCAGCGGGGGTCAATGCACCGGTCAGTGACAGACCGATCGTCACGTCGGGCTCGAGCATCTTTTGCGTGAACAACTGACACGCTTCACGGAGCCGCGCAGCGTTGTAAGCTAGAAAGGCTTCATCGATCAGATCGGCAGCTGTGATTGATTTGGAAATTGGTGCGGGATCAATGCGTCGGCCTTTTAGGAATTTGCTCTTGTGTCTTTTAGGCATTGAGGTAGTTAGATTTTGTGCGTTAGCTCTGCCTTTACTTGGATGGAGTCGGTACCACCTGGCGATCGCGGGGCAGTAGCCCGACTGTCAAGGAGGGCTCACGCTATGTTGAGACTGCCCTACAGCTACATGAGCCCTCCTTGACAGTCGGGCTACTGCCCCGCTACCGCGAGGTACCCACCGCATCCAAGCTTGTTCTCAGTTTTTCCAAACACTCCCTGCACAAACAATCTTTGTATTTTTGAACGCATGTCGGTCCGAGTCTCATCGTCGAGCTTTATCTCTGAACACCAGCAGCCTTTCAAGGAGACACCACAGACGAAGTCTTTGCCGCAGGCTTCACACTTTACATCTCTGCCGCCGGCGACAATTGCATTCAGAACGTTGAGGACCCTACTCATATTCAGCTTGCGCCCACCTCCGATGCGCTCTCTTCCGGTGCCTTACAAACTTTAAGTCGTCCGATGCGTCGTTCGTCTGCTTCCAGCACTTCAACTTCCAATCCACGAAACGTAAATCGTTCTCCAACTGGCGGCACTTTCCCTGATTCGTTGATAACAAGACCGGCGATGGTTGTGAAATCATCAGCTTCGATCTCCATATTGAACAAGTGCTCGATCTTCCCAATCTCAGTCGAACCCAGAACTTCAAACCACCCGTCACCAGCATCTACGATATCCGCGAGTTCATCGCCGGCAATGTCTTCGTCTTCGATCTCGCCGACGATCTCTTCAAGGATGTCTTCGACAGTGACGACCCCGCAGACACCACCGTATTCGTCGATGACCATTGCAAGTTGCACGTGGGCCTTTTGCATTTCCTTCAATAGCTCATCAACGGGCTTTGTCTCAGGTGCGAAATAGACTTGTCGGACCAGTGGTCGGATGTTGCTGTCTTCCGATCCTTCGGACCAGCACTGCAGTAGATCGCGCACGTAGATAATGCCTTCGACGTTGTCCATTTGATCTCGATAGACAGGCAGGCGCGAATATTTTGAGTCGAGCATAACGTCGCGCGCTTCGCGGACAGTTGCGGTGTCAGGAACGGCAACGATGTCAGGGCGTGGCGTCATTGCCTCGCTTACTCGAGTGTCACCAAATTCGATAATCGAATGTATGAGTGCACCCTCTTCTTCTTCGAGAATGCCTTCGGCGGCCCCAACGTCAATCAAAGCTTGCACGCCGCTGTCATCATCGTCCTCTTCCTCCGCCTCATCCTCGACGACTTGTCCTTTAGTTTTTGAACGGTCAAAGAGTCGTTGAAAAGGATCTGCGATGAACGCCATGATCGGAAAGAAGGGCCGAACGATCGGCATCAAGAACAATAGCGTCCCTTCAGGATTTCGAGTGGAGATGAATAACGGAACGAGTTGTCGAAATATGCCGGCCAGAATTAAGCCGGCTGCTAAGCCGATCAAAACTAATCGCGGATCGGGAAACAGGTAGAGCGAGATGGAAGTGATGAGTACGGCAACAACGACCAGGAGGATCTGGATCATTGCCGACAAGGCAAAACTAAACCGGGGTCGATTCTGGAGCGCCTGTCGAAGAAACGCCAGGTTCCGGCGCTCCGGTTTATCACCATTTTCCCCTATCAGGCGGCGCAGGCCGACGTCGCTCAGCTGATCGAACGCCATGGCGACCGTAGCCAGCAAGGAGAGAACAATCAGAAGCAGGAGCGTGAGTCCTATTTCAAGTTCCATCGATAGGGAGAATAGTA
>Ga0114129_10017645_pt1 | contig 10161 bp, 7 predicted proteins | sample RhiMetdeltSRZDD1_FD_80071 | JGI IMG/M metagenome (GOLD analysis project Ga0114129, IMG submission 80071) | Populus rhizosphere microbial communities from Tennessee, USA - Rhizosphere MetaG P. deltoides SRZDD1 (version 2) (version 2) | ecosystem: Host-associated > Plants > Roots > Rhizosphere >...
AAGGTCCTCGACCTTCGGCATCAACTCCGGCTTGTACGGAGGCTGATTCGGATCGGCATACTGCGCCGCGGCGTTTCGCGCCTCGCCGCGCTTGATGAACGCATTCCGGTCGCCAAAGCTGCTCCCCACCGGCGTGTCGGGTCCACGGCCGATGGCCCAGAACCCATTGAGGTCGGGGTGACCGTCACGCAATCGCGGCGTCGGTTTCTTCGCCGGGTCGTCCGTCGCGGCGGGCGCCGCCGCGGGTCCGGCCGCCCGCTGCGCCGCCACCCGAGCCGCTCCGACTGAGATCACCGAAACCGCCGCCACCGTCGCCGCCAGCGCGCTGAGGAATTTCATGCGCAGATGGTATCGCAGAGCCGGCGATTGTCGGCCATGTTCGACGCAACCTCCGTGGGCGTTTCTCCAGATAGAGGGGAGGGGTTGACGATGAATCCCGAGAACAGCCAGTACGACAGATCGAGGGTTCCGGAGTCGTCGTGGCCTGACGGCTCGCCGGTGAGCAACTGGAGCAAGGCAGTCGAAGCGCTCGCGCGCGCGGGCAACCCCGCTACTTCTTCCGTCCGTAGTTGTCCTTCGCCGCCGCCCCGATGAGATTCGCGGTCTCGGTGTTCTCGCACGACGTTTCCATGACGTGCTCGAACGGCGCCCGGACCAGTTTCGTGGTCGGCGCCTTCCACGTGCCGGTCAGCACGGTGGGATCCTCGGCGGTGACGTTGATCTCGAGCGTGTCGCCGTCGATCAGTCGATACCGTTCGACCATGTGCAACGCGTCGGAATGAAACGACACGTCGCCATGATGATGCAGCCAGTTCCGGTCGCTGAAGTTCGTGACGTCGACGACCAGGGTGTCGCCCTCCCAGCGGCCCACCGCGTCGCCATGGTTCGACGGGACGACATCGTCGCGATGCGGCCGTCCGTCGGTCGGAATAATCCGGAAGCCGTGGTAGGTCTCGATGAGCTGAAACATCGTCTTCGGCGTCTGGACGATCTCGCCGACCAGACCGTTGCCGACGAGCGGCGTCGGGCCGATGATGCTCGGGATGCACCAGAGAGCGGGATCGTCCTTGTCACTGAGGGTCTTCGCCTTGGCCATCACGTCGGGCTTGTACAAGCTGCCGAACGATTGAGCGCCGATGCCCTGACGCTCTCCCTCGCGGTAGACGGCGGTTGCCTGTGCGGGGATGAGGTCGTGCCCCGGCCACCACACGCCGGTCATGTCCGGATGACCATCGGCCGTGCGCGGAATCGGCTTCGAGGTCGCCGAGGCGGTCGCCGCGCTCGCTGACGTGGCAGATTGGGCCGCGACCGGCGCGGAGGTCATCAGGGCCAGGGACGTGCCCGCTGCCACGACGACAGCGGCCAGCACGGAAGCGAGATATGCCTTCTTCATGTCGAACACCCTCCTCCGTTACCTGTTTGCGTCCGGCTCGTTGCCCTTGGGCCCGATGATGAAAGAGCGGCCGTCGGCGAGGATGATCTCACGAGCCGCTCCCTCGTTCTTCGTCATGTCGCGCGCGTGACACCCCTTGATGGTGACGAGCGATCCCACTTTGAACACCTCGGGCTTCACGCCGCTGCGAATGAGCGCGGTCGGCGTCTGCGCTTCGAACCCCCACTGCACGACGCTGCCGTTCTCGTCCTTGACGTCGAGATAGATCCAGGAGTGAGGGTTGGCCAGCTTGGCCTGCGTGATGACACCCTGGACGGTGACCGGCTTGTCGGCGTCGAAGGCCGCCGCAAACGAGTGATGCGCCGAGGCGGGCACGGCGGTCAGCGCACCGGCGACGACACAGGCGAGAACCGCACAGAACCTGCGAATCATCTCAACACCTCCACGACAGGCCGACCTGAAGGTCGGCCTCTACGGCCGATCCGTGGACAACGAGGCCGGTGACGATCGTAGAGGCGGACCTTCAGGTCCGCCTTATATCAAAAGTCCAGCTGCGCGCTCACCTTCACGAAGCGGCCGACCATCACGATCTGCGGCACGCGGAACGTTCCGTAGGCAGTACTTTCCGTGAGGACCGCGCTCGAATTCAAGGCGTTATAGACGTCGAGATTCACCGCCGCGCGCCGCTGCCCGAATCGCACGATTCTGCCGACACGCAGGTCCACCTGGTTGACGCGGTCGCCGTAGAGGGCGCCGGCGGAGGCGGCGGTTGGCGTGGCCGCCAGCGCATTCGACCGCAGCAGGTTCACCTGCGCGTTCGCCGAGTTCCCCGACAACGGTCGTCCGAGCGACTGTGCGGCCAGCGCCGTCGGCGCATTGAACGTCGCCTGGACGATCGGCCCGGGATTGCTCTGGAACGAGCCGCCGATCTGGACGTCCAGCTTTGGAATCGTGTACGAACCCAACCCCTTCACCTGCGTCAGGAAGGGCGAGTTCATATGGCAGTACTCGAGCGGCAGGGCCGTCGTGGCGGTGCTGATCAGCTCGGGAAGCTTCGCCACGATCTCGCAGTTGTCGGTGCTGGTGCGCCCCGAGCTGACGCCTCCCTGCAGCGTGATTCCTCGCAGGAGGCGCGCGTTGGCGCTGACATCGATTCCGTTCCAGTGCTCGATTTGCCTGCCGTAGTTGGACGCCAGCGTCACGAAGTTCTGCGCCGGCACGCTGAACTTGCCGGGAACCACGTTATAGAGCCCGCAGATCTGATTCGCGCCGCCGTCGGGCAGCCGCCTGTCGGCGGGCGCGGTGATGCAGTACGAATCGAAATCCGTTGCCGTCTGCGCCAGGTTGTCGATCACCCCGAAGTTGCCGTACCACCGGCGGAAATACCCGACGTCCACCGACACGCGTGACAGGACCTGGTGCTGCACGCTCGTGGCGAGCTCCCAGTCGAACGGCCGGCGTCCCCATCCGGTGATCGCCCCGGCATCGTAGGTGGTGCTGGGGCTGGCCTTGCCGAAGTTCGGGTCGTTCAGCGCGCCGCACTCGCCGTTGGCGAGCGCACTCGTCAAATCGCAATCCGGAGTGAAATTCCGGTTCGCATCGGCCCACGTCCGCGTGGTGCTGTGGACGACTCTGTTATAGGGAGCCTGCGTGCCGTACGTGAAGGCAGGTCCGTCCGAGCCGATCAGATATTTATTCAGGCTGACCTTCAGGGCTGTCTTGCCGGTCCCGAACAGATCGTACGCGACCCCCATCCTCGGCGTGACGTCTTTCCAGTTCGAGTTCGGCGTCTTCGGCAGCGTGAAGTTGCGTGTGGGCGCGAACTGAATCGGCCCGTAGGTCTCTTCCGGGAAACTGCTCTTGAATGCGTCGAACCTCACCCCGCCGGTCACCGTGAGACGCGAGACCGTCCATCTGTCCTGGGCGTAGATGCCGAGATCGTGATCCAGGTTCCAGCCGTCGTGGTAGGGCGTCGCGTACAGGGTGATGAGATTCGGGACGCCGTTGTTGAACCGGTAGTACCGGTTCTGGTTGCCGTTGAGGAACAACAGGGCGTCGATGTCGCCCCGCCCGTTGTTGAAGCCGACCTTCAAGGCGTGAGCGCCCGTGATGTACGACGCGGCCGCGCGATAGCGCCAATCGTGCTGCCAGCGATCGGCGAAGCCGGCCGGGCGCAGCTTGTAGTTGATCTGCGTGGACTGCTCGAGGATCCCGATGACATCGGGATTCGTTCCCGAGTAGGGGAACCAGCCCCACCGGTGGTACTGGTGGAACGCGCCCGCTTCGAGGAGCAGTCGTGACGTCACCGGCGACGTCCATTCCGTCGTCATCAGATGGTGCGGCCATCCCCAGTGGTTGTCGAACCCGGGCGAGGTCGTCGCGCGGATGGCCGAGGGGCACGTGCACATGTGCTCCTTGGCGAACGAGAACCCGACCTTGTTCCTCTGTGTGGCCTGCCAGGTCAGGCGGACGTTGCCTTCGTTCCACATCCCGTCGTTCGAGACGCGGTGGCTCGAGTCCTGATTGAGCGTCCAGACGTTCGGATCGTTGTAGGTGGTGTCGAAAAACATCCCGCCGACCCAGTTCTGCGCGATCTGCAATCGATGCGAGCCGTAGAACCACAGCTTGTCCCTGACGATCGGACCGCCGAAGGCCGGATTGAGATCCGCGACCTTCCTGAGCGCGTTTGGCGTCGTGAAGCCGCGGGACTTCAGCGAGTCGGTGAAGTTGCTGCTCTGCATCGACTCGTTCGCGAACGACGCGAACACCAGACCCCTGAACGTGTTGCCGCCCTCCTTGGGAATCACGTTCACCCGCACGCCGCCTTCCGGCGCCTCCGCCGAGACACCGGAGCTGTCAATCGTCACTTCCTGGGTGCTCCCCATGTTGGGAACGTAGGGCGTGTTGTTCACGCCGGCCGACAGCATCATAGAGAGGCCGTTGATCGTCGTTCGCTGATCGAGGCCTCGTCCGCCGTGCGACGCCAGCTGCGAGACGGCGTTGCCGCTGCTTCCGCCGACATCCTGCGTGCCGATGCCGTTGAGCGTGAGCCCTCCTGAGACGCTGATGCCAGGCAGCAGGACACCGAGGTTCTGCACGAGCCGGCCGGTTGGAATGGAGTCGATGACGGCGTGGTCCAGCACCTGCTGACGCGTGGTGCTCTGGATGTCGACGATCGGCGTCTCGCCGCTCACGGTGATGGTTTCTTCGACCGCGCCGACGCGCAGATCCGCGTTGACGGTCGCGGTGAACGAGCCGCTCAGCTCGATGCCTTCGCGCCTGACGGTGTTGAAGCCAGGCAGCGCGAACGTCACCGTGTACGCGCCGGGACGCAGGTCGACGATCTTGTACTGGCCGGTCCCATCTGTGACGACGGAGCGGGTCTTCTCGATCAGTGCGGGACTGGAGGCTTCAACGGTGACGCCGGGCAGAACGGCGCCGGAGGCGTCCTTGACGATGCCTGCGATGGACGCCTGGGCAAGGGCGGCCGAGGGAACGACGATGATCGACCCGAGCGCGAAGAGGATCCGGAACCATACGCGCATAAGTCCTCCATGGTCCGTACGAGAACCCGCGGCAGGGGAACGGATAAGAAACGTGGTCGCTAATGGGCGAGCGTCACACTAGGGCGAATGGCGCGTATGTGTCAACGGGACCCTTGGTCAGCAGCCTTTCCGCTCCACCCTGTCCTTCGCTTTCGCAGCCGCAGCCGTTTGCCATTGCATGTTGGACGGCGCATCCGCGCCGCCGCAGGCAAGTGGCCTGACATGATCGACCACATAGCCGGGCCGCCCGTTGGGATATCGCGTTTGGCGCATGAATGTCCGTTTCGCGGACTCGCTGCGGGCAATGTGTCCACGGGAATCGCGTGGGACGCCGACCGCTGCCGACCTCGACGGCGGGCGTGTGTACGTGCGCGCGGTTCGAACGGTGGGGGTGCGGGGGCGCGAGGTCGCTCGACGAGTGACGCGAGTGCGCGCGGCGCGCGGTGAGGAGGGTCGCGATGTACTGCGCCGCGGCGTGTAAGTGCGTGTCGTTGCGCGCGGAGCATACGAACGAACCCGCGGCGCCCGTGGTGCGCGCGATCCTTTGGCAGCCGCATCGGAGGGGGTGAGCCACGCCAGGCAGAGAACGAGGAGAACGCCGAGGGGAAGCCAATTCCGCATCTTGTTTCCGTGGAAGAGGACCGAGTGTCGAGGAGGTCGAGGCAGGATGCCGGACGCGCAGCCTCAGATCAATAGAGTCGTCGGGGGAGGCGGCGACCGGCGCGAAATCTTCGCGCGGTCGTGTGCGATGACGTGCATCTCGACGCGCACCCGCGCGAGGCGAAGCAGCTCGCGCTCGCGTTCTTCGGTCTTGCAGCCACCCTCGAGCGGCGACTACAGTTCCGGTGCGGATGGCCTCCGGACCGCGGACGATCGTGGCAGTGCTGTTCGTGCTCCTGGTGCTCGTGGGCGCGTCGCTGCTGATCTTCCGCGCGTTCGGAACTCCGGACGCCGGCTCGTCCCAGGCAACACCGCCCGACGTGAGCGCTGGTCCAGTGCCTCCACCCGGACCTGCGCCCCCGCCGCCGCCACGACCGGCGCCGTCGCCAGTTGAACCGGGGCGCGGCGTCAACGGGAGCGGCGGCAGCGGATTCGGCCGCGGCGGGCGGGGAGGACCGCCAACCACCCCGATTGCCGACAGGTTTGACGAGGTCGATTCCGCGCTTGGCGAGCTCGTGCAAGGGCGAATCGCGTTCAACACCCCCGAGCGCATGCGGTATGGCGAGACGCGGTCGATCGCGCTGGTCGCATCGCCGTCGATGGACGCCGACACGTTGTCAACCGAACTGCGGAGCCGCATCGGTCGCGCGGACCCGATTGAGATCGCGACGCTGCAGATTGCGCCGCTCATGGAAGCGCGGCTCGAAGGAGCGCCGGCGTTTGAAATCACGGCGCTGACGCCCGTTCAGCAGCCGGTCAGCCGATCGGCGCCCACCGAGTGGCGCTGGACGGTCAGGGCGGCGCAGACGGGACGCCACCAGCTGCATGTGACGATCAACGCGATCATCACCGTGGCCGGCGAACGCTATCCGCGGTCGCTCGACGTGCTGAACCGTGACATCGAGGTCGAGATTACCGCCGGCCAGCGAATCGGCATGTTCCTGGGGGCGAACTGGCAGTGGCTGCTCGGCACGGTGATCATTCCGCTTGCGGTGTGGCTCTGGAGCCAGCGGCGCAAGCAGCCTCGCAGGCGCCGCAGCTAGCGCGCCGCGGCTAGCGGACGGGAAAGTCGTTGAGGGTCTCGCGCTCGCGTCGTGGCAGCAGCGTCGCCGGCAACGATCGCTCGGCCTTGGCTCGCATCACCCGCTGCAGGGTCGGGTCATCGAGAAACATCGCGAACTCGGCAAACTGATCGCCGATTGACCGGACGGTCTCGATCGCCACGGCCCGATTGGGCTGCCCTCGCGCGAAATCGTCTGCCAATGCGCTGACACGGCTGGAGAGCGCCCGCAGCCGCGGGGCCGTGAGTGGATGGGTCGCCTCCCTGGTGAGATAGGCCTGCCAGGCGGCATCCGAGGGGAAGTCCGCGCGATTGTCAAAGTAGAAGATCCCGGCCTGGAAGAAGATCAGCGCGCCCATCGGAATCTCGGACACGCGGCGCATCAACTCGAGCCCGAACTGGTCGGCCTGCGTCTCGTTGGCCTGCGAGACGGCGACGGGGACGGCGTTGTTGCCCGGGTGCTGGAACCGGATGTGGCCCAGCTCGTGCCCGAGGATGAAGGCGTAGCCCGTGTTGCGAAGCCGCAGCGACAGGTCGTTCACGCCCGGGTCCGTGAGCGCATCGCCCGGGATGCCGAGCGCCTTCAGCGGCGCGGGATATCGTCCTCCGAACGCGGCCGCATCCTTGTACTTGAGCATCGTGACGTATTCCTCGATCGTTTCGAGGCGATAGCCGCGACGCTGCAGCCAGGCATACGCGACGCAGAGGTCTTCGAAGAAGAGAAGTGAGACCGCCGGCATGGTGACCACCCGGCCACGCGAGTAGTAGCCAATGACCGGATCGCCGCCGATCGCTGTCTGGAAGGTGACACCCGACAGCGCGCGTCGTTCGTCAGGCGTCAGGTTCGGTTTGAAGGCCTTGATCCAGACTTCGTTGATGCGCGAGGCGAGACGCGGCTGCTCCCTGGCGACCACCGCGCTGTCGTACATGTTCGCAACGGTCTGCGCCGCCGCGCGTGCCGGCGCAATCGCGACCAGGCACCCGAGGACGACGCACACCACGGACGATCGCGGCGTCATGGCCATGCGTCACCTCGGGCACTGCGCGACGCCCTGCCTGATGACGGTGATTGAACCGTCGCCGAGCGTGACGCGGCCGTTGGGCGCGATGTTGATGGCGACCATGTTCGGCTGGCCCGAGATCGACAGGTAGCGCAGCACCATCTGCCCCCGGATCGTCGTCACCTCCCACGTCCCTTCGTCGGTGAACCGGCTGACCTGCTCGTTGTCGAGGACCGTATGCCGGCGGCTCTCGCCGAAGGTGATATAGCGGCCGGTTCGACAGAAGTGCACCTGGAGCGTGAAGAAGGTGCCGTAGAGTGGTCCGCCCTCGCGGTAGGTCACCAGCATCTGCTGGCCGTTGAAGAAATCTCTGACCGTCGCTTCCGGAGGCCCCTGCGCGGCCAGCGATGCGATCGTCGAGAACGAGACCAGGAGCGCGGCCAGGGCGATGCAGAGGACAGTGCGCATTGACGAACACCTCTCCGATCACTCTTAACGACGGTGGGGAGGTTTCTGAACAGTTGCGTGGGGGGCGCGGTGGACTGTAGCGCTGATTCGGAATGCGATCAAATGACTATTGACCCCGCAGGCGGGCTGTTCGCGAGAGTCGAGTGACCGTCACGGCGCCGGCGCCGATGCCTTCAGCGTTGGCAGCTTCGCCTCGAACTCCACCTCGCGCGCGGCGGAGAGCTGGCGGAAGATGCCGCGATTGATGAACAGACGATTGTTCGTCTTCAGCCGCTCCATGCGCTCGGTGATCGTGCCTGATGGCTGGCTCAGCGTCCCCGACCACGCATAGGCGCCGACTTCCAGGTACACATCGATCGGCATCAGCTTCCGCCACAGATCGATCGTGCGGCGCGTCGCCGCCTCGGTGATGAATCCCTGGCGGCTGAGGTCGTCCGGATACTCCCAGCAGCAGAACTCGAGCACGCGATAGTCGCGGCCATCGTCACGCACCGTGTACACCCAGCTTGTAGACGAGGGACTGTGTCCCGGTGAGAGGTACGCCGTGACCTTGAGCGGACCAACCTCGATGATCTCGCCGTCGTGGAGCGCGCGATCCACGGTGACGGGCGGATACCGCGGACCACCGCGGCCACCGGGCGCTGGTGTCGCGAACGGGCTCTGCGCATGAATGCCGCGCTCGAGGTACGGCACCTCCGCGAATCCCGCCATCACCGCCGCGCCGGTGCGCTTGCGCAACTCCGCGGCGGCGCCCGACTGATCGACGTGACTGTGATTGAGCAGAATGGCCTTGATGTCGCTCATCTTGAAACCGAGCGACTCGATATTTTTCTGCGTGCGATCGACGGCCGCCTCGAAGCCGGCGCCCATCAGGATGTGCCCCTGCGGTGATGTCAGCAGGTAGCTCTCGCCGTTGGCGCTGCCGACGAAATAGAGGTTGCCGAGAATCTTGAAGGGGTCCGCCGGCGCCGCGGTGTCCTTGATCTGCGCGCGCAACTCCAGCGACGTCGCCACCAGCTTCTTGCCGGCCTCGGCGTCCTGCGCGGTCAACGGCGGCTTCGGCGTCTGCGCCGCGACGATTCCCGACAGAACGAGGACAAGCAGCACGGCCCAGCATGTTCGTGGCATGCGGCAGAGTATAGAGGAAGCGGAGGATGTAGAATGCTCCGACATTAGAGCGTTTCATCGGCGGTTCAACTACTGGAGATTCGTCATGCCTTCCAGGATGTCCGTCGTTGCGTTCCCCATAGTCCTGATCGTGATGGCGGCGGTGTCGGCGCCGGCGCCTGCCGCCAGTCAGGATTCCGGCACGTCGATCACCTTCTACAAAGACGTGCTGCCGGTCTTACAGAAGAACTGTCAGAGTTGCCACCGGCCCGGTCAGATCGGGCCGTTCTCGATGCTCACCTTCAAGGACACCAGGCCATGGGCGAAGGCCATGAAGGCGGCGGTTCTTTCGAGAGCGATGCCACCGTGGTTTGCCGACCCACACTACGGGCACTTCAATAACGACCGCTCGTTGACGCAGACCGAGATTGACACCATCGTGGGCTGGGTCAACAACGGCGCACCCGAAGGCGATCCGGCCGCTGCGCCGCCCCCGCTCGAGTGGCCCGCCGGCGGCTGGCAAATCAAGCCGGACGTGACCTTCGATCTGCCGCCGTATCCTGTTCCAGCCCGTGGCATCGTGGAATGGGAGCGCATCGCGTTCCCCGCGCCGTTCAAGGAGGACACCTGGGTCACCTCGGTTGAGATCATGCCGGGCGTCCCTGCAGTGGTCCATCACCTGTGCTTTGGTTTCCAGAAGCACAAGCAGACGACGCCGTATGGCGAGTACCAGTGGATGGAGGTGCCGCGCAGCGAAGACGGCACCATGACGAAACCCGACGGGACGACGACCGGACCGCGCGACGGCGTCGTGCTGACACGCGTGGTGGGCTCGACCGAGGTGACGCGCCGTGTGGGCCGTCCGACCGTCTATCACGAGGGCACCAACGAGTTCTGCTACCTGCCGGGCCTGCCGTTCGAAGACTA